>Ga0307516_10001684_pt1 | contig 30439 bp, 25 predicted proteins | sample 19_EM_MG_FD_203310 | JGI IMG/M metagenome (GOLD analysis project Ga0307516, IMG submission 203310) | Populus trichocarpa ectomycorrhiza microbial communities from riparian zone in the Pacific Northwest, United States - 19_EM | ecosystem: Host-associated > Plants > Roots > Unclassified | place... | reverse complement strand
TGGTGGCTCCCGCGGACGCCGTCTTGCGGCGGCCGCGGTCGCCGAAGCGCCCCTCCGGCGCGGTGAGCGCCTGTTCGAGCAGCGTGCCCCATTGCGCATGCGTCTCGCGCGTGGTGATGAGGCTCTCGAACTCGGGGCCCGAGCGCACCGGGAAGCGATCGACCGCGCGCTGGTCCTTGTGCGCGAAGTGCAGCGTGATGCGCTTGACGGTGGCCTGGTAGATCTGCGAGACGCGCGACGTGCTGACGCCCAGCGATTCGGCCACTTCCTCGGTGCTCATGCCGATGCCCATGTAGGCGTCGATGACCTGGCGTTCGCGTTCGGGCAGCGTGGCGAAGAACTTCTCCAGGCGCCGCAGCAGGATCGCCGTGTCCACGCGCGCCTCGACCTCGTCGTTGGGCGTGGCGGCCTGGCCTTGCGGGGTGTAGTGCTCGCCGTCGTCGTCCTCGTCGCTGAGGCTCTGGGTCTGCGCCGTGGACGCGGCCTGCTCCAGCTCGGCGATCTCGCTGACGTCGATGCCGCACACGGCGCTCAGCTCGCTCAAGTTGGGCGGCTGGTCGTGGCCCTGCATCCAGCGTTCCCGGGCGATCTGGATCACCTTGAACTTGCGGCGCTGCGAGCGGCTCAGCTGGTCCATCTGGCGCAGTTCGTCGAGCATCGCACCCTTGACGCGCAACTGCGCGTAGCGCAGGAAGGCCTCGCGGCCCTCCTCGCTGTCCGGGTCGCCGTCCCACTGGAAGTTCATCGCCGCCTGGGCGACGCCGATCAGCCCGGCCTGGATCAGGTCGGCCTTCTCGACGTTGGCCGGCAATCGGCGCGACAGCGCGCTCGCCTGCTTGCGCACCCACGATTCATGGCGCGCGATCAGCGACGACGGAACACCCTGCATGGAGATCATGCAGCCATGATAGGCAGACAATCGCCCGCCCACGGCGATCTTTTCCGCAAATGCGGGGTGAAATTCCGCGAAGCTGGGGGGTGGTGTGAGTTTTTTGCATTCTTGGCCCGCGCGGGCCGTCGCGGCACGAGCCTGTCCCGGGATCAACGGCGCCCACGACGATGCGCCCAGGGGCACAAACCCGGACCCGGCGCGCTGTCCAGGACGTCCTCAGGGCCAGTCGCACCCGGCGGCCAGCACCGCCACCGCCGCGGCGAAGCCGCGCGCATCCTCGGCGTCGAAGCGCGCCGCCAGCGGGCTGTCCAGGTCGAACACGGCCACCAGCCGGTCGCCGACCAGCACCGGCAGCACCAGCTCCGAGTTGGACGCCGAGTCGCACGCGATGTGGCCCGGGAACGCGTGCACGTCCTCCACCAGCTGGATCTCGCGCGTGCTCGCGCAGGCGCCGCACACGCCGCGCGTGAACGGGATGCGCACGCAGGCGACCTTGCCCTGGAACGGGCCCACCACGAGCTCCTGGCCGCGAGCCATGTAGAAGCCGGCCCAGTTCAGGTGCGGCACCGACTGCTGGACGAGCGCCGAGAACTGCGCCAGGTTGGCGAGCCAGTCGCGCTCGCCCTCCAGCAGCGAACGGACCTGGGCGACCAGCAGTTCATACGACGCGCGCTTGGCGTCGGGGGTGGACATGTCGAGGGTGTCGGCGACTTCGAAGCTCATGGGGGCTCGGGCGGATGCGGGAAACGGTGCGAGATGGTAGTCCAGGCGCGGGGCGCGGCGGGGAGACCCTGCTCGCGCACTCGGCCCCCCGATCGGGCCAGAATGCGCCGCGATGGATCTCTCCCGCACCCGGCGCTACCTGCCCTGGATCGTCGCCACCGCGCTGTTCATGGAGCAGCTCGATTCGACGATCGTCAACACCGGCATCCCGGCCATGGCGGCCGACCTGGGCGTGACGCCGCTGAGCCTGAAGGCGGTGGTGACCAGCTACATCCTGTCGCTGGCGGTCTCCATCCCGGTCAGCGGCTGGTTGGCCGAGCACTTCGGCAGCCGCCGCATCTTCCTGTTCGCGCTGGGACTTTTCACGGTGTCGTCGGTGCTGTGCGGCCTGGCGCCCAACGCGAGCCTGCTGGTGGCGGCGCGCGTGCCACAAGGCGTGGCGGCCGCGATGATGATGCCGGTCGGGCGCAGCGCGGTCGTGCGCACGTTTCCGAAGTCGGAGCTGCTGCGGGTGATGAACTTCATCATCATCCCGGCGCTGATCGGCCCGTTGCTGGGGCCGACGGTGGGCGGCCTGATCGTCCACTGGCTCTCGTGGCGCGACATCTTCTTCGTCAACGTGCCCGTGGGCCTCGCCGCCCTCTGGTTCGGGCACAAGTTCATGCCCGACTACCGCACCGAGACGCCGCAGCCGCTGGACGTCGTCGGGCTGGTCCTTTTCGGCGCGGGTGCCGCGCTGCTCTCGTGGCTGCTGGAGGTGTTCGGCGAGCACAGCATCCCGGCGCTGCAGATGGCCGTGCTGTTCGTGCTGTCGGTCGCGCTCCTGCTCGCCTACGGCTGGCACGCGACCCAGGTTCCCTTCCCGCTGCTGCGCCTGGGCGTGTTCAAGGTGCGCACCTTCCGCGTCTCGGTGCTGGGTGGCTTCGTCACGCGGCTGGGCATCGGCGGCCTGCCGTTCCTGCTGCCGCTGCTCTACCAGCTGGGGCTGGGGTTGCCGGCGTGGGAGTCGGGCCTGCTGATGATGCCGGCCGCCGCGGCGGCGATGTTCATGAAGGTGATGTCGGCGTCGCTGCTGCGGCGCTTCGGCTACCGCCAGGTGCTGGTCGTCAACACGGTGCTGATCGCGTTGTGCATCGCCGGCTATTCGCTGATCGGCCCTGGCGCGTCGATCTGGGCGATCCTCGGGCTCGGCCTGACCCTGGGCCTGTTCAATTCGCTGCAGTTCTCCAGTCTCAACACGATGGCCTATGCCGACATCGACGGCGCCGATGCCTCGATGGCCAGCACGATCGCCAGCACGCTGCAGCAGATGTCGTTGAGCTTCGGCCTGGCGGCGGCATCGCTGGTGACGGTGTTCTTCCTGTCCGACCTGCCGCAATCGGACCACGCGGCCGTCACGCGCGCGCTGCATCACGGCTACCTGATGATGGCCGGCCTCACGCTGGCCTCGTCGCTGGCGTTCTGGGGGCTGCGCAAGAACGACGGCGAGAGCGTCAGCAAGGGCGTGTCATGACGGCCCCACGGTCGCTGGCGCTCCCTGCCCCCGAAGGGGCCAGCCGCGAGCGGCCCGGCAGAGCCGGATCCGCCGCTCCCTTGGACCTCCCTTGAGACTGGCGAGCGGCAGCGCCGGCGAGAGTCTCGACGTCGAAACTGTCCTGAATCCTGCCGCTTCTCCTGCGAACGGACTCCGGGAACGTCGGCACAATACAAAGCATCCGAAGTACGAAACCGGCCGCAAATTGGGCGGAACAATGGGAACCCGTCACCCAGTACTCGCAGGAAACGTTCGTCTCGACCTTGAGTCCCGACGCCCGGAAGATGTTGCCCGCCTCCAGCGATGGTTGCGGGCATTGTCTTTTCTGGGCCGCTATTCTGCCTTCCACTTCGGGCGGTCCCATTCGAGCAGCTCGGCCAGCCGCTTGATGATCCACGCGCCCTCCTGCGGCGGCACCGGCGCGTCCGGGCCCTGCAGGCCGGCGTGCAGCTTCTCCAGCACGTCGGCCTCGGTGATGCTCAGCTGCCACTGCAGCGTCTGGGCGCGCTCGACCAGCATCGTGGCGAGCGCCTCGCAGAATTCGTAGCGCTCGGTGATCGCCGCGCGGGTCGCGCTGGGCCTCGTCCGGCCCGGCTCGACGAACAGCGCGATGAACGACGGCGGGATCTCGATCTGGTTCTCGTCTGTCATCCACCGATTGTCGCCGCGTCGAAGCTGGCGCTACAGCCCTGCGCCGAAAGTGCCTCGCGCGGCACTGTATCCTCCGGCTTTCCCCTCTCGACCGTGTGCCCTGCTCCGCCATGCGCGACCTGATCCCGCTCCTCATCGCCCACGGGGCGCTCATCGTCTTCCTGATCACGCTGGCCGCCCGGGTCGGCGCGCCCGTGCCGGCGGCCCCGCTGCTGGTCGTGGCCGGCGGCGTGGCCACGGCCGGGCAGATGTCGTTGATGGCGTGCCTGGCGGTCTCGGTGCTCGCCAACGTGCTGGGCGATGCCGTCTGGTACCAGGCCGGACGCTGGCGCGGCCACCGCGTGATGAAGCTGCTGTGCAAGATCTCGCTGTCGCCGGACACGTGCGTGCGCCAAAGCGAGGGCATCTTGTCCAAGTGGGGCGGCAGTTCGCTGATCGCCGCCAAGTTCCTGCCCGGGATCTCGGTGGTGGCCGCGCCGATGGCCGGCGCGCTGGGCATGTCGTGGAGGCGCTTCATCGCCTACGACGTGGGCGCCTCGCTGATCTGGACGATCGTTTTCCTGGCCGTCGGCGTCGTGTTCGCCGGCCAGATCGTTGTCGTGCTGGACTTCATGACCGAGTTCGGCACGATCGCGGCAGTCGCGATCGTCATCGTGCTGACCACGATGATCATCTACCGCTACCTGCGCCGGCGCTGGATGCTCAGCGACCGCTATGCCCCGCGCATCGCGGTCAACGAGTTGCGAGAGCTGATCCGCCGCGGCGAGTCGCCGATCGTGATCGACGTGCGTTCGTCGGTGGCCATGCTGCAGGACACGCGCCGCGTGCCCGGCGCGATGGTCGCGACGCTGGCACAGCTGCCCACGACGGCCATCGAGCTGCCACGCGACCGCGAGGTCGTGCTGTACTGCAACTGCCCCAACGAGGTGTCGGCGTTGCGTGGCGTGCGCATCCTGGCGGACCTCGGCCACCATCGCGCCCGCGCGCTGCACGGCGGGCTCGACGCGTGGCTCGAGATCGAGGCGCTGTCGCCGCTGGGCCAGTTGCCCGCGTCGCTGGATCAGAGCGCGATGTCGCCGATTGCCTTCGGCTCCGAGACGGCGCGCTGATTCCACGCGATCGAAGACCTGGGGAATGCCCCGGGCGCCGGGTCGTCCGCGTCACGCGGCCGTGCGCGCGAGCTGGGATTTCGTCCACGCGGCGATGTCGGCCGCCGACGACGCACCCGATCGCCGCGCCACTTCCTTGCCGCCCTTGAACAGGACCAGCGTGGGAATGCTGCGGATGCCGAAGGCGGCGCTGGCCTGCTGCGCGGCGTCGCTGTCGACCTTGGCGAAGCGCACCTCGGGCATCGATTGCGCAGCGGCCGCGAAGTGTGGCGCCATCTGGCGGCACGGCCCGCACCACGCGGCCCAGAAGTCGACCAGGATCGGGGCCTCGGTGGCGCGGATGAACTTCGGGAAGACGGCGTCCGACACGTCGACCGGTTTGGCGTCCATCAACGCCGTGCCGCATTTGGCGCAGACGGGCCCATCGCCCAGGCGTTCGTCGGCGACGCGGTTGGTGGTGGCGCAGTGGGGGCAGACGAGCAGCATGGGGGACTCCTGTTCGCGCGGGCGTGGTGCGCTTTCGCCTGGCGGGCGAAAACCGTACCCTACAGTTCAGCCGTGAACTGGTAGCCGCGCCCTCTCACGGTGCGGATGAAATGCGGATTCTCAAGGGACTCGCGCAGCTTGGCGCGCAGGCGCGACACGGCCAGGTCGATGCTGCGCTCGTTGCTCTCGCTGGCCGCGCTGCGTGTCATCTCGACGAGCTGGCCCCGGCTCAGCACTTCGCCCGGTCGATCGGCGAACGCGGCCAGCAGCCGGTACTCGACATTGGACAGCGACAGGCCGACGCCATCGGGGTCGATCAGCATGCGGTTGCGCCAGTCGATCTGCCAGCCGCCGAAGCCGCGCAGCGTCGGCGCGCCGCCCGGCTCGAAACGCGCCGCGGCCGCGGGTTCGGACGCGGCATCGCCCGGCGACGTGGCCAGCGCGCCGGAGCTGCGCCGCATCAGCGCGTGGATGCGGGCGAGCAGCTCACGCGGCTCGAAAGGCTTGGCGACATAGTCGTCGGCGCCCATCTCCAGCCCCAGCACGCGACTGATCGGGTCGCCCTGGGCCGTCAGCATGATCACCGGCATCTTGGAATGCATGCGCAGGTCGCGGCACAGCTCGATGCCGTCGCCGTCAGGAAGCATCAGGTCGAGCAGCACGATGTCGATGCCGCCGCGCTGGAGCTCGCGCCGCATCGCGGCGGCGCTGTCGGCCAGCCGGGCCGTGAGCCCGTAGCGCGTGAGGTGGGCGCCGACGAGCTCGCGCAGCGCGGGGTCGTCGTCGACGATGAGGCAGGTGATCATTTCAGGAAACGGGTAACGGCAGGTGACGCGGTGCAGCATAGCGCGCAGTGCCGTGCAGGTCATGTCTGCAGGTGAGCGACAAAGATGGCAGACCTGACACAAACGACAGCGGCCTCGCCGAAATGGCGAAGCCGCATACATGAACCGGAAACGTATTCCCGGTTCGACCGCTACCAGACCGAGAGTCCGTCCGTGAGCAGCTTCTGCAGCCAGCTGCGCGAGGCCGCATCCGCCGGGCCGCCACTGCCGACCAGTTCGGTCTTGGCATCCACCACGTCGCCCGAGGCGACGATGCCGCCGGCCTTGATGTCCAGCGGGTTGACCACGCCGGAGAACCGCAGCGTGTTGAGCGTGCCGTTGAACGACATGCTGCGCTCGCCGGCCACCACCAGGTTGCCGTTGGACAGCACGTTGACCACGTAGGCGGCCAGCCGGGCGTTGAAGGTCGCGTTGTTCTGCGAGTTGCCCTTGCCGGTGAACGCGTCACTGCCCGAGGCGGTGGCGTTCATGTTGGCCAGGCCCTTCAGCAGCGCGCCCAGGCTGTCGGAGCTGGTGCCCGGGCCCTTGGACGTGACCGAGTTCTCGCGGCTGTTGACGCTGTTGACGGTACTGCTCGCGTTGAGGCTCTCGGAGATGTCGATCTTGACGGTGTCGCCGATCGCCTGCGGCTTGCGCTGGTCGGAGAACAGCGAGACGTTGCCGAGGTTGGCGCGGTAGATGCCGCCGGTGACCGTGCGCTCCGCGTAGGTCGGCGGCGCCACGGGGCGCACCGAGACCGGGCCCTGGACCAGCGGGGTCGGGCCGGCGCACCCGGCCAGCACGCCGGCGACGGCCAGCGTGCACAGGGTCGCCAGGCGGCGGAAGGAGCAAGGGAAGAGACTCACGAGGGATCCTTGAAGATGGCGGGTTCGTTCACAGGTTCTCAATGGTCGAACCCGGTCACCAGCGCGGTGACGACGGGTGCCAGCTTGCTGCGGCTGGTGGCCCACTTGCCCATCTGGAACGCGCCATCGAGCGAATAGGCGCTGCTCGAAAGCACGGTGCCGTTCTCGTCGCGCAGCGTCAGCGTCGCATCGCGGATGTAGGACTTGTAGCCGCTCGCGAACGGCGGCGTGCCCCACTCGATGTCGGCCGTGTACGTCACGCGGAAGCGGCATGAGCTGGGCGCGCCGCCCTGCTCGTAGATGCGGCTGTCGATCTCGTGGTTGCGCAGTTCGGCCTGCAGCGCGGGCGCGATGTCGGGGTCGGGCGTCAGCGGGTTGTATTCCACGCAGACGGCGTCGAGCGCCTTGTGCTCGTGATAGACGCTGTTCTTGGCGCTGCTCGGGCCGGTGGAGATCACGCTGACGGCGACTGCGCCGGTGGCCTTGACCAGTTCGATGACGGGCACCGGGCTGACGATCGAGCAGCCCGGAAGCACGACGGTCGCGGCGAGCAGTGCGAGGAACTTGACGGACGACATGGGTGGGATCCGGTACACGGCGGGGTTCAGACCACCGCGCTGAACGCGCGCTCGATGCCGGCGGCGCCGACCGTCGCGTAGCTGGCGACCCGGCCTGCGGCGTTGCCGATGCCATCGGCCACTTCGCCGAGGCCGTCGCCCACGTAGCCAGCCGCGGTCTTGAGGCCGTCGACGGCCTCGCCCGCGTAGTCGCGTGCACGGTGCGTGCCGTTCTGGAGCGCGGTCCAGGCCTCGCTGCCCAGGTGTTCGAGTTCCCCGGTGCCCTTCTCGATGCCGTGCAGGGCCTCCGAGGCCAGGTGCTCGACGCCGTGCCAGGCGTCGACGGCGACATCGGCCACGGCCTCCGCGCCGGCTTCGGCGGCATGCACCACGTCGCCGGCCATGCCCGCGACGTCCTCGGCGCCCGCCTTGATCGTGTCCCAGCTGGCTTCGGCGGCGTTCTCGGCGCCTTGCAGCGTGTTGCTCAGTCCGTTGCGCACCGCGGCGTAGGCCGCCATGGCGGCACTGCCGACATCCGAAATACCCGTCTCGACGGCCTGGCCGAGGTAGCTGCCCGCGTCCTCGACGGCGTGCAAGGCCTTCTCGCTGAGCGAGACGGTGGCGCTGGCACCTTCGCCGATCGCGTCGCCGACGCCCAGGACGGCGGCACCGACGGCGCCGTATTCCTTCTCGTTCGCCGCGAACTTGCCCGGCCTGATCTGTTCCTTCACCGTGGCGTACGGCGAGGAGATCGTGCTGGTGGAGGAAGTGACGGACGACATGGACGGACTCCTGGATTCGGATGAACGAATCGTAGAGACTCGGCGGCGACCCTAATCGGCAATCAAGGCTGGAAATGAAGGGCAATTCAGCCAGCGCCCCGAAACTATTCTTTACGTCGCTTTCTTGAAGCCGGGCCCGCGATGCCCCTTTTCGACGCCAATCAGGGTGACAGCCGCACCACCGCGTAGACGAAGGCCGCGCCGCAGCACGTCAGCGCGATCAGCTTCATCGCGACGCCGGGGCCGGCGCGCGAGTGGGCCTCGGGCAGGATGTCCGAGACGCCGATGTACAGCAGGAATCCGGCGAAGAAGCCGAGGTAGGTCATCAACTGGAACGGCGGGATCGTGAAGGCCAGCGTCAGCAGCACGCCCACCAGCGGCGCGATCGCGTCCACCGCCAGCATCGCGATCGCGCGGCGCGTGGAATTCTGGTGGCGCAGCATCAGGCTGACCGTGTTGAGGCCGTCCGAGAAGTCGTGCGCGATCACCGCGATGGCCACCGTCAGGCCCACCATGGCCGACACCTGGAACCCGATGCCGATCGCGACGCCGTCCATGCAGCTGTGGGCCGCCAGCACCGTCGCCGACGCCAGGCCGACGTTCGGGTGGTGGTGATGCGAGTAGTGCTCTTCCTGCGCCGGGTGCACCAGCACGAACTTCTCGAGGCTGTGAAACAGCAGGAAGCCCACGACGAGCGCGATCATCGCGGCGGTCGGGTCGAACTCGTGCGCGCGGGCGAGCGTGAAGATCTCGGGCAGCAGGTCGAACGCGACCACGCCCAGCAACACGCCGGCGGTGAATCCGAGCAGGTAGTGCAGCCGGTCGCGAAAGCGCAGGGCCATCGCGCCGCCGGCCAGCGTCGAGACGACGGTGGCGGCGGTCAGGGTGACCGGCGAGATTCCTGTGACCGTAGCGAACATCTGTTAATGATAATGCATCCTCAATATCAACAGACGTGCCACAATTTGGATTCCTCAGGAATTCGCCATGGAACGCGCCACCCGCCAGAACACCGCCATCCGCGAGGCCATCGAGGCCGCCGGTCGCCCGCTGTCGCCCACCGAGGTGCTGGACGAGGCGCGCCGCCATGTCGCTGCGCTGGGCCTGGCCACGGTGTACCGAAACCTGAAGGCGCTCGTCGACGCGGGTGCGATCCAGGTCGTGACGCTGCCCGGCGAGGTGGCACGCTACGAGCTGGCCCAGCGCGGTCACCACCACCACTTCCGCTGCGACGCCTGCCAGCGCGTGTTCGACGTCCACCAGTGCCCGGGCGACCTGGCCGGCCTCGCGCCGCCGGGCTTCAGCGTGTCGCGCCACGAGATCACGCTGTATGGCCGCTGCAGCGACTGCCAGCCGGCCGCGAAGGCCCGCTCCCGCAAGAAGGCCCCAGCCACGGCCACGACGCGCGGCCACGACCACTCGCACTGAGCCGTCAGGCGGCGACGGGCTCCGAGATTTCCACCAGATTCAGATCCGGGTCGCGCACGTAGACCGAGCGGATCCTCGACGTCGCGCCGGTGCGCAACACCGGTCCCTCGATGATGGCCACGTTCGCCGCGGCCAGTCGCGCGACGACCTCGTCCAGTGGCACGCTGGCGATGAAGCACAGGTCGATCGCGCCCGGCACGGGCAGGTGCGCCTTGGGCTCGAACTCGTGCCCCTTGACGTGCAGGTTGATCTTGTTGGGACCGAACCTGAACGACTTGCGCTCCACCGGCGGATTGCCGCCGATGAAGGTCTCGTAGCGCATGCCCAGCACCTCGCAATAGAAGCGGATGCATTCGGCCTCATGGTCGGTGGTGATGACGATGTGGTCGATGTGGTCGATCATGGGCGGCTCGAAGGAAAGACTGGCGCCATTGTGCCGCCGCGGCTCGTTTCAGGCGTGGGAGGTCGATGACGACCGCGTGCGCGGTGACCCAGCGCGAGTCGATCTCGTTCATCCCGTCCCCGGCGAGCGCGTGGTTCGGGTAGCAGCCGCAGGGCCCTCACGCCCAGGTCGATCACCCGGTATTTTCCGCATCATGGAATACCTTGCCCGGCCTGGCGGTTTGTTCGCCATGCGTGTCGGGTTCCATGCCTCGAAGCCGTTCTACCTGTTGATGCTGCATCCGGACCGTCGGCGCCCGCCGCTGTTGTCAGGACGTCTTCAGGGTCATGAGGGGTGATGTGTCCGGGTCTTCTTTGAGGTGCCTCCGGTTGCAGGCATACCCCGACAGGTGTTGTGGCTGGCACGCCGCCGCCGAGGCTGATCTAATGTCCCAAACAGAAAGAAATCAGGGAAGGCTTGCGCTCATGGAAACCGAAGCGTTGGCGTTGATGGCTGCGCAATCGCCCGACGCCGTGATCTTGCTGACGCCGGCCGGAAGCGTCGTCCACTGGAACAACGGGGCGGACGCCATCTTTGGCTTCAACCTCGAGGAGGCTCGTGGTCGGCAGTTCAGCGACCTGGTCATTCCACCGGACCGCGTCGAAGAGCAGCGCACGCGGTTTGACGAAGCACTTGCCAACGGCTCGGGCACCTACGAATCCGTGCGTCGTCGCAAGGACGGCTCGCTGCTGTACGTCGACGTCTCCACGCGCGTGGTACGCGCCGCGACAGGCGCCACGCTCGTCCTGTCTGCCGAGAAGGATGTCACGCACATCAAGGTACTGCGCGATGCCAAGCTCATGGAGGCGCGCTTTCGCGACCTGCTCGAGTCGACGCCAGACGGCATCGTGATGGCCAATCCCACCGGCCATATCGTCATCGCCAACAGCCAGGCCGAGCGCCTGTTCGGCTATGAAGCGGGCGAACTTCGTGGACGCTCGGTCGACACGCTGCTCCCGGAGCGCTATCGGAGGGCGCATGTGGGGCATCGATCCAACTATTTTCTTCAGCCGCGCAAGCGCGCCATGGGCTCGGGACTCGACCTGGCCGGCTTGCGCAAGGACGGGAGCGAGTTCCCGATCGAAATCAGCCTGAGCCCGTTGCGCACCGAGGAGAGCGCCTTTGTCATGAGCGCGATTCGCGACATCAGCGAACGCAAGCGCTTCGAGAAGGCCTTGCAGGAAAAGAACCAGGAGCTCGCAAACGCGAATCAGGCCAAGGATCGCTTCCTCGCAGGCATGAGTCATGAGCTGCGGACGCCGCTCAACGCAATCATCGGCTTCACGGGCACGCTCCTGATGAAGCTGCCCGGGCCGCTGAACGACGACCAGCAGAAGCAGCTTCGAATCGTCCAGTCGAGTGCCCGGCATCTGCTTGCCCTCATCAATGACTTGCTCGATGTCTCCAAGATCGAAGCAGGCAAGGTGGAACTGACCTTCGAGACGGTGGACTGCCAGGTGGTGGTCAATGAAGTGCTGGCCGCGCTGCGGCCGCAAGCGAGCGACAAGGGCCTCGAATTGCGCGTACAGGCGCCCGATCTTCCGGTCGTTGTGAGAAGCGACAGTCGCGCGCTGAGCCAGATCATCTTCAATCTGGCCGGCAACGCGATCAAGTTCACCGAAAGCGGCGGCGTGCTGCTGACGCTGCGCGAGGACGTCGTGGACGCCACGCGACGCATCGAGATCCGTGTCGACGACACCGGCATCGGCATTCCATTGGCTGATCAGGATCGCTTGTTCGGGGCCTTTGCACGTGTCAACAGCACGCGTCCCAATGCACCCGAGGGAACCGGCCTCGGTTTGCATCTGAGCCAGAAGCTCGCTGGGTTGCTGGGCGGCAAGATCACCTTTCACAGCGAGAGCGGCAAGGGCAGCAGCTTCTCACTGACCTTGTCGGCGCTCTAGACCATGCTTGCGCGCATTCTCGTCATCGAGGACAACCCAGCCAACATGGAACTGGCGCGCTACCTGCTCGCTTTCAGCGGCTACACCGTGCTGCAGGCGTGCGACGGCGCGCAGGGCCTGGAGGAGGCGGTGCAGCATCGACCCGATCTGATCATCTGCGATCTGCAGATGCCCTTGCGCGACGGCTATCAGGTACTCGCTCAATTGCGCGGAAACCCGGCCACGGCGGGCTTCGTCATCGTGGCAGTGACTGCATTCTCGATGCCCAACGATCGCCAGATGGTGATGACTGCCGGCTTCGACGGCTACCTGTCGAAGCCCATCGAGCCCGAGAGCTTCGTGGGGCAGATCGAGGCCTTCCTGCCCGCCGAATTGCGTGCACCGCCTCGCGGCTCGAACAACTGACATCGAGAAACCATCCATGGCACGAGTGCTCGTTGTCGATGACCACGCCGCGAATCGCGAGCTGCTTGTCACGTTGTTGACGCATGCCGGGCACGAGTCGCTGGAGGCGTCGGACGGTTACCTGGCACTCGCCCAGGTTCGCGCGGCGCGGCCCGATCTGGTGATTTGCGACATTCTGATGCCGACCATGGACGGCTATGAGTTCGTTCGGCAGTTGCGCATGGACACCGACATCGCCGGCACCGAGGTGATTTTCTACACCGCGACCTTTCTGGAGCGCGAGGCACGCAAGCTCGCAGCGTCCTGCGGCGTATCTCAGGTGCTGATCAAGCCCGCCGAACCGGAGGATATCCTGCGCACGCTCGAGCAGACACTGGGCCGTGTCTCGATGGCCGAGCCCGTTGCCGACGAAACCCAGTTCGATCGCGAGCACCTGCGTCTGCTGACCGACAAGTTGGCATTCAAGGTCGACGAGCTGGAGTCCGCCAACCAGCGGCTCTCAGCATTGACCGATCTCAATCTGCAACTGGCGTCCGAGCGCGATCCCCACGAGCTTCTCAACAAGGTCTGCCGCGGGGCACGTGATCTGCTCGGCGCGCGTGGCGCGGTGCTGGCAGTTCGCGACAAGAACGGGGGCACGTCGACCTATGTCAGTTCGTGGGGCCTGGCCGCCGTACAAGCGGACGGGCTGCGGGACGTGGTCGTGGATGCCGGTGTGCTCGGCGAGGTCATGAAGGATGGCCGCGCACGCAGACTCGCGAATCGGGACGAGGACGCGATCGGCGTCGGGCTCCCGGCTGCCTTCACGCCGCTTCGTCACGGCCTGGTTGCACCCATCGTCTCGATCCATCGCGCCTATGGCTGGATCCTGTTGATCGACAAGCTGGGTGCCGATGCATTCTCGGACGACGACGAGCGAATCCTGGCAATTTACGCTGCGCAGGCAGGCCGGATCTACGAGAACGGCAGCCTGTACAAACAGCTGAAGCAGTCTGCGGAGCAACTCGAGATCGAGGTGGAGGAACGCAAACGTGCCGCGCAGGACCTGCTCGTGGCCAACGACAGCCTGGAGCAGCGCGTCGCACAGCGAACTGCGGAGCTACGCGACGTCATTGACGGGCTGGAGAGCTTCAATCGGAGCGTATCGCATGACCTGCGCGGGCCGCTGGGCGGGATCGCCGGTGCGGCGCGAATGGCACAGGACTTCGTGGCCGCCAACGAGAGTGTCCGAGCCGCTCATTTCATGAAGATCATTGCCGATCAGGCGGCCGCCACTGGACAACTGGTCGACGCGTTGTTGACGCTGGCGCGCGCGAGTGACGCGACCCTCGTCCGGGAGCGCTTCGACGTGACCGAGCTTGCGCATGAAGTGATCCGGCTGCTCGAGCAGACCGTTCCCACGACGGGCGTCGCGATCATCGTCGACCCGTTGACGCAGATCGACGCGGATCGAAAGCTGGTTCACCAGGTGCTGGTGAACCTGATAGGCAACGCGATGAAGTTCACCTCCGGGACGTCCAGTCCCAACGTACGCGTGGGCATGTCCGAAACGAGCGAAGGACCTGTCTTCTTCGTGCGTGACAACGGTGTCGGGTTCGATGCGAAACAAGCGAGGGGCCTGTTCAAGCCGTTCCAACGTCTGCACGGACAGCGCTTCGAGGGATCGGGTGTCGGCTTGTCCATTGTCAAGCGCATCGTCGACCATCACGGCGGACGAGTCTGGGCTGAGAGCCTGCCGGGCCAAGGCACGACGTTCTTCTTCACCTTGAGCGCGACCCCCGCGCCTCGGATGAGGCCCTGAAGCAACGGCCTGGTGAATGCGAGCAGGTTTGCGCGAGACCTGCGGCGCAAACGTCAGGCCCGTTTGACGCGCACCGCGTACTGCAGTTCCATCAGCAGGGCATCGATCGAGTACGGCTTGGAGAGCACCTTGACGCCCGCGTCGATGTGTTGCGTGGTGTAGCCCGTGGCGACGATCATGGCCATCGCCGGGATGTTGGCCTTGCACCAGGCCGCGAGGTCGAGGCCGCTCATCGAGCCGGGCATCACGACATCGGTGAACACGACGTCGAACAGCCCGCCATCCTGCAGCGCACGCGCGGCGGCGTCGCCCGTCAGGCAGTGGCGCACCGTGTGGCCGGCAGCGCGCAGCGCAGGCACGACCACCGACGATACGAGCAGGTCGTCCTCGACGAACAGCACGCGCAGCGGCAAGGACTCCGCCGACAACGCGGCCTGGGAGCGGCCCGCTTCGACCGGATCGCTGGACACCGGCAGCAGCAGCGACACCGTGGTGCCAACGCCGCGTTCGCTGCGGATCGTGGCCGCGCCGCCCGAGTGGACGGCGAATGCGCGCACTTGCGGCAGCCCGAGGCCACTGCCCACGCCGACCGCCTTGGTGGTGAAGTACGGTTCGAACACGCGCTGCAGCACCTCGGCGTCCATGCCGCCGCCGCTGTCGACCACGTCGACGGCCAAGTAGCGTCCGGGCGGCAGTGCCGACGACTGGACGGCGCTGGCCACGCGGCCGCGGATCATCACGGTGCCGCCGTCCGGCATCGCGTCGCGGGCGTTGAACACGAGGTTGAGCAACGCCAGCTCGAACTGCGTCGGGTCGGCCATGAGCGGCGGCAGGCCGGGCTCGATGTCGGCCGTCAGCCGCACCTTGCCACCCACCGCGCGGCCCATCAGGTCCTCGCAGCGCAGCACGAAGTCGTGCAGGTCGATCGGCTGCGGCTTCAGAGGTTGCGTGCGGCCGAAGGCCAGCATCTGGCGCACCAGCGTGGCCGCCTTGTCGAGCGCACGCGTGCTGGCCTCGATCACGCGGCGGCCGGTGTCCTCCTTGACGAGGCGATCGAGCACCTGCAGGCCCGTGCTCATGGTCTGGAGGAAGTTGTTCAGGTCGTGCGCGAGTCCGCCGGTCAGCCGGCCGATGGCCTCGTGCTTCTGGCCGTCGAGCAGGCGCGTCTGCGCCTCCTGGGTCTGGCGGATGGCCTCCGCGACGCGCGACTCGAGCACCTCGGTCGCGCGCGCCGAACGCACGCCCGCGTCGTGCAGCGCGGCGCCCACCTCGTCGGCCTCGAACAAGCCGGTGCGCAGCGGCGCCGGGATGCGGTCGCGGCCCAGTTCGGCGGCGGCGTCGCTCAGCGCCAGCACCGGCCTGCCGATCTGGCGCGCGAAGAACAGCGCGGACAGCAGGCCGATCGCGGCGAGCGCGCCGGTGGCGACGAAGGCCTGCAGCGTGACGCGGATGGCCGGCTTGTCCAGCGCACTGCGCGGCAGGCCGACGACCACCGTCCAGCCGTAGCGCTGGGAGCGCGCCACCACGGCCACCGTCTCTTCGCCTTCGTGCGACGACGACGCGAACGGCTGGTCGAGCAGGCCCCGGGAAGCCGCGTCGATGGTGGTTGACGAAGCGCGCGTGCCCAGCCACTTCTTCGGGTCCTTGTTGCGCGCCACCGTCCTGTACTGGCCGTCCAGCACGGAGGCCACCGCCCCGTCGGGCCACTGCTGCATGTCCAGCACGCGCTGGATGACCTCGGGGCCGAAGGCCACGCCGATGTTGTACCGCTGGGTCTCGACGCCGGGCTCGGCGGCCAACACGGTGATGACGGGCGCGCCGGTGACCTTGCTGGTCATCAGGTCGGTCACGATCGGCGAGCCCGTGACCAGCGGCGGATCGGTGATCCACCCGCGGACCGGCAGGGCTTGCCCGAACGGCTTGCGCGTGTTGAGGACCTGCCGCGTGCCGTCCACGACCAGCACCGAGTTGCCGGTGCCCTCGGTGGCGCGCTTGGCGTGCTCGTAGAAGCGCTCCAGGTCGCCATCCTTCAACGAGCGCGCGGCGCCCAGCGTGTAGGCGATGGCGGCGCGCTTGTCGAGCTCGCTGTCGACGACGAAGCTGACCGCGCGCGCCAGGTCGCGGATGTGCTGCGTGGCGGCCTGCGTCTCGTGCAGGTAGGTCGAGCGCGCGAGCACGCCGAAGCCGGCCATCGCAGGCAGCCAGACGGCGAAGACGAGAAGAAGCAGTCTCGTGCGGATGCTCACGCGGTCCCTGAAGTGCTTTGGTTTCTGCGCACGTTACCCGAAAATCCGTCCCCATCGCACTCCGCGACGGCGTCCAGGGGCCGCGGGACTCAACTCCGGCTCGCCCGCGTTGTCAATGCGCAATCCCCGAGTCTCGATGGTTTTCGCACTAGCGCTTACATTTGAGGCCGTCCGATGTTCCCTTGCCTGGAGACAAAACAAGTGACCGACCTCACCCGAATTGCCCGCATTTCCGCCGTCGCACTCGCCGTTGCAGCCTCGCTGGGCGTGGCCCGGGCCGCGGAACCCATCAAGATCGGCGTCGCGGAAGCCCTGTCCGGCGGCGCCGCGCAGTACGGACTCAGCATCCGCAACGGCTTCCAGATGGCCGCGGACGAGATCAATGCCGCCGGCGGCGTCAACGGCGCCAAGATCGAGCTGGTGATCGAGGACGAGCAAGGCAAGAAGGACGAGGCGATCAACGCCTTCAAGAAGCTGATCTTCCAGGACAAGGCGCTGATGCTGTTCGGCCCGACGCTGTCGAATTCGGCGCAGGCCGCCGACCCGATCGCCCAAGCCGCGAAGATCGTCGTCTTCGGCACCTCCAACACCGCCGACGGCATCACCACGATCGGCGACCACGTGTTCCGCAACTCCGTCACCGAAGCCGACGTGCTGCCCGTCACGCTGCGTACCGCCGCCAAGGTCGCCAAGATCAAGAAGGTCGCGGTGTTCTACGGCAACGACGACGTCTTCACCAAGAGCGGCTACGACAACTTCAAGAAGGCGCTCGACGACCAGAAGATGCCGGTCACCACGACCGAGACCTTCGCCAAGGGCGACGTCGACTTCAAGGCGCAGCTGACCAAGATCAAGGCCACCAATCCCGACGCCATCGTGCTGTCGGCGCTGCTCGCCGAAGGCGCGCCGATCATGGTGCAGGCGCGCCAGTTGGGCCTGACCGTGCCGTTCATCGGCGGCAACGGCATGAACTCGGTCAAGGTGTTCGACCTCGCCAAGGGCGCCTCGGACGGCCTGTGGGTGGGCAGCCCGTGGTCGATCGAGAACCGCACCGCGGAGAACAACAGCTTCATCATCGCCTACACCAGGAAGTTCAGCGCGCCGCCCGACCAGTTCGCGGCGCAGGCCTACGACGCGATGCACATCGCCACCGAGGCCCTGAAGAAGATCAAGCTGAGCGGCGACCTGGCCAAGGATCGCGAGGCGCTGCAGGCCGCGCTGCCGGCGATCAAGTGGACCGGCGCGACCGGCCCGTTCTCGTTCCGCCGCGTCAACGACAAGGCCGGCAAGCCGGCCGGCTACGACGCCAGCCAGGTGCCGATCGTCAGCACCACCCGCGGCAAGTACTACGAGATCGAGAAATAGAAATGACGGCCCCCACGCTCCCGCTGGTCGCTGCCCCCCGAGGGAGTCCGTGTGGACGTCAGGCCGTCCAGTGGACGGACTGTCGCCTCACGGACGGGCGACCGCTTGCGGGAGCCCCCAGGTTCGGCTCGGGGCGTGACCCTCGCTTCCCGTAGACTTGGGTGGCCCTGCGGGCAGCCTGCACCTTTGCGTTCCTAAGGCGGCCCGTTGCGCCGCAACTTCTTATCCGACCAGGTTCCCCCGTGCTCGAACAGCAGCTTTTCAACGCCCTGTCGCTCGGCTGCGTCTACGCCCTCTTCGCGCTCGGCTTCACGCTGGTGTTCGGCGTGCTGGGCGTCGTCAACCTGTCGCAGGGCGCCATCTTCATGGTGGGCGCCTACGCAGCGCTGACGGCGATCACGCGCCTGCATGCGCCGCTGTGGGCGGCGATCCTGTTCGCGTTCGCCTTCTCCGGCGGGGTCGGGCTGCTGATCGACCGCATCGTGCTCAAGCCGCTGCGCCGGCGCGACGCGCCCCACCTGATCCCGATGATCGCCACGATCGGCCTGGGCATCGCGATCAACAGTCTCGTGCAGGGCCTCTTCGGCGCGGAGAACCAGCGCTTTCCCAGCGAGGTGCTGCCGCAGGATTCGCTGCAGATCGCCGGGGTCAGCGTGACGGTGCTGGAGCTGGGCATCATCCTCGTGTCGTTCCTGCTGATGACCGTGCTGCTCGTGATGATGAAGAAGACGCAGCTGGGCCGCGCGTTGCGTGCGATCGCCGAATCGCCGAAGGCGGCGCGGCTGCTGGGCATCAACGTCGATGGTCTCTTCATGCTGACGTCGTTCGTCGCCGCCGGCCTCGGCGGCATCTCCGGCGTGCTGATCGGCCTGTATTCCAACGCGCTGTTCCCGCTGATGGGCCAGCCGATGCTCCACAAGGGCATCGCCGTCATCATCCTGGGCGGCATGGGCGACATCCGCGGCGCGATGCTGGCCGGCCTGTTCCTCGGCTTCGCCGAGGTGCTGTCGGTCGCCTACATCGGCTCCGACATGCGCGACGCGATCGCGTTCGGCCTGCTGTTCCTGGTGCTGCTGGTGCGCCCGAAGGGCCTGTTCGGCAGCGTCCAAGAGCGAAAAGTATGACCCCCGCGCTCCTCCCGTCGGGAAGCATCCGGCTTGCAGGCCGGATGCCGTTCCGGCGGGGCCTTGCTTCGCAAGTCCTTTGCCGCCTCCACTCCCCCGAGGGAGTCCGTGTGGACGTCAGGCCGTCCAGTGGACGGACTGTCGCCTCACGGACGGGCGACCGCTTGCGGGAGCCCCCAGGTTCGGCTCGGGTGCGACCCTCGCTTCCCGAGAGCTTGACTCCAGTCAGGCCGTCGGCCAACACAAAACCGGCACTCGCGAATGCTTGAAGCCCTCGACAACTTCTGGTCCATCTACAGCAACCTCGTGCTGTCGCTGGGCACGGCGTCGCTGCTGGCGCTGTCCATCTACCTCACGCTGTCGTGCGGGATGCTGGCGATGGCCAACGCGGCGTTCATGGGCATCGGCGCCTACACCTCGTCCATCCTGACGCTGAACTACGGCTGGCCGTTCCCGATCGCGATCGCGGCCGGCATGGCGGCGCCGGCGCTGGTGGCCTTCATCATCGGCAAGCCGACGCTGCGGCTGTCGGGCGTCTACCTGGCCATGGCCACGCTCGCGTTCGGCGAGGTCGTGCGCCTGATCATCATCCGCGCGGAGAACCTGACCGGCGGCGCGCTGGGCCTCAACGGGATCCCGCAGCTGACGATGTGGTGGCACGTGCTGCTGGCCGTCGTCCTGGTGCTGTTTCTCCTGGCCCGCCTGCGCCGCTCGAAGATCGGCCGCGCATTCGAGGCGATCAAGGAGGACGAGACCGCGGCCGGCCTGATGGGCATCGACGTCAACGGCCACAAGATGCTCGCCTTCGCGCTGGGCGCGGCGATCGCGGGCCTGGCCGGCACGCTCAACGCCCACCTCACCTTCTTCATCGGCCCGCAGGAGTTCGGCTTCGATCGCGGCGTCGAGATCCTGACCATGACCATCCTCGGCGGCATCAACAGCCTGTTCGGCCCGGTGATCGGCGCCTTCATCATCACGCTGCTGCCGGAGCTGCTGCGCAGCTTCAAGGACTACCGCGCGGTGGCCAACGGCCTGATCCTGGTCGTGATCGTGCTCTTCCTGCCCAAGGGGCTGTGGAACCCGGCATGGATGCGCCGGTTGCTGGGATTGCGCAGGAAGGGGGTCGCGCCGTGAGCGATCTCCTGAACCTGACCAACGTCTCGCGCCATTTCGGCGGCCTGAAGGTGCTGCAGGACGTCTCGTTCGCGGTGCGGCCCGGCACGATCTCCGGCCTGATCGGCCCCAACGGCGCGGGCAAGACCACAGTCTTCAACCTGATCACCGGCCTGCTGCCGCCCACGACCGGCGACATCACGCTGGCCGGCGCCACCTTGCTGGGTCGCAAGCCGCACGAGATCACGCGCCGCGGCATCGCGCGCACGTTCCAGAACATCCGCATCTTCAAGGAGATGACACTGCTCGAGAACGTCATCGTCGGCATGCATCGCCACCTGGACTACGGCGTGGCTGGCCTCGTCTTCGCGCTGCCGAAGTACCGCGCCGCGGAGAAGCGGGCCCGCGACCGTGCCCGCGAGCTGCTGTCGTGGATGAAGCTCGACCACAAGGCCGACGACCTGGCGGACAACCTGTCCTATGGCGCCCAGCGCAAGCTCGAGATCGCGCGCGCGCTCGCGACGGAGCCCACGCTGCTGCTGCTCGACGAGCCGGTGGCCGGCATGAACAGCACCGAGAAGACCGAGCTGATGCGCGAGATCGTCAACATCCAGGGGCGTGGCTACACGATCTTCATGATCGAGCACGACATGCGCTTCGTCATGGGCCTGTGCGAGCAGATCTCCGTGCTGAACTTCGGCAAGATCATCGCGCAGGGCGGCCCCGATCAGATCCGCAACGATCCGCAGGTGATCGAAGCCTACCTGGGGCGCGAGGACGACGAAGTGTCGGTCGCGGCGGGAGAAGCCGAATGACCGAGGCCTTGCTGTCGATCACGGGCCTGAGCGTCAACTACGGCCACATCGAGGCCGTGCGCGACATCGACCTGTCGCTGCGGGCCGGCGGGATCACGACGCTCGTCGGCGCGAACGGCGCCGGCAAGTCGACGACGCTGCTGGCGCTGTCCGGACTGGTGCCCAAGACGGCCGGCAAGGTGATGTTCGACGGCCACGACGTGACCGCCCTGCCCGCCCACAAGCTCGTGGCCGCCGGCCTCGTGCAGGTGGCCGAGGGGCGCGCCACGCTGACGACGCTGACCGTGCGCGAGAACCTCGAGCTGGGTGCCTACACCCGGCGCGACGGCGCGGCCGCGCGCGCGAGCGACCTGGACAAGATGTTCGCGCTGTTCCCGCGGCTGAAAGAGCGCGAAGGCGGCCTGGCGGGCAATCTGTCCGGGGGCGAGCAGCAGATGCTGGCGATCGGCCGCGCGCTGATGGCGCGACCGCGCGTGCTGCTGCTGGACGAGCCCTCGATGGGCCTCGCGCCGATCGTCGTGCAAGGCATCTTCCGCACGCTGCGCGAGATCAACGCCGACGGCCTGACGATCTTCCTCGTCGAACAGAACGTGCGCCAGGCACTCAAGATCGCCGAGCGGGCCTACGTGCTGGAAAACGGCCGCGTCGTGCTGCAAGGCAGCGGGCGCGAGCTGCTGGACGAGCCGCGGGTGCAGGAAGCCTATCTCGGCGGCTGAGCGCCCGCACTGTCGGGCTAAACTCGGGCGTCCCGCGCCGGTCGCGGTTGTCCGCCGCCGTGAGCATCTGCCATGCGAGGCCTGTGCGCCCCCGTCCGAATCGCGTTGACCTGGTGCCTGGCGCTGCTGCTGGGCGCCGTCGCACCGGCATTCGCGCAGGCGCCGGAGTTCACCGCCGTCGAGCGCCAGTGGATCGCCGACCATCCCGTGCTGCGCGTGGTCGTCGTGCGCGACGAGGAGCCGCTGTACTCGGTCGGTGACGGCAAGTCCTTGCCGCAGGGCTTCGGCATCGACCTGCTGTCCGCGGTCACGCGGCGCGCGGGCCTTGCGCTGCAGTACCACGCGGTCGACAACGTGGGACAGGCGATGGCCGAACTCGCCGCCGGCCGCGCCGACCTGACGCCGATGGCCGCGCCGAGCGCGCAACGCCTCAAGATCCTGAGCTTCCCGGGCGCGTTCGTGGCCGTGGAGCAGGTCATCGTGTCGCGCAGCGACGTCGGCGATATCTCGCCGGCGCAGAACTTCGCGGGCCGGCGCGTCGCCATCGTCGACGGCACGGCCATCGCCGACCGCGTCGTCGCAGAGTTTCCGAACGCCAACTACGTGCACGCGGCGACGCGCCTCGAGGCCTATCGCGCCATCGCCGACGGCCGCGCCGACCTGGCGCCCGGCTGGCTGCAGGACGCGGTCTACACGATCGAGGCCAACCTGCTGGCCAACCTGCGCGTCAAGCACCGCGAAGGCGCGGCCATGAGTTCGTTCGGGCCGGCGGTCACGCTGCGCGAGCCGGTGCTGTCGGGGATCATCGCCAAGGGCATCGCGTCGCTGTCGGTGGCCGAGCGCTCCGACGCGGCGCGGCGCTGGCTGCCATCGGGCGTGGACAGCGCCTGGGTCAAGGGCAAACCGCCGTTGACGGAGGCAGAGCGCGCCTGGGTCCAGCGCGCGGGCGTGATCCGCCTGGGCTACGACGAGCACTTCGCGCCGTTCACCTCGCGCGGCGCGCTCGACACCTTCAACGGCCTTGGCGCCGACATGGTTCGCCTGGCCGCCGACAAGGTGGGCCTGCGCGTCATCGGGCAGCGTGGCGGCACCTTCGCGGACGTCTACGACGCCGCGCGCAACGGGCAGATCGACGTCGTCGTCGGCATGGCGCGCACGGAGGCCCGGCGCACCGAGTTCGAGTTCATCGGCCCGTTCTCCACCTCGCCGACGGCGATGGTGATGCGCAGCGACGACCCGCGCCGCTGGAGCGAACCCGACGACATCCGGGCGGGCACGCTGGGCCTGCTGCGGGAGCACTTCCTGATCGCGCAACTGCACTCGCGCCGGCCCGGCCTGCCCCTGGCCGTGTTCGCTTCGCAGGACGAGGTGCTGCAGGCGCTGGACGACGGCCGCGTCGACGCGGCCATCGGCAACGGCGTCGTGGTCAACCAGTTGATCGACCAGCGCTACGCCGGGCGCCTGAACGTCACCGGTGTGCTGCGCGACGGCGACAGCGAGCTCTATTTCGGCGTGCCGCGCGCGCAGCCCGAGCTGGCGCGCCTGCTGCAGAAGGGCCTGGACGCAATCACGCCGTCGGAGGCCGCCGAACTCCAGCGCCACTGGGTGTTCGTGTCGCTGCAGCCGGGACTGAAGTGGCGCGACGTCCTGAAATGGGCGCTGCCCGCCGTGGCTGTCGCGGCGCTCGGCCTGGCCCTGCTCGCCTCGACCAACCGCCGGCTGCGCCGCGCGAACGCCGCGGAACAGGCGGCGCGCCAGGTGGCGGAGGAAGCCACCGCGGCGCGCGGCCGCTTCCTGACCTATCTCGCGCATGAACTGCGCGGCACGCTGGGCGGCATCTCCGCCGGCGCCACCCTGCTGCAGGCCAACGCCGATCCCGCGACGCGATCCCGGCTCACCGATGCGATGAAATCGTCCGCAGAGGGCTTGCAGCAGCTGCTCGAGACGACGCTGGGCCACGAACGCATGATGGCCACCGGCATCGACCTGCAGGCGTCGCGCGTCGCGCTGGAGCCGTGGTGGGGCCAGATGATGGCGCCACTGCGCCTGAGCGCGCAGGCCAAGGGGCTGGACCTGGTCGACGAAGGCCCGGTCTCGAGCGTGCCGCTGAACTTCGACGCGGTGCGGCTCGCGCAGGCGCTGACCAACGTCATCGGCAATGCGATCAAGTTCACGCCGATCGGCCGGGTCGAGGTGCGCGGCATCTGGAACGTGGCCGACGGCGAACTCGAGGTCCACGTGGCTGACAGCGGCCCCGGCATCACCGGTACCGACCGTGCGCAGGTCTTCGTTCCCTACGCCCAGGGCGAGGCTGGCCGCACGGCCAACCGGGGCGCGGGCCTGGGCCTGTCGATCGCGCGCGAGATCGTGCGCGCGATGGGCGGTCGGATCGAGCTGGCGCCCGCGCTCCCCGGTGGGGCCGAGTTCGTGATCCGGGTGCCGCTGCGGGCGTGACGGCGCCGTGCCCCGCGGACGGCCGCGCTCCTCAGGGGGTTGCCGGGGCCGCGATGCCGGCGCGCAGGACGCGCAGGAGCTCCTGCGGCGGCGTCGGCTTGGGCAGCACGCGCAGCCCGCCGGAGACGGCGTCCTCGAGCTGCTTCGCATAACCGGTGATCAACACCACGGGCAGGCGCGGCCACAGCTCGCGCAGGCGGAATGCCAGGTCCATGCCGCTCAGCTTGCCGGGCATCTCGATGTCGCTCAGCACGATGTCGGGCAAGATCGCGTCGCCCTGCAGCGCCGCGAGCGCGGTATCGGCGCTCCAGTAGTGCGTCACGTCGAGGCCGGCGGCCTGCAGGATCGCCGCCGTCGATTGCGCAACGTCGTCGTTGTCCTCCACCAGCATCACGTGTCCCGAGAAGCGCCCGGTGTCGACCGGAACCGGCGCCGCCGGCGGATGCGAGTACGGTGCCTCGGCCGGGAGCACCATCTCGACCGTCGTGCCCTGCCCGGGTTCGCTGGCGATGCGCGCACGTCCGCCCGCCTGCGCGCAAAAGCCGTGCACCTGGCTCAGGCCCAGGCCGGAGCCGGCCTCGTGCATGCGAGTGGTGAAGAACGGCTCGAACACGCGCGCCAGCACGTCGGGCAGGATGCCGACGCCGGTGTCCGCGACGGCGATCACCACCATCGTGGTGCCGTCCTCCGAGGCGCCTTCGTTGCGTGCGGTGATGCGCAGCAGGCCGCCCGCGGGCATCGCATGCTTGGCGTTGAGCGACAGGTTGATCAGCGCGAGCTCGAGCTCCGCCGCGTCGACGCTGATCGGGCAGACGTCGGCGTCGACCGCCACCTCCATCGTGATGCGCGAGCCGAGCGTGCTGCGCAGCAGGCCCTCGGCGCCCGGCAGCCAGGCCTGCAACGCGATGAGCTCGGGCCGCAGCGCCTGCTTGCGCGAGAACGACAGCAACTGGCGCGTGAGCCGCGTGCCGGACTGCACGGCGCGCGACATCGCCTGGATATGGCGCTCCTCGCCGAACTCCGGATGCAGGTGGCGGTGCACGTGCAGGCTGCTGCTGACGATGGCCAGCAGGTTGTTGAAGTCGTGCGCCACGCCGCCGGTGAGCTGCGCCAGCGTCTCGAGCTTCTGGCTCTCCAGCAGGCTCCTCTCGGCCACCGCGCGGCGCTCGACGGCGTCGTTGAGCGCCGCCGTGATCGCGTGCTCGCGGCGCGTCTTGCGCAACGCCACCAGGGACACGTAGCTGAGCCCCGCGGTGACCGGCACCAGCAACGCAGACAGCAGCCCGACGAAGCGCAGCCAGCCGGCGAGCATGGCCGCGCGGCTCACGCCGGCCACGACGTACAGCGGATAGTCGCCCACGCGCTGGAAGCTGACGAAGCGCCGCTCGCCGTCGCGGCGCGAGGTCACCTCGAGCTGGCCCTCGCGATCGCCAGCCTTCACGCGGGCGAAGACGTCGTCGCTGAGGGTGACCCGCTGCGCCCCTTCGCCCGCCTGCGGCTGGGGCCAGTTCGCCAGGACGGCGCCGTCGGTGCGCACGAGCGCGAAGCGCGCCAGGGTCGGGTTCTCGGCGGCCAGCGAACGGTAGTAGTCCCTGAAGAACGCCGGCGCCAGCGACACCGCCACGACACCCCCGAACCGGCCGTCCGGCGTCGTGCGGCGGATCGTCGCGTTGAGCAGCTCGAGGCCGGTCTGGCGACCGGTCAGGACGTCGCTGATTCCCAGCGGCACCGGCGCGTTCTTCTGCTGCTGGAAGTACGGCCGGTCTTCCACAGAGACGACGTGGTCGGTCGGAAAGCGGTCGCTGCGGGCGATCGGCCGACCGTTCGCGTCCCACACGTTGAGGTTCACGACCGACGGCAGGCCCGCCACCATGTCGGCGAGACGGGCGTGGATCTCGGCCTCGCGCGCACGCACCGCGACGTCGTCGCCGGCGGCCGCGTCCTTGGCGCGGTGCGCAATCTGCTCGGCGATCTCGAAGGTGCGCTGCGCCTGTCCCCGCACGAGGATCGCGGTGCGCACCGCGGCGGCCTGGGCCTCGGCCACCGCGTGCTCGTAGCCCCACCACGAAGCGGCGAGGAACGTGGTCAGGGGCACCAGCACCGCTCCCCACAGGACGGCGCGCAGCCATGTGGCCAGCGGCGTGTCCAGGCCCGTGTCGGCATCGACGGTCGACGGCTCGCGGCGCGCCCGCAGGTTGCTCACCAGGCAGATGAAGATCGCCGCGAGCAGGAATGCCCCGACGTGCATCGGGCGTTCGCCCGCCGGGATCGAGGGCGGGATCCAGGGATCGGCAGCGACCAGCGCGCAGGCCAGCGCCACGACCACGCCCGACGCGATGCCCCACAGCGACGCCGCGAGCACGACGGCGGGATAGGCGATCAGGAACGGCAGCTTGTCGCCCAGCACCGGCTCCAGCAGCACGCGCAGGCCGATGGCGACGACGGCAGTTGCCAGGGTCAGCAGCCAGCGCGGCGGCGTCCTGGTGAGTTCTGCGAAGGCGGCGGTCGGGCGCGACGACGTCGGCATGGAGCCATTTCGGCGGACAAGGATGGGGCCATGTTAGCGGCGACTCGGGCCGTCCGTCGGTGCGGGCCGCGCCGGACGCCCGCCGCCGCGGGCCCGGGGGCGGGCGGAATGCCCCGGTCGAGTCGGGATTTCAGCCTCAATTGATAAACTGGCTTATCATATATCCCTATATGAAAAAGCTCGATCTCTCCCAGCGCTTCGGATTCATCGTCAACGAGGTGGGCCGCCTGTACGGACGCCAGTTCGACCAATTGTCGCGCGTCGAGCTCGGCTTGTCGCGCGCGCAGTGCCGCCTGATCGGCCAGGTGGCCTACAGCGAGACCGGCCGCGCCCCCACGCAGGCGGAGCTGGCGCAGAACCTCGACCTGACGCCGATGGCCGTAGCGACGCTGGTCGATCGCATGGAGGCGGCCGGATGGATCTCGCGGCGTCCCAGCGCGACCGACCGCCGCGCCAACGCGATCGAGCTGCAGCCACGCGCCGAGGACGCGCTGGACAAGGCGCTCGCCGTCAGCGACCGCGTGCAGGAGGCCGCCCTCGCCGGCTTCAGCGCCGCCGAGCGCAAGCAGCTGGTGGCAATGCTGCAGCGCGTGCGCGCCAACCTTCAGGCTGACCTGCCGGCCGCGGGAGACGCGGCGTGAGCCTGGGCGACCATCGCCTCATCCCGCACCGCGGGATGATCACCGTCTCCATCATGCTGGCGACGATCATGCAGGCGCTCGACACGACGATCGCCAACGTCGCGCTCCCGCACATGCAGGGCGCGCTGCAGAGCTCGCAGGACCAGATCTCCTGGGTGCTGACCTCCTACATCGTGGCCGCGGCCATTGCGACCCCGCTCACCGGCTGGCTCTGCTCGGCCTTCGGCCGGCGCCGCGTGTTCCTGGTTGCCGTGGCCGGCTTCACCGTCGCCTCCGCGCTGTGCGGCATGGCCGACAACATCCTCGAGATCGTCGCGGCGCGCCTGTTGCAGGGCCTGTTCGGCGCGGCGCTGGTGCCGCTGTCGCAGGCCGTGTTGCTGGACATCAACCCCAAGGAGAAGATCGGCCAGGCGATGGCGATCTGGGGCGCCGGCATCATGATCGGCCCGATCCTGGGCCCGATGCTGGGCGGCTGGCTCACCGAGAACGCGAGCTGGCGCTGGGTGTTCTACATCAACCTGCCGGTGGGCGTGCTGGCCTTCTACGGCATCGCGCGCTACCTGCCCGAGAGCCGCCCGGCCGGCATCAAGCTGGATCTGTTCGGCTTCGCGACGCTGAGCCTGGCCATCGGCCTGCTGCAGATGTTTCTCGATCGCGGCGAGCAGCTCGACTGGTTCGACTCCACCGAGATCCGCCTCGAGGCGATCGGCTGCCTGATCGCGTTCGCGTTCTTCGTCGCCCACACGTTCACGGCGATCGGCACCTCGTTCTTCGACCGCCGCCTGCTCAAGGATCGCAATTTCGTCACGGGCCTGCTGTTCGCCTTCATTGTCGGGCTGGTGCTCTACGCCACGATGGCGCTTCTGCCCACGCTGCTGCAGGGCCTGCTGGGCTACCCGGTCGTCTACACGGGCATGGTGATGGCACCGCGCGGCATCGGCACGATGGTGGCGATGCTGATGGTGGGCCGGCTGCTGCACCACGTCGATGCGCGCGCGATCATGGCGTTCGGCTTCGCGCTCACCGCCATCGCGCTGACCATGATGACGGGCATGACGCTGGACATGAGCAGCCGCATCATCATCATCTCCGGCGTGATCCAGGGCCTGGGCATCGGCTTCACGTTCGTGCCGCTCAGCGCGGTGGCCTTCGCCACGCTCGCGCCCAACCTGCGCAACGACGGAACGCCCATCTTCAGCCTGCTGCGCAACATCGGCTCCAGCGTCGGGATCTCCATCGTGCAGGCGATGCTGACATCGGGCACCGCGCGTGCGCATGCGGAGCTCGCCACCGACATCACGGCCGGCAACCTGGCCTTGCAGTCCCTGCCCGCCGTCGTGAATCCGACCACCGCTGCCGGCCTGGGGCTCATCAACGGCCTGGTCGACCGCCAGGCCGCGATGATGGCCTACCTCGACGACTTCCGCTTCATGCTGGCGCTGACCGTGCTGTCGCTGCCCCTGCTGCTGCTGATCCGCAAGGCGAAGCCGGCGGCCAGGAAGCCGGCCGAGGAGCCCGAACTGGAGCTGGCGCACGAGGTTTGACTCGTCGGTCATCCTGCGCGAAGTCGCAGGATCCACGCGCCGGGCAACGCTTTCTCAGGGGTGGATCCTGCGACTGCGCGCAGGATGACGGGGTGTCACCCTCGCGACAGGGGTCGTCCCTGAGGCCGGTCGCGCTGGGCTGGGCGGACAATCGGGCCAGAGGGCGCGCGTGCGTCCGTGGAGCCCGCCATGAAGAACGACCTGCCCAACATCGCCCCGACCCCCGAAGAGATCGCGCGCACCCTCGAGGACTCGCTCGCGCTGCAGCGCGCCGCCTACTTCGCGCATCCGGTGCCCACGCTGGCCGAACGCAAGGCCGACCTGCGCACCCTGCAGCGCTTCATCCGCGAGAACAAGCAGGCACTGTGCGACGCGATCAGCGCCGACTACGGCCACCGCTCGGTGCACGAGACGCTGCTGGCCGAGGTGTTCCCCGCGATGGACGGCATCTCCCACGTGATCGGCGCGCTGCGCAAGTGGATGCGTCCGCAGCGCCGCTCGGTGGACCTGCGCAACTTCATCGGCGCCAGCAACCGCGTGATCCCGCAGCCGCTGGGCGTCGTGGGCATCATCGTGCCGTGGAACTTCCCGCTGCACCTGAGCCTGATCCCGCTGACCTATGTCTTCGCGGCCGGCAACCGGGCGATGATCAAGATGAGCGAGAACTCGCGCCACCTGGCCGCGTTCCTGATCGAGAAGATGCCGGGCTACTTCCCGCCCGAGAAGCTGCGCTTCTTCGACGAGACCGGTGGCGTCGGCATCGAGTTCTCCAAGCTGCCGTTCGACCACCTCCTGTTCACCGGCTCGGGCCAGACCGGCCGTTCGGTGATGGCCGCGGCGGCCGCGAACCTCGTGCCCGTCACGCTGGAGCTGGGCGGCAAGGCGCCGGCCATCCTGTGCGACGACTTCCCGCTGCGCCTGGCCGCCGAACGCATGCTGTTCGCCAAGCTGATGAACGCCGGCCAGATCTGCACGACGGTCGACCATGCGTGGGTCCCGCGCGCCAAGGTCGACGAGTTCGTGGCGGTCGCGCGCGAGATCGTCACGGCGCGCTATCCGGCCATCACGTCCACCGACTACACCTCCGTGATCGACGAGCGCTCGTTCGACCGCCTCGTGGGCGCGCTGGAGGATGCCAAGGCGCGCGGCGCCACCGTGATCCAGGTGATTCCCGGCGAGCCCTGGGACCGCGCCACGCGCAAGATGTCGCCGCACATCGTGCTGAATGCGCCGGCCGATTGCCTGCTGCTGCAACGCGAGATCTTCGGCCCGATCCTGCCGATCCGCTCCTACGACTCGCTGGAGACGGTGATCCAGACGATCAACGCGGGCCCGCGCCCGCTGGCGATCTATCCGTTCAGCAACGACAAGCGCCAGGTGCAGATGCTGCTCGATCGCGTGATGTCGGGCGGCGTGTCGGTCAACGAGGCGCTGTTCCATGTCGCCCAGCACGACCTGCCGTTCGGCGGCGTCGGCGAGTCCGGGATGGG
>Ga0307516_10001683_pt1 | contig 30441 bp, 39 predicted proteins | sample 19_EM_MG_FD_203310 | JGI IMG/M metagenome (GOLD analysis project Ga0307516, IMG submission 203310) | Populus trichocarpa ectomycorrhiza microbial communities from riparian zone in the Pacific Northwest, United States - 19_EM | ecosystem: Host-associated > Plants > Roots > Unclassified | place... | reverse complement strand
TATTGGTTGATAAGTCTTGGCTAGTATAGTATATATAGAGTAGCCCAAAACCTGTAACTCTAGTTGTATTCTCTTAAGAACTCCACTATAATCTAGTGTGAGGACTTCTGGTCAATATAAACTTCCCTCTTCACATTTCTGTTGTTTGATTCTTGTAAGCCCGCGAAAGCCTAGTGATAGGTTTAGTGTGTCTTAACAATCGGTATGTAAGACAATACCAGAATCATATGATGCATCATGTGATGATGTCATATGCATGTCTCAGACATATGTCTTTCAACAATCCCTGGGCTAGACCGAATTCGGCAGGCAAGCAATCCATGAGGAATCCAGACTCACCTGGAAGGTATAGCCGTACTCCAAGGTTGGCAAATTTGAGTCATTTTTGACCACATTTGCACTTACTGTGACATCAATTTTGAAGATATCAACCCCAAATCAATCTCAGATCATAACTCAGTCAATTCTCAACTGATTTGGATCATCAGAGGCTCAAAATCTTCAGAAAATTCATGGGAACAATTCAATTTATTCAGAAGTACATAAAACACATGGGTAACCCATGCCCATCACTAGCTGACAGTGGTGAGTAACAGGAATTGTGATGGTTTATTTACTCACTTACTTTGCAATGTATAAACAGATTAGAGGGAAGTTGAATGGGATGCATGGAGTAAATGAGCGCGATTTATCCCATGCCTTTACTGCTCATAGAAAGTAACATACTAACCCTTAAACACCCTCTGGGTAGGTACGCCTCATCCCCCTTGCTCGCTGGCTGCCCTGAACTGTCGCAACTACTCTCCGGCAAGTGGACCAACTGACAGCAGTGCCTCACGAGCAACTCCTGCCTATTCGACACATCTGCAAACACAAGGGGAGGGTGGGAGACTCTCGTGGGTTGATTTCAGGAGTCGCCGCACCATGGTAACACACCGAAATACATAGAGTGGACCAATAACAATTGTAATGCAAATGGGACACATCATATTTCTCAAGTTCCCATCTATTCCTGCCCCTGGGACATCATCCATTAGCACTGATAGTAAGTATCCCATCATTTAATCTGTATTCAGATTTATATACTCATATCTTTAATTTTGCCAATAATAACTACAACTTTACATATGTACTAAGGAATCTGTGCCACTCACCACTGCTCAGGCTTTGCTAGACTGTCCATGGTCCAGTCCGGTTCAGGTTCGAGCCATTTTGGCCAGAACCTGAACTTGAACCTCAAGGTTCAGTCATAAAAAAAAATCAATATTTACACAGCAACATGCAGAACTCATATATACATTGGAATGCTATGGACCAGGATCTCCTTGAACTTTCTGACAATGAGTCGAGTGATATAGAGATTGATAAGGACGCACCTCATCACAGTCGAACGAGAGCCGGCGGCGATGGCACTGGACCTCTGTACGTGGTGGAGTAGGTCTCTGAACCTGCAGAGTTGGGCCAGTTGAAGGTGTTGAACGGTCGAGATGGGCACCGAGTTGTGGGGTGTCGTCGTCGTCTTCGTCTTCGTCAAAGAGCCGGGGGGTCACGGATCAGACGAATAGGATGAGTCATGCGGGGAGCTCCAGGCGTTTGGTGGAAAATCCATAAACGGCGGTAACGTGGCACGTCAGGTCTGCTGGTGTTGGACGGCAGACGGCGGTGACGTGGCATGTCTGTGGGTTGCTGGCTGTCACGCTTGTGCTGATCAAGTGGGTATCAGTGTTTGTGAGTGTGCAGGGTGTGGGTGGTGAGGTACCAGTTCAAGGCCAGCACTGTCAGCGCCGACTCCACGGCCGTAGATGCTGGTGAGTGCCAACGCCACACCGCCGACCGCCATGAGGTAGTGGCACGCGGCATTGGCAGGTGCACCAGCGTAGCTACCCACCTCTTCAGCGAAAGTGGTGGGTTACTGGGTACCCTGCTCATCACCGTGACATGGAGAAGGGGGCGTGGCTACCTGGTCGTTGTGACATGGCGAAAGTGGGCAGACGGTGGGTGCCTGCTCGTCGCCGTGAAATGGAAAAACGGGGTGGTGGGATGGATTGCACACTTGTATGATGTGGCGTTACCGGGAGTGCACTGGGTGGGGACAGGCCGAAGGTTGGGTAAGGGACTGGTGCTTGCTGTGGTTCGTTTCGTTGATGCCATTCATGATATTGATTGGGGGTACTCACTCGGAAGGGATGGCTAATCCACCCCTTCGTTCATGGCGAATGCGGGCATGGATGGCGGGGGTGACGTTGGGAGGAGTGTGTTGGGACAACGGATGGATGGTGAACATTTGAACGGTTGAGAGGTGGGACTTTCATGCCAGCGTGCACCGGAAATCGCCGAGACGGTTCGCAACAAGGTTCGAGGTTCTGAACCTTCGGTCCAGGTTCCATCAGTCCGTGAACAGGAACCTCTGAATGGGGTTCAGGTCCGATAGATTGGCGGACCGCACCCTGAACCTCCGGTCAGGTCCAGGTTTGAACCCGGTTCTCGCGGTTCGCGAACCTGACCGTGGACAGTCTAGGCTTTGCTGGTGGGATGACTTTGTCTTCCGTACTGCATTCCCACTGGTTATCAGATAACCGCAAAACGTGTATGTCTGATGCGGGCTGTCAGATCATTCATACTTGTGCTTTTTACCATTAATATAGATTTGAAGTATTTCACTACATATGTCCGTCTGTTGTTCCAGATAGAGCACTGTCATTGATGGTTATTAATTAGCAAACAACCCCAAGACTTGTATGTCTGACGAGAGTCGTCAGATAATCCATACTTGTGTTTTCTATCCTTAATATAGACTTGAAATACTTCGGCTCATACAGCCTTGTACTACTGTAGATACAGCAGTATCATCAGTTATCATCCGTTATACTCGTTGACTAGATACTATTATAACTCTATCAACTTATCAACTCCGCCTGGAAAAACCAGCATATCTCCCATTCCCTGATGATCCTGCCACCCCCCTCGGGCATCCTGCCATTTTGCCAGGCTGGCAAGGTACCGTATGGCAGGTTGTGGCAGTGTTGCCACCAGCACTACGGAGTCCCTCACTTCGGCTTCTGCAGTCATTGAAATGGATCAGGTCTTCCTCGAGAGCTCGGTAAAGTTTGCATGCACCATCCATGCCTTCGTCTTCGTAAGTATACAGCAGGTAAGCATGCGGAAGACTTGCTTTTGATATTGATAATAAACTGACACTCCTATCCAGACATGACAACCCGTAGAATGTAGGGAGGTGCACAGCTGTGCACAGGCTGACCAGTGACAATCATGCAAAATATGTCAGTTATGTACGTTATGGTAGTGTGATCCGCATCCGAGTCGGGACACTGCCCTACGTAATCAGGCCGGGTTCTGCCGCCCGATGTAATTTCACCGTACTCATCCGTTCACCAAGATTCTGAACTCATCTGAACTCACACGGTTCTCAGTAGCACCTGAAGAGAGTATGGTCGTCCACATGTCCTGCTAAATGGCGATGAATGGCTCACCTATACAAACTTACAAAGATCCTAACATCGACAGGGTGGTTTTTGATCCATAGCGGCCGCTCCGAGTGACTAGAACTTGGATAAGCTGATAGAAATAAGATTGTCGGTCTATTATCGGAAAATTGAAATCATGATGCTATAATAAGTCCTATCGCCTCCAGGTGAATTTCCTCTCAACCACGCAAGTTCGCCTGGGATGGAGGCTGGATGGTGCACTGGGTACCCACGTGGGAACCACGAACCACGAATTTTTCGTGGTTCCTACACGCGGTCCGTGGTCGTGGGGCCGCCCAGATATAGAAAGATCGTGGTTCACGTTCATGAGCGATGCAACGTAGATAAGAGTACAACGGTAACATCTATGGGACATGTATGACACAGTAGATCAGGAAATATCTTGTTCAATGTCAGATGGCGAGCCCGATTCCCTCAACGATGACTCTGACATTGAACAGGGTATTTCATAGTCCACCGTGTCTATCTACGTTACATCGCTCATGAACCACGATCTTTTTTTTCTACATCCGGGCAGGCCTACGCCCATGGACCGCGTTGAAACCCGTGGTTCCCACGCGGGTCGTGGGCCATCCAGCTACCCACATAATTAGTTTGGGAACGCCAGGGTCAACTCACTGTTCGGCTCCCTGACACCAACAATCATCTTGGCCCTACTTATATGATATACCCAAATCCTGCCATGCTCTTTTTTTCATTCGACCCCCACTGTAGGCCCACATAGTTGAGGGGCAATATGTCTATTCCTCTCAATTTCCTTTCTACACCACAGGCTGTGGTTGGGAAGCGCGTTTCTCTGGGACAGATCATTACTGAACGTTTGGGGAACTCCAACAAAGTGACAACGCTTCTCGACTGCCTTTGCCTGGGCTCGACACCCGTCATCTTTTCACCTGATACCTCGCGACCTCCGCTTTCTCACCTCGACCTTCGTGATTTCATATCACAGTTTTCCTTGCCATATTTGAATAACAGCCGACTTGGTCCCAATGACCGAGTCGTCCTTGTGTTGGAGACCGGCCCGGAAAATGCGCTTGCTCTTCTAGCAATCGCCAGCTATCATACTTGCGCACCAGTCAATGCTAACTGCACTGCCTCCGAGCTGAGAGATGACGCGCAGAGGCTGAGAGCTAAAGCTATCGTTACTACTCAGACCCTCGAGGAGCGGCTCGATCTTGCCAGGCTACGAGATCAGCTAGGCTATCAAATCATCTTTGTCGAACCTCGAACCTCTGGTCCAGCGGGGTTATTCGACATGAAACTAATGGGTGACAAACAAATCCCGTCCTATCCGCCTTCCCCTCCTTCTGCACCTCACACTCTTTCTGATATTTCTCTTGTGTTGCATACTTCTGGTACCAGTGGCAAGAAAAAGGTCGTGCGATACTCACTGCGGTCTCTACTTGTTGGGACTTGGTCTGTGGTGGAATCTTGGGGGCTTCTACCAACGGACATCAATTGTTAGTTACTCTACCGCTTTGCCTATGTTATGGTTTTGAGGAAGTTCGCAGTTAACATAATGCCGCTGTTTCACATCGGTGGTATTGTACGAAACCTCTTGGCTCCGGTATTATCTGGCGGTAGCGCCATAATGTGTTCTGACTGTGATCCAATCGTGTTTTGGAACATCGCCACAGGATTGCGCGCAACCTGGTATGGGATCTCCTCGATCGCTCGGCGGTAAATACTGATTTTCATGCAGGTACTACGCTGCGCCTACGATCCATCAGGCTATCATTTCAGCGAAGCCATCGACCAAAGATTTACCTGGAAAGGTCCACATAAGGATGGTTTGCAATGCTGCTGGCGCGCTTCTACCTTCCCTCGCTCGCGAACTGAAGAATAAATTCAACGGCGCTATCGTCCTACCATCGTACGGCATGACGGAGTGCGTACTCGGACCTCACATCAATTCCGTATTATTCACTAAATTCTGCTAGATGCATGCCCATAGCTTCTCCCCCGTTGGGCTACAAGCTTGATCGACCAGGTTGCTCTGGGGTAGCCTGTGGGCCTCAACTTTCTATCCGTGACCCCGAACATCTAGAACAAGAGCTGCCACCCTACACGACAGGAGCCATTTGTGTGCGAGGGGCTCCTACTTTTGAGGGATATGAAGTCTCGTCTGATATCGATGCGCCTTTGGATGACTCTATGTTTACAAGCGAAGGATGGTTTGACTCGGGTGACGTGGGATACCTCGATTCAGATGGGTAACTCATTTGATATTCGCCCCACTTGATATGCTGACCTGTAGCTTATCGAATAGTTACCTCTTCATTACCGGGCGTTCGAAAGAGATTATAAATAAGGGTGGAGAAATCATTTCACCCTTTGAGATAGAAGAGGCCGTCGTCACGACCGCTAAGAACTATGTCCAGGTACGATCACATTTCTTGCGTCATGCCGATCTCTGGGGCTCAATTCTTCCCTCACACGGTTCAGAGCGCTTTGGCTTTTTCTATAGATCATGACGTTTTGCAAGAGATTATTGGCGTCGTCCTGGTTTCGATACCGAACCAACCTCGTCTCGGCCTTCCGCAACTGCTAAGGTTACTAAAGTAGGTTCGCAACCCATTGATCGCGCATCTGTTGAAAATTTACATTACTAGGAACCACCTCCATCCTTCGAAATGGCCCTTTGCTATCGTGTACATGGACAGCTTACCGAAAAACAGGCGAGTGCGAGGTCGTATCGTCTGTCAGCTAAACTAACGCACCTTGTAGCGCCGGAAAGTCTTTACGTATCAATCTGGCAGCCCGCCTGGGCATCGGCTGTCTGTCCGACAATGTTCCGATCTTGCACAGGCATTTTGAAGCAGAGGCCCCCCATCCCATGGCGTCGATGACGGAACTAATACCGTGTCGACTGGTCACAGTCGACGAAGGAGAGATTGAATGTGCATTGGCTTCCACGACTGCCATCAAGGAGTTCGCCTTACGTTTGAGGATTGACGGTGGTATTCCAGAAGCCCTTGTTTTCGTGGACGAGAAATCTGGCTCAATTGTTGACGACATCGAAGAGGCTATCTCAGCGCGACTCCCTGGATACTGTATTCCAGATCTACACCGTTTGCCCAGTCCTCTATCAGCGCGTAAAAAGGAATTCGACTTTGATGAGTTGAAGAAAGAAATAGCCAGGCAACATTCTGCAACCTTGTCAGAGAAAGGAAAGCTTGTAGCCGAAATCATCGCCAATCTTCTCCGTATGGATCCAGCCGACATCTTCGGCGACTCTGATTTCTTTTTACTTGGCGGAAGCTCTCTTGTTCTGGGTCAGCTTTCGTACAACATACGCAAGCAGACTGGCGTGGATGTCGGAATCCCTATGCTCTTCCGAAATAGTACAATTGAAGGCATCGCTTCGTTGATCGATGAAGCAAAGGCGCGTAGTCGCACAACCGAACCTTTATCCGCCCGAATGTCACCTCTGGGATCTGAGGAGACACTTCACGATGCTGGTGATCTCCATTCAATTGGTGCGCGCAGTCAAACAAACCTGCTGTGCATGATGATCCAGGCGATACCATTTTTGTTCTTTCATCCCTTGAGACTGGCCCTTAGTTGTGGGTATCCATAAATCCCCTCGCGAAATCTGCTGATTGGGTCCCTATAGGGTCGTTATTGCTATATGTGCTATCATACCTCGCTCCGTATACCGATCACATTTATTGGACTCGGTTAGGTGCTTTGGCTTGCGCCATTGCAGTGGCAAGAATTGGTACACTTACCATATGCCCCCTGGCCGCAATAGCATTCAAATGGATTGTCATCGGTCGATCCAGGGTTGGGACATATCGGATGTGCGTGCGGCTTTTTGGTCTGTAATTCAATCTAGACTCATTTGGTTCTCAGGTGGTCAACTTATCACCTACGGTGGTGGATTGTCGATAGGAGCCTCAGGTAATGATAGCTTTTCGGTCCGTCTCCCACACAGACCTAATATTTCTTAGGGCTGCAGGGAGAGGAGTCTTTGAACTACATCCCTCACTTCTGGTTTTATATTACCGGATGCTCGGGGCTCATATCGGCGAGGATGTTCGCATTAGCGATAGAGCCGAACTGAGAGAGCCCGATTTACTCACTCTTGGTGATAATTGCCAGGTCGACAATTCAAACATCCGGGGGTTTTGCGTTGAGAGGGATGGACTCTTTCGCCTCGATAGGGTAACCATTGGACGCGGGGCAGTAATCAACACCTACACCGCCATCGCTCCGGGTGCTATGATTCCCAACAGTGCCGTCTATGGACCTCATTCCTCTTCACACGATGACCCATCCCCGCCTAACTATGCCGCGTTTAATGAATTTTCCATTCGTCAACCTCATAGGCTACTCCAGGTTTTTGTAGCTTGGCCTGTTATCTCTATGGTTTACCTCGTTTCTTGTATGTCACCATTCCCTTTACTCCTGTGATTTTTCAAGACTCTGACCTCCCATAGGTTTACCATGGGCTGCTGTTATCTTCCTAATGTTCACTGAGAGAATCTTACAAAAGCCGGGGATGAACGAATTGGAAGCTATCATTTGGTGGTTCGCGACTCCCGATCGCGTCGCTCTGCACCTGTTGTCAAAAGTTGTCCGAGCCACAGTCACCCCTGTGTTGCATCTCTTCTTGGCAATTTTGGTTAAAAGGATGTTCGGGCTCAACAAGGAGTGTGTGTCAGCAGACGCTACCCAACTGTCGCTCCTGCGACGCTATATCAATTCCATCCTTCTGTCTCAAGCAGTGCAAAAAGAGGCTTTTATGATCCTGGGAAGTCACTATGAAATCGTATCTGTACGTACACTCCTTTCTGGCTTCGCGCGACGTTGCATGCTTTTCTCCCTCTCAGATCATCTACCGAGCCATGGGAGCCAAGGTGGGCAAGAGGATATATTGGCCTGGTTCGGGTATCTATTGCCTCGACCCCGAAATGCTAGAGATTGGTGATAATGTTGTTTTTGGATCACGGTCGGAGTTCTTGACTACAGACGGAGCTGGGACGGCGAAGATCGTTATCAGCGATGGTGGTAGGTTGGAGCGAATTTGTATTACGTTGTGTCTAATTCCCGCTTCAGCCATGGTCGCTGACCGTGTAGTAGCACTCCCTGGTACGAGGATTGGACAACAGACAGTCATGGGGAGTGGGGCGCTTTGCAAACGCGACACGACGTATGGTGATGGAGAAACTTGGATTGGAAATGGTACGACCTCGAATTTGGACTATGACATCTCCTGATATGCTGACCTTTCCAAAGAGCAAGGAGGGGCCATTTGTTTGAGCAAGAAACCAATGCAAAAATCCAACGCAGGCGGTTCCACGACGACCCCTTTCGGCAGAGCCTTCTACCTCGGGAAGGCTAATTTTTTCGTCTTCCCATACTTTCTACTTCTCTTGATGGGTTTTATGAGTGCTGCCTTTTCTGCTGCCGTTTGGTCACTCCACACTATCTCGGCAGCGCAGGTGCTGCATCAACTCTACCTCCATGCTCCTTCTCTTCATATTTTCAGGCCATGGTGGTACCGTTTCGCCCTGGTATATGGTCTGGTCGCCTCTTTCTTTGTCATTGTCTTCGCCTTGCAAGCCGTGATTGCCTTTTTGTGGGTCATAGCGACCAAGTGGGCAATCATCGGTCAAAGACGAGAAGGTCCTTCCGACTGGGATACGAGCGATTATTGTCAACGCTGGCAGTTACACCTTACTTGGACACAATTTATCATCGAAGGCGGTGGAGCGGGAGGTATCCTAACATATATGACAGGGTCGGTATATTTCGTTTGGTACCTCCGTGCTATGGGAGCGAAGATTGGGAAAGGTTGTGGCATATTCGCAGGAGGCAAGGTTGGTTTGATGCCAGAGCCCGATCTCGTCGAGGTATGTGTTCCATATCATGGAACAAATACGACGAAATGAATGTAGTGACCGACAGCTGGGTGACAATGCCAGCATCGATGACTGTTCCGTGGTGGCTCATATCAACTCCCGAGGAAACTTCTCTCTCAATCGTCTCAAGTTGGGGAATGGGTATGATGGTTCCTCCTGGCAGTACTCAAACTTAATTTTCTCATCGTTCCTTCACCGCCAGGTCCGCCATGCGAGCGGGATCCAGGCTTTTGTCTGGTGCATCGTTGGAAGATTGCAGTATGCTATATGAACACTCATTGCTTACGTCCGGAGAGGTCGCAGATGCTGGCGCGAGTTACTCCGGCTGGCCAGCCAAACGTGTTCGCTGGCGCGGGGAGAAATCATGATGTAGCTCTAGGAGAGCATCCACCATTTTCAACGACCATTGCACGTACGATCTTTACTTTTACTCACATACATTTCTGCGCTGGATACTTGCATGAATTCGCATCCCATTCGCATTATTTTTTACATCCTACGGACAGAGCATACTGCCAGTAGTTTTTCCTCCATATGCATGATTCATCCTGTAGGAGTCATTTATTGGCCCTTCGGTTGGATGGTAACATACGTACCATCTCCTGTTATTGGCCTTAGCCTCATATGCTCGTAAATACGAGACGATGTCCGAGTCCGGCCTTCAAACTGAGCTCATTCAAACTCTCGATTTCCAATCAAAATCCTGACGACTCTGCTCGTCGGATTCAATTGTGATTCACGGGTGCATAGGGTGGTAATACAAGTTGAAACGAGGCATGTACTAGGCATTTGGCATAACGAACTTCAACATATATATTTGAACCTCGTTCACAGTTGCTGTCCCGAGTATCACTTCACCTTTATCCATACCATCCCTAGTTGCTGGAAGAACGAGAACAATGACTTCGCGGGCACAAAACCTTTATATGTCGACTGCCACCAAGCAGCAAAGGTTCCTACAACCAAACAACACATGAGGATATCTCCCTACATATATACAACGACCGACATACCTTCAATAGGACCCAGCTCCCCAAAGCCCAACACCTCAATCGCCCACGGCATGAAAATCACAAGTATCCCCAACGCAACAACAGCGCAGAACACTGGGTGATCCTTTGAAAAATTCCAGACGTCTCTAACGACTCGTGCCCCCTTCTGATGGGCGGTTTTCATCGCCTGGCCCATGGGCACCATTGCCTTGAGCGCCTGTTCCAAGCTGTTGAGGACTGCGGAGGCGAGCCCTTCATACCACACTGTCTCGCGGACGACGTCTTGTAGACGCTGAACGAGATACTTGTCGTTGGCGTCAGCAGCGTAGAGAGTTGATAGAATGTCTGCCGCGAGGGATTGAGTGATTTGTGGGCGCTGTTTCTTTTCGTGGGGAAAGTCGAGGGCAGGCTGCTCTTCTATGACATGGTACGGGGCCGAACGGCCCATGCAAAAGCACTCAAGGATTGCGTTGGGGAGACACATTGTTCGGAGGGGTGGTGGTTCGGAGTAGGTGAGGTGAGAGGAGAGGAGACTGCGTTACATAAGCTGGCCAAGCTTCCTAGGCCTTTTAAGATGGGCGTCTGCGAGATAAGCTCGTGATCTCGGATTTGCAGGGATGGTTGAAAAGAAAGGCGACCTGGTCGACGGGGAGTTACGTGGGTTGTTGTGAGGAACGGATTTAAAAGCGTCGTGTGTGTTCACAGAACTGCCGTATGCGGACGATGCCATTGACGGCGAGAAAAGTCTTATTTTGCCAATAACCATGTCTCCAGATGATTAAGGGGCTCGATGAGCTTGATCAGATCGACTTGACTATCCTCCCAAGATCGTTCTTCCTGGCCTGAGAGCGGCAATATATCATCAACCCACTAAAGTCAACCAAGGGACGTGTACCTTACCTGTCCCTTCACCAATAGCCGCAATCGTCACCAGCCCCACATGCCGCACCCGCCAGTCGTAGCTCGCCAGCGCCGAGACACGCTGCTAAGAACTCATCAAAAGGTGCCCAAGGACGAACTAATACAGACGGCAGCTCACCTTGGCGATGTAAATATCTGTAAACCACGTTCGAACACCCCAAAGTCGCATACACCTGCGTCCTTGCTCAAACGCCGTTCCACTGGTACCATCTCTCCCGTGCTTGGCCTGTGTCATACGAGACGACCGTGCCTGCAAGACCCGTCATGGCCGCAATTCACAACATCGCAGATGGTGTCAACAATCTTTCTTCACAACCAGCGCAGGCGCGCGAGAGGAGCAGACATTTAGACGTAGCAAGGGTGGAGATAGATGGTCGTAGAGCGTAAACCTGGGAGCCTGAGTGGTGTGAAGCGGCTGTGAGGAAGAGCAGACACCAAAGGAGGATACGAGAGGATGTCAACATCTGGAGTATTCTCCTCATGTACAATTGACGGATGTGTGGAAGGTTTCTTTCGACGTATGAGGCACTGGAGATGATCTGACGATACAGAGGCCGAAGATTCGAGGAGAAACCGTAAAGCCAGGAGTGTGTTCTTTCACTGAAACCCAGTAGGATCGGCCTGCCAATATACAAATACAGCTGATGCTATCGAGACAGCGGACGACATGCTAAAGGCCTAGGACGCTGCATGCTGGAGCGGACTCGTGATTCTATGTACGCTCTTTTTCAAGAGTTCGAAAAGGAGTATGTACTCGGGTGGTGAACGTATACACAAATCGGTACTTGGGGAATGAGCAAGTCGAGGTCGGGAGTCCTGCAGAACGTTCATCATCACGCAGTCCAGCAAGAATAAAGGAGTATTGGGGCGATTGGGATCCATGGTAGAGGGCCGTCCCAATAGTTGCAGTGAAATGGGATGGGAACAAAGAGAACACCATTCTAGGGTTAGGGTCGGGTTACTGTGTGTAAAACGCTGTGCTCAGTTGTGGCCCAAGTGAATCAGTCAACAGAACCCCCTCTTCACGTTGTCAGGGCACCTCGACAAGCCCTACTCTGCTGGTGACTTCCAACCACCGGGATGCCTAGAACATCCTACCAACCACTTTCAGCCAATGATGAGGAGGCTGCCGCCACGGTGCACACGACCTTGGGCCGTCTATCAAGTCCACTCCTTTTTGCTAGGCCTGCCACGTATTACGGTGATGGACCTTTCGACGCTGCCAGCTCGGAGAGCAGCGATGACGAGGACGACGAATCCGGGTCGCTTCTGGAGAAAAAGTTGGCGCCGTCAAGCCCGGGGATGGCAGAACTCGCTGACGGGTTTTCTGGTTCGGGATTTCGAGACGACCATATCACCAAGGTTAGTTACTGGCAGCGAGAAGGGCTGGTTCTCCTTCATAAGCGTGAAGTTTGGAATATGTGCATTTTGCTGACAAGCGTTGTGTTCTAGAGACCAGCGTCGATTCGTTTCCTTGTCGTGTTGCTCGCAGGTGTCCTCGGCTTCGCCGCGGTCATTGGAATCATAGCCGCCACCGCATACTCTAATGTGTCTGGCCCTCGGACGGGTTCCAGGAAACTTACGATGAATCACATGTTTAATGGGACTTTCTCTGTGGAGAAAAAGAATATAGATTGGGTACCAGAAGGTATGTGTCAAGTGGGTTTGACCCCCTACGCACTCATACAATTTGAAGGACAGCCGGAGACAGTGTATTCTCCCTTTACGAAGACGCTGCCATCAAATTGGTCGATCTGAAGACAAACACCACCAAGATTTTGGTTTCCATGATTGATGTCAAGGACGTAGGTCATTTTCTACTAGTTTAAGGTGACATTCACGTAATTATTCACAATAGGAGAATAACAAGCCTCTCTCGTGGTCGAGTTGGAAGATTTCTGCCGATATGGAATTCATTCTCTTTAAAGCCGACTATCGGAAGGTGAAGGCCACAAATTTGTTTTACAACTTTCCCCTACTCACCCTCACTGGCCAGCAATGGCGTTGGTCAAGTTTCGGAAATTACTACGTGCACAACATCGCACAAAAGACGACACATCCTATACTACCACCCACCCATCCCTCCCGCACCGCCTATGCAACCTGGTCACCGTCCGGACAATCAATCGTATATGTTACGGACAACGATTTGTTCATTTTGACCTCACCATCGTGCGTGCTCCAAACATCGACATATTTACTCATTCACGACGTCATCGCCCCGCAGCCCATCAGCAGCTCCCATTCGCATAACGACATCGGGCAATGCTTCCCTCTTCCACGGAGTGCCTGACTGGGTTTACGAGGAAGAGATCTTTTCTCGCGACTTTGCCCTTTGGTGGTCGCCAGACTCCCAGAAACTCGCCTTCCTTAAGTTCGACGAGACCGAGGTGGACGAATACAATTTCCCCGTGTATAACCCCACTAGCGACAACGATGCCGTCATCCCATATACCCACGACGTCGTCATGAAATACCCTAAACCAGGATATAATAACCCTTTGGTCTCCGTGCACGTCTTTGACCTTGGAAGGCATCTAGTTTCGGATTCGGACTTGGGCTCGGACCCCAGCCCGGAAAGGGCGTCTATGACTGGCTTCCCCGATGCGGAGAACACGTATGAGTTGAACTGGCCGCAGCGGCATGCGGCGAATGAGAGTATTATATTGGAAGTGGCATGGGTTGGCAATGCGTCCCTCATCGTCAAGGAGGTCAACCGGAATGCTGATAACGGGACTGTTCTGCTCTTTGATTTGGATGCTGACGATGCGAGGTTGAGATCCTTTGGGACTGTAGTGCGCAAGCTGGGGAAGGAGGGAGAGGAGGGGGATAGTGGTTGGATCGATAATGTACGTTGATGCAAAGTCTTTTGGGATGTCTCTTTGATATTGATTGCCAAACATCACAGGAGCAAAACATTCATCGAGTTCCAGCGAGTCTTGTTGAAGGGGGGAAGGATGCCTACCTCGATATCGTTCCGACAAAAGAAGGCTTCAACCATATTGCACTGTTCAGCCCTGCGAGCTCGGGCGATCCCCATTTTTTGACGTCTGGTAAATGGGAAGTTACGGGTGGTATTCAAGGTATCGATGCGCAAAAGGGAATCGTGTAAGTTGAAGCCTTTTGCTCGGCTTTGGGTCTTTTGAAATATAAGGTGTTCCAGGTACTTTCAAGCGGCGAACCCCTCATCTATTGAGCGCAATATGTACTCGATCCCATTACCTAAGAGCGTCCCTTTCGTCGCGGTTGAACCGACCGCTATAACGAACGTTGAGAAACCTTCATACTATTCAGCAAGCTTCTCCCCTGGTGCTGGATATTATGTCTTAAACTACCAAGGCCCGGGAATACCCTGGCAGAAACTCTTACAAGCCGGCAATTCGAGTGAGGACTTTTTTTCATCAAGTCAATTCTTGCTCAGTGGTTCACGATTCATTTGGCAGGTTTCGATTCCTACCTGGCGCGAAATGAACGTTTGACGAACGTGACCATGGAATACGAAGCACCCACCGTGGTCCATTCAACGATTATGAGCGATGGCCATGGTTCGCCTGTTCTGGTAACACTGTGTTGAAGCCAGAAAGGCTCATTACGTCTTTGCTGCAGAACTCAACGTGCAAGAGATTAGGCCGCCCCGGATGGACGACTCTGGGCGTATCAAGTATCCAGTCCTTTTCCGTGTGTTCGTCCATATATCTCTTTCTTCGTTTGCCCCATCTGACGAAACGTGATGCTGTAACAGCTATGGTGGCCCTCAGAGTCAGCTGGTCGATCTGAGATATGGACGCAACTGGCATGATTACCTCGCTTGTAATCTGTCATACATCATCGTGGTAGTTGACGGCAGAGGAACCGGATTCAAAGGCCGCCAACTGCGGAATACCGTCAAGGATAACTTGGGTTTCTATGAGACGATTGACCAGGTCAACGCCGCCAAGTAGGTTCCGAATATCGGGTGTCCCCTGATTGGCTATTGCGTGCTCATTCTTGTGGGAATAGGATCTGGGCAGGTAAGGAATATGTTGATCGGAAACGAATAGGAATCTGGGGATGGGTAAGCAAGCAGCGCTCATTGGCTCAGAACAACCCGGACCTGACACTTGATTGGATAGTCATATGGGGGGTTCATGGCTGCCAAGGTTGTTGAAGCCAATGCGGGCGTTCATTCGTTGGCGATATCGGTTGCTGTGGGTAGTACCTTTTTGTTCCTCTGCATCACATCGATCGGTTACTCTCACATAGCCCGTAACGAGTTGGCGTCTCTATGGTACGTAGGTCAACGTGCCCTGTGAAACTCTTGCTAAGGAACGGGCCAATCGGTGGTCTAGATTCCATCTACACCGAGCGATACATGAACACTCCCCATTTGAACCCGGGTGGGTATGTGAACGCGTCAATTTCGAACGTGACTGGGTTCCAGAAGGTTGATTTTTTGCTGGCTCACGGGAGTGCGGACGACAATGTGCACTATGCAAACTCTGCGCATTTACTGGATATGTTCACCAAGGCCCAGATCCGGAATTTCCGGTTCAGAATGTTTACTGACAGGTGGGTCGGGTGCTGTTGCTGCATTGATTGGATAATGAAATTCCACTAGTGACCATTCTATTTCTCGACGCGGAGGGTTTCGGGAGCTGTATGAGTACATGACGAGCTTCTTGGTAGAGAAATGGGGGAAGGGAGGACGCCAACGGGGATGGTGACGAAGAGATTTTTACATAAATAGTGGTGTTTGACATCTGGAATGGTCTGGGCCTTTTGATGTGAAATAAAGAGAGCGGAGGCTAGACCTAGGAGAGACGGAGGGAGATATAATGCGAACAAAGCTGGGCGGTGTGGACAGAGCTCTCGATGTCACCCCCCACTGCTGGCCCCAGTGATCCTCGCAGGAGACGTAAACGCGGCCCTCGAGGCCTGTGGAACGCCCGGACGGCGTCACGTTTACCGGCTCAGGATGCCCGTGATACACCGCACAACTCTAACTTTGAGTCTGACGACAGCCAGCCCTCCACGCCCGCCACCCGCAACGACGACCCCTTCCCAATAGACACAGAAGAAGACCAGGTCCACTACTTCTTTGACCAACCCGACCATTCGCGCGCCAGCAGCCCATACCCAAAATCACACTGGATAGCACGCACAAAAATCATCGACATGTCTTCCACCGCACGAGGCTCTCATATGGAGATCCAGGGTCCCACCTTTGACCGCGATGATTGGGAGGATCTCAAGGATCTCTTTTCTAAAGCCACAGAACTCTATCAAAGTGAGTTTTGCATCATCACTCAACCCTGAACCAGGGTTGCGTTGCCGGCATGTCATACTCCGCCTGTCGGCAAAGGCTGAAGCGGGCACCTAGATGAACCATCGGAGGCATTACCCACTCTTCGCGGCGTTATACATGAGTGCCATCGGTTCATGCATTGCCGTGAAGACCCGTCCGCGCTCTTCCTAGAGCCCGCTTCACCTGAAAGTGAACTTTTACTCAGTCAATCTCGTCCGTCGGATGCACCGCGCAGCAAACGCGGGAGCCCTTTCTCCTCTGCGTCTCCCTTGAGCCGGCAGCCCTGGTGAGACAATCACTCAGTCATCCGAGTCCATGCAAGTACAACTGTTTGACTTTTTACTCAAATTCTAGGACTGGCTTCGAATTACCAACCGCGTTTTGTTCCATCTTGGGATCAGCTCTCTACATCATGGGTAACATCATCGACCAAGACCCTTCTCTAGCTCTCGAAGGCGAACCCGACAGCGCCGTGTTTTACTGGGCCTACGCGCTGGACGTGTTCGAGACCGGAGAGAACCTCCCAGCCCGAACGAGGGTGTACGAGGCCCCGGAAGACTGGAGCATGTCCATGTTCTGGGGACGCACTTACGTCTGCCTCGCGGAAGAGACCGCGGACCGGCTGGCAAAGGCCACTCCATCCATCCCTTACGTCTCGCCCCTGGCACAGTTCTCCGCGGAGGAGCCCGATTGGCCGCGGGAGTCCCCGTTCCATCTGATCGCTGCGCGTCGACCGACCACCACGCGGCGCATGTCCCTACAGAGCGCGACCCCGCACGAGCTGATGACGCTCGCCATGGACCAATTTTCAAGGGGGATATTCCATATGCCTCATCAGAAAAAGTCGGCGGCGCAGAAGCAGAGGGAGCGGGAGAAGCTTCAGGACGGATCGTTGGCTGCCACGACGTCGTCTTCATCAGGCGCTGAGTCAGTCACTACGGGTGGTCCCATCTCAGGTGCACCGTCCTGCCATCCGGAGACTTTCTCCCGCCCTCGGGAACTCTTCAACATCGCGTACGACGTGCTTCTTCTCTCGGACAAGTTCGTCGCCCCCGCGGAGAGGCTGCAGTGGTCCGCATGGGCAGACTCCGTTTTTGACCAGATGAAGAATGAAGCGGACGTCGGCACATGGTGTGCGCTGATCAACAGCGCGCGGGGCCGGTGCTGGTTGATTTTTGGCTCGGCGGGTGCCGTGATGCTCGAACCTGCGCTGGAGCGCGGCGAGCTGGCCGTTCTTGGTTCTGAGGAGGCGGAAGATGCGCGGGATGGGTTGGAGAAGGCGATTGGGTTTTTTGAACGTGCGTTGGCGGCCGCGGCGGGAGAGGAGATGGGTGATTTGGAGCCGCGCGAGATCCAGAAGATGTTGGTCGAGTCGCTGATCACGCTCGCGAATCTTACCGGGGACAAAGTCAAGCAGGAAGAATTGTACGCGAGGGCACAAGCTGAGGGAGGCGCCGATTATGATCTGGAAATGTACGATGCCGATGGTGATCAAGTCATGGAAGAATGACCCTGCCCACGTTTTTTTCCTTGTCCTGGTTCGAGATTCTCGCTTTCATTGCATGCACTTTGATGAACTTTGATGAACTCTAATTATATGTACTATGTAGCGCATCTCTGGCTATCTCTGAGCAGTCCTCAGAGTATGTGTTAACTAACTTAGCTGCAGGTATTAGGGTCAGATTTACAACTCATTGCTTTTGAATTTAATAACAAATCTAAATTGTAGCCTACCTTGGGATACGAACGTGTTGCGTCTCGCGGTTTGCATCCATCGAGTTGCCCCATGGCTTATGGTGTTAGGGGTAGGCACATTTTCATCGATGCAAAGGATGGAATTACAGGAGCAGAGTTCGTGACAATAGGACGTAAAGATACGCAGCGGTATCGTAATTAAATCTAGTACGTGAATCCCAACAAAAAGAGGTGCATATATCGGTATGCGTAGACATCCTCGAGAGCAGAACGTGCACCTGTCCGTGGCTGACAAAAAATGACTGAGGATCATGTTGACCACCCAAGGACACACGTACCTCGTTTAGAGCTTGGCCAAAGATTCCAGAATCGGTTCATCTACCCGCTCGCCGCGCACTTTGCGAAAGAGCTCCTCCAAGTTTGCAAGCTGCACCGTAAGCCCCAACAGCTTGGCCTCCATCATGGACGTGTGCAACCTCCTCCGCGTGTCGATCTCGAGCTGCGTCATCATTGCCGCTTCCACCATGGCCAGCCGCCTTTCGAGTTCTTGGATCCTTTCTGTGTTCGACCCTGATGTAGCTGTAGCTGCCAGACTTGGATCAGAGCCGACGGAGCGGAGGAAGGGAGGTTGTCGTGCGACGCTCGACGCTGGAGGGACTGCTATCGACTGCGCGAGTTCGACAGCAACGGGTCGCTGTGTTTGATGGGAGACTTGAGAATAGTGAGATGCTCCGGACATTGTGGGGGTATACTGAGAAGTGCTTGGGATGGTATGCGCCGAGGAGTGATGAATAGGCAGGAGGAGAGAGAATGTTGAGGGAAAGAATTATGCACAGGTAGAAATAGGACGAGTCCTGTGGATGTGTTTGAGATTCCGAAGCAGACTGGAGAAAGGGGTTTCCCGCATGTTGACCCACACATCGTAAACGTTTGAGCTTCAAGTATGAGTTTGCAAGTCCTCATGCACCTCTCAGAAGGACAGGAACACGGAAGGGAGGCATGGCATTAGCATCTGATCGGGTGTGCGTCGTTCGATTCCCTCGAGGAAGACGATCCGATGACCCTAAAGCACTGATTGTATTGTGTACACGCAAGAAGTATTCGTTGGCGTAGTAAGAGACCAAGCTCTGACGTTCTAATCCAGATCGTATGAGTTCCTGGGTTCACGAGAATGCGTAAACAATGGTCTCAAACGTTGCAAAGATGGCCATGTTGACGGGAATGGCGCTGAACCAGACGATGTCAAAAACGAGATAACCATGATGTTTCAGATACTGACCGGATAATGGTGGGAGCAAGACCTAGAAAGAATACACCTACCCCTTCTGTGCGATATGAATGGATGATGGTAGAAATGGTGGTTTGATATGGATTCGGATCAAGTGTAGGCCGTGCGGAAAGAAGAGGTGCCCGTAGATCGTGAAGGGAAGCTTGGGGAACACTTTCGCTGCCTTGCATCCGAGTCTTAACGACATCCAAAGGATAGGTTGCTAACCAACCAACTAACATATGGGATAGTCAATTGGCTGTGCAGCCTTAGACACTGGTTACCCACCGATCCCAGCAATGCCTCCCGCCAAAAGTACTGCGGGCCAGGGGGTTGGACCAGATTTGTCGCTTGTTGAAATGTTCGTAAGACTTTGAGAAGAGAAAAATCGGAGAGTAGCTTCGTACTAGCATAGCCACCGAGGAAGTTAAATTAGTTCGTCACTGGCAAAGTCATTGGGTGGACATACAGCAAAGAAATATGCTCCATAATTTGTATCTCTCAAAGCTGTAACTGCCCAACCGCGATATAAACCAGGGATACCAGCATCCCTGTATATTTGGAGCACAACCTGACGAGTAGCTGTAGGAGTCAAGGAGGACTGCTGTCTAATTTTGATGACGTCCGTCGGTGTGGTTATGATTCTGGGTACAACCGGTTTGAATAAAATGGGCTGGAAACGAAAAGCGTACGAAGTAACAATCCCACTTCCAGCACCCGCGAGAGCGACCTGAATGAGACTTGGGACAGCTTCGCCGTGATCCAATTGCAATTTCAAGAAGAACCGGTATGAAGCAAAGACGAGGCCGTTAAGAAACGCTACTGTAGCCTGATCATAATAAGAACGGTTGGAAAACATGTTCCCTGTAGGAGAGGGCTTCAAATTTAAACACACCAAAGGTGACGTAACCCCTTTATATAACCCAACGAATTTCTCTTCACGTACGATTGTAACCAGAGCATTCGCCGTGGAGGTGTCTTCTGGGACGTTTCTGGATTTTGGAATCGCACTTTCACTGGATAAAAGGAACACTAGAGTGATTCCCTGTTGATGATCGTAAAGGATGGAAAATCACACCTGTATCGAAAGGATGCCCCACAAGTAAGCCCGTCACTCCCTAGAACAACTTCGTATCAACTTCATGTACAATGATCTCGAGAAGAGAGCGTACAGATACAGTTCCGGCGATGAAGTCCAGCGTCGGATTTAACTGGGCTGATTTCTGTAGGCCTTTTGACGGTCTTCAATAAAATAATTCTGTCGATATGAACACTTACCAAGACTCGCAGTCATCCTCCAAACCAGCAGGCAGATCGTCTCCAGCAACCTTTGGGCGAATATAATTGGAATCGGATACATGACGTGGTTCGCGAATCGCGGTGCTTGCGGAATTCTTGTTTATCAATAAATTTATAAACGACACAATGGATCCGGCCGGACCATCGTGCGAGGCAAAGATCAAAGAACTCCATCATAGACTCCCAAGTCTCGTTCGTCTCGTTCCAATCCGTTGTTCCGCATCATCCTGCCACGCGAGCGGAGTTCGAAAACTCACTCACACGTGGCAGAGATCAGCGCGGGGCAGACTGAGAGTGCGAAAGCTTCGACAAGATGTTCTCACGGGTGACTCGGTGCGCAACCTCTTCCTTAGCGTTGCTTATATCTCAGTTTGCATACAGTGCCATACACAGGGCCATGAGAATCAAGGGGAACGAAGAGCCTGAGGAAGATAACGATGATGACAATGGTACACATGCCGACGAGGAATTCTGCAAGACGAAGGTCATCGGAAAGCAGAAACAGCATCCATCATCCCCCACCGTGCGTCTCAAAGGTGCGAATTTTCAAGAGTCTTAGACAGGACATTGTTCTCATTATTGGAATGCTAGCTCTCACCCGCCACACGTCTACCTCGGACTCCGACTCCGAGGATGGATCTCGTACCCACAAGAAAAAAGCCAGAACTGCCGGTCACGAAATTCGCGTCTCCAGTCCGGGCAGCAGAATCCCAATCATATCGACGATGTCCAAGACTTTGAAAAATCCGAAACCGGCAACGACACCCAAAATTGCTATTACGCCGACCCCAAATGGTTCGAAAACATTGTGCGTAGGATCTTAGTAGTCCGTATCTACTTGCTCATAGGGCTCTTCACAGCGCTACCATAGCAAATGGAAGAGCTTCTCGCACCTCCATAATACAGATGAAATCTACGAGTTCTTGAAGCGTTTCAGAGGGTTGAACCGGGTCGACAATTACATCAAGACAGAGCTTACCGACAACGAGGGGCATACGGCAAATTCCCGTACAAAAGCGTGGCATACGGGAAGCACGGCCGCCCCACTTTCAAGAAAATCGATCAAGATCTTGACTATATCGCAAATACCGGTGGTGAACTCAACTCACCGGGCTCAACTGACTTGCATACTTGTGGAGCAAAAGTGATAGCAGAACCTTGGCAGACGAGATGGGTCTTGGCAAGGTGATGATTTTCTTATCGCGAAAGCTCGGTATACTAATACCGCGTCCTTCACAGACTGTTCAAATAGTCACTTTCCTTTCGTATCTTTTCCATGAGATACATCAATACAGCCCGTTTTTGGTCGTCGTTCCTCTCTCTACAATAACCGTATGGCAGACACAATTTGCGGCCTGGGCACCAGATATGAACATCATCACATATATCGGAACGGCGACTGCTAGAGAGGTCATCCGTTCGTATGAGCTTGGCCCCTCAAACAAGAAACTCAAATTGATCGTCCTCCTGACTACATATGAGTTGGCCTTGCGCACAGCTCGGAGACTGTAACCTTGGATATGACTCATCGAGTGACAGGCACATTGCCGGAAAAATTCCGGAAGTCAACTGTACGAAGCCCTTCGATCGTTCTCAGCAGAAGTTGCTCATCACTGGGACTCCTTTCCAAAATAATGTACGAGGCGAGTGACTTGCGACCAATATTCAATGATATTTCTGACCTTACCCTAAAGAGGTATTGTCCTTGATGCACTTCCTGATACCCGAGAAATGCGAGTCAGTTTTATAAATCCACCTGCCTACTGTCTAATGCCATCCGCATTCAATAGTTACGTCTAATCAGAATTATCACATTTGAACAACCTTGGTAATGCTGAATCCTTGCCTGACAAATCACATCCCTGAACAACCTTTATAATCTTGAATCCTTGCCTGACAAGCCACATCCCTGATCATGACCACCAGCATAATTACGACTCGTGAATATCATCTCACAAAGGTAAAATCTCAAGGATCTTGTTCAAGTTCAATAGGGCTGAAGACTCTCCTTCCAGACTGGCTCCTTCGATAATTTAGTCATAAAAACAAAAGCTGTTTACAATCCCAAAGATCACGAAGTTTTGGTTAAAATCCATGCTGTTTCTCTCCAGGTCCGAGCAGCAATCCTCATTGAGAGGCGTGTTTTCACTAGTGCTCTAGTTTCGCGATTTGATCATCGCAAATGGCCGGTATCCCTTTGGGTAAGTAGACGTGGTCATTTTTGTCTACTCGCAATATGTGCAGTCCTGGAGTCCTGGAGTCCCGGTGCTAATTCGGTGTGATCCAGGCTCCTTCCGGATCTCGTACCGTGTTCAGACATGGCAGGAGAGATCATTTCCGTTGGTCGTGATGTCAAAGGATGGGCTGCAGGAGACCGGGTCTGCGCCAATTTTGCTACCGATCACGTCTACGGAGACCCCACCCCTGAAACGATGAAATCAGCTCTCGGCGGATCGGCCCAGGGCGTTTTGACTGAGTATAGGTCGTTCCCTGCACATGTATGTCCGCATCTTGTCGTCTGAAGTCAACTTGGTCATCCGCTACCCTCATTTAAGTGCCTCGTTGCCATCCCATCCCATCTTTCTTACGAGGAAGCTTCGACTTTGCCGTAAGTTGGAACCTTGTGACAGTGCAAAAGGAAACTGATAGAGGCCGCCTCAAGTTGTGCAGGTCTCACAGCCTACAGCGCATTAACGGGACATAAGTCCGTGAAGGCGGGTGATAATGTGTTGGTCCTTGGAACTGGTGGTGTTTCGATGCATGCCTCGAGTTTCTCTCCCTTTACAGACTCATCTAATGATCCTACCTCAGCTTCGGCATTCAGATTGCAGCTGCATCTGGAGCAAAGGTCATAGTAACCTCATCTTCGGACGAGAAACTGCAATCGGCCATCAAATTGGGTGCCACATGCGGTGTGAATTACAATAAGATACACAAATGGGACGATACTGTTCGCCAACTTGTAAGAGCTCTTGTTCGACATAACATTTTCCCCCCAGTAATTGGTGTATTGCACAGACAAACGGGGCAGGGGTCGACCATATCCTTGAGGTTAGTTGTTCCGTTATCTCCGACTCGTTATTTTGGGAACAGCGCCTACATTTGCTTACCAGGTTGGCGGCTCGGGAACTATGCAGAGGTCTATGAACGCCATCAGGATGGGTGGACAAATTCACATGATTGGTTCTCTCTCCAAGGTATGCATGGACCAAGTTCCTTTGCAACGGCCCCATTCATTGTCATACCATCACAGGATCCACTAGATCCCAAATTCAACCTCGCCAATTCCATGATCGGGAGCGCTACATCTTTGAATAGCGTTATGGTTGGATCTGTTTCTCAGTTCGTGCTTTCCCGGCCGAGTTTGGTCTCTGTTGACCCCAACTTTTGTTCGGACGGAGCAGGTTCAACAATTTCACTCGTCTGTTATCAGCGAATCCAGAGAAGACTCGGCCAGTCATTGACAAAGTCTTTGCGTTCGAGGAAGCGAAGGATGCTTATGAGTATCTCGCGTCTCAGGCCCATGTTGGGAAGGTTGTCATAAGAGTTTCCAGTGCTTGATCATTTTGTAGACGAAAGCGTTGGTGAATGAGATAGGATCGGGACGTTTTCCCCCTAATGAATCAGAATATCGGACCTTGCCCTGTCTCGATGCACTCAAGATCTTTGTAATATTTTCATATCAAACGTACCATTCTGGAGCCAGGAAGACACATGATATGCACAAGCCTCGTTTCACTCCTTGCAACTTGTTTGACGGTTGGCACAAGAACTATGGATGACATCAATGTGCGCAACTCGTTGCACATGTTATTAAGAATACAAAAAAGATAGCACAGAAAACAACCCGAGGAAGACTCGAATCAATCAATGAGGTGCTGTAAACATACGATTTCTGTTGCATCCACACACACGTTCCAACGATTTTTAGCCAAACCCGCGTGTTTTCTCGACAATCTAACCAATAAATCATTGGCTTCGCTAGGCAAAAAAAAAGACTTGGAACGGTCGTACTCGCTCGTCCGAGGCGAATGACAGGGAATTCGAATTCGAATCGAACTTCATATCTGGATGGATAAGCTGAGGGAGTGATTGGTAGTGAGGTCGGAAAAAAATGAGCAAAAACGTCAGGCGTACTTGGTGGGATGCGAACACCTGCAAAAGCCTCGCATCGGGGGGGGGGAATCCATCTGTATCAAGTAAGTCACAGTTAGAACGAGCTGTGATAATTCAGGAGATAGTGGGGATAAGAATTACGCACCTTGTTCACATTAATCACCACCTACCTCCCTTTTGAACGGCTTGAACACAATCGTGTGATGAACTCGGCCTGCCCCCTGCCCGCTCTCGCTCAACACCATGCCCTTGCCGAGATCAAAGATGGAGACCACGTAACGATGTACCCAAACTGCCCAGAACATGTAACTTTCCCTTGGACATCGGCATAGAGTTTGTTCTCCATCATACGCGGCCCGAAATATGACGGATGAGGTGGGATGGATAATTTGTGCGTTAGTTCTTTCTTGAAAAGATGACAGTATCATGGAGATGGTCTGAGACGATGTGTATGAGGTTTCTGGAGCCTGAGGTCGAAGAGAGTCGCGATGGGGGACATGGTGGTCCGAGGGTGTCGTCGGCAACGTTTGGTTTCTTCCGCATTCGAGCGTTGGACCAAACAAAATATCCGAGTAGTTTTTCGGCGGGGCGCCTGCGTTTTGTGATGGTGTCTTGAGAAATGAGCCTAGTAAAGACAATGAGGTGCATCGTGGTGCCGAAAAGCGTGTGGATTAATCTTACTTTGAGATTTCACCCTTCAAGCCGAGGCCAGCCGCCTCTCGAGTTCTCGGATCCTTTCCGTGTTCGGCCCTAATGTAGCTGTAGCTGCCAAACTTGGATCGGAGGTGGCGGAGCGGAAAGAGCGAGACTGTCGTGCGACGCTCGACGCTGGAGAGATTGCGCGGAGTTCAGCAGCTAAGGTTCGCTGCGTTTGATGACTCAATGAGAGACTTGAGGATAGTGAGATACTCCAGACATTGTGGGAACGCTTTTGGTGGACTGAGAAGTGTTGGGGACGGTATGTGCCGACAAGCGATGAATAGGCAGGAGGAGAGGTAATGTTGAGGGAAAGATTTATGCCCAGGTAGGAATACTAGAGGAGTCCTGCGGATGTGTGTGAGATTCCGAAGCTGACAGGAGAAAGGAGTTTCCCGCATAAACGTTAAGCGTTTGAGCTTCAAGTATGAGTTTGCAAGTCCTCATGCACCTCTCTCAGAAGGACAGGAATACGGGAAAGGAGGCATGGCATTGGCATCTGATCGGGTGTGCGGCGTTCGATTTCCTCGAAGAAGATGACCCGAAAGCACTGAAAGTACTGTATACACGCTTGGCGTATAAGACACCAAGCTTTGACGTTCTATTCCAGATTGTATGAGCTCCTTTCCGCAACAGGATCATGAGAATGCGTGAACAATGGCCTCAAACGTTGCAAATGTGACCATGTTGACGGGAATGGCGCTGAACCAGACGATGTCAAAAACGAGACAATGGACTATGATGGATCCTTACCGGATAATGGTGGGAGCAAGACCTAGAAAGAATACACCTACCCCTTCCGTGTGATATGAATGGATGATGGTAGAAACGATGGTTTGATATGGATTCGTATCAAGCGTAGGCCGTGCGGAAATAAGAGGGACCTGGAGATCGTGAAGAGAAACTTGGGGAACATCTTCGCCGCCTTGCATCCGAGTCTTAACGACATCCAAAGGATAGGTTGCTAACCAACCAACTAACATATGGGATAGTCAGTTGGCTGCGCAACCTTGGACACTGGTTACCCACCGATCCCAGCAATGCCTCCTGCTAAAAGCACTGCGAACCAGGGGGTCGAACCAGAGTTTCCGCTTGTCGAGATCCTCCCAAGACTCTGAGAAGAGAAAAACCGGAGAGTAGCTTCGTACTAGCATGGCCACCGAGGAAGCCAAATTAGTTCGTCTCTGGGAAGTCGTCGGGTGGACATACAGCAAAGAAATATGCTCCATAACCGATTTCTCTGAAAGCTGTAATTGCCCAGCCGCGATATAAACCAGGGACACCAGCATTTCTGTATATTTGGAGCGCAACCCGACGGGTGGATGTAGGAGTCAAGGAGGACTGCTGTCTGATCTTGATGAGTTCGGTTGGTGCAGTTATAATTCTGGCCACAATGAGTTTGAATAAAACGGGCTGGAACGAAAAGCATACGAAGTAACAATCCCACTTCCAACACCCGCGAGAGCGACCTGAGTGAGACTTGGTATAGCTTCGCTGTGATCCAATTGCAATTTCAAGAAGAACCGGTATGAAGCAAAGATGAAGCCGTTGAGAAACGCTACTGTAGCCTGGTCATGATAAGAATGGTCGGAAAACATGTTCCTTGCAGAGAGGCTTCAAATTTAAACGCACCAAAGGTGAAGTAACTCCTTTATATAACCCAACAAAATTCTCTTCACGTACGATTGTGACCAGAGCATTCATCGTGGAGGTGTACTTCTGGGACGTTTGCGGATTTTGGAATCGAACTTTCACTGGATGAAAGGAACACTGGAGTTATTCCCTGTTGATGATTGCGCAAAGGATGGAAATATCACACCTGTATCGAAAGGATGCCCGACAAGTAAGCCCGCCACTCCCTATAACATCTTCGCATCAACTTCATGTACAATTGTCTCGAGAAGAAAACGTACAGATGCAATTCCAGCGATGAAGTCCAGCGTCGGATTTAACTGGGGCCGGGCTAATTTCTCAATGATTTCTGTAGACCATTTCACGGGCTTCAAAAAAGGATTACTTACCAAGACTCTCACTCATTGTTGAAACGAGTGTTGTGGTGTGACGGAGGACGACAAAAACGAACGAGAAGGCAAGATTTACGTTTTACCTCGGCGAGCTCGAGAGGCAAACGGATGAGGGCGCGGTTACCTACTAATAGTATATAGTACTGAGAAGCAATAAAAATGAGAGGAAGCTAAAAAAGGAATGAACGGTGCGGGCTAGACCGGTGGGCTTGCCTCATCGAGGGCCTGGTCACGAGGCTAGGTGTGGGCAGTGTGTAACGTGGAGCAAGGGCTAGTCACGGTACACTCAGGACTCTCGAGAGAACAGGGGTAAATCCTGGTATTCGAAAGACGGTCTACTATCTACCCACATGCTCTCTTATATAGGTATGGGAATATCCGAGATGGAGATGAAACGTAGTGATAAGGGGAAGAGGTCACGCTTTCGCTACATACGCCCTCCAGGTATCTAGAGCTGGTGAAGGATACCTTGGTACGAAAAGAAGTGGAGCAGTAGGTAGATCAAACATAGGAAATCATTGAAATGAGTAAGGTTGAGAAATACCAAATTTTGTGGCCCAATTCAGGCGGCTTTGCTCACCCCAGTGCCCTTCAACGCGGAGGTGTTAATGGAGCCCTCATAATTGATGAAATCATCCATCGAGTGATTCCCGGCGACAGTAGAGTGTGCAACTGGGTTGGCATTTAACTCGGTAAGGGTGATGTTGGCGAAGCCATGGACAGTGGTAGCAGTGGCATCGAGAGCGTCGGGCATGGGAGTGATGACTGAGGCCTGTGGTTCGGGCTGAGCTGGTTGAACCACCGGCTGAGTGAACAGCTGAGTAAACTGGGCGGTCTGCACGGCCACGGTGGGAGCAGGAGCGGGTGCAGGAAGAGTGTTGATGGCAGGCTCGTGACGGGTCTGGGAAGTGCTCGCAACGAGAGGTGCATCAAGCTCCATGTCCGAATCATCACGTTTGGCGTTGTTGACGCGCTGCTTATGCGCCTTGCGTGCATCACGTTTGGAGCGCGCACAATATGACTCGGCGGCATGCTCCTGGGCTTCAATGAGCCTGGCACCGCGAATCCCAGCCTGTTTCTTGGCACGCCGAGCATCCTGCTGTTTCTGGATGCGCTCCTGATCGCGCTGCTGCCGGTCGATACAGATTTTAGCAGCGGTCTTCAAGCTGGCGAGCAGCATCTCGTCCACGGAGCCATCTTCCTTTATTAACTCGGCTTTGCGGAGGGATTGGTGACGGGGATCATGGTACACGGCTGCTGCAAATAGTCTGTGGGGAACAGGGGGTCTTTCAGGCACCCAGAACCCATTGGCGTCCATGAGTGAGAAGCCGCAGGGGTGGTCTGTGTCATTCCACAAGTCAGCAAAGCATCCATACGCGAACGGGGCAGGACCCCTAAATTTCGGGTTCTTGCGTATGACATGGTCGAAGGCGATGTACAAGTCGAGCTGGGTGATCTCGAGTGTATAAGGGTCCTTTCTTTCCTTGGAGAAAAGATGGTACTGATCACGATCCTTAGTGAGGCGAAGGTTCGGTGGAAGTGACAATCAATCAGCACTGGAAGAGGAATGGTATGACATGGTGATGACGGCGATGCTGATAGTGTCAAGAGGTGGGCAGTTGCTTGAGTTCGAAGGTGAGTGGTCGGTGATATTTAAGTCCTCAGATAATTGCAAATAACCTGTGTAGATTTGTGGGTCCTGAGGAGGGTTGCCAGTACCACCTGGCATATCGGCCAATTTTTCGATACCCAGTGCTTCAAGGTATGGATCGAGAAGATTTAGGTCTCTGATTTGGGCATAGGGGACCCATGATTCATCTCCCAACTTCCATAAAACCTGAAACATGGCACTCTCACCAGAACCAATGTGGTGAGTGATCTTATCAGCTGCCCATTCGGGTTCAGAATCTTGATCGACAGGTACAATTTGCAAGTCCAGATGACTGGGAAATAAGCGGTCATCATTAGCCACATGGACACGCATCAGTGACACATGGAAGACATTGTGAATGCCTCGTTGCTTCATGCTTGCCGGGATTTCGATCTGGTATGAGTTATTTTTGAAGTCCTCAGTAATGCGGTATGGTCCCATATACTTAGGAATCAGCTTTCGAGCTAATCCTTTGGGAAACAACATGTTCTTCGTGGACAGATAAACCAAATCATCCAATGCAAAGGGAGACACTTGATGGCGCTTATTTGCAGTGCATGTCTGTTTGACTCGAGCTCCTAAGATCGAATCATGGGCCGCCATTAGGGCTGACTTCAATCTTTGTGTGAACACACGAACTCCCAGATATTCCGTTTTTGGAGCAGTGTTCCAGATCATTGGTCTTGGCATCCTTCCGGTGTTCAGAAAGAAAGGTGCGTAACCAGTGCTTTTGGACCTAGATGAATTGATTGCGAATGTTATGGAACAGCCTCTCAGCCCCTTATCTTATCTCTTTGATCTTATCAACTATGCCTCTCTCATCTTATTAAACAAACTATCTATCCTTTTCCATCCCATCATTGTTTGGCCTTGTGGATGATATTATAAAGTTCAAGGGTGGGCACATGTCTAACATATGTTTACCACACCAATCAGACACTTCCCCATATGGTTACCTTTTCACACCTTATCCCTTACTCTGATTGGATGATATCTATCTCTGTTTCTATTGGCTGATAAGACTACTTATCTACTTATCTTCTTATCTTCTTATCTGCTTGTATCTCTGACTCATCTGATAGCAGGATCATATTCCATTGGAGGATATCTGGAGGATATTCTA
>Ga0307516_10001681_pt1 | contig 30449 bp, 46 predicted proteins | sample 19_EM_MG_FD_203310 | JGI IMG/M metagenome (GOLD analysis project Ga0307516, IMG submission 203310) | Populus trichocarpa ectomycorrhiza microbial communities from riparian zone in the Pacific Northwest, United States - 19_EM | ecosystem: Host-associated > Plants > Roots > Unclassified | place... | reverse complement strand
TCGGCCGATCTCCGTCTATCCCCGACCTAGACTCTCTGACCTTGCCACGGCCTCGGCCTCCTCGTCCTTCGCCACGGGATCTTCTCTATCTGGCTACGTACCCGGGACCAAACGTTCAGGTGTAACAACAACTATGACTGCAAAATCGAACTCCAAGAAGGAAGCACAGCACCGTGGGGTTCCATATACCCCCTCTCCGAGGAGGAACTCCAGACCCTCCATGAATGGCTGAAGGAAATGGAGTGAACAGGCAAAATCCAACATTCCACGCCACCAGCAGGATCGCCAATCCTCTTCGTGCTGAAACCACACAGATGGGGACTACGCCTGGGTGTGGACTATCGAGCCCTCAACCGCATCACGATCCCAAACCGATACCCGCTGCCATTAATGCAGGTACTTCAGGATTGCATCTGAGGAGTGAAATGGTTCACCAAGATGGATCTTAAAAACGGGTTCCACCTTATCGGAGTCAAGGAAGGGGACGAACGGAAAACCGCGTTCTGGATGCGCTACAGACTGTTCAAATTCCAGGTCATGCTGTTTGGACTAACCAACGCCCCGTCTACCTTTCAAGATATGATGAATCACATCTTTTCAGACATGCTAGACGTCGGGGTGATAGGCTATATGGACAACATACTGGTTTATGCCGACATGGAGGAAAGGTACGATGACACTGTTAGAGAAGCCCTCAGGTGACTGCAGAACAACGGCCTGGCAGTCTCACTGGAGAAGTGCGTCTGGAAGGCTCAAGAAGTTGAATTCTTGGGTTACATCATCGGACAGGATGGCATCAAAATGTCCACAGGAAAAGTTGATGCTGTGCTAGAATGGAAGACACCCCAAAACCTAACGGAAGTCCAATCCTTTTTTGGGTTCACCAACTTCTACAGACCCTTCATCAAAGACTACTCACGGGTAGCAAGGCCCCTCACAGAACTAACGAAAAAACAAGAAAAAGAGTGGGTCAGGAATCGAGATGCGGAAGCAGCTTTCCTAGAACTAAAAAGGCGATTTACGATGGCACCGATGCTAGCACACTTTGATTCAATTAAACCCATTATCATCGAAACCGACACTTTGGACTTTGCAATAGGAGCAGTCCTCTCACAACGTGACGACGAAAACCATCTGCACCCAGTAGCATTCTACTCCAGAAAATTCCAGCCGGTGGAAATCAACTATGAAATCCACGACAAGGAACTTCTAGTGGTGGTCGACGCATTCAAACACTGGAGACGGTACTGCGAAGGAGCAGCCCACCAAGTCGAAGTCTGGTCAGATCACCAAAATCTGGAGTACTTTACTACGACTAAAGTACTAAACCGATGACAGGCATGATGGGCGCAGGACCTAGCCGGTATCAACTTCAAAATCTATTACCGACCAGGCACTCAGTGCGGGAAGCCAGATGCACTATCAAGGCGGTCTGAGTACTGCCCTGAAAAGGGGGGGAAAGAGAACCATCCGATAACGACGGTTTTGGGAAAAACCCACTTCGAAGAATGACTGGAGCACTCCTTCATCTGCTCGTCAGCCAGAATAACGTCGTTCCAGGAAAGGAAATGGAAGGAGGAATTCCTGGCAAAGGTCAGGGAAAACAGAAAGAAGGATGAAGCCTACCAGAAGGTGAAAAAGGAAGAGGCATCGGAAGAACTGGCGCCGAAGGACTGAAAGGTTGAGGAAAAAGAAGGGTTACTGTGCCGGAAAAACCTGCTCTGGGTACCAGAAGGAACAGTGCAGCAGATCCTGGAATCGGAACACATCACCAAGGTCGCAGGTTACATGGGGCAAGACAAGACGATCGAACTCATCCGATGAAACTTCTGGTGGCCAAAGATGAACGAACGAATCTTTGACTTCGTCAGAAGCTGCCCTGAGTGTCAGCAGAACAAGGCATCACGGCACCAACCATACGGACTGTTGTCAACCCTGGAACTCCCATATGCTGCCTTGCAATCAATAGCCATGGACTTCATCACGGAGCTCCCAGTGTCGGATAACCGTGACCAGCTATGGGTAGTTATTGACCGATTCACAAAGATGGCACACTTCCTCCCACTGGAAAAGGAGGGAAAGACGGCAGCAGACCTGGCAGTTATTTTCACCCGAGAAATATGGAAACACCATGGCCTTCCCACTGACATTGTGTCAGACCGAGACTCCAGATTTACTTCGGAAGTTTGGAAGGAATTTCTACAACTCTCGGGCATCCAATCCAGAATGTCAACGGTGTTCCATCCCCAAACCGACGGACAAACAGAACGGCTCAACTAGACGATTGAAGCCTACCTCCGGACATTCATTGGCAAGGAATAGGACGACAGGGTACATCTGCTACCAATGACCGAGTTCGCCTACAACAACTCAGTCACGATGGGAGACGGTATGTCTCCGTTCTACGCTAACTATGACTTCCACCTGGCAGCTATGGGCCCAGTGTCCACGGAACCCCTCCACCCAACAAGCAAGATATACACCCGCTGGATGCACATGGTGTATGATGAATTCTGAATGGGGTTGGAAGAAGTACAGGAGCGGATGCACCGCTACACCGATCCGGTAAGAAAGGAACCCCTGGCATACCAAGTGGGAGACCTCATCGGCAAAAAATTTGAGAATTCCAAGGGAGCTCCCATAGCTCCCGTAGCTCCCGTAAGCATCGGTAACTCCGGTATGAGGAGAAGTTATATTTTACTCCTGTAAGGATTTGAAAGAAAATATGTGGTTTATTTTTACCTGAAACCTCGAGAAATATTAGTTCAAATTTATGTCTCACCTGTAAAAAAAGTGTAACGGAGCAGGGTCAGGTTAGGCTCCTGGCAGTGGACTGGACGAGGGCGGCACGCAGAGAGAGGTCGACGCGCAATGAGGACAGGACAAGGGTGGCGCGCAGCGATGGGTCGGCATGCAATGAGGACAGGACAAGGGCGGTGGCAAGCTGACGGTGCACAGCAAGGACAGGACAAGAACAGTAGCGAGCTGACGGCGTACAGCAAGGACAGGACAAGGATGGCAGCGGGCGGAACGGCGCGTAGTGGATAAGGCAAGACAGGAGGGTTGTGGAGAAAAAGGTGTGGTTCTTTATTCAGGGAAACAAGGAAACAAGTTGTTGTGTGAGGAACGAAAAAGAAAGGAAAGAAGTGGGCGACGGCTCCTTTTAAGGATATCCGTCGCCCGTTCGGCGTCACTCCACATTCCATCCTCCCACTCAGCGTCACTCCACATTCCATCCTCCCGCACGGTGTCACTCCACATTCCTTCCTCCCGCATTCCAGACGGCGTCAAGGGTCGAGGCCTAGCTGGCACGCGCCGTGACAGTAGCCCCCCCTCAGGCCCGAGTTCCCATAAGGGCAGCCTGTATAGGTGCCGGCTGCTCTGGGTAGCGTCCGTGGTAAATGTCCACCGCTTCCACCTCGGTAAGGTTTTCCTCAGGTTCCCATGTTGGATCCGTAAACCCCCTCCACTTAACCAAATACTGCAACCGTCCTCTCGTCCTCTGACTGTTCAGAATCTCTTCTACCTCCCACTCCTCTTCACCCTCAACGATTACCGGTAGGGGTGGTGGAACCACCTGCCCCGGGAGCGGGTCGTCAGCGGCAGCATGTAGGAGTGATACAGGGAAAGTTTGGTGTTTTTGTATGGCTGCCGGTATGTCCAACTCGTAGGCATACGTTCCGATGGTGCGGGCAACGTGGTAGGGTCCATGGTGCTTGTTTTCCAGCTGTCGACTTGGGCGTGCTGTTCTCCAGTTCCGGCCGTCCACCCACATGAGGTCACCGGGTTGGAAGGCTGGTGCATGAGTCCTGTGGGCGTCTGCCCCCTCTGTCTGTTGTAGTTGGGCGTATCGCATCTCGGCTCGGGCTACTTTGTGAATAAGTTCCAGTCATTCTGCTGCGGTTTGTGCTTCCCCTTCTTCCACAGCATCTACTCGAATGTCCAGTTCGAAATCATAACGGGGGTGGAAACCGCAATTGGCAAAGAACGGTGACATGGTCGTGGTGTCTGATACTTGGTTGTTGCCCGCAAACTCCGCCAGAAAGAGGTAATCTGCCTAATCGTTCTGGAGGTACACGACATATGCCCGGAGGTGTTGCTCCAGCACTGCGTTCACTCGCTCGGTCTGTCTGTCTGTTTGTGGGTGGAATACGGTCGCGAGTCGTGCATCAATCTTCAGACATGAACATAGGTGTTTTCAAAAGTGGGAAGCGAATTGCGGTTCTTTGTCTGAAACAAAAGTCTCTGGTAGGCCGTGGTAGTGGAACACCCTGTCCCAGAAGAGAGTGCCCAGTTCTTCAGCTGTAATTGTCATCGTACAGGGAATGAGGTTCCTCTGCTTGGTCAGGCGATCCACCACCACACAGATAGCGTCGTGGCCCTTGGACCGGGGTAGGCCAGTTACGAAGTCAACGGATATGTGTTGCCATGGCCGATCGGGTACCGACAATGGTTTCAGGACTCCATACGGCGCATGTCGTGTGGACTTTATTCGGTGGCAAACATGGCAGTTTCGAACGAATCGGTCGACATCCTTCCTCATTGATGGCCAGTAGTACTTCCTTGCAAGTAATTCCAGTGTTTTGGCATGTCCTGGGTGTCCCATGGCAGGAGGGTCATGGTGGTCCTGCAGCAGCCGGAGTTGAAGTGGTGTGTGGTCCGGTACAAAGATGCAATCCCGATATAAAAGCCTGCCGCTCCTTTCCTTGCAGTCGGCCAGTGATATCTCTTTGCACTGCCTAGTGCCATCACGCAGAAGACCCAGTATCCATCCCGGAAATTGGTCCACTAGGTAGGCTTCGGCGAGTAGAGTGGCTATCTGTCCGGCGTCTGGCTGTCTGGCGTCCAGAACGTCATTGGCTAGCAACTGCAAGCTGTTCACGGCGTCCATCTGTCCGTCCCGGTGTAAGTCCGACAGGTTCTGAGGTTTTAAGACGGCATGCCGGTTGGCAAGCAGTCTTTCATCCCTCTCCTTAGGGAGATCTCCTGATCTCTGAGTCAAGGCGTCCGGCTTTCCTCCCGCCTTTCCTGGCCGATACGTGATCCTGAAGTCAAAACGGGAAAGGAATTCAGACCATCGGGCCTGTCGATGGTTCAAAAGTTTCGTGCTCATGAAGTATTCCAGGTTCTTATGGTCGCTCAAAACCTGAATTGGATGGCGCAAACCCTCCAAGTGAGGCCTCCATTCCTCAAAAGCCCGGACGATTGCCATGAGTTCCTTATCGTAGATTTCATAATTGCATTCCGCAGGGCTGTGTTTCTTGGAGTAAAAGGCCACCGGGTGTAGAACACCCTCGTCGTTGTACTGGGAGAGAATGCCAGCCGAGATATAGTCCGAAGTGTCGGTTTTGACTATCATTTCTCGGTCGTAGTCAAAGTGGCGAAGAATGGGGGCCATCGTGAACGCTTTTTTGAGGAGATCGAAGGCTGCTTGCTGCTCCAGTCCCCACACAAATGGAATGTATTTGCGTCCCTCTTTTTTCGTCAATCTGGTCAATGGCGTCAGCACTTTGGAGTAATCTTTTATGAACCGTCTGTAGAAGTTGGCGAACCTAAGGAAGCACTGAACATCTGTAATATTTTTCGAGGTTTCCCAACCTAAGACGCAGGATACCTTCTCCGGATCCATCCGGATTCCCTTGGTGGTGATGATGAATCCCAAATATTTCACTTCCTGCTTGTGAAAATGACATTTCTCTGGCTTCAGGTGCAGTTCCGCCTGCGACAAGGCTTTCAACACCTTATACACCTGTTCCTTGTATTCCTTCAAGGTATCACTGTATATGAAGATGTTGTCGAGGAATGCAGTACAGAAGTCGTTGAGGTAGGTGCAGAGTATATCGTTTATAAGCGCCTGGAAATCAGACGGTGCATTCGTTAACCCGAATGGCATAACCAAGGATTCGAATAACCTGTAACATGTCCGGAAAGCCATCTTCCATTCTTCACCTTCTGCCATTTGTACCAAGTTGTATGCACCGCAAATGTCCAGAGTCATGAAGTATTTGGCCTTCGACAACCGCATCAATGTTTCTTGCAGCAACGGCAGTGGGTAACGATTCTTGATAGTTCCTGCATTCAGTCCACGGTAATCGACACACAACCGTAGGCTGCCATCGGTCTTTTTGACAAAAAAGATTGGTGAGGCTGCAGGGGAGGATGAAGCCCTAATGAATCCCTTGCTCAAATTCTCCTCAAACCAATCCTTTAACGTCTGCAACTCGGTTCTGGACATCGAATATAGCAGGCCGAAGGGAGGCTTGAATCCCTCACGCAAGGGAATCTTGTGGTCATAAGGCCGGTGGGGTGGTAGATTCTTTGCCAAAGTTTCCGAAAAGAGTGGTAGGAACTCGTGGTATTCCGCTGATACATAATCCTTCAGATTCAGCTCCTTCGTTTTCTTTGCTTGCTCGCCCACGCCAAGCGCTTGATCGATCTCATACAGCGAAGTCGAAAAAATTGTCAATTTTTGCTTATACGCCAATCATCGGAATGGATGTCCACCAATAGCTGAAATCTGAATCGGATGCTCTGTCGTTGGAAACGTCCATCCGTCACTCGTTTTCAGCGTGGCATTCATTTCATCGAAAACACTTGTTTCCGGCACTGTGCTCTTTTCCAGCACACTGCTTAATTCGTCGAAAACGCTCATTTCCAGTGGTCTGACACGCCAGTTCGACGATCGGGCGCCCATTCCCGAATTGTAGTCCTTGCCAGGTCAACTTGGTTCTGAAAAACTGATTTGGGAGACGTAAATGACCGGGCCTCAAATTTGGCCGCCCCCGCGCTTACCACTGGCTCCTGATGAGCTATTTTTGACGCGAGAGAATCGGCGTGAACCACGGTCGGTGTCCGGTTGCAGTGCGAGGCACAATATTGCAATCCAAAGGTGAGGGTATGGGTGCTGAACCGAATGGCCACATCGTGGAGCTCCAACCACGGGATGTCCAGTACAATAGGGTAGTGACCAAGCTTTGTGACGAACATCGGCAAGGCCTCTTGGTGTTCGAGTATTGATAGATGGGTGTTGGCGACATGGGTAATGTCCCCGGAGGATATAGGGCAACCGTCAATGACCTCAAGGCTTCTGGGGTACTGGAGGGGTGTGAGTGGGAGTTAGTGATGGTGGGCAAAATCTTCGTCGACGAAAGCGATTCCCGTAGCTCCGTAGTCGATGAGGGCGTGGGTGGCAACAGTCCTGTTGCCGAAGGAGATATTGCATAGTACAACAAGATGTTTTCCTTCCATTACTCCCTTGCCGACTGACAAACGAGACAAATGAAACACAGACAACGACTTCTTTTGAGTACGACCAACAACAGTGCCATCATGCAGCTGTTGGTCTAGGTATTTCCTGACTGGTCTTGGCCCCTAGTTCCACCACCACCCCTATTTTCACCTCCGCCACTGCCACTAAAAGGGTTGGCAAACGAGTTCGTGTTCGGGTTCGCAAACGTGTTCATGTTCGGGTTTGCAAACGCGTTCGGGTTCGGGTCCCCCTCCATGTGAGCGGAAGTGGCACGGAATGGGTTCCTAGATTTGTGGGGGCAATTGCGTGCCATGTGTCCCACCAAACCACAGTAGAGGTAACGGCCTTCTCGAAGGCTGGCCGCTTTTTCTTGTTCGGAGATTTTCCCACGACCCATACCACTGGCACTGAGGTCCATTGGTTTGGGTCCGCCAATAGCTGGTGCCACAGTTGACGGTTGGGTACAGGGCTGGCTCTTTTGATGCGCTGAGCATGACTAACGTTGTGGTTGCCCTCCCGGTGATAGATGGCCCGAAGTCCAACATCGAGCTCTTGGCAGAGTGCCACAGACTGCTCGTAGTTCAACCCCTTCTCCTTCCCCAGTAGCTAATGATGCAGCTCGATTGATAGTCCTTCCTGTAGAGCATCATGACGTGTACGTTTGTCCCAGCTAAGCTTTGCCACAAGCCTCTGGAACTCTGCGTAGTAGACAGCAAATTCGCGCTTTCCTTGTTTGAGGTTGTAAAGCTTGGAACGGGCAGTGGCTGCCGGGTCAGGATCGCTGAAGGCCTTCTTTAGGATCTGAATGATGTCTTCCATATCTGTGAGGTTAATCTGGTTATTCTGTACATAGGGTAGGACTTGCTCCTGGGCACGTCCTTCCAGCCTGTTAAACATATAGGCCATATGTAGGCTGGGAGTGGGGAAACAGGATTTGTCACTAAAGAGCTTGAGACGAAGTTGGGCCAGAAATCCATCCAGTTCGTCAAGGGTTCCACTAAACTTGGGAGGGTCCGGTATCTTGTCTCCTCGAGTGGGGTTAGATGTGCCTTGAAGGGTCGAAAGAGTATTCATGGTGTGTCTGGAGGCAGCCTGTTGTTCTTGAAGGTTATCGACTTGCCAGGAGGGGAAGGCAGATGGGGCATCGACAATGGCCTGTAGCAATTTCTTGATTTGTGCAAATGCAGCTGAATCTGCAACGTCAGCTTCACTGTGGAGGAGGAGGTTCATCTTGGATTGGAGGTTGGCAGAGATCTCGCGGTAGACTGGGGGAGCGGGGGTCTCATTGCTGTGAGACATCTTTCGAGGGGTCAAGAAATCGGATTGTTGGGAGAGATATTGGTGACGCAACAAAGTGTAACGGGGCAGGGTCAGGTTAGGCTCCCGGCAGTGGACTGGACAAGGGCGGCGCGCAGAGAGAGGTCGGTGCGCAACGAGCACAGGACAAGGGTTGCGCGTAGCGATGGGTCGGCGCGCAATGAGGACAGGACAAGGGCGGCGTGCAGCCAGGGCAGGACAAGGGCGGTGGCGAGCAGACGGCACGCAGCAAGGACAGGACAAGGACAGCGGCGAGCTGACGGCACGCAGCAAGGACAGGACAAGGACGGTAGCGGACGGAACGGTGCGCAGTGGGTAAGGCAAGACAGGAGGGTTGTGAAGAAAAAGGTATGGTTCTTTATTCAGGGAAACAAGGAAACAAGTTGTTGCATGAGGAAGGAAAAAGAAAGGAAAGAAGTGGGCGACGGCTCCTTTTAAGGATATCCGTCGCCGGCTCGGTGTCACTCCACATTCCATCCTCCTGCTCAGCATCACTCCACCTTCCTTCCTCCCACATTCCAGACAGCACCAAGGGTCGAGGCCTAGCTGGCACGTGCCGTGACAAAAAGCAATATACTTCAACTTTCCATTTTTTTCCTGGTGCTGGTGATGCTCAATGGCCGCAACATCCACACACACCGCCCTTCGAAAAAGCTGGACCACAAAAATCATGGTCCCTTCCAGATTGAGAAAATCGTTTCCCCACTCGCCGTCCGCCTCACGCTACATTGAAAATGGAAAATCCACAACGTTTTCCATGTTTTGCTGCTCGAACCTTATGGAACCAGCAAACACAAGGCTCCTCCGGACCCATCGAGGATATTACGAGAAGCAGAGGACATCGAGCAGTCGGAAGAATACGATGTCGAAGAAGTTATGTCCTCAGTCGAACGTGGAGGAAATAATAAGCGAATCCTGTACCTTGTCAAATGGCTCGACTATCCGGAATGCAAAGACTGGACGGAAGGACCATTAGACAACTTTTCGGTTGGGAGTGTAGAGAAGTTCTAAGAGTTTCTCCAACGAAACCCAAATGCACCGAGGGACTACCGGCTCACCGAGGGCTAGACCAGTTCCACCGGGGACCTGGCAGTAGTGGGCTAAGGAGATGGAGGACTTCAGCCCAAGCATCAGAATCGACACAAAGACCCACTTCACGGGCACCTACCAAAAGCCACTGACTAGACACCCGATGGAACCCATGAATCAACATGATGAACCTGACACACTCCTGTACGGTCATATTCTCCTTACCCCGAAAACAAACCGGCGACAGCGCCGGCATGACAGTGACGCCGCCCCCACACGGCGCGGTCACTCCTTGGCACATCTATTGGCTCGATCGGATGAATCGGGCTTTGATCTCTACCTGGATGATACCAGGTACCAGCCACAAAGGGCACCATGCCACTTCTGTTCCTCTGCCAAAACTGGTGACCCCGGAACTCGGGTACGGGAAGCAGTCATAGCAAATGCATGACGGGATCAGCATTCATCGAGACAGTAAGAGTGCCTACCGGCCTACTCTGAGGGCCCAGTCATTCCGACGGATTAAAGACTTATCTGAGCAAAGATATCTTATCCAGTAACAGGGAGGGCTGTAGGGGTGGAGGACTACAGGCACGAGCACATCCAAACCCGATGGGAAGATACCCGAACCACATAAGAAAAAGGGGAAAAAGACAGGCGATGAAGATAAGAGAAAAATGTTAGCGCTCGGGACGAGGCTAAGGGGGAGGAGAGGTAGTGTTACACCTGAATATCTCGAGTACATAGCTGGCTTGAGAAAGGGGGTACGTAAGGATGACGGAGCGCACTCAGAGAGTCTAGGAGGGAGATATGGTCTGGAGTTAGCTTATGGCGGAGACGGGCGTAAGACACATATCTCTGGAGATGAGGGTGTAGGAGGAGGATTCCGGGCACGGTGGACACCACACTAGTGTGGGTGTCTAGGGTTGTTGAGTGTGGGGTCGGTGCGAGTGTGTAGGGCTCGTGGCAGATAGTCACATAGCACACTGGCGCTGGCGGCGGACTTCCTTAAGAAGCCGCCTCCACACCTCTTGGAATGACATGCTTCTTGCCACCCTTCAGAGGGGAAGATTAGCAAAACGAGTGGTGCTGCCTGACTTGGGCCAATTCCCCAAAAGTGTCACGGCGTTGGAATCACATGCAACGCTGACATTGCCGGACCACGGAAGTGGGGAAACGGGGTGCCCCCACGGAAGGATTCAGAAACGGAATGTTCTAGAACGACAGGAAGTGCTGGAATGCAAGAATGTGCGGAACGTGAAACGTGTTGGTGTTTGCTTGTGTTGGTGTTTGCTTGTGTTGGTGTTTGCTCGTGTTGGTGTTTGCTCGTGTCGGTGTTTGCTCGTGTTGGTGTTTGCTCGTATTGATGTTTGCTTGTGTCGGTCTTTGCCCGTGGGGGGAAGTTCCTGTATATAACGAGGGCCACCGCCCACCGTAGATCTGTACACAACAACTTGTTTATGCCGTCACCATGTCCTTGTCTCCTTGTCCTTGTCCTAGTCTCCGTCCTTGCCTCCGTCCTTGTCTCCGTCCTTGTCTCCGTCCTTGTCTCCGTCCTTGACCCTGTCCTTGTCTCTGTCCTTGACTCTGTCCTCGTCTCTGTCCTGTCCTTGTCCTCCTCCACCACTCGCCTGCCGCCGTGCTCCTCCGCTCGCCTGCCACCCGTCCGCCGCTACGTTCTACCGCTCACCCGCTGCTGCGCTTTACCGCTCGCCCGCCGTCGCACCGTACCACCCGCCCGCCACTACCTAGAGCCCTGCCGGACCCTGCCGTTACACTTTGTTGCGTTGCCTATCTCTCCACCTAGCGGCACCATGTCGACCACGAACCCCGAGCCCAAAACCGAACCCCAACTCACTCCCATCTTCCGAGAAATCCCGCCCGCTCTCCTCGAACAGATGGGCCAAATGGCTCTGAACAAATCCTTCGCCCCTGGCGCCACACTCGAGACTGCCTACGCCCAGGTGCGCACTCTGGTGGAGGCTATCCTGAACTCACAGGAGGCCACGCCAGCCTGGCAGATCGACGACCTGGAGGAGCAGCTCGCCGCTGCTCGACGGGCAATCGACCGACTCGCTACCCTAGAGGGACAACCGCGATCCCGGGCTGAGAGGGACCCAGACCCAGCAACCTTCGACGGCACCTGCGAGAAGCTTGAGGGGTTTATTGTGCAGCTATGCATCAAGCTGTTCAGTGACCCCTCCCATTTCCCTATGCCCGCCCTGCGGATGGGTTATGCCTTCAATCGCTTGGAAGGCAGGGCGCAGGCACAAATACTCCCATTCGTCCAAAATGGAGCATTTCAACTGAACGACTCCGACGACATTATTCGCATCCTCGAAGCTGCATTTGGCGACCCCGATCCTGCTGCGACTGTCCGCACCAAGCTTCATGGTCTGAAGCAGGGCAAGAAGGAGTTCACTACCTACTTTGCCGAGTTCCAGATGCTGGTCTCCAAACTCAGCTGGGACGAGTATGCTAAGTTGGATGCCCTGAAGGAAGGAGTGTTGATGGAACTCCGCCGCCAGCTGTTGGGACGAACCCAGGGCCTCTCCTTCGACCAGTTCATTGGCCTTTGCCAGCAACTGGACTCGGAGATACGCACCCTCCAACTCCACGAAGGAAGACACAACACCTCCTCCCACCAAAACTGCGGCAACCAGAACCAATCCCGCAACTCGACCACGTCAGCGACACCCACCACCAGTCAGAGCGCAACCGCCCCAGGCCCGATGGACCTCAGCGCCAGCAGGAAGAAACTCTCGGAGCACGAACGTGCAGCCCGGCTCAGGGAGGGCCGCTACCTATACTGCGGAGGATTGGGGCACATGGCCGCCCAATGCCCCAACAAGAGTCGCAACCCATTCCGCGCCGCCGCTGCTCATGTCTCCAACTCCGAATCCACTGCGTCCTCCGGGGCGTCTTCTGACCACCACCACACCGAGTACCACCAGCACGCACATGGCTGCTGTGGTGGCTCTCCACCGTCGGGAAAAGCCTAGGCCAGCAGCCGTATGATGGCACTGCTGTTGGCCGTACTCCAGGCAAGTATTCTTCTCTCTCTCCTCCTGTCTTTCGCTTGTCAAGTTTGTCCAATGTAGCTATGGAAGGAAAACATCTTGTTATTTTGTGCAATGTTTCCTTTGGTGACAAAACCATAGCTAGCCACGCCCTGATCGACTGCGGAGCCACGGGAGTGGCCTTCGTTGACGAAGACTTTGTCCGCCATCACCAACTACCCCTCACACCACTTAAGTACCCCAGAGCCCTCGAGGTTATCGACGGCCGCCCAATCTCCTTCGGAGACATTACCCACACCACCAATGCCACCTTATCGATCCATGAACACTGAGAACAGATACCCATGTTTGTAACCAAGCTCAGTCACTACCCGATTGTGCTCGGTATCCACTGGATGGAGCTCCACGACGTGGCCATACGGTTTAGCTCCCATACTCTGACTTTTGAATCGCAGTATTGCATCGCGAATTGCTATCCCGTCCCCACCATAGCCCACGCCATCAGCTCCGAACCCTCGGAACCAGCACACTGTTCCCTCATGTCAAAAGTAGCTCCAGGAGAGCTAGCGGTAAGCGCGGGGGCCGGCGATATCGGGGCCCAGCTATTTACGTCACCCCAGGTGAATAATACCGTCCAGGCTGACAGAACCAAACCTAGACTCAACACACGTAACGGACTCGGACTCGAGCCTGTCAGACTCGGACTCAATGCCCGTAACGGACTCAGACTCGACGCCCGTAACGGACTCGGACTCGACACCCGTAACGGACTCAGACTCGACGCCCATAACGGACTCGGACTCGACGCCTGTAACGGACTCGAACTCGAGTGACCCGGACCCAGCACCAAACCGATTCAGATCGCTGCGCTCGGAGGAGGCTCATTCCGCCGGATAGCCAACAAGAAACAACTGACAGTTTTCTCGCTCTCGCTCTACGAGATCAACCGGGCCCTCAAACCAAAGAAAGAAGTGAAACAGCTCGACCTGACGGACTATGTACCCAAGGAATACCACGAGTTCCTGCCTCTCTTCTCTGAAGCTGTGGCTAAGGCCCTGCCCCCACATTGGCCTTACGACCACAAGATCCCGCTCCGAGAAGGATTCATGCCCCCCTTCGGGCCACTATACTCGCTGTCCAAAACCGAGCTACAGGCGCTAAAGGAATAGCTGGAGGAGAACCTAAGCAAGGGGTTCATCTGTGCCTCGTCGTCCCCAGCTGCCTGACCCATCCTATTTGCCAAAAAAGGAGACAGATCGCTGAGCCTTTGTGTCGACTACCGCAGCCTGAGCGAAGGAACCATCAAGAACCGGTACCCCCTCCCACTACTGCAAGAAACGCTGATACGACTCTCGAAGGCCAAATACTTCACCACCCTGGACATCCGTGATGCCTACAACCTGGTACAGACGGCCGAGGGAGAGGAATGGAAAACAGCCTTCCGGACACGGTATGGCCTTTTTGAATCTCTGGTAATACCATTCGGCCTTACCAATGCGCCAGCTGACTTCCAGGACCTGATCAATAATGTACTCCGCCAATTCCTCGACGACTTCTGCACTGCCTTCCTTGATGACATCCTCATCTATAGCAACACCCTGGAGGAACACAAGAAGCAGGTCTACAAGGTGCTGAAGGCGCTCTCGGATGCTGGTCTTCACCTTAAGCCGGAGAAGTGCCACTTCCACAAGCAGGAGGTGAAGTACCTTGGATTCATTATCGGAACCAACGGCGTCAGGATGGACCCAGAGAAGGTGTCCTGCGTCCTGGACTGGCAGACCCCCGGGAATGTGACGGATATACAATGCTTCCTAGGGTTCGCCAACTTCTACCGGAGATTCATAAGGGATTATTCCAATGTAGTCTCCCCCCTAACCAGCCTGATGAAGAAAGAAGGTGGGAAATATGTTCCCTTCATCTGGGGGCCAGCCCAGCAAAAATCCTTTGAAGACCTCAAGAAAGCATTCACGACAGCACCGATCCTACGCCACTTCGACTACGACCGCGAAATCGTGGTGGAAACCGACGCCTCGGACTACGTTTCGGCCGGTATCCTATCCCAATACGACGATGAAGGAACCCTACACCCGGTTGCCTTCTACTCCAAAAAACACAGCCCTGCTGAATGCAACTACAAAATCTACGACAAGGAGCTCCTGGCAATAGTTCGCGCATTCGAAGAATGGCGCCCACACCTGGAAGGATCGAGCCACCTGGTCCAGGTCCTGAGCGACCACAAGAACTTGGAATACTTCATGTCAACGAAGCTCCTCAACCGCCGACAAGCACACTGGTCTGAATTCCTCTCCCGTTTCGACTTCCGAATTGTGTACCGACCTGGGAAGGCTGGTGGGAAGCCGGATACACTGACTTGGAGGTCAGGAGACCTCCCTAAGAAAGGGGATGAAAGACTGCTTGCCAACCAACGGGCCGTCCTCAAACCCCATAACATGACAGGATTAGCACTTCACGTGCTCGACAACGGACTCGGACTCGACGACCGACTCGGACACGGACTCGGACTCGACGACTGACTCGGACTCAACGACCGACTCCGACTCGACGATCGACTCGGACTCGACGACCGACTCGGACTCGGACTCGGAAAATGTCCTGCAAGCACAGACCTACTCAACGAAGCCTACGAAGTCGACCCGCTACCGAACTGAGTTCTGAAACTCCTTCACGAGGGGTCGAGACACTCGAGTGAAATATCCCTGGCCGATTGCAAGGAGAAAGATGGCAGGCTGATCTACCATGACTGCATCTATGTACCAGATCACCCCCCTCTCCGACTATGACTCCTACAAGACCACCACGAACCGCCAGCCATCAGGCACCCAGGGCGCACAAAAACCCTCGAACTCCTCACACGCAAGTATCACTGGCCACAGATGCAGAAGGACATCGACCGCTTCGTGAGGAACTGTCACACTTGCCGCCGGACGAAAGCCACCCGTCATGCCCCTTATGGTACACTACGCCCCCTGCCGGTACCAGCACGGCCCTGGCAACATATTTCGGTCGACTTTGTTACAGGCCTGCCCCCATCGAAAGGATATGATGCCATCGGTGTGTTTGTGGACCGCCTGACAAAACAGAGGCACCTCCTCCCCTGCACAACAACTATCGCAGCTGAAGGGTTGGCCGAACTCTTCTGTGACAGGAACTTTTGCTACCACGGGCTGCCAGAAATGATCGTATCGGATAGGGGACCGTAGTTCGCCTCCCGGTTCTGGAAACACCTTTGCTCCTGCCTAAAGATTGACCCACGCCTATCCACCACATTCCACCCACAAACAGACGGCCAAACCGAGCGAATGAATGCAGTAATGGAACAACACCTACGGGCCTATGTCAGCTACCTACAGGATGACTGGACCAGCTACCTGTTCCTTGCCGAGTTCGCCGGAAACAACCAGCTATCGGACTCAACCAGGCTGTCCCCCTTCTTCGCCAACGCCGGCTATCACCCCCATTGTGACTTCGAGCTGGATATCCGTGTCGACGACCCAGAGGAATACCGAGCACAGACCGCAGCCGAGCGCCTGCAACAGATCCACGAGGTGGCCAGGAGCGAGATGCGGTATGCGCAGGCCCGACAACAAGACAACGCGGATTCCCAGCGTATCTCGGCACCGGCCTTCCAGCCCGACGACCTTGTCTGGGTGGACGGAAGGCACTGGCGCACCGAACGGCCGAGCTGGAAGCTCGAAAACAAGCACCATGGACCTTACTGAGTCATCCGAGCGATAGGAATCCATGCCTACGAACTGGACATCCCGAATGCCATCCAGAACCACCGCACCTTCCCAGTCTCCTTGCTACATGCTGCCGCCGATGACCCGATCCCAGGGCAAATTATTCCACCGCCACTCCCGGTGATCGTCGAAGGCGAAGAGGAATGGGAAGTGGAAGAAGTCTTAGACAGTCGAATGATTCGGGGCCAGCTGCATTACCTCGTGAAATGGAGAGGGTTCGCGGCACCAACATGGGAGCCAGAGGAAAACCTAGTGGACGTACAAGCCGTCGACGACTACCACGAGCGCTACCCGCAAGGCCCTGCACCAGCTCAGCTCGCTCTTGTGGGAACTCGAGCCTAAAGGAGGGCTACTGTCACGGCGTTGGAATCACATGCAACGCTGACGTTGCCGGACCACGGAAGTGGGGAAATGCGGTGCCACCATGGAAGGATTCAGAAACGGAGTGTTCTAGAATGCCGGGAAGTGCTGGAATGTGAGAATGTGTGGAGCGTGAATCATGTCGGTGTTTGCTCGTGTCAGTGTTTGCTCATGTCGGTGTTTGCTCATGTCGGTGTTTGCTTGTGTCAGTGTTTGCTCGTGTTGGTGTTTGCTCGTATCGATGTTTGCTCGTGTCGGTCTTTGCCCGCGGGGGGAAGTTCCTGTATATAATGAGGGCCGCCGCCTACCGTAGATCTGTACGCAACAACTTGTTTATGCCGTCACCGTGTCCTTGTCTCCTTGTCCTTGTCCTTGTCTCCGTCCTTGCCTCCATCCTTGTCTCCATCCTTGTCTCCGTCCTTGTCTCTGTCCTTGACCCTGTCCTCGTCTCTGTCCTTGACTCTGTCCTCGTCTCTGTCCTGTCCTCGTCCTCCTCCGCCGCTCGCCTGCCGCCGAGCTCCTCCGCTCGTCTGCCACCCGCCCGCCGCTGCGCTCTACCGCTCGCCTGGCGCCGCGCTCTACCGCTCGCCCGCCGCCGCGCCATACCAACCGCCCGCCGCTACCTGGAGCCCTGTTGGACCCTGCCGTTACAGAAAGATGAAGCCACGTCACCCGCAAACGGTGCACAGAAGAGAGTCTGGTTGTAAGCACCCCACTCACTTTCTGCAGTACATTTCAATGCGCACAATGTTGCTAACGCAACGCTGTGTTGCAACGGAAATTTTTTTTTGCTGATGTTCTCTACATGGATGGTAGACCCCATAGCAGACGTAGCATTCAAAGGGAAGTTATGAAGGTACTCTACGAGGATAGTCGATACTGCTCTTGAGGTATCGTCTGAACGGAAGTTGCGAAGATACTTTGCGTGGATAGGGATATCATGCCAGACGTATTGCCGAATGGAAGTTGCGAAGATACTTTGTGCGGACAGTAGTCGCCATGCCAGACGTAGCGTTCAAACAGAAGTTGTGATGGTACATTGCGTGGGTAGTAGACGCCATACCAGAGGTAGCATTTGAATGGAAGTTGCAAGGGTACTTTGCATGGATAGTGGACAACATGTAAGATATAGCTTTCGAATGGAGATTTTGCGTACAAACTACAACGATGCGTTGAATGCGTTTTAACGGTAAACTGGTTTCTGCAATACCTTTCAATGCTCCCAACATTGCTAGTGCAATACTGTGTTGCATCACATATTTTTTTTTCCTGATGTTGGAGCACAACGCCTCGCCAGCAAGGAAAGGCTATGCCAAGGGACATTCTTAGACTTTAACTGAACAGGGGAAGTACTTGTCTGCACCAGTGAGCCAGATGAACACAGCCCAAGAGCTAAACAAACGGAAGACCTATCGAAGTAGGTACGCCAAGGAGCCACGTTGCCTGTTAAGCCCAGACAGAGCAAGGTAGTCAGGATCTTGACACTGGGTCACCACCAGCAATGACATGACTCCGTTCTACGTGAACTACAGATTCCATCCAGTTACCATCAATCTGGCTGTAGCAGAACCACACAACCCAGCCAGCAAGGTGTATACGTGCTGGATGCACACTGTACATGACAAGTCCAGAAAAGGACTAGAAGCTGCACAGGAGTGAATGTGCCAATATACCGACCCAGCCCAAAAGAAAGCCCCGGCACATCAAGTAGGAGACTTGGTCATACTCAATGGATGCAACATTAAAATGCATTACGTATCTCGGAAGCTGGACAATAAAAATTATAGTCCCTTCCAGATTGAGAAGATTGTTTCTCCAGTCACTGCCTGTCTCATGCTACCCCGGAAATGGAAGATTCACAACATCTTCCAAGTGTCACTCCTCGATCCTTACCGAATGAGCGAATATCAGGCACCCCGAACCCCTTCAAAGTTGTGACACTGGGGTTGTCTCGTAACCGGAATGTTTGGGAATCAAAGGTAATCAGGCTACTTTCGATAATTCACAACGGAATAATCTTAGATCTTGTGTGTGGGTTTTCGGTGGTAGTGTTGGTGAAGATGTTTGTACTGATGTTCCCTCCGTCGGGGCGGAAAGTCCATCTCTTTTATCTGAGAGCGGCCGTCGTGAGAAGTGGTGACTCGGACTTGGATTCCCCCGAGGTGCCTGGATCCTGTGGGCGTCTCATTGGTCCTGGCAGGGTGTAGATAAGGGGAGATGAGGTTTCATGCAAGCGAGCGGAGTGTTTGTCCACCAGACTCTCTTCTGTGCGCCATCAGCAGGCGACATGGCATCCCCTCCTTTCGGGGGAGGGGTCATAGCCCAAGTCTGGCAGTCCGTGCACCATCAGCAGGTGACATGGCATCCCCTCCTTTCGGGGGAGGGGTCATAGCCCAAGCCTCTCGTCCTTTGCAATCTTCCCCTCACCTCCGGAGATATGTGTCTTAGGTCCGTTCTCAGCCGTAAGCTCATCTCCGGACCTTATCTCCCTCCTAGACTCTCTGGGTGCGCTCCGTCATCCTTACGTATGCCCCTTCTCTAGCTGGCTACGTACTCGAGATATTTCAGGTGTAACACTACCTCCACTTCCCCCTAGCCTCATCCCAAGCGCTAACACTTTTTCTTTTCTATCTAGGTAGCCAATCTCTTTCTGGATGTGGGTTTCTCGTGGGGTAACTTTCGCAGTATGGTTACTGTGACTGTAGTCCTCCTCCCCTACAGCCCCCCCAGCCACCGGATCAGGACATCATTCTCTGTAATCCATCGGAATGGCTCGGCCCTCAGACTAAGCCACTACGTAGTCTTACGTCGTTTGTGTTTCTCGTTTTTTTTGAATGGTGTTTGAGAGTGGATGGGTCATCCTGTGACACTGGGGTCTGGTGCGTACCGTGTCCCAACCGGGATTCGATTCTTCAAGAGAGCGAGTAGGAATTCGGTGGGCCGAAGGCAGGAACTGGAGTTCAGATAGAGGCCACGACAACTCATCCGGATGAAGCAAGCGTGTCAAGAAGTGCCCGCGCCGTCTCGGTCGTTGTCCCGTATCTCCCTTTGGGGTTCTCTCGAGTCCTCGTTACCAGGTTGTGTGGTACCTGGCGTTTTCTTCGGCGGTGGTTTTGTCGTGAATCTCAGGGTCCGAGAAGCGGGTCTTTCCGTACGTCGATCCTAAGTCCGAGGCCTGGGTCGTCCTGATCAAGTATAGGGCAGCACCTCTGGGCATCTCGCTGGGGGCCTCGTTTCGTCGGTCATGGGTCCAGACACCTGGGGTGCTTGGTCGGTGCGTAGTTGGAAAGTGGGCGGAGCTTTGGTCCATCCTTTGGGTCGGGGCTCGGCGAGGTTCCGGGGTCAGAAGAGCGGGCCCTCCCGCCGGTTCCGTCGATCCGAGGCCAGCGTCGTAGGGTTTTTCGAAGCTTTCCCAATTCCTCCCTTCGGGTCTTGGTGTCATCCTTTGTCTGCGAAGCGGGTCTTTGTTCGTGAGATGAAGGCCTCCATCCCCTTCATCCCTACTACCACTCATGCTTCGCCGGGCCCTTTTATGGACATCCCGCCTACACGTCGGCGAGCCCGTAGTCCCTCGGCGTGTCTGGGTTCTGTTGATAAAACTCCTGGAGTTTCTCCAGACCGCCTACCGAACAGTTGTCGAATGGCTCTTCCATCCAGTCCTTGCATTCCGGATAGTCGAGCCATTTGACCAGATAGAGGATTCGCTTGTTTTTTCCCCGGCCGTGTTCGACTGAGGACATAACTTCTTCAACGCCGTATTCCTCCGACTGTTCAATGTCGTCTGCTTCTCGCAGCACCTTCGATGGGTCCGGAGGTGCTCAGTGTTCGCTGGTTCCGTAGGATTTGAGTAGCGACACATGGAAGACATTGTATATCTTCCATTTCCAAGGTAGCCTGAGGCAGACGGCCAGCAGAGAAACGATTTTCTCAATCTGGAAGGGACCATGATTTTTGTGGTCCAGCTTCTTCGAGGGGCGGCGCGTTTTGATGTTACGGCTGCTGAGCATCACCAGGTCTCCTACCTGGTATGCCGGAGGTTCTTTTCGCGCTGGGTCGGTGTATCGGCGCATTCGCTCCTGCGCTTCTTCCAATCCTTTCTGGGTTTCGTCGTGCACGGTGTGCATCCAGTGGGCGTAGGTTTTGCTGGTAGGGTTGAGCGGCCCTGTCGATGCCGGATTCCCGGCTATCAGGTGGAAGCCATAGGTGGCGTAGAATGGGGACATGCCATAACCTGTGGTGGTCGAGTTGTTGTAGGCGAACTCAGCCATCGGTAATAGTCGTACCCAGTCGTCCTGCTCCTTTCCGACAAAAGCGCAGAGGTAGGCTTCGATCGTCTGGTTGAGCCGCTCAGTCTGCCCGTCCGTTTGTGCGTGGAACGCTGTGGACATACAGGGTCGGATGCTGGAGAGCTGTAGGAACTCCCTCCAAACTTCAGACGTGAACCGCGAATCTCTGTCTGACACGATGTCAGTGGGGAGGCCGTGGTGTTTCCATACCTCTCAGGCAAAGATGATTGCCAGGTCTGCCGCGGTTTTTTCTCAGAGCGGGATGAAGTGCGCCATCTTGGTGAAACGGTCGATGATTACCCATAGCTGGTCGCAACCCTCCGAGACCGGTAGTTCCGTGATGAAGTCTATTGCTATCGATTGCCATGGTGTGTACGGCAGTTCCAGCGGCGAGGATAGCCCATAAGGTTGGTGTCGGGGAACCTTGTTCTGTTGGCATTCCAGACAGCTTCTGACGAAGTCGATGATGCGATCGTTCATTTTTGGCCACCAGAAGTTTCATCGGATTAGCTCAGTCGTCTTATCCTGTCCCATGCGTCCGGCCACTTTTGTGTCGTGTTCTGATTCCATTACTCGTTGTACCAGTCCTTTTGGTACCCAGAGCATGCCCTTCCTGTACATCAATCCTTCCTGGATTGATAATATTTCTTCCTTAACCTTTCGGTCCTTCGGCGCTAGGGTCACCAGTGCCGCTTCCTTTTCTATCTGGTCCCAGGCCTGCTGGTACTCTTCGTCCTTCTTTCCTTCCTCTTCGACCTGCCTATGGAATTCCTTATTCCATTTCCTTGGTTGGAGCGACGCTAGCCGTGTCGAGGAGCAGATGAATGATTGGGTTAATCGTTCCTCGAACTGGTTTTTTCTTAGAACTGTCGTTATCAGCTGGTTTTCTACCCCCCCCTTTTCAGGGCGGTACTCTGAATGCCTTGATAGTGCATCCGGTTTCCCGTTCTGGGTTCCTGGTTGGTAGTAGATTCGGAAGTTGATGCCGGTCAGCTCCTGTATCCATCTTGCCTGCCATTGGTTTAGTACTTTAGTGGTTGTAAAGTACTCCAGATTTTGATGGTCTGAATAAACCTGGACCTGGTGGGTTACGCCTTCACAATATCGCCGCCGGTGTTTGAAAGCGTCGACCACTGCCAGAAGTTCCTTGTCGTGGATTTTGTAATTAACCTCCGCCGGCTGGAACTTTCTGGAGTGGAATGCTACCGGGTGCAGGCGCTTCTCCTCATCTCGCTGCGATAGTACTGCTCCTATCGCAAAATCCGATGCGTCTGTTTCGATAATCACTTCCTTTGCAGGGTCGAAGTGTACTAGGATTGGAGCCGTGGTGACCCGCTGTTTGAGTTCCGTGAAGGCTGCGTCCGCTTCTGGGTTCCAGGACCATTCCCGATCCTTTTTGGTTAGCTCCGTGAGTGGTCTCACTACCCGAGAGTAGTCCTGGATAAAGCGTCGTTAAAAGTTGGCAAATCCCAAAAACGACTGGGTTTCAGTTAGGGATTTTGGCGTTCTCCAGCTGAGTATAGCCTGCACTTTGTCTCCCGACATCTTTATTCCTTCTCTTCCAATAATGTACCCCAGAAACTCGACTTCCTGGGCTTTCCATACGCATTTTTCTGGCGAAACTGCCCGACCGTTATCCTGCAGTCGCTTCAGGACTTCTTTGACGGTGTCGTCGTGCTTTTTCTCTGTATCAGCATAGACCAGTATGTCATCCATGTAGGCCAGCGTTCCTGTGTCTAGCATGTCCAAGAAGATGTGGTTGATTATATCTTGGAAAGTGGAGGGGGCGTTGGTGAGTCCAAACAGCATGACCTGGAATTCGAAGAGGCCATATCGGGTTCTGAATGCTGTTTTCCATTCATCTCCTTCGCGGATTCGAATGAGGAGGAACCCGTTCTAAAGGTCCATTTTGGTGAACCATTACGTCCCTTGGACTCGGTCTTGCAGTTCCTGCATGAGAGGTAGGGGATACCGATTCGGGATCATGATTCGATTGAGTGCCCAGTAGTCCACACCTAGGCGCAGTCCCTGTCCATGTGGTTTTGGTACAAAGAGGATCGGTGAGCCTGCTGGGGACGTGGAGCACTTGATTTTTCCCGTTTTCTCCATTTCCTTTAGCTACTCCCTCAGGGTCTGGAGCTCTTCCTCCGAGAGGGGGTAGATGGGTCCCCACGGCGCGGTGCTTCCTTCCTGCAGATTGATCTTGCAGTCGTAGGGTCAGTGTTCTGGAAGGGCATCGGCCGCCTCCTTTCCCATGATTCCTAGCTATTGGCGGAATTCCATTGGGACTGCCTTCAGCGGGTCTTCTTCTGCCGCTGCCGATATGTATCCGATAACTCGAGTGCTGTGATCGGTTGCGATTGATTCGTCCCAAGTTAGCGAGATGGGGGCTGTTTCGTATCGCGTGCATTTTCTCAGGCATTCCACGCTGTTGAACCGAATTTCTTCATTTGTCCAGGCCCCCTGGGGTGGGTGCGTTGTTATCCAGTCGAAAGGGAGGAACGCATCGATACCTGTTTCCATGGGTGAAATCTTGAATTTCTCCCTGGAGTAGTATTTTCGATGTTGGAGGAGCATTGGTTCTGTATAAAATTGACCTGCTCCTTTGACGCTTTCCCTGGTGTAGCTTTCTATGCTGTGAGCTTGTCGGTGTTCTTTTTTCTTAATACCGAGTTTCCCTACGGTTTGGTCATTGAGGAGTGCTATGGAGCAACCGGTGTCCAATAGCACTCGAATTTGGTGTTTTTCCCTGCCTTGGTGTAATATCATGGTGATTATGGGGCAGGTGCTGCGTGTGTCCTTCCTTGGTCGCTTTGGCCCGGTTCCAGCACTTGGTTCCTCGGTTTTTCGTTTCCTGGATAGTCCACATATTATCGTAGAGATCTTAGGCTGCAGCATGTAGCGACCCCTTAAAAATCCGACTCGGAGTCCTCCCACAGTGGAGCCACGGCGTTTGTATCCATGGTTTCGACTGCTGCCACCTTCTGTTGTTTGGTTGCAGTGAGTTCCTCCGCTTCTTCCTCTCGCTTTCTCTTTCCCTCCGATGCTCCTGTGGCCTTCCAGGGGGCCTTCGGTAACGCGGTCCCTTGCAGCATGCTGAACGAGAAGCACTCGAATGTTCTGTGCCCGGCTCGTCCGCATCGCCAGCAGTCGTCGCAGTTCTTGAAGTATGCCTCCTGCTCCTTTTGCGGAACTCCTTTCAAGGCTTCGTCTTTGGAGGCCCAGTGATCCTTTGCTCCCCACCAGCCGCGTCTTTTGGGTCCGGCTTCCGTGCGGCTCTGGCGAGGCCTATCCACTTCTTTACTCCGTCTGGTGCTATCGGGGTCCCTTTTTCCCTGTCCGTCCTTTTTTCTTTCGTCATTTCGCCCGCTGGATTCCGAAGAGCCAGTGCCCTTTAACTGCTCATGGGCCTACCTTAGCGCCTTTTTCTTCTCCACTTGCAAGCCTGCTTGGTGGGTGGCCTGTAGGAAGCCTTCATCGTCGGCGAAGTCTTCCAAGTAGTGGGCGAAGCGCATGTCTAGCAGTGCCTCCGGCATGGCCAGGTCGACTTTTTCCCATAACACTTCTCCAGTTACGTGAGCGAAATTATTGAGCGCTTGGAACTCTGTGAGGTAAGCGCGGATGGATCCCTGGTATTTGAGCTGTCGCAACTTGAGCTGGGCATCTGCTGCTTCGCGCTCATTCCTGTATTCGGCTCGGATGGCGGCAGTGTAGTTGACCCAGGTGTCGTTGTCCCGCAACTCTCGGTATCGGTGAAGGTGCCATACCAGGGCAGTATCGGTTAGTAGGGTCCCGACCCAGGCGATCTTCTGGCGGTCGATTGTTTCTGGGTAGAACCCCAGGTACATGGTGACGGATTCCCACCATTGGTTGAAGGTGGACGAGCTTTTCCCGTCAAACTTCTCGCGATTGTCCATTTTCAACCTTGAAGTGCGTATCCGGGCCTCGTTCTCTGCCTGTTCTGGCGCTCGGGTGGCAGCGATCCCCGTGCCTACCAGCCTTGCTATTTCTTCCGGGGTGAGCATAGTTGCCAGCTGTGCTCTCATGGGTTCTTCTGTAAGCGGCGGCGGTCTTCCTGCTGGGGGACCGGGCAGATACTGGTTGTCGTCATTGTCGTCGCTGGGTGGCGGCGAGGGTGATGGGGATGCAGCAGGCCTCCTGGGCCTTGGTGGAGAGCCCCCTCATCTTCCTCCTGTTCCTCCCGCGGTTGGCAGCGGGGGGAGTGGCGGTTCTGACGGGCTCGACACTGGGATTGCTGGCCGTCGTAGCCTTCTCGTGGGAGGAGCCGGTGTGAGCCGGATGGGGCTTCAAAGTGCCGAACGGACCAGGAGGGGTGGAGGCGCGGCTGGTGCTGATACGGCGCTGGTGCTGGTTGGCCTAACTGGGCTGCGCCAGGTTTGCAAGGGTTCAGGGGACGGGAGTCTCGTTGTCGGGGACCCTGGGAGAGGTATCCAGGTGGCTATCCACCGGATTTCGTCTCTGGCCTGCCGTAGTTCCCTTTCCATTCTGCTGACCTTTCTCTGGTGGTCAGCTGCCCATAATTCTACATTACCTTGGAAGGTGACCAGGTGCTGGCTTCGGGCAGTGTTGGCTTCGGCCAGCAAGACAAGGGCGTCGTTCACGCGGGTGAGCTGGGTAGCTTGGCACATTTGCCGCTGGTTGTCTTCCTTGGTTCGATCCAGGATGGCCTGCCAAACGTTCTACGCGAGGGTCTGGTAGGCGTTCACTGCGTTCGCCAGCTCGCTGCGAACCCATACTTCTACGATTTCCTCGTTAGCGTTAACTCAGTCATATACATACTGGGTCCCTTCAGTCAACGTCTGATAGGCTTCCTCAATCTGCCGCATCCGTTGATCGGTCCTATCGATCATGTTGCCACACAGCTGGGTGAGCTGTCGCAAGTTGTTCTTGGCCTGCCGTTGTTGCCGGGCCAAGGTTCGGATCCATATGGCCAGGTTGGCCACCTCTATCGCTTGTTCGGGAGCCTGAGTTCCGTCAGTGATCTGAAGCAGGTCCTGGGGCACTTCAAGTCGGAACATGTTGAAATCGGACGACGAAGACATTTCATTATACGTCTAGGTGGTCGTAGGTGTGAATCGAGTAGTCGTCGCAACTGAACTTGTAGTCGAATAGGTCTCAGAATGTGTAACCGTCCCAGTCGACTATTTGGTGGAGAAGTGCGTTTTCCCACAACTTGATGGTATACCAGTTGTAAGGCTCGTAATCTGCGTCGTTTTCTTGGGGTATGTGACCGTCGATGAGAGGCTCCCAATCGTCCAGACTGATGATATGGTTGATTGAGGAGTAGTTTTGGTCGAATTGGTGGCTAGACTGAGGTTCAAAGAGGTTGAAGCTTCCTTTGACGAATTCGTTTTCGAAGAATATGAAAGTAGGGTGATTTGAGATCAAGATTATAGTGTGACACGGGGGTTGTCTCGTAACCGGAGTGTTCGGGAATCAATGTTAATCAGGCTACTTTCGATAATTCACAATGGAATAATCTTAGATCTTGTGTGTGGGTTTTCGGTGGTAGTGTTGGTGAAGATGTTTGTGCTGATGTTCCCTCCGTCAGGGCGGAAAGTCCATCACTTTTATCTGAGAGCAGCCATCGTGAGAAGTGGTGACTCGGACTTGGATTCTCCGAGGTACCTGGACCCCATGGGCGACTCATTGGTCCTGGCAGGGTGTAGATAAGGGGAGATGAGGTTTCATGCAAGCGAGCGGAGTGTTTGTCCACCAGACTCTCTTCCGTACGCTATCAGCAGGCGACGTGGTATCCCCTCCTTTCAGGGGAGGTGTCATAGCCCAAGTCTGGCAGTCCGTGCACCATCAGCAGGCAACGTGGCATCCCCTCCTCTCGGGGGAGGGGTCATAACCCAAGCCTCTCGTCCTTTGCAATCTTCCCCTCACCTCCGTAGATATGTGTCTTAGGTCCGTTCTCGGCCGTAAGCTCATCTCCGGACCTTATCTCCCTCCTAGACTCTCTGGGTGCGCTCCGTCATCCTTATGTATGCCCCTTCTCTAGCTGGCTACGTACTTGAGATATTTCAGGTGTAACAAAAGTACTCCAGGAGGCAAATGGCATTGAGCAAAGCAAGGAATACGATGTGGAAGAAGTAATTTCTTCAACTGAATGCAGTCAGGGTAATAACAAGAGGATTCTTTACCTCGCCAATTGGCTTGACTATCCTGAGCGACAGGACTGGACCCAAAAGCCATTTGACAACTTTTCAGTAGGAAGTCTGAAGAAACTCTGGGAGTTTCATTAGCGAAATCCAGACACACCAAGGTACTACCAGCTCACCAATGCTTAGGAATGTCCATGAAAGGGTTTTAAAGCAGAGACAATAGTAGGCTGAATGGGAGAAGGACTTCAACTATGTTTCGAAAGACCCTCTTCTTGGGTACCACGAAAAGCTATCATTCAGACACACAGCAGATTCAACGATTCAATACCGATGAGACTCAGGAAAGCAGTTCACAATAGTCGTATGGGACCTTCCAATTGAAACTTGTGAGACAGACCTGATTTGAAAAGCCCTACGATGTACACTATATTCCCAAAGAAGGCTGCCACTCCTTCGGTGTTTACTTTGCGATCCGACAAGGCCTATAAAGGCAGGTCACTCCCTGAATACCGAACACAGCCTAGAACGTAGCGTTAGAGTTTTCAAGTCCTGGAAGCAAAGTACGGAGTTTGTGAGCGGAATGCTGCATGGCATTGAATACGACCTCAGCATGATAAGATTATGCACCAGTCTAATCTGGGGGCACAATCACTTCTGAAGGCTTTCTGAGGCATCCAAGGGAGGGTCATCTCCCTGAACTGGTGATTGGGAGGGATGTAGGGGTAGAGGACTGCATTCAGCAACATACACACTGAACACCCATGGAAAAGATACTACGAGGAAAAAAGGCGAATGGGTTAAGCACTCGAGAACAAGGCTAGGAGAGGGGGAGGTAGTGTTCCACCTGAAAGATATCATGGGGAAAAATATATACTGACGAAAAGAAGGGGTCAAAAAGAGTATATTTACCTGGCCTTGTCACATCAACAAATCTGGGTAACCTTCAGTATGGATCAGGTCTCAGAGAGTCTAGGCGGGAGATAAAAAACAGTGATAAAAGTTATGATCAAGACATTGGCTGTGAGAGATGATCTCCGGGAGATAAGGAATACGTTAAACTTGAGGTGTATGGAGAAGAAGTTATAGCTGCAATATCAACACATAGCCTCAGCTTGCTGCAATATCCGATCCCAAGACATCTCTAGGCTGCATGAAAGAACTCAGTGTAGAACTACAGGAATTATATGGTGCCAACAGAACCTTGTCTCTCTTATCACCAGTACTGGCCAGGACCAATGAAAACCCATAACGAACCCACACTCCAGCAGGGTTCACCGATCTCAGAGGAATACAGCTCCAAGTCATCAGCTTTCACAGTACAACCCAAAAAAGGAAATAAGAAAAGCTCACCCACTTCTCAATGAAAGAATCATCACCCAAAATCCCACCCAAAAAAGCCTATACATAAGATCTAAGATTATTCTGTTGTGAATAATCAAAAGTAACCTGATTACCATTTGATTCTATCTGCACTCTCATTTTGCTATAACCTCAGTATCACACTGATGTAGTAGACATTTTTAATAGAGGTCTAGGGAGTGTCCGGTATAGATCGTTTTGTGGTCCTCAAAGATATAGTTACAGATTTCTCGGAATTCGTATCTGTCAAGATCTGCACACAGCTGGTGTGAGGCACAGTTGGACCTGTATTGGGTATACCAATTCTGAGGGGTGCACTCAATTGCTTTGGATGGAGTTGGACCGTCAATGTCTTGGTCCCATGTTTCATAGCTCATCTGTTCCTCATCAATTGAGGTGAACATATAGTCGAGTCGGTAGAATAACTGAGGTTTGAATATATTCGACAGTTCGAACAGGTAAAATTGTTCGTTCTCGAACGAGAGCATCAGTAAATGTGAATCAAAGGTGACTTAGAACCAAGATTATAGTGTGATACCTGGGTAAAGTGTATACAGAGGTGGAGGTAGAGTAACGTAAAGTTAGGTTCGATGATTCTTATTTAACAGGATAATAATCTTAGGTTCATCTTGTGGGATGTTTTTCAGTAGTGTTTTTTTCGGTTTATTTTTCTCTTTTTCCAGGAATCATGTCATGGGTATTCAGATCAGGTTATATACCTGCAAAGCAATCGATTGGCAGACTGCCTGAGAATCAAAACTGCTCTTACCAATAACAACAGTATGAAATTGGGAATTTCAGAGTGCACAGCACAGCAGTGATTAAACAAGTTGAGTTGGGTGTGGGGGAGGAATAAGAAAGGTTACTGTGATGGACATGAAAGAGAAGATGTTGTAGAATACCGGCAAAAGGTATTCTGTCCACGGATGCAGGTAAATACACTCAGTTTATAAGTAGTATCATATTTGACCGAATTTTTACTTATACTACCACTGTAGGAGATATACAAAACTCTTCAGGAGTATGACGATGCTGGCCAACTTCCTAACTCTCTTCCGATTTTCACGAAATGCCATCACCTCATCACGCATGATGAGAGCACATTCAATGCCAATGACAGTTCTATCTATTTCTGGAAGAAGGGTGGCAGTGAGTGGTTAAAACCTAAGTCAAGAGGCAAAGGCATCATGATCTCAGAATTCCTATGTGCAGCCATTGGCAGTCTCTCATACTATGATCGTGAGAAGAGTGAAAGAGTTTATGCAACCGAATTCATTCAATATGGCAGTGGTAAAGCAGATGATGGTTGGTGAAATGCAGAAAAAATGGTTCAACAGACACGGAAGGCGGTTGAAGTATTTAAGCAAGCCTTTCCTAATGACATAGTGGTTTTTGCATTCCACAATTCCAGTAGCCATACGTGTAAGGCCCCCGATACCCTCATTGCCACCCGGATGAATCTCGCAGCTGCAGGTAAGCAACCTGCAATCCACCCAACTCGTCTCACTGATGGTACTCTACAATATATGGTTTATCATCCGAATGATCGTGAGTGGGACTATCTGCATCATCCTGTCAAAGAGGAATATATTGAAAAACCAAAGGGAATCAATCGGGTCCTACAAGAACATGGGCTGTGGAGGAATGGACTTCTTAAGCAATGCGGATGTCAGAAGAAGTCTAAGCGTCCTAGTCATATGTTTTCAGACCGCTCATTTGAAGAGACGATAGACAAATATGAAGCATGTACGATCGACCGATGTGAAGTGGGCAAAGCTTGTCATACCCTATATGTCACGGCGTAGGTCCCGGTGCTCGATTTGGGTTTGGTTGTTTGATTTCGTTGTTGATGCCGGCACCTCGCTCCGGATGTCTCGATCTTGGAAAGAGTGTCGTCACCTCGCTCCGGATGTCTCGATCTTGGAAAGAGTGTCGTCACC
>Ga0307516_10001680_pt1 | contig 30456 bp, 30 predicted proteins | sample 19_EM_MG_FD_203310 | JGI IMG/M metagenome (GOLD analysis project Ga0307516, IMG submission 203310) | Populus trichocarpa ectomycorrhiza microbial communities from riparian zone in the Pacific Northwest, United States - 19_EM | ecosystem: Host-associated > Plants > Roots > Unclassified | place... | reverse complement strand
CCACCGAAGAGCTTGGAGAGCACGGTCGTGATCGCCGCCGTCAAGGTCGTCTTGCCGTGGTCCACGTGGCCAATCGTGCCCACGTTCACGTGCGGCTTGGTGCGTTCGAATTTGCCTTTTGCCATTTTTATCTCCAGGACAGCGGGCTTGCTGCTGCAAGCCCTTCAAGGTTGCTCTTTGGTGCCCATGGCGCGGATCGAACGCGCGACCTCTCCCTTACCAAGGGAGTGCTCTACCACTGAGCCACATGGGCCTGATCTTTCGAATCAGTACAGGCTTGGTCACGCGGGGTAACCAAGCCTGTGCTGACAACAACTGCGCACCACCAACACTGGAGCGGGAGACGGGAATCGAACCCGCGTCATTAGCTTGGAAGGCTAGGGTTCTACCATTGAACTACTCCCGCCCGGGAGCTCGGCGAACCGCGCAAAACCAGCCCGCCCACACAAAGAAAGTCTACTCAAACCACCCACTCGCCATTGGTGGAGGAGGCTGGATTCGAACCAGCGTACTCGTTAGAGGGCAGATTTACAGTCTGCTGCCATTAACCACTCGGCCACCCCTCCGAGGCGAACCTCAGACTATATCACGGTCAGTGAAGCTCGAATCGATGGCCCACCAGTCGACCAAGTCTTGCGTGGCGACAAAGTGGCTGCCGTCGTTCATGAACTCCCTCTTGATGTCGTAGGACGGGTGGCGGGCCGTCAAAACGCGCGGCAAAGTACCCGACGGCTTGGCGCGGCCGAAGAAGGTTTGCGCTTTCGAACCCCACAGTAGGAAGACTGTTGGCGAGCTTCTCCCGCACAAAACCTCGACAATCTGCGTTGTGAGCACTTGCCAACCAACGTTCAGATGGCTGCCGGTCACCCCGATCTCCACTGTCAATGCCGGGTTCAGCAGCAGCACGCCTTGTGCCGCCCAGGCATCCAAATTCCACAGCGGCGGCGGCTTGAAACCGGGCCGATCCTGCGCCAGCACTTCGAAGATGCGTCCCAGCGAGCGCGGCTTGCCCTGGCCCGCCGAAAACGCCAGGCCGTCGGCATGCCCGGCGGTCGGGTACGGGTCCTGGCCGAAGATCACGACCTTCACGTCTTCGGGTGCCACCAAGCGCAGCGCACGAAACGGGTCGGGTGGCCCGATCGGCCGCGAGCCGGAAACCTCGCGAACGCGCCGGCATACGTCCGCGCACAGCGCCGTCGTCCAGCCGGGCAACACCGCCGCCCAGGCTTCGGGCAGGGTGGCGAAGACCGCCGGCAGGTCGTCGGCGGTCACTGGAACAGGCGCGAAAGCGCCGCGCCCGGGTCGTCGGCGCGCATGAAGGCTTCACCGACCAGGAAGGCGTGCACACCCGCGTCACGCATGCGTTTCACGTCGCCCGGGCCCAGGATGCCACTTTCGGTGACGAGAAGTCGCTCCGCTGGCACCTGCGCCAGCAGATCCAGTGTGGTCTGGAGCGTGACATCGAAGGTCCGCAGGTTGCGATTGTTGATGCCGACCAGCGGGCTTTTGAGGCGCAGCGCGCGGTCGAGTTCGGCGCCGTCGTGCACTTCGACCAGCACCGCCATGCCGAGCGCGTGGGCTTGCGCTTCCAGGTCGGCCATCTGCGCGTCGTCGAGGCAGGCGGCGATCAGCAAGATGCAGTCGGCGCCCATCGCGCGGGCTTCGAAGACCTGGTACGCATCGACCATGAAGTCCTTGCGCAGCACCGGCAAGGCGCAGGCCGCACGCGCCTGTTCCAAGTAAGCGGCGCTGCCCTGGAAGAACTGCAGGTCGGTCAGCACGCTCAGCGTCGCGGCGCCGTGGCGCTCGTAGCTCGCGGCAATCTCTGCGGGCACGAAGTGTTCGCGCAGCACACCCTTGCTGGGGCTCGCCTTCTTCACCTCGGCGATCACCGCGGCCGCGCCGGCGGCGATCTTGACGCGCAACGCGCCGACAAAATCGCGCTGGCCGCCGAGCGATTCGGCGTCGCGCCGCAACGAAGCCAGGTCGCGCTGGCGCCGTGCCAGCGAAATTTCATCGCGCTTGACGGCGATGATCTTGTCGAGGATGTCGCTCATGTTCTGGCAAGTTCCTGCGTGCGCGCGACGAACTGGTTCAGCTTCGCCAGCGCGGCACCCGACGCGAGCGCTTCACGCGCCAGCGCCACGCCGCCGACCATGCTCGGGGCCACGTTCGCGGCGTACAGCGCCACACCGGCATTGAGCATCACGATGTCGCGCGCCGGGCCAGCCTCGTTGGCCAGCACCGAGTTCAGCAAGGCTTTCGACTGCTCCGGCGTCTCGACCTTCAGCGCGCGGTTGCTCGCCATCGTCAGGCCGAAGTCTTCGGGGTGGATCTCGTACTCGTGGATGCCGCCGTCCTTGTACTCGCCGACCATCGTCGCGGCGCCGAGCGACACCTCGTCCATGCCGTCACGACCGTAGACGACCACCGCGTGTTCGGCGCCCAGCCGCTGCAGCGCCCGCACCTGGATGCCGACGAGGTCGGGGTGGAACACGCCCATCAGGATGTTCGGTGCCGCCGCCGGGTTCGTCAGCGGGCCGAGGATGTTGAAGATGGTGCGGATGCCGAGTTCCTTGCGAACCGGCCCCACGTTCTTCATCGCCGGGTGGTGGTTCGGCGCGAACATGAAACCGATGCCGGTGTCGGCAATGCAGGTCGAGATCGCCGCCGGCGTGAGCGTCAGCGGCACGCCCATCGCCTCGAGCACGTCGGCGCTGCCAGACTTGCTGCTGACGCTGCGATTGCCGTGTTTGCTGACACGCGCGCCCGCGGCCGCAGCCACGAACATGCTGCAGGTCGAGATGTTGAAGGTGTGCGAACCATCGCCGCCGGTGCCGACGATGTCGACCAGATGCGTGCGGTCGGCCACCTCGACCTTGGTCGAAAACTCGCGCATCACCTGCGCGGCAGCGGTGATCTCGCCGATGGTTTCCTTCTTGACCCGCAGGCCGACGAGCAGCGCCGCCATCATCACCGGCGACATCTCGCCGCTCATGATGCGGCGCACCAGCGCCAGCATTTCGTCGTGGAAGATCTCGCGGTGGTCGATGGTGCGCGTCAGCGCGTCGAGGTTGGTGATGGTCATCGGGACTCCCTCAGTCGTTCAGGCGGAAAGGTGTTCGCGCACGGCGGCAATGGCGCGGTCGATGCCGGTGGCATCGACATCGAGGTGCGTCACGAAGCGCAGCTTGTACAACCCAGTGGCGAGCACGCCGCGCGCTTTCAGGTGCGCCATCAAACCGGCCGCGCGCTCGCCTTGCAAGTCGGCGAAGACGATGTTGGTCTGCGGCGGCTCGACCGTCAAACCCGGCAGGCCTTGCAAGCCACTCGCCAGGCGCTGCGCGAGCGCGTGGTCGTCGGCCATGCGATCGATGTGATGGTCAAGCGCATGCAACGCCGCCGCTGCCAGCAGGCCCGACTGGCGCATGCCGCCGCCGAGCATCTTGCGCCAGCGGTGCGCGCGTGTGGTGAGCTCGCGCGGGCCGACGAGCGCCGAGCCGACCGGTGCGCCCAGGCCTTTCGAAAAGCACACCGAGACGGTGTCGAACAATTGCGCCATCTCGCGTGCGCGTTGCCGCGGATCGCCACCGAGGGCAACCGCGGCATTGAACAGCCGCGCGCCGTCGAGGTGCGTGGCCAGGCCGCGCTGGCGCACGAGTGACGTCGCCTCCGCGAGGTAGGCCATCGGCAACACCTTGCCGCCGATCGTGTTCTCGAGCGCGAGCAGGCGGCTGCGTGCGAAGTGGGAATCAATGGGCTTGATCGCGGCTTCGATGTCCTTCAAGGCGAGCGAGCCATCGGGCTGGTGTTCCAGCGGCTGCGGCTGCACGCTGCCGAGCACCGCCGCGCCACCGCCTTCCCAGCGGTAGGTGTGCGCCATCTGGCCGACGATGTATTCGTCACCACGCCCGCAGTGGCTCATGATCGCGACGAGGTTGCTCTGCGTGCCGGTGGGCACGAAGATCGCCGCTTCCTTGCCGAGCAGTTCGGCGATGCGCGCCTGCAAGGCGTTGACGGTCGGGTCGTCGCCGAACACGTCGTCGCCGAGCGGTGCCGCGAGCATCGCATCGCGCATCGCAGCGGTCGGCTGCGTGACCGTGTCGCTGCGCAGATCAATGGTCTTCATGTGGCCACCTCCGGTACATTCGTTCCCATGCCACCCGTCGCGTGGTCGGTGGCTCGGCCGCATTGCGCTGGTCGATCCCCGCGAGCGGGGCCCCTCGCCCTTCGCTTCATGCGGCCAGCTCCAGAAAATTCTTCAGCATCGCGTGGCCGTGCTCGGTGAGGATCGACTCGGGGTGGAACTGCACCCCTTCGAGCGGCATCTTCGTGCCCGCGAGTTCGCGGTGGCGCACACCCATGATCTCGCCGTCTTGCGAGGTCGAGGTCACGTCGAGCATTGCCGGCAGCGAGGCCCGTTCGATCACCAGCGAGTGGTAGCGGATCACGGTGAACTCCTTCGGCAGTGCCGTGTACACACCGCGCTCGTCGGTGTTGATCACGTCGGTCTTGCCGTGCATTTGCGTCTTCGCGCGAATCACCTTGCCACCGAGCGCGGCGCCGATGGCCTGGTGGCCCAGGCACACGCCGAGGATCGGCAGCTTGCCGGTGAAGGCTTCGATCGCGGCGACACACACGCCCGCTTCTGCCGGTGAACACGGCCCCGGCGACAGCACCAGCTTGTCGGGCCGGAGCGCCGCAATGCCTTGCACGTCGATCTCGTCGTTGCGGAACACACGCACCTCTTCGCCGAGCTCGGCGAAGTACTGCACCAGGTTGTAGGTGAAGGAGTCGTAGTTGTCGATCATCAGCAGCATGGTCGGCTCCTTCGCCTCAGATGAGCTCGCGCCGCTGCGGCTCGGCACGGTGCAGGTAGGCGGTGAACAGGTCGCGCGGCGGCGCCACCGACAATCGCTTCAACATCTGCCCGACCTCGCCGCGGTGGTAACTGCCGTGCGTGATCACGTGGGCGAGCATTTCCTCGCACGACATGCGGCCACGCTGGCCGTCGGTGAACGTGAAGGCGACGGTCTCGGCGAGTTGTGCCGGCGTCAATGCGCCGGCCTGCTCGACGAACCAGCAATCCGTCTCCAGCACCGCAGCGCGCAGTGCATCGAGCGTCGGCGTCTCGGGGGTATTGGTCGCGGCGTAGCCGTGCGGCTCGCCGCGCAGGTGCGCCGCGAAGATCCGGTCGACGACATGGATGTGGTTCAGCACGCGGATCGCAGCGACGCGGTCATCGGCGGCGACTGTCTCGAGCACCGCGAAGAACTCTTCGTTGATCGCGGCCTTCTGGCGGAACAAGGATTGCAGCAGTGACGTGCCCATCTCAGAAACCCTCCTCGACCAGTTCGGCCGCACGGATCAGCGCCCGCGCCTTGGCTTCGGTTTCTTTCCATTCGAGCTCGGGCACCGAGTCGGCAACGACACCCGCCGCCGCCTGCACGTACAGCACCTGGTCTTTCACGATGCCGGTGCGGATCGCGATCGCCACATCCATGTCGCCGGCAAAACTCAGGTAACCGCAGGCGCCGCCGTAGATGCCGCGTTTCACCGGTTCCAGCTCGTCGATGATTTCCATCGCCCGCACCTTCGGCGCGCCGGTCAGCGTGCCGGCCGGGAAAGTGGCGCGCAACACGTCCAGGCTCGTCATGCCGTCTTTCAGCAGGCCTTCGACATTGCTGACGATGTGCATCACGTGCGAATAACGCTCGACCGTGAAGGCCTCGGTCACTTTCACGCTGCCGGTCTTGGCGATGCGGCCGATGTCGTTGCGCGCCAGGTCGATCAGCATCACGTGTTCGGCGCGCTCCTTCGGGTCGCCTTTCAATTCGGCTTCGAGCGCCTTGTCGATCTCGGGCGTGGCGCCGCGCGGGCGCGTGCCGGCCAGCGGGCGGATCGTCACCTTGTCGCCGTCGGGCGTGTGTTCCTGGCGCACCAGGATTTCCGGCGATGCTCCGACGATCTGGAAATCGCCCATGTCGTAGAAGTACATGTAGGGCGACGGGTTCAGCGAGCGCAGCGCGCGGTACAGGCTCAGCGGCGATTCGGTGTATCGCTTGCGCAGGCGCTGGCCGACCTGCACCTGCATCATGTCGCCGGCGGCGATGTATTCCTTCGCGCGCAACACGGCGGCTATGTAGGCCTCTTTGCCGAACTCGCGCTCCACACCGTGCGAGGCACCGCGTTTCACGGCGGGTGCCGTCACGCTGTACTTCAGCTTGTCGCCGAGCTCGGCCAGGCGCCGCTTGGCGTTGTGGAAGGCCTCGGGCTGACCCGGGTCCGCGTAGACGATCAGGTACAGGCGCCCCGACAGGTTGTCGATCACCGCGAGTTCTTCACACTGCAGCAGCAAGATGTCGGGTGTGTCGATGCCGCCGGTCTTGTGCGTCTTCGCGAGCTTGGGCTCGATGAATCGCACCGCGTCGTAGCCGAAGTAGCCTGCCAGCCCGCCGCAGAAACGTGGCATGCCGGGCCGCAGCGCGACCTTGAAACGTTGCTGATACTGGGCGATGAAGTCGAGCGGGTTGCCGTCGTTCACCTCGACGACCTGCCCGTTCGTCACGACCTCGGTCTTGAAGCCGGTGGCGCGCAGCAAGGTGCGCGCCGGCAGGCCGATGAACGAGTAGCGGCCGAAACGTTCGCCGCCGACGACCGATTCGAGCAGGAAGCTGTGTTTGCCACCACCACTGGCATAGGCCAGCTTCAGGTACAGCGAGAGCGGCGTTTCGAGATCGGCGAAGGCCTCGGCGATCAACGGAATGCGGTTGTAGCCCTGCGAAGCCAGGCTCTTGAATTCGAGTTCGGTGATCACGGGTCAGGGCCCTCCAAAGCCCGGCGGGAACGGCAGCAAGTCAAGTAGCAAGACGCGTTGCCCGCGTGATGATTTCATGTCGGTGAGTTCGGCTGGCGTGGCGCCAGCCGGTGGAGCCGAAGGTGCGCGCCGGTTCGTCTCGAAGCCGGCGCTGCCCGCGGCAAACTAAACCAGCGCCAGTGCGGCGCGAAGCGGGCCCCGCCAGGGCCAGGCTCCCCGGTCGTGCGACCCTTTGGTTTGTTTGCGCGTTGAAAACATGGCCCAAAGTGTAGCAGCGCAGCCTCACGCGGCATCGCGCTGTAAGCGAACGTGAAAACGTTGCTCGACAGCGTTGCCGGCACTGCCCAAACTTGGAAACTTTTTGGGCTGAACCCGCCCCGACCCTGTTTTGGAGATGTGCCGTGTCCCGACGCGTGACCCTGATTTCTGCCGCGATCCTTTCCACCTTGATCTCACTGGCGCCCCTCGCCGCCCACGCCCAGGCCACCGAAGTCGGTGGCGTGAAGTACGAAACCAACGAGCAATTGGGCGGCGCCAAGCTCGTGCTCAACGGCGCCGGTGTGCGCTACAAGGCCATCTTCAAGGTCTACACCGCTGGCCTGTACCTCGGCGCCAAGGTCGCCACGCCCGAAGAGGTGTATGCCGCTCCCGGCCCGAAACGCATGCACATCGTGATGCTGCGCGAGATCGACGCCAACGAACTCGGCAAGCTCTTCACCCGGGGCATGCAAGACAACGCGCCGCGCGAAGAGTTCTCGAAGTCGATCGCCGGCACACTGCGCCTGAGCGACATCTTCTCGGCCAAGAAGAAGCTCGCCGCGGGCGAGTACTTCTATGTCGACTGGGTGCCGGGCACCGGGACCACGATCGTCATCAACGGCAAGGCCGCGAGCGAGCCGATCAAGGAACCCGAGTTCTTCACGGCGCTGTTGAAAATCTGGCTTGGCAAGTCGCCGGCCGACTCGCAATTGAAGAACGCGCTGCTCGGCAAGGCACCGGTCGTGCGCGACAACATGAACAACTGAGTCACTCCGGCTCAGTTGGAGATCCATTCGTCGAGCCGGTCGATCACCTCGTCGGCATCGACCGCGGCCACCGGTTCACCGTGGTTGTAGCCGTAGCTCACCAGCACCACGGGGCAGCCCGCCGCCCGCGCGGCGCGCGCGTCGTTGCTCGAGTCGCCGAGCATCAGCGTGTGGGCCGGCAGGCTGCCGAGCGCTTCGCAGGTTTTCAACAATGGCAGCGGGTCGGGCTTCCGGCGCTCGAACGCGTCGCCGCCGAACACCACATCGAAGTAGCCGGCCAGCCCTTTCGCTCGCAACAACGGAAGTGCAAAGGCGCTCGGTTTATTGGTCAGGCACGCCAGCTTCAGACCGCGTGAGGCCATGCGCTCCAGGCCGTCAACCACCCCGGGGTAAACGGCAGAGTGGTTGCCGTTGATGGCGAGGTAGTGGCGCTGATAGCGTGTCCACAGCTCTTCGTACAAGCCCGGTTCGGCGCCCACGTGCCGCAAGCAACCACGGATCAGGTGCTCCGAGCCCTTGCCGACCGTGCGTTCGACGAAAGCCCGGTCCACCGGCGCCAGCGCGAGTTCGCCCAGGCTCGAATTCAGCGCAGCGATGAAGTCACCCACGGTGTCGACCATCGTGCCGTCGAGATCGACGATGACCGCGTGCAAGGCACGGCCTTGAAAGAAGACGGGGCGCAGATCGAATCTCCGGTTCGCTGGCACGTTGCCGGACACACCAGCTGACGAGGTAAAGCGGACTTTACTTTGTGGCTGTGAACCATTGGCCGTGTGTCGGGGTTGAAATGCTTCCACACAGAGGGAGACAAAACCATGAGCACGACAGCCGACTGCGAAGCGCAAGCAGCAGCCCCTGCGCCATCGGCAGCGCCCGCGCCAGGCGCGCTGCGGGCACCGGCCAGCCTGGCGGCCGCCTTCAGCGCGGTGCTCGCCGCGTGCGGTGGCGGCAGCGGTGAAAGCGCGCCCGCGCCGGCCCCTGCGCCGACTCCAGCACCTCCTCCCGCCCCGGCACCCCCTCCGGCCCCGCCCACCGCGGCCGAAGCCTCCCGCTTCCTGGCCCAGGCCTCGATGGGTGCGACCCGCGCCCAGATCGCCCGCGTGCAGGCGCTCGGCTACGCCGGCTGGCTCGACGAGCAGTTCGCACTGCCCGCGTCGGGAACCCGCTGGGACCTGCTGGTCGCCAACGGCCTGACCGACATCGGCTACAAGAACAGCGAAGCCGGTTTCGATTCGGTTGCGTGGAACAAGTTGCTGAGCGCGCCCGACACGCTGCGCCAGCGCATCACGCTCGCGCTCTCGGAAATCTTCGTGATCTCGATCGACGGCCTGGCCAACGGCAACGGCTGGAAGCAGTTCGCCGCCGCGAGCTACCTCGACCTGCTGGAAGCCGGCGCTTTCGGTAGCCACCGCGCGCTGCTGCAGCAGATCTCGCTCAGCGCCTCGATGGGCGTGTACCTCACCTACCGCGGCAGCGCCAAGGCCAACACCAGCAGCGGCGCCCTGCCCGACGAAAACTACGCCCGCGAGCTGATGCAGCTCTTCACCATCGGCCTGCTGCAGCTCAAGCTCGACGGCACACCGCAACTCAGCGGCGGCCAGACGAGCGAAACCTATGGGCAGGCCGACATCACCGGCCTGGCACGTGTGTTCACCGGCTGGGAGTTCGACTACGGCGGGCTGACCGGTTCCGCCGCCACCGCCACACCCGACTTCAAGCGCCGGCCGATGATCCAGGTGGCGAACCGCTACGAGACAGGCGCCAAGAGCTTTCTCGGCCTCACGATCCCGGCCGGAACCGATGCGACCACCGGCCTGACACAAGCGCTCGACAAGATCTTCGCGCACCCCAATACCGCCCCGTTCTTCAGCCGCCAGCTGATCCAGCGCCTGGTCACGAGCAACCCGAGCCCCGCCTACGTGGCGCGCGTGGCCGCCGTTTTCAACGACAACGCCGACCCGGGCAATCTGCGCGCCGTGATCCGCGCCGTGTTGCTCGACGACGAAGCGCGTGACGCGACCACCGCTGCGGCCCCGTCGTTCGGCAAGCTGCGCGAACCGATGCTGCGTTTCACCGGCTGGGCACGCGCTTTCAACGCCACCTCGACCAGCGGCGCTTGGAACATTGGCAACACCTCCGACTCGGCCAAGGGGTTGGCCCAGAGCCCGCTGCGTTCGCCGTCGGTCTTCAACTTCTTTCGCCCCGGCTACGTGCCGCCGAACAGCCCGATCGGCACGGCCGCGCTGGTGGCGCCGGAGTTCCAGATCGCCAACGAGTCGTCGGTGGTCGGCTGCATCAACTTCCTGCAGCGCGCCGTGGCCGGCTCGGTCGCCGACCTCACGCCCGACTACACGAGCCTGCTGCCGCTCGCAGACGACGCGCGGGCGCTGGTCGACGAGATCAACCTCGTGCTGGCCGCAAACCAGCTCAGCGCCACGACCGCCACCGCGCTCGCCGCGGCGGTGCAGACCATGCCCAGCGGCAGCGACAGCACACGCCGCAACCGCATCAACGCCGCGCTCGTGCTGGTGCTCGCCGCGCCCGAGTTCATCGTCCAGAAATGAGGGCTGCAAGATGACCACCCATGCCTCCCGCCGCGCCTTCCTGCAACGCGCTTCCGCCCTCTCGCTCGCCGGCGCCGCCGCGCCCTGGGCGCTGAACCTCGCCGCGATCGGCGAAGCCGCCGCCGCGACCGCCACCGATTACAAGGCGCTGGTCTGTGTGTTTCTTTATGGCGGCAACGACTACGGCAACACGCTGGTCCCCTACGACAGCGCCCGCTACGCCGCCTACCAGAGCATGCGGCCCACGCTGGCCTATGCCAACAGCGCGCTCACGGCCACGCTGCTCACGCCGACCGGCGGTGCCGGCACCTTGCCCACCGGCATGCAGTACGCGCTGGCGCCCGAACTCGCGGCGCTGTTGCCGATCTGGAACGCCAGTCGCCTGGGCGTGATGCTCAACGTGGGCACTTTGGTGCAACCCACCAGCAAGGCGGAATACAACGCCAAGTCGGCGCCGCTGCCGCCCAAGCTGTTCTCGCACAACGACCAACAATCGGTCTGGCAATCGTCGTCGCCCGAAGGGGCCACCTCGGGTTGGGGCGGGCGCATGGGCGACCTGTTCGAGGCGGGCAACGGCAACGCCACCTTCACCTGCGTGAATGTCTCGGCCAACGCGGTCTACCTCTCGGGCCACAGCGCCGTGCAGTACCAGGTGTCGGCCAGCGGCCCGGTCGCGCTGGCCGGCGTGAAGAACCCGTTGTTCGGCTCGGCGGCGTGCTCTGCGGCGTTGAAGAACCTCGTCACCGCGCCGAGTGCCCACCTGTTCGAGAACGAATACACGCGCGTGATGTCACGTTCGCTGAGCGCTGGCGACCAGCTCACCACGGCGCTCGCCGGCGGCCCGACCATCACCACGGTATTCCCCACCGGCAACGGCCTGGCCGACCAGCTCAAACTCGTCGCACGCATGATCAGCACCGCCAGCGAAGTCGGCGCGAAACGCCAGGTGTTCTTCGTCGCGATGGGCGGCTTCGACACGCACGACGGTCTGGCCGCCGTGCACCCCGGCCTGCTGAGCAGCGTGGCCGGCGCGCTGAGCGCGTTCTACGCCGCCACCGTCGAGCTCGGCGTGGCGAGCCAGGTCACGACCTTCACCGCGTCGGACTTCGGCCGCACCCTCACCGCCAACGACGGCTCCGACCACGGCTGGGGCAGCATGCACTTCATGCTCGGCGGTGCCGTCAACGGCGGGCGCTACTACGGCACGCCACCGGCGGTCGCCAACGACGGGCCCGACGACGTGGGCCAGGGCCGCCTGCTGCCCAGCACCTCGGTCGACCAGTACGCGGCCACGCTCGGCAAGTGGTTCGGCATCAGCGACAGTGAGCTTCTGACGGTGCTGCCCAACCTCGTGAACTGGAACGCCTCGCAGCGCAACCTGGGCTTCGTGTAGCGACGCCGGCGCCGTGGGAACCGCGGAATCGGCTCAGGACGCGTCTGCACGGCGCAGATTCGCCCGCAGCGCCGCAATCTCGTCGAGCAGGTCGAGCGCCAGGGCCACGCCGGGCGCGTTGATCTCGAGTTCCTGCGTCAACGTCTGCGCCAACCGGGCGCGGCGCAGCGAGGGCCCGCCGAAGCGCCATTCCTGCGGTGATTGGCCGACGGGTTCGAGCACGCCCTCGACGACCCACACACGAACCTGCTCTTCGGGAGCGCTGCAGGCGCGGCACAACTCGAGCAGGCTCAAGTGCACATCTTCTTCGACGACCGTGCCGGTGAATTGAAGTTGATTCATGGTGTTCATGCTTTCAGGTGCACACGCGGATTGAAATCGAACTTGGCCGCGAAAGCTTGGTACGCGGCTTGGGCGCTCGGTTCATCGGCCGGCGGCAGCGCCACCACCAGCACCACATAGAAGTCGCCCGGCGTTTTTCCCGGGATCCCCCTGCCCTTCAGTCGCAGCTTGCGGCCGCCTGCCGAGCCCTTGGGAATCGTCAACTCGACCTCGCCGTCGGGCGTGGGCACGCCGACGCTGGCACCGAGCGCGGCTTCCCAGGGAGCGACCGGCAGGTCGAGGTACACGTCGCGGCCGTCCACGCGGTACAGCCGATGCGAGTTGAAAGCGATGTCGAGGTACAGGTCACCGGCCGGCGCACCGTCGCCCAGGCCCGGCCCGCCCTGGCCCGTGAGCCGCAGGTGCTGGCCTTCGCGGATGCCTTTCGGAATGTTCACGTCGAGCGTGCGTTCCTGCAACACGCCGCGGCCCTCGTCGTCGAGCGTGGGCATGCGCAGCGAGATGCTGCGGCGCGCGCCGTGGTAGGCGTCTTCGATGTCGATCAAGACCTTGGCGTGGTGGTCTTGCCCGGGCATATGCGCGTCGGGCCGCCGGCGGCGTGCGCCCCGCGCTGCATGGCCGAACAGCGCTTCGAAGAAGTCGCTGTGCTCGCCGCCTTGTTCGCTGCCGCGGCCGCTGAACTCGAAGCCGGCGTCCCAACCCGGCGGTGGTTGAAAGTCGCGCTCGCGGCCGCCCGACGACTCGCGTTCCCACTGGCTGCCGGCGGCGTCGTAGGCGGCGCGCTTTTCGGGGTCACGCAGCACCTCACCGGCCTCGCCGATCTCCTTGAAGCGAGACTCCGCGTCTTTTTCCTTGCTCACGTCGGGGTGGTACTTGCGCGCCAGCTTGCGGTAGGCCTGCTTGATGTCGTCCTGCGTGGCTTCGCGCGCGACCCCGAGGGTCTGGTAGTAGTCCTTGAACTGCATCAATGCGCCTCCGCAAAGCTGGAGTGTGCGCCCGACTTCAATGGTGGTGCGCGGGCTCCGCTCCCGAGGCGCGCGGCGTGCCTTCGCACAAGGCCATGAAGGGTTCGCGCACCACTTGCAGCGTCACGTGCCCGATCCTGAACTTGTCGCGCAGGCGGTGCGTTGCCATTTCGAAGAACGGGTCGTCGGGGTGGCCCTTCGGCATCACCAGGTGCGCGGTGAGCGCCACGTCGCTGGTGCCGGTGGCCCACACGTGCAGATCGTGCACCCGGTCGACGCCAGGCAGCGATTCGAGCTCGTGCCGCACAAGAGCCAGGTCGATGTGCTCGGGCACCCCGTCGAACATCAGGTGCAATGACTGGCGGAACAAGCGCCAGGTGCCGACCACGATCACGAGCGCGATCACGAGGCTGGCCACCGGGTCGAGCCAGGCCCAGCCGAACCAGAGTGACAAAGCACCGGCCAGCACCACGCCGGCCGAGACAAGCGCATCGGCCGCCATGTGCATGAACGCGCCCTGGATGTTCAGGTCGTGCTCGCGCCCGCGCATGAAAAGCAGTGCGGTGCCGAGGTTGACGAAGATGCCGATGCCGGCCACCACCATCACCGTGAACCCCTGCGTCGGCTCGGGCGCATGCAGGCGGCCAAAGGCTTCCCACGCGAGCGAGCCCATCGCCACCAGCAGCAAGAGGGCGTTCGCGAACGCGGCCAGGATCGACGCGCGCTTCCAGCCGTAGGTGTAGCGCGCGCCGGGCTGCACCCTGCCCGCCAGCGCACCGCCCCAGGCGAGCACGAGCCCGGCGACGTCACCGAGGTTGTGGCCGGCGTCGGCGAGCAGGGCCAGTGAATTGACCTTCCAGCCGTAGTACGCCTCGACCGCGACGAACGCAATGTTCAGCGTGATGCCGAATGCGAACGCACGGTCGAAATTGGCAGGCGCGTGGTGGTGGGCGTGACCATGGCCGGCGTGGTCGTGCCCATGGTGTTCGTGGCCGTGGTCGGGCGCCGCGGAAGCGGCCTGGTGCGGGTGCGGTGAAGACATGCCCACAGTGTGACGCAGCCGCGTTCACCCTTCGGCGCCCCCGACTCCGGGCACGGCGAGCCGGCACCGTGCGGTGCTACCACCGGTCGCGCGGCCCGATGCCACGCCGGGCCGCGCCCGACGCCAGCGCCTTGCAGGTTAGCCTTGCGACATGGACCGACCCGCTTTTGATGCCTTCTGCCAGCAACAAGCGCTCGACGCACCGGCCGTGCGCAGCGCACTGCAACAAGCCGGCGGCCTGCCCGACGCCGCCGCCTGGCGCCACTTCGCCACCCGGCTCATGCGCGGCGCCGGCCTCGGTGCGCTCGGCGCCGGTGTGCTCTTCTTCGTTGCGGCCAACTGGCAGGACTACGGCGTGCTCGGCCGCTTCGTGCTGCTGCAATCGGCCTTGCTGGCCGGCGTCGGCGTGGCGTTCTGGCGCCCGCCGCCACTGGCCGCGGGCCAGGCCGCGCTGCTGGTCGCCACGCTGCTCACCGGCGGCCTGCTCGCGCTGTTCGGCCAGTCGTACCAGACCGGGGCCGACGTGCACGAGCTGTTCTTCGTCTGGGCGCTGCTCGCGCTGCCGTTCGCGCTGGCCGGGGGCTCCGGAGCGCTGTGGGCGCTGTGGTGGTGTGTGCTGAACGTGGCGCTGGCGCTGCTGTGCGGCTGGGTCGGCCCGGAGCACGTGGCCTGGCGTGTGCTCGACGGCCGCGCCATCGGCCAGCCCGCCCTGTTGATGCTGCCTTGCCTGATCAACTTCGCAGCGGCGGCCGGGTTCGCAGCACTGGCCGGCACACGCTTCGCGCCGGCCGCGCCACACTGGCTGGTTCGCCTGCTGACGAGCTTCGGCTTCGTCTATGGCAGCGTCGCCAGCATCGGTGCCGTGGTTTCCGAAGGCTTCGGACGCGGCCACGAACCCGCAGCACCCGGCCAAGGCACGGCGGTGCTGCTTGTCTTCGCCTTGCTCAGCGCGCTCATCGCGTGGCTCACGTTGCGCCGCCGCCGCGACGCTTTCAACATGGCGCTGCTGGCCGCGAGCTGGATCGCGATCTCGACCACCGCGCTCGGCCGCTCGATGCGTTTCAACGACGTGGGATCGTTCTTCCTGATCGCGTTCTGGCTGATCGCCAGCTCGACCGGCGCCGGCCTGCTGCTGATGCACTGGGTGCGTGCCTGGCAGACACCGGCGAAACAAGTTGGAGACGCGGCATGACCACGACTGACACACCCGCACCGCTCACGAGCGCGCGCCCCTGGTACATCGGCCTGCTGCTCGGCGCGAGCGGCTGGCTCGCCGGTGGCTTCTTGCTGGTGTTCGTGGCGATGCTGTTCCACCCCGACACGGCCGGTGCCGCGGCCGTCTCGGGCGTGGTGTTGCTTGCCGCGGCCTGGGGCTTGTTCAAGGCCGACCCAGACGGCGCTTTTGTCTCGCAACTCGCGCTCGCACTCTCGTTCGCGGGCCAATGCCTGGTGCTGTTCGCGATGGTCGAAGGCACCCACGCGCTGGTCGCCGTGGCGGCGGCGGCCTTCGTGCTGCAGGCGGCGATGCTGGGGCTGATGCCGAACCGCCTGCACCGCTTGATGTCGGCCCTGTTCGCGCTGATCGCGTGGGCGCTGATGTGGCGCTTCGGCCTGTTCGGCGAACCCTCCTGGAACGGCGCGAACGGCAGCGCGCCATCGCTGCTGGCCGCGCTCGCGGGCTGGTTGATCACGTGGTTGCCGGTCGGCGCGGCGGTGTGGCTGCTGATCCGCCACGAACCCGTGTGGATCGCGCGCGGCTGGGCGCCGGTGCTGCGCCCGGCGCTGACGGGCCTGATCGTCGGCATCGCCTTCGCCACCTTGATTTCGTACCCACTGGAGTCGTTCCGCTGGTGGGGCAACGCACCGGTGCGAACCGACTGGCTGGCGCTGTGGCCGCTGCTCTCGGCCGCTGCCGCGCTCGGCGCCGTGGCCGCGGCATTCGCGCTCGGCAGCCGCGCGCTGATGGGCGCGGGCATCGTGGCCGTGCTGCTGCACGTTTCGCACTTCTACTACGCGCTCGGCACGAGCCTGCTGCTCAAGTCGCTGTTGATGCTGCTGATGGGCGTGGCGCTGTTGCTCGCGGCACGCTGGCTTGCGGCACGGCCGAACGGAGTGAACGCATGAACCACAAACTGATGACCGGCCCACGCTGGCTGACCCTGCTCGGTCTGGTGCTCGTGCTGGGCGCACTGAACTTCAGCATCGCCGGCAAAGAGCGCATCAAACGCAGCGGCGAGATCGTCTACCTGCGGCTCGCCCCGGTCGACCCGCGCTCGCTGATGCAAGGCGACTACATGGCGCTGCGCTTCGCGCTGGTGCAGGAGCTCGACAAGGGGGTGACCACGAACGCCCGCGAAGGCGAGGTGCGTTTTGCCGGGGTGTCGCTTGCGGTAAACCACGTCGCTGCGCTGGCCGACACCACCGCCCCCGCCACGCTGAAGCTGCGCTACCGCATTCGCAACGGCCAGGTCTGGCTCGGCACCAACGCGTTCTTCTTTCAGGAAGGCGACGCCGAGCGTTTCAGCGGCGCACGTTACGGCGAGTTTCGCGTCGACCGGGCCAGTGGCGAAGCGGTGCTGGTGGGGCTGCGCGACGAGGCGCTGAAAGCGCTTTAGTCTCAGGCGACTCAGGCCGCCAGCCGCGCCCGCATCGTCTCGATCACCGCCTTGTAGTCGGGCTGCCCGAAGATCGCACTGCCGGCCACGAAGGTGTCGGCGCCGGCATCGGCCACCTGGCGGATGTTGTCGGCCTTGATGCCGCCGTCGACTTCGAGGCGAATGTCGCGGCCGCTCTGTTCGATCAGCTTGCGAACCTGGCCGATCTTCTTCAGCGCACCCGGAATGAAACTCTGCCCGCCGAAGCCGGGGTTCACGCTCATGATCAGGATCAGGTCGAGCTGCTCGATGGTCCATTCCAGCACATCGAGCGGCGCCGCCGGGTTGAACACCAGGCCGGCGCTGCAGCCTTCGTTGCGAATCAACTGCAGCGTGCGGTCGACGTGACCGCTCGCGTCGGGGTGGAAGCTGATGCGGTCGGCGCCGGCCTTGGCGAAGGCCACGGCGAGTGCGTCCACGGGCTGCACCATCAGGTGCACGTCGATCGGCACCTTCGTGCCATCGGCGCGCACCGCGTGTTTGCGCAGCGACTCGCACACCATCGGCCCGAAGCTCAGATTCGGCACGTAGTGGTTGTCCATCACGTCGAAGTGGATCCAGTCGGCGCCGGCCGCGATCACGCTCTTCACTTCGTCGCCGAGGCGGGCAAAGTCGGCGGAAAGAATGCTGGGGGCGATGCGGTAGGTGCGTGCGTTGGCCATGGGCAATGAGCTCGGGTTTGGCGGGATTCTAGGTGGGCCCTGGGTGGGGGCTTGGGCTTGCTGCCAGAATCCGCCGCATGCCCAAAGCCGAATTCACCAGCACGGTCAGCGTGCGCCACCTTCCCGAGCGCTCCGACCCGCAGACCGGCGAGCACGCGTTCGCCTACACCGTGTCGATCCGCAACAGCGGCGACGTGACGGCGCAACTCATCGCACGCCACTGGGTCATCACCGACGCCAACGGCCACACCGATGAAGTGCGGGGCCTGGCCGTGGTCGGCCACCAGCCTTTGCTGAAACCCGGCGAGACCTTCGAGTACACGAGCTGGACCCTGCTGGCCACGCCGCATGGAACGATGCGCGGCACCTTCTTCTGCATGACCGAAGACGCGCAGGCGTTCAACGCGCCGGTCGGTGAATTCGGCCTGACGCTCGCGTCGGCGCTGCACTGAACTGATGGTCAAGAAGGCCCGTGTCTCACCCTGGGACCTGACCGCGCTGCTCAACGCAGCCGACCCGAAAGCCAGCCTGCCCGAGCGCCACTTGTGGCTGATTCGCCTGCTCGAATGGCTGCGCCACGCGCCCGTGGTGGCCACGCCGCAGGCCGAAACGCCGCCCACGCCGACGCCGGTGCTGCGCCTGAAACACCTGCTCGGCGTGCTCGACCGCCACCCCGAGCACCACGCCCGCGTGGCCGACGTGCTGCGGCGCATCTGGAGCGAAGTCGACAACGCCGCGCTGCTCGCCGATTTCGGCTTCGCCCCGCGCATGGATCTGTGGGGCGAACTGGGCCGGCGCGTGCGCGCCCGCATCTTGCCGCTGACCCCGGCCACCACCGACCTCGGCGAACTCTTCGCGCTGCTGTTCCCGCACGCGAACGACGCCGACTGGCTGCTCGCCATCGACGACACCACGCTGCAGCGCCTGCGCACCTACGTGGCGCCCGAGCGCAGCGGCACCGCGTGGCGTGCGCCGTTCCTCGAAGCGATCGTGTTCCTGGCCAGCGCGGTGCGGGCCTCGGGCTTTTCGCCGTCGCTGCGCCTGCGCATGAGCCCGGAGCTGTTGGTCGAGAAGCCGTTTCGCCAGCTCGCGCGCGTGGCCGAGCAGCTCAGCGAGCATGCGCATGCGCCCGACGACAGCACGCCGCGCACGCTCGAAGCTGAAGCGAGCTTGCTGCAAGAGGCGCAATACCTGCGTGCGCTGCTCGACACCTGCCGGCGCTGCGCCGACAGCGTGCACGATCACCTCGAAGCGCATGGCGTGTCGGTCGACGTGGTGTTCGAAGTCGACCAGCTGCGCGAGCGTTGCCACCGCATCGATTCGCTGCTCACCTGTGCGATCAGCCGTGAGCCGGCGCGCGAGATCGCGCGGCTGCTGGCCGAGCTGGTGCGCACCGCCGACGAGCGCCGCAGCGTTCGCGCGCTGATGTCGCGCCACTACTCGCTGCTCGCGCGCCAGGTGGCCGAGCGCAGCGCCGAAACCGGCGAACACTACATCACCCGCGACCGCGATTCCTACGGCTGGATGCTGCGCGCTGCGGCCGGCGGCGGCGCGATTCTCGCGGGCACCACGTTCATGAAGTTCGCCGTGATGGCCCTCGGACTGTCGGCGTTCTGGGGCGGCTTCTGGGCCGGCGTGAACTACGCGGCGAGTTTCGTGATCGTGCAGTTGTTGCACTTCACCGTGGCGACCAAGCAGCCGGCGATGACCGCGCCGGCGATGGCCGAAAAACTCACCGAGTTGGGCCAGGACGAACACGTCGAAGGCTTCGTCGACGAAGTCGTGCACCTGATCCGCTCGCAGGCCGCCGGCATCTTCGGCAACCTGGTGGTGGTGGCGCCGCTGGTGCTCGCGGTGCAGCTCGGGGTGCAGGCTGCGTTCGGTGCGCCGCTGGTCGGCCACAAGGATGCGCAGCACGTGCTGGCGTCGATCACGCTGCTCGGCCCGACAGCGCTGTTTGCCGCGTTCACCGGCGTGTTGTTGTTCGCGAGTTCGCTCATCGCCGGCTGGGCCGAGAACTGGTTCGTCTGGCACCGGCTCGACAGCGCGATCGCCTGGAACCCGCGCATCGTGGCCCGCCTGGGCGCAGCCCGCGCGGCGCGCTGGGCGGCGTACTGGCGCGCCAACATCTCGGGCTTCGCGTCGAACATCTCGCTCGGCTTCATGCTCGGCGTCGTGCCCGTCGTCGCGCTGTTCTTCGGCGTGCCGATCGAGGTGCGGCACGTCACCTTGTCGACCGGCCAGCTCGCCGCGGCCGTGGGCTCGGAAGGCTTTGCGCTGGTCGGCCAAAGCGCGTTCTGGTGGTGCGTGGCCGGCATCGCCGCGACCGGCATCTTGAACGTGAGCGTGAGCTTCTTCCTGGCCTTCAAAGTGGCCTTGCGTTCACGCGGCATCCGCCTGAACGACCGCAGCCGCATCTACCGCGCATTGCGCTCGCGGCTGTGGCGGCAGCCGCTGTCGTTCATCTGGCCGAAGGCTTAGCCGTCATTGCCGTCGTCGCGTTCGCCGTTGCGGCGGCCCGAAAACATCGTCCACCACACGATCAGCACCAGCAGCGCAAGCGCGCCGAAGGCTTCCAGCAAAATCACCCACATGTTGACTGTCTTTCGAAGCGCTGCCGGCGCGCTGTGCGTGGCGATTCTAGGTTCGCTCATCGCGTGTTCCAGCCCACCTCCGCTGCCACCGCCCACGCCCGCGCCCCCGGCCCCGAGCGCCGACGCCACGCTGGCGCCACTCGGCGCAGCCGTCGTGCGTGGCCGCTCGCGCTGGGTGCCGGTGCGCTGGGCCGAGCTGCCGGGTTGGGACGCCGACCGCAGCGCCGAGCTCTGGCCCGCGCTGCTGCGTGGTTGCGACCGGCCGGCGCCGGGCTGGGACGGCGTCTGTGCCCAAGCCCGTGCCGCGGCCATGCCGGCGTTCAGCGACGAAGCCGCGCGCAGCTGGCTGCAGCAGCGTTTGCAGCCCTACCGCGTCGAGTCGCCCGAAGGGGCGCCCGACGGGCTGATCACCGGTTACTTCGAGCCGCTGGTCGAGGCCACGCGCACGCCGCGCGGTGCGTTTCGCATCGCCCTGTACGCGCCACCGGCCGACCTGGCGTCGCGCAAGCCGTACTGGACCCGCCAGCAGCTCGACACGCTGCCGGCCGCGCACGCCAGCCTGCGCGGCCGCGCGCTCGCCTATGTGGCCGACCCGCTGGACGCGCTGATCCTGCAGATCCAGGGTTCGGGCCGACTGAACCTGCTGGAAGACGACGGCAGCCGCAAGCTCGTGCGCGTGGCCTACGCCGGCCACAATGACCAGCCCTACAAGTCGATCGGCAAGTGGCTGATCGAACAGGGCGAGTTGCGTATCGAGCAGGCCTCGTGGCCGGGCATCAAGGCCTGGGCGCGGCAGAACCCGAAGCGCCTGAACGAGATGCTCTGGAGCAACCCGCGCTATGTGTTCTTCCGCGAAGAAGCGCTGCCCGACCCGCAACTCGGGCCGAAGGGCGCACAGGCGGTGGCGCTGACGCCGGGGCGCTCGATCGCAGTCGACCCGCAGAACATTCCGTACGGCACACCGGTCTGGCTCGACACGACCGAGCCGCTCTCGAACACACCGTTGCGCCGCGCGGTGATGGCGCAGGACACCGGCAGCGCCATCGTCGGCGCGGTGCGGGCCGACTACTTCTGGGGCTGGGGCCTTGAGGCCGAAGCGCAGGCCGGGCGCATGAAACAACCGCTGCGCCTGTGGGTGCTTTGGCCGAAGGTTTAAAACTGCGGCGGAGGAAAGGTTCTCGCCCGCGCGGCGACCAATCGCTTCCTGATCTACCTTCGAGGCACGCGCCATGACCCGCCGCAACCTGATCGCCCTGCTCTCTGCCATTGGCCTGGGCCCACGCGCCGCCAAGGCGCAGGCCCCATCGCCCCCACCTGCCAGCGCCGAGCCGCTGCGTCTGAGCGACGCCGAGTGGAAAAAGCGCCTCTCGCCCGCGGCCTACGACGTGCTGCGCCACGAAGCCACCGAGCGCGCCGGCACGAGCCCGCTGAACGCCGAGAAGCGCCGTGGCCGCTTCCATTGCGCCGGCTGCGACCTGCCCTTGTTCAGCTCCGACGCCAAGTTCGAGAGCGGCACCGGCTGGCCGAGCTTCCACACCGCGCTGCCCGGCGCGGTGGCCACGCGCACCGACTACAAGCTGGTGTTCCCACGCACCGAGTACCACTGCACGCGCTGCGAAGGCCACCAGGGCCACCTGTTCAACGACGGGCCGGCGCCGACCGGCAAACGTTACTGCAACAACGGCGTGGCACTCAAATTCGTGGCGGCCGCATGAACGGGCTGCGCACGCTGGCCCTCGGGCTGCTGCTCGTATTGACGGGCATGGGGCAGGCGCAAACGCCAGCCGCACCTGCGCCCACTGCCCGCGCCATCTTCGCCGGTGGCTGCTTCTGGTGTGTCGAGTCCGACTTCGACAAGGTCGACGGGGTGCTCTCCACCACCTCGGGTTACACCGGCGGCACGGTCGCGAACCCGAGCTACGAGCAGGTGTCGAGCAAACGCACCGGCCACGCCGAAGCGGTGGAGGTGGTGTTCGACCCGAGCCGCGTGAGCTACGAAAGACTCGTCGAACATTTCTGGCGCACGATCGACCCGACCACCCGGGACCGCCAGTTCTGCGACGCGGGCTCGCCCTACCGCTCGGCCATCTTCGCCGTCGATGCAGCGCAGCTGAAGATCGCACAGGCCTCGCTCGCCGCGCTCGAAAAGAGCAAGCCCTTCAAGGAGCCGATCGTCACCGAGATCGTGCCGGCCGGCGCGTTCTACCCGGCCGAGAGTTACCACCAGGACTACTACAAGAAGAACCCGCTGCGCTACCAGTACTACCGCAGCAGCTGCGGCCGCGATTCACGCCTGAAGCAGCTCTGGGGCGCGCAGGCGGCGCACTGACGCCTCTGGTTCCGGCCGGCCCTAACGGAACACGCGGACTGCCTCGACCAGCCGCGTGGCCTGCTGCTTCAGGCTTTCCGCAGCGGCGGCACTCTCCTCGACGAGCGCGGCATTCTGCTGCGTGATCTCGTCGAGGTGACCGATGGCTTGGCCGACCTGGGTGATGCCCGCGCTCTGCTCGATGGTGGCCGAGCCGATCTCGGCGATGAGCTCCGACACCGTCTTGACCTGTGCCACGATGTCGTCCATCGTCCGGCCGGCGTCGTCGACCTGCCTTGAACCCGCTTCCACGCTTTCGACACTCGCGCCGATCAGCGCCTTGATTTCCTTCGCGGCCTCGGCGCTGCGCTGCGCCAGCGCGCGCACCTCGCTCGCCACGACCGCAAAGCCCCGGCCATGCTCGCCGGCCCGGGCCGCCTCCACCGCCGCGTTGAGCGCGAGGATGTTGGTCTGGAACGCGATGCTGTCGATCACGCCGATGATGTCGGCGATCTTCTTCGAGCTGTTCGTGATCTCGTTCATCGTGCTCACGACGTCCGAGACCGCGCGCCCGCCCTTGGCTGCGGCGCTGCTCGCCGAGCCCGAGAGCGCGGTGGCCTGGCTTGCGGTGTCGGCGTTGTTCTTCACCGTGGCCGTCATCTGCTCCATCGACGACGCCGTTTCCTGCACGCTGGCCGCCGCCTGCTCGGTGCGCACGCTCAGGTCGTTGTTGCCCTGGGCGATTTCGGCGGTGGCGGTCTGCACATTGACGACCTGGCTGCTCACGTCGTCGATGATCCAGCGGAACATCAGGCCCAGCTGGCCGACCGTGCGCAGGATGATCCCGATCTCGTCGACCCGGTTCATCTGAACCGCCATCTGGGTGTCGCCCGAGGCCAGGCGCAAGGCCTGTTCGCGCACCTGCTCGAGCGGGCGCGAGATCTGCGCTTCGAGCCACAGCGATGCCAGCAGCGCGGCTGCGGCCACCACCCCGGCCAGGACGCCGAGCGAAGCGCCTGTCGCGGCGCCCACGCCCCACGCGCCGACGACCACCGCGGGCACCAGGGCCATCAGCGCCGAGCGAATGCGCCAGCGCGCCGGCAGGGTCTGGAGCACCGAAGTCCAGCCCATCAGGCCGGTGCGCACGATCAGGCCCTTGTGGAACCTGCGGCTGCCGGCAGTGCCTTCGCGAAACTGTCGGTACAAGCTTTCGGCGACATCGACTTCGGCGCGGGTGGGCTTGGTGCGCACCGACATGTAGCCCGTGGCCTGGCCGTCGCGCACCACCGGCGTCGCGTTGGCGCGCACCCAGTAGTGGTCACCGTTCGCGCGCCGGTTCTTCACCAGCGCCGTCCACGGTTCGCCGCCCTTGAGCGTGGCCCACATGTCGGCGAAGGCTTCGACCGGCATGTCGGGGTGGCGGACCAGGTTGTGCGGTTTGCCGTGGATGGCCTCGCGGCTGTAACCGCTGACCGAGATGAACGCAGCGTTGGCGTAGGTGATGTGGCTTTGCGTGTCGGTGGTCGACATCAGCGTCGCGTTGTCGGGGAGTTCGTATTCGCGTTGGGTGACGGGCTGGTTGTTGCGCATGCTGGGGCTCCTGGCGAAGTTCGCGGTCGGTCTGCCCCGGCATGGCAGAACGAAGGGTTCGCCATCATGTCGGCATGGAGACGGGCAAGCTCAAGCGCCATTCAAGCGACCTTTGACCTGCGTCAAATCGCCCCCGGGGCCGGCGCGCGCATCGGGGCTTGGCGAACAGGCCCCGGCGTGGGCCGGCTGCAAGCAATCACTCAGGCTGGAACCCGCGCGCCCTCTTTCATGGTGATGGCGACCACTCCGTAGACCTCCGCCCAGGCTGCTTCGACTTCCCGCCCCCAGGCCGCGCCCAGGCCTTGCTGCAGCGTCTTCAGCAGGGCCGCACCGACCGTGTCGTAGTGCCCGTCCTGCACGCCGTAGCCGGCGTGGCGACGACCCAGGTCCCGCAGCGCCGGCAGCAGCACATCGGGTTGGTCGAGCAGGTTCACCGCGAGTTCCAGCATCTGCATCAGCGCATGGCCCTGCACGACCATGTCGCCCTTGAACAAGGGCTTGAGCAGCGGGTCGGCTTCGAACAGGTTGGTATAGAACAACGCGGCCGCCCGGGGTGCGATCGGCGTCACCAGATCGAAGCTCTCCTTCACCAGCGAGATCGTGTGGTCGTTCATGACGAAGCCTCCGAACGGTGCATCGGGCGATGCGGCCGAAAGATTCATGCAAGCACGATGCCGCCCCGCCCCGGTGCGCCAGCTGACGCCAGTCAGCCCGCCAAGTTGAACGGCACACCGCGAAGCGGTGTGTCCGTTCGAACGCGGCGAATTAGGTCGGCACGCGAAGCGTGTCCGACTTAATACGTCTTGTACGGGAGGAACTTGCCCGACATCACGATGTTGACGCGGTCGCCCTTCGGGTCGGCCTCGCGCTTCAGATCCATCTTGAAGTCGATCGCGCTCATAATGCCGTCGCCGAATTCTTCGTGGATCAGTTCCTTGAAGGTCGTGCCGTACACACTGACCAGTTCATAGAAGCGGTAGATCAGCGGGTCGCTCGGCACGCTCGTCGGCAGCGAGCCCTTGTAGGGCACGACCTGCAACCACCTTTCGGCCTCGGCCGGCAGGCCGAAGGTTCTCGCGATGAGCTTCGCCTGCTTCGCATCGAACGTCATCTGCCCCAGGCAACCGGCCGTCACCCATTCCTTGCTCAGGCCGACCTTCTTCGCCACGTCTTCCCACTTCAAGCCCTTCTTCAGCTTGGCCTCGATGATCATTTCGGTGACGTCGTTGCGGTTCATTCGTCTTGCTCCATGTGTTGAAGTGATTCAGGGCCGGCCCCAGCGGCACGTGCGCTCGGCCTCCAGAGCGGAGGTTCTCACACGCTCAGACCGGCATCACGTCCACACGCACGGCGTACAGCGCCAGTTCCACGTCGTTGCGCGCGCCGGTTTTTTCCAGCACACGCGCGCGGTAGGTGCTGACGGCGTTGCTCGACAGCACGAGCTGCTCGGCGATTTCGCTCACGGTGCGGCCGGTGGCGAGCAGGCGGAACACCTGGTACTCGCGGTGCGACAAACGCTCGTGCAGCGGCGCTTCCACCGCCTTGGTTTGACCGGCGCCGATGCTGCTGGCAAGGTGCTCGGCGACCGTTGGCGTGATGAACAGGCCGCCGGCAGCGACCTTGCGGATCGCGCTCGTCATCTGCTGCGAGTCGGCGCTCTTGTTCAGGTACCCGGCAGCGCCGAGTTTCAGGCTGCGCACCGCGTACTGCTTGTCGGGGTAGGTGCTCAGCATCAGCACCGGCACTTTGGGGAACTCGCTCTTCAGCTGGCGCAGCACATCGAGCCCATCGCGGTAGGGCATGGCGATGTCCATCAGCACCACGTCGATGCCGCCCAGGCGCACCCGTTGCAAGGCTTTCGGGCCGTCTTCGGCCTCACCGGCCAGCACGATGTCTTCGGCGTCGGCCAGGATCTGTTTGATGCCCTGACGCACGATCAGGTGGTCGTCGCAGATCAAGACGTTGATCACCGCGCGGCCTCTTCGGGCTGGCCGCGAGCATCGTCCGGCAGCGGCATCGTCAAGCGCACCAGCGTGCCGTGCCCTGGCACGCTGTCGATCATCAACTCCCCGCCGAAGGACCGGGCGCGTTCGCGCATGCCCATCACACCGTAGCTGTGCGGGTGCACGAAGGCCTCGCGCTCGGCGCCCGCGCCGTCGTCGCGCACGTCGAGGTGCAGCACCGGTTGTGCGGGCCCGTCGACGTACAGGCGAATGCTCACCGAGCTGGCACGGGCATGCCGCGCCACGTTGCTGAGCATCTCCTGGAAGATGCGGAACACCACGATCGCCCAGCGCTCGCCTTGCGCCCCCGCGGGCGGCTTCACGCCGGCCGAGACGTGCACCTGCACGTCATGGCGCAGCCCGGTCGCTTCGATGAACTCCTGCGCCTGCCATTCGAGCGCGGCCCACAAACCCTGGTGGTCGAGGATGCTCGGCCGCAAATCAGTGACGATGCGGCCGAGCTTGTCGACCGCAGAGTCGATCAGCCGGCCCATGCCCTGGCACTTGTCTTCCAGTGCCGGCCGGTCCTGGACGCGCTTTTCGAGCCAGTTCACGTCCATCTTGAGCGCCACGAGCAGCGAGCCGAGCTCGTCGTGGATGGCGCGCGCGAAGCGCGTGCGTTCGTCTTCGCGCACGGACTCGGAATGGGCCGCCAGCCCACGCAGCTGCTCGAGTGCTGCCGCGAGTTCTTCGGTCCGCCGCTCGTTGCGCTTGCGTTCGGTGATGTCGACGAAGGTGGCGACCGCCCCTTGCACCACCCCCTGGTCGATGACCGGGTACGAGGCGTGCTCGGCGCAGAACGACGAGCCGTCGGCGCGCCGCAGCACAACGCTGTCGATGCGGCAGGGCCTGCCCTGGCGAAAGGCGGTGAAGATCGGGCTGTCGGCTTCCGCGTAGGTGCTGCCGTCACCCTGCGTGTGGTGGATGAGGCCGTGCATGTTCTGCCCCAGCACCTGTTCGGTGCGCCAGCCGAGCATCTGCGCACCGGCCCGGTTGATATAGGTGCAGCGCCCGTCGAGGTCGACGCCGTAGATGCCTTCGCCAGTCGATTCGAGCAGCAGGTGCAAGCGCTGCGACCAGGCCTCGCCCGCGCCTGCACCGGGGCCAGCGGGGAGCTGGGCAGCAGGTGGTGGCGACGTCGAAGAGGTCAGTTCGGTTTGCATGCAGCGCTCCGAGCGAGGCGATGGCTCGGGGCTTACCGCAAAGCGCGTGCCACTTGCTTCCCGATACAACTCGGCCGGGGGCGACTTCGCCTCAGCGCACCAGATCCCACCCCATCATCAGCACCGCAGCCGTCATCAGCGCCACTGCGCCCCAGCCGAGAAAGCGCGTCTTGCGGCGCACCGGCAGCGGGCCCATGACGGCGGGCTTGGCCGCGAGCAGCATCATCGCGGCCATGATCGGCACGGCCACCACGCCGTTGATCACCGCGCTCCAGTAGAGCGCCTTCATCGGGTCGATGGACGTGAAGTCCAGCCCCGTGCCGACGATGGTCGCGATGCCGATGATCGCGTAGAAACCTTTGGCTTCGCGCCAGTGACGCTCCAGCCCTTCGGGCCAGCCGAAGGCCTCGGCCACCGCGTACGCGGCCGACGACGCCAGCACCGGCACGGCGAGCAGGCCGGTCGCGATGATGCCGAACGCGAACAACGTGAACGCGAAGTCGCCGGCGAGCGGGCGCAAGGCTTGCGCGGCCTGCGCGGCGCTGGTCACGTCGGTCACGCCACCGGCGTGCAGCACCACCGCGCCCATCAGCATCACGAAGAAGGCCACACCGTTGGAAAAGACCATGCCGACGACGGTGTCCAGGCGCATGCGGCGTTTGGCGCGGCGCAGCGTGTGGGCGCTTTCGTGGCCGGCGGTGATGCCGTGCAGGCGCATCTCTTCGACCTCTTGGGCCGCCTGCCAGAAGAACAGGTAAGGCGAGATCGTGGTGCCGAGCAGCGCGACGATCATCATCCAGAAGGCCGAGCTCGGCACGATGTGCGGCACCACCAGGTCGTGCAGCACCTGGGCCCAGGGAATGTTCACCGTGAACGCCGCAGCGACGTAGACGAACAGGCTCAGCGTCAGCCACTTCAGCATCGGCGCCAGGCGCCGGTAGGGCACGAAGATCTGCAGCAGCAGCGTGACCACGCCGAACGCCACCGCGTGGAAATGGTCACCACCGCCGACCACGAGTTGCAAGGCCTCGCCCATCGCCGAGATGTCGGCGGCGATGTTGACGGTGTTGGCCACCAGCAGCAAGGCGACGATGGCGTACAGGAACGCCCGCGGCGTGTGCACCCGCAGGTTGGCCGCGATGCCCTGCCCCGACTGGCGCCCGATGCGCGCGCTGACGAGCTGGATGCCGATCATGAAGGGCAGCGTGAGGAACACGGTCCATAGCACGCCGGTGCCGAATTGCGCGCCGGCCTGCGTGTAGGTGGCGATGCCCGACGGGTCGTCGTCGGCCGCGCCGGTCACGACACCGGGGCCGACGTGGCGCAGAAAGGAAGGGATGCGGCGCCAGGTGGCAGGGTCGAGGATTAGGAGCATTGGGCAGGTGGACTTCAGCGCGCGCCGCCGCGCAGGTGACCGAGCGGCAACGCGCCGCCGGCCTTGACTTCGCCGAGCGAAAAACTGGTGTGCAGGTCTTTCACGTGCGGCAGGTTCAGCAGTGTGCCTTGGGCGAACTTCGAGAACGCGTCGAGGTCGGTCGCCATCACTTCCAACTCGAATGTGCCCGAGCCCGAGATGTAGTGGCAGGCCGTCACTTCGGGGATGCGCCGGATCGCGTCTTCGAGCTGGCGCGTCGCGGCAGCGGTGTTGCGGTCGGCATCGACGCGCACGAAAGCGAGCACGCCCAGTCCGATCTTGCGGCGGTCAATCTCGGCCCGGTAGCCGGTGATGAAGCCTTGCTCTTCCAGCCACTTCACACGCCGCCACGTGGGCGCGGCCGACAGGCCGATGCGCGCGGACAGTTCGGTGTTGGTCAGGCGCGCGTCGCGCTGCAACTCGTGCAGCAGCGCGATGTCGTAGCGGTCGAGCTCGGAGCCGTGCGGCTCGCCGGCGCTCGTTTCGGCAACGGCGGCGTTTGCCGCGCCCGCCCGGCTCGAGCCCCTGGTTTTCCCTGAAGCTGGCTTCTTGAGCGCCATTTCATCTCCTTCTCGCCAATCTGCGCAAGATTATTGCCGCAAGGCAGCCATGGAAGGCAAACAAAGAAAAGACTTCGCAAGCCTGAATCCCTAAACTGTGGCCCTGCGCGCGATGGTCACGAGCTTGAGCCGCGCCCAACTGTTTCCTGGAGAGAACCGCCGATGAACGCACCGCTGCCCGAGTCGATCCGCAAGGCCCTGGAAAACGTCACGCTCGACGACAAGTACTCGCTCGAACACGGCCGCGCGTTCATGAGCGGAGTGCAGGCGCTGGTGCGTTTGCCGATGCTGCAGAAGAAGCGTGATGCCATGGGCGGCCTGAACACCGGCGGCTTCATCAGTGGCTACCGCGGCTCGCCGCTCGGCGGGTACGACCAGTCGCTGTGGCAGGCCAAGAAGCACCTCGCGGCGCAGAACATCGTGTTCCAGCCGGGTGTGAACGAAGAACTCGCAGCAACCGCCGTGTGGGGCTCGCAGCAGCTCGATCTGTACCCGCAATCGAAGAAGTTCGACGGCGTGTTCGGTATCTGGTACGGCAAGGGCCCGGGGGTCGACCGCTGCTCCGACGTGTTCAAGCATGCCAACATGGCCGGCACTTCGAAGCACGGAGGTGTGATCGCATTGGCCGGCGACGACCACATCGCCAAGAGCAGCACCGCGGCGCACCAGAGCGACCACATCTTCAAGGCCTGCGGCCTGCCGGTGTTCTTCCCGAGCAGCGTGCAAGACATCCTCGACATGGGCCTGCACGCCTTCGCGATGAGCCGCTTCGCAGGCGTGTGGTCGGGCATGAAGACGATCCAGGAGATCGTCGAATCGTCGAGCAGCGTGTTCGTCGACCCCGACCGCGTCGACATCGTGATCCCCACCGACTTCCCAATGCCGGAAGGCGGCCTGCACATCCGCTGGCCCGACGCGCCGCTCGAACAGGAAGCGCGCCTGATGGACCACAAGTGGTACGCCGCACTCGCCTACGTGCGCGCCAACAAGCTGAACCACAACGTGATCGAGGGGCCCAACGACCGCTTCGGCATCATCGCCAGCGGCAAGGCCTACAACGACACACGCCAGGCGCTGCACGACCTGGGGCTGGGCGACGACGTGTGCCGCAGCCTCGGCATCCGCCTGCACAAGGTCAACGTGGTGTGGCCGCTCGAAGCCACGATCACGCGCGACTTCGCACAAGGCCTGCAGGAGATTCTGGTCGTCGAAGAAAAACGCCAGGTCATCGAATACCAGCTCAAGGAAGAGCTCTACAACTGGCGCGCCGATGTGCGCCCCAACGTGCTCGGCAAGTTCGACGAATCCGATGGCGACGACAGCGGCGGCGAGTGGAGCCGCCCGAACCCGAGCCAGAACT
>Ga0307516_10001679_pt1 | contig 30496 bp, 33 predicted proteins | sample 19_EM_MG_FD_203310 | JGI IMG/M metagenome (GOLD analysis project Ga0307516, IMG submission 203310) | Populus trichocarpa ectomycorrhiza microbial communities from riparian zone in the Pacific Northwest, United States - 19_EM | ecosystem: Host-associated > Plants > Roots > Unclassified | place... | reverse complement strand
ATTCCAAAAAAACCCAAAAAACTTCATCACAAAAAAAAAAAAAAACCCCCCCCCCCCCCCCCCCCCCCCCCTGCAGCCACCGGTTCGCCAACCGGAAACACGGCAGATCTATATACAAATATTACGACGTCTCGATTACTCTATCTGGCCGCTCGCACCACTCTAGCCACTCTTGCCGCATCTCCATCCCCTGACCCTCCAGAAGTACACGGGCACGCCGGTCGCGACGAAAACGCACACTACTAGCGTCTGCAGCGGCGAGCTGAAGACGCCCCGCGAGATGAGAAAGAGACTGACGCAGCAGAAGATGAGCGGGGTGGTGATCCAGGTCCTGTATGGCCTCTCGAGCTTCGGCTCCCTGTAGCGCAGCACGATGAGGCCCAGCACGGTGAGGAAGTAGAAGGTGTAGCCGGCGACGCCGTAGAAGGTGAGCAAAGTGCCGAACTCGCCGACGAGGATGTACCCGGTCGTAAACACGGCGTTCAGGAGCATGGCGTAGACGGGGGTTTTCGACCAGGGCGATACACGGTCCTCTGATGGCGTGAGGCGGAGGAACGACAAGACGCGGGACGACAGCGTGGTGCGCGAAGACTCGCGGACCGGCCGCGGGATGGACCAAGTGCTGGCGTTGCCGAAGCCGAGCGTGCCAAAGACCGACGGGAGGTAGCCTTCCTTTCCGGCGACGTAGACCAAACGGCCGGAGGTGAAAGTAGTGGCGTTCAGCGCACCGAAACAGGAGAGGGATACGACGATGGCCAGGATCACGCCGCCGACGGGGCCGAACACCTTCGCGCCGAAAGCGACGGCAACGGTGTTGCTGCTGCCGATCACGCTGCCGGACAGCACGAAGTAGTAGGCGACGTTGGCGAGGAGGTACGAGACTATGACGACCGGCATGCCGGTATGGATCACGCGCGGGAGGTCACGGGTCGGATTGCGCATCTCGCCGGTGACGTAGTTGACCTGGAGCACCGTCAGCTACGGCTCCGTCCAGTGCGCCCCGGAGGGGGCGTACATTGTCCCATCCGTCGAACGCCCACAATCCCGCATAGAGCGCGATCGCGTACTCCCCCAATCCGCCGACCACGTCCTCCTGCCCCTCGTCCACGTCTGCCGGCCTCGGCTCGAACCAGCCATGGTCTTTCCACTCTCTGTTCGCGCCCTTGCCGTCGCCATTGATCCCTGTGGCAGCGACGACGATGCCGATAACAGTGATCGCCAGCAGCGTTCCCACTTTCAGAAACATCATCCCGTCGCTCAACCTCGTGGTGAGTCTCGTCGATATGATGTTCAACGCCGTCACCAGCAGGAAGCACAGCACCGCGGTGAGTTTGTTGGCCCACATACTGGGCAGCTCGGCGGTACTGTCGGCGCTGAAGCTCCCCAGGAGGACGCGGTTGATGTATTCGCCGGAAATGATGGCGATGATAGCGGCGCTGCCTGGCTTCAGCACGATGACTGCAGTCCACGAGAAGAGGAAGCCGGCCATCTCTCCGAAACAGTGGCGAAGGTAAACGCCGCTGCCGCCGTTGAGCGGGATGGCACCTCCGAGCTCTGCGTAAGACGCGGCGCCGGTCCATGCGAGCACTCCCGCGACGGCCCAGACGATCAACGACACTCCCGGCGACGGGACATGGTTGTTAACCTGACTCGGACTCGAGAAGATGCCGGAGCCGATCTGGAGGCCGATTAGCAGCGAGAGTCCGTTCAGGAACGACAGTGTCTTCTGCTTCTCGAGGCCTCCGACGGCGCCGTTGCCGCCGGCGGCGCTACTGCCGAGCGGCGCGCCGAGAGGCTGGTACCGTGAGCCTTCCGCCGAGGAGGTCAGCGGCACCAGGTGAGTGTTGAAGTCGAACGCCGAGGACACGGAATATGAGCGGTTGCGGAACCGGCCGAATTCGGCATCGCCGTCGGAAGCGAGCGAGAGCCGGCGCGAAGAGGATATACCGGCTGAGGAGGAGAGGGACGATCGGCGGCTGTGCGTGTGCTCGGAGTCCGAGTCGGCGAGGGAGGCGAGCTCGAGGGAGTCGCGGACTGCCGGTTCGTAGGCTGAGGGCGTCATCGCGGGGGTGTTTCTTACTCCGCCCAAGTACTAGTGGGTGTTTCGCGCTCTGCAATGGGGCACGAAAAGGGAGGGAGAGGAGCTTTCGTGTTGCGGAAAGTTCTAGTCAGTCAGAGAGGGCATTATCGTTTCGTGTTTCGTTAATTGGTGATCTCGTGGGCGCGAATTGCTGCTGGTAACAGAGAACGCTACTGTTTCGGTGGTGCAGCATGGAGATCCGAGAGACTTGCAGAAAGGGGTTCCACGTGACGCAGAATTCGGTCACGGGCGTCACTCGCGGGGCGAAATGTGATATCGGGCAAGAGAGCCATGCGCTGACGACCATATTGGAGGAACGGCGGATCGTGAGGGGGTGGGAATCAAGAGTAAAACCCAATGGTCTGGGGGGCAAAAGAGATGCTTGATTCAGCCGGGATTTGAACCCGGGTCGGGCGCAGTATTCAGCTGGCAAGCGCCCATGATACCCCTACACTACTGAATCGAATGACGACAGTTTCGCCAGAGATTTCAACAGCAAAATTTCTGAAATCATGAACCAAGTAGTTGAAGCTTCATTTCGATCGGGGGCGTCATGGAGGAGTGGGAGTGCGGGCTTGTGGAGGCGGCTGGCGGAGTGGGACTGATAAAGCACTATAGACAGATGCGGGGCAGATGGAGTTGGAGAGGTGATTCAGAGGATGCGCTGTCCTATATAAACAACGACATCATGATGACTTGATATGTTTGATTCGCTGTCTTCGGATGAGTTTTTTTTCCCTCGGGGCGGCTCTGCAGCACCCCCTGTACCCTGTCGCGCAAGTGGTGCAGATGGCTGAGATCAAAGAGCGTGGGAACTATGTACAGCAGATAGATGAACCAGATAGGAGTTTTGTTAGGAGAAGAATCCCGACCGAATTACGCATCGAGAGTACGAGACGGAAGTACCTAGGTATGCACTCTGCTATTCGGAATCTTCGTCGATATCAACATGAGGGTCACCAGCCCCGGTAACATCGCGACTCGTATTCCCGATGGTCTGAGCGTCCTATTTGTCTCGTTCCGATCTTATCACGCAGGATGCGGAGTGAACAGAGAAGGAGCGAACGACTTGCTCCAGAAGAGAAGAGGAATACATAGCCATCATTAACAGCTCAAACGAGCTATTTCATGTTTCTTCCCATATCCTCGACGTGAATTGTCGCGCCGCAACATCCTTCCACCAATACCCATCGCCACGTTTCCGCCCCCTTCCGTTGCCGGTTTTCTCCTTGTATGTCGTTCGCCGCGTTTATCGGTCTCTCCCTCTCCGTCGCAGTAGTTGCCCGGCTAACAAAAACGAAAGCAGCCCGCCAACCACCTACCACTCGTCAACCCCCGTACGCAAATCGAATCAGTGCCAATGTCCTCCTTCGACTCATCTGTCTTCGTACTCTTCGATACCCCCATCCTCTGCAGCGCTGTGTTGACTCCCAATATAGTCATCGCAGTTACCACATCCCTATAGCTTCCAACTTCACTCACGACCTCCACAGTCGCACCGCAGCCAATCAATCGCTATCCCCGGCAACTACGATTGATTAACCTATCACGTCAAAAAAACGACAGCAGCAGCTACTTCACGCTTACACCACCGTGCTGCCCGCCTGCACCCACCGGCCGACCAGTCATCGATACTTCTCGTTGCTTACTCTGACAACTGACACTTTTGTTCACGGCGCAGACCGATAGCCCACTACCACCCCTCCCTTCCTCCAGTCACCCTCGAAGCAGGGCCATTCGATCGTACGCCGACTTTTCTTACCCGTGCTGGAATCTCCTTCGCCACTACCCCCACTCTCCCCTCTTCTGGCCTCACGTCTACAGCACCAGGAGCAGCAGCAGCATCTCGTCTCGAACAATAGGCCCATAGGCGGAAATGTCTGCCCTTCCACCCGGCTGGACACCCGAACGTCCCTCGCCTCTGCCCGTGACTCCAAGCTCGATCAGGTTTCGTCGTCCCGAACCGCCTTCGTCCCACAGCCTCCACTGTCACGTTCCAGTGACACCTTCGCCTCTGTCACCCTTCTCGACCACTCCCCCTCAGGCTGTTACATCGTTCTTCAATGTTGCCCCGCCAAAGACCCCTCGGCAGCCCTCAGCATTCCCTGGCAGCCACTACTACCGTGCCCCTAGGAGTGCAATGACCTCGCCCTGCCGCTCAAACTTCTCCTCGCCGTCGGTATCCCCGACGCGGTCGGGACGTCGATCGAGGATCCAGGCTCTGCTGGCTACCGACCCGTTGCTCTCGCGGTTGACACCCTCCGCCCTGCGGGAGATGGCTAATGACCCCGAGCTGGGATTCACGGCTGAAGAGAGGGCGTGGAGTATGCGTGCTGCCGAGGGTATCTCCAGGGTCGGAGAGTGGCTACGGGAGGTGGAGGGATGGAATATCGCCTGGGGAAGGGGAAGCAAGAATGGTGATGGGTACCTACCGCCGGAGCCTGGCACGAGACGGAAGCGACGCAAGATGAGCCTTCGCACGGAATCCGTCGAGGAGATGAGGGCTATCGCCGAGGAGGAAGGCGAGAACCTAGGATCGCACCTCAATACCAACGAGCCCGACAATCCTACCCCTGGCAGCAGTGGCGGTCCAGACAAGTTGGGGGATCTGAGAGCCAGCCGTGGCGGGAAACCTTTAACGCCTATGCAGATCAAGATGCAAAAGAGAGCAGCCGTGGAAATGGCGGAGAACGAGGGCTCGCCACCACGACCATCTACACCTCCGAAACAGACTGCGCCGAGGTCTATCCCCGAACCGTTGGCGGCTGGGGCTAATGACTCGCGAGCATTATCGACACCGGTTCACGGCTACCATCGAGGTGTGAAGGAAGACTTGGAGGATGAGGACGATGAGATCAACCCGTATGATTACTATGGTTCGCTCCCCAAGATAACCGTGGCGCACTATGAGCAACGTATCGAGGCCATCACCGAAGGGGTCGAAGAATTAGACGTCGAAGGACTGAAAGGAAAAGTTCTCTGTATGCAGTAACTCCATCTTAGGATATTTATGCCGATGCAACCAGCTAATACAAAGTAGCGTATCGCACCGGTATCGAAAACCCCCTCACCTCATCGTCAGCTGTAATTGCTGCCACCACCCTGCAACTCCTGCCACCGTTGCACCGCCTCATGAAGCTCCTCTCGATATGGGCTATCCGTCTCGCAGTCCTCAAGATCGTCCCCGTATTCCTCCGCTGGCTTGGTAACGCTCGGGACGCCTTGGACGCGGGCTACGAAACCATTCAGTTACCCGCCATCGCAGACGGGTCCCAGAAGCTAGACGAAGAAATATTTGCTGTCATGGCCGAGAACATCCAGCAGCGCGTCACTGCGGCGGGAAGGATTATGGATTCCATGCTAGACGCTCTGGAAGGACGGGAAGATGTGCTACCAGACAAGTGGGTCGGCGAGCTCGAGGACATCGAGGAGGGCGTGAGTAACTGGGAGATGGATGCGGAACGCGTCGTGCTGGAGGGACGGCTGCGAGAAGTCAGCAAGGCTGAAGAGTTCCGGAACGAAAGGGAGAAGATGCATCTTGTTATGGAGGGCGAGAGGGTAGCAGAGAAGGCTCGTGAAGATGAGGACGCTGTCGAGGATGTGCTCGAGAAGGTGGGCGAGCTAGAGCGCGGTCTAATGGAAGCCCTCGAAGCGCAAGAAGATGTCACCGAAGGAATAGAAATCGAAGGGCAAACATCGGAATCCGAACCGGAGGAAGAAGGGCCGATCGGTCTGGGCCTCGACAAAAGCTTACTCAAGCGCCTCCGCGAAGTACAATCATCCGAAATCGAAGCGGACCGCGGCAGAAGGTGGAGACGCGCCAGTAGTATTGGAAGTCTTGCCGAAGCGGCAAGCAGCCCAATCAAGAGCCCAGATATAGATATGGGACTGCTCCGGAACGAAGCCGAAAACAGGGAAGGTATTGAACGGAGAAGCTTCTTCGATAGCGCTTTCGGAGAGAGGCTCAAGGGGTGGTCTGTGGTTGATGCGAAACAGGCGTCGCCGTCGCCTACGATTGTGGTTACTGGGTTCGACTTCCCAAAGTCACCCAGGGGTACTACGCTGAAGGAGGTCAGCTCACCGGAGGTGGACCCGCACACGAAGAAGCCGCACTCCGCAATCGAAAGGCAAGTGGGATCAGCGGCGGCCGCGCTCGCGCTGCTTACGTCCGGATTACCGGCCGGTCAAGGTCGAGGTCCGCTGGTTGTTGCAGTCCAATCCGGGAAGTCGGGGGATGCTAGCTCCCACGATGCCATCCAAGAGGACTTGAGCCTTACGCCTGCGCCGGCGAACCCTGAAGTCGACGAATCGGAACAATCCCTGACACCTCCGCTGGGTTTCGGAGAGCTGGCAGTCCAGACTCCCACCTCTGTTGTGATACTCCCCGGAACGCCTGAGAGTGTCGACCAGGAGGTGGTTACAGCTTTGCCGACGCGTCCAGGCCCACCCAGCGATGACAAGCTTTTGGCCCCTGTGGTGGAAGAGGAAACAGTGGCTGCAACACCCGAGCCAGAAACGGAGTCGGTCATTCTCAGAAGCGAGCAGGGAAATATGTCTGTTCGGTCTGTGGCAGAGACTATCCGCAACCGACCCGAGGAGGGGAACTCTATTTCTACGGCTAAGGAGCTCGAGGTGTCGGGTGTTTTTAGCCCATCCTCAGACGAGAAGGCAGTGGAGGTTACTCCGGTCGAGAAGGACATTCCTCCGGCTTCTGCCACGCAGGAGGAGAAGGCAGAGACAGCGTATATTGCTGGAGAAAGGGCCACGGAAACAAGTGCTGGTGGTGTAGTGGAAGGAACTGCGGAGGAGAAACAGGAGACCACCATGCAAAAGTCAGCGGTCCCGCCTGTTGAGGAGGATGGGATTGTCGTCTCTGCCCGGGGGCCCGGGACACATTCGGAGACGGAACAACCGGTGGTCACTCCTGTTCAAGACCGAGAGCTCGACCAACCGACGATTTCTGTTGATTTCGTCAAGAAAGAGTTGGAAGTTGAAGAGAAAGCGTTACCAGTGGAGGAGCTTGTTCCAGCTCTCGAAATCGCTCCGATCGGAATAGACACAGGGAAACGACCCGAAGTGGACTTTATTGAGAAATTGGAAATGGCCCCAGTAGGAGAGCAGAATGTCAGTTCAGATATCTTGCCTCCGACCAAAGAGGAACCAGTAGAACATCGGAATTCTACTTCTGCCGATCTAATTTCATCGGGTAGGGAGAGCGTGGTTGAACATTCTACTGTGGTTCTTGAAGGCGAACAGGAGGTTAATCAGCCCGCAGAGGACCTTGCGCAGCAGAATGTCGAGACGGTGATCGGAATCACGGAAATGGAGCCTGAGATTGGTCGGTCCGAAACGCAACATGATAGCACCCCGATGGAACAGCGCCCTTCAGATGGGGAAGTCGCTTCTGTCCTGGAACCCATGGAGGAGCAGCTGCATGAAGTGCAGGCAGAGAAGGAGATGGAACAACATGTTGTCGTGGTGGCGGTAGCAGAGGCTCCGGTCGAGGAATTAGCACACGTCGGGGGGCAAGGCCAGGTCGAGGGAGCGACGGATAAGCACTCTCAGCCAGATACCGCCGAGAAAGAGGCCATCTTCCAGGCTGATGATGGAGAGGAAGTGTTACCAGCCACCGCCGTCGAAGAGGAGGACCTTGAGGGGCCCGTTGTCGTCGCTGTCGCCGAGGAGAAGCTGCAACATACTGATTCAGTGGAGGAATTTGCATCTACACGTGAAGTCTTTAAGGCCGAAGTGATCGCCGAGAAGCAACCCGAGGCGAAATGTGTCGAGGAAAATGCTGCCGCCCAGACGGCAGATAGAGCGGAACAACAAGTTGTGCCATTCGATCTCGTCAAGCCTGGGTTGGCCTCAACTGATGAGAACGGGAAAGGGGATAACGAAGACGAGGAGATGGAGGAGACACGGGATATCGCGCCAGTGGAGGATATAGCTTCGGTCGAGGAAGCACTTGAAATCAAGGAACAAGATCTCGCGCAAGCTGATGAGAAATCGGATGGACAACCAGCCGATTCGGCGGTTTCCATCGTCGACGACGACCATGAGGCCACTACACACCAGGTTGAAGAAGCGGCTGCAGTTTCGGCTCTATTAGCAGCTGCGGGGATCGGTCATATTACGGTTGCGGAAGAGGATGCTGCGAAGACTGAAGCCGTCCCCGTGGCTATTGGATCTGCCACCGAGATAACGCCTGTGCTCCTTGAGCCCGTACAAGCCGCCAAGGACGAGGAAGTTGACACCGATACTCCTGTTGTCGCCTCCGTCGCAAGCACCGAGATTGGCCCAGTCATTGCGCGCATGGTTCAGGAGGTCACGTCTGCGGAGAATATGGATCCTGCGACGGGGGTCGTGAAGACAGAGGAAGCGCAGGACGAGGAGGGGACTGCGTTGGAGTCAGTGCAGCGAGAGCCGACCTTTCCCACCGCCACCACCGCGGCCGAACATAAGGAGGCCTTTGAAAAAGAGGAAGAGTTCTTGCCTGCTGCCTTGTCCGTTGACAAATTGATGGAGCCCGCCACCGTTGAGGCCGTACTTGAAGCTCTTGGTGCTGATGGGAATGTTGTGGAAGAGACTGCGCGGACTGCCGAGCGTGCTATTTCGCCTGAACCGAGTGTTCAGGGCGTCCCCATGGTTGAGACGCCCGCCGTTGGTGACGTGGAGATGAACAAATCAGAGTCCCAGGTGATACTCTCCGAATTCATGGAAGCTCCAAAGGAGAACTTCGTCCCACGTTCTCCCAAGCAGAAGCAGAGCAGTTCAAAACTTGGCGAAGCTGAAGAATCTGTCCTGGAGACTGCGTCTGCGGTTGAGAACGCGCTGGAGATCCAAACTAAGCCTGAAACCGACGCACTACCCACGGTCATCGATGAGGAGCCTATCGCAGACCCATTACTTGTGAAGCTCTCTCACGTTCAATCCTCAAGGCTCATGTTTGAGGAATTGGCAAAGCGGGCGCAGCCCGCCGAACCGGTTACCCCAGTCCGTGGTGCTTCCATTCGAGCGCGAAAAGAGGCTTTCGAGGATCCGGCGGTACTGGCGATTGGCCAGGCTATTGGAGAGTTCTCAAAGCCTACTTCTGGCCAGGCGACACCGATTTCGGACGAGAATGGAAGATTCACCCCATCGCCTGATCAGCTCCACGCTTCTCTTTTGCCTTCGGTATTTGGCGTGATCCCCGATTTTGGAGAAGTCGGACGCGATGCCAATTTGGACTGCGAGCTCGGTGAAGCCTTCGTTGATATCGACGATGATGTACTTTCCGATTTTGACCGGGCGGTTGAAGACGAGGACGATTTGGATTTCGATGCCAGCATGACATCGGACATTGGCCAATTCTACATAGGCTCATCACCCCCAAAGTTCGAGCTTAGCAGCCCCATGCTACCGTCTCCACCTCCTTTCGATGTAAATGGTAGTCCATTCACCCCCCACCACGGTCGCAACTTCCTCAATGCGTCAACTCCCGGCGATGACTCGTTTACCAGATTTGATGACTTCGAGGCGCACACCTCTCCAACTATTGCTCCTCCTCCTCCCCCTCCACCTCTTGGTCGCCGCAACAAAGCGCATGACCTTCCGAGCATCATGGAGTCTCGGACACCTCGATCTATGCAGGAGGAATGGGGCAGCCATGCGAAAAAGTTTCTTGGGGGACACCCTATGCAGGCCAGTCGGTCGAAATCACCAAGTGACGGAAGGGGCGATGGTTCGGTGAAATTCAAATCGAAGGAAGGAAAACCTGCAAGGAAGCAGATTCAGTCGCTCTTTACCAACCCTCCGCCGGTTTCAGAGGTATGTAGGTCTTGGTTGGTTGTATGATAATACTAACGTTTATGCAGGCCAACGACGACGACGCGTCAACCACCCTACCCGAGGTGGATGGCGCACATGTACTGTTGCCAACCTCTGGGAAGCGAGGAATGTGGAAGCATGCGACGCTTAACCAGACATACGGCTTGGATAGCAGCCCAGCTGGTGCTAGCGATTTTTCTGGCAATGAACCGACTTTCTCTCGGGGCAGCAGCCCAGACTACGATATCCCGATGGGGCCTGCTATCAGACTTCCCAAGCGCGGCGGTGCACGGCCACATCAATCATACAGCAGCGCTATTACGCCCGACAAGCGCCAACATGATCGCCCATGGCTCGAAAATTCCATCGCCAATCTACCAGATGTGCCTAAGGGGCCGTCCACTCCTCCGCCAAGAGACCTGGATATCGAGATGGATGAGAGAATCAACGAACTGCTCATGAGCCTCCCTAGGAAGGTCAAGCTCACTGTATCGAATCTGCAGAAACTCAACGACTTGTCGAAGAAGCCGTCTACACGCCCATGGCAATCTAACATACCTGCACCCAAGTCGGCGGTCACTGCGAGTTCAGGTAACCAACCGGGTCATTCCAAAATCAATTCTCGCCGCCACAATACCAGCGTTCAAGGGGATATCAAGTGTTATCACCTTCACCGTAACGACGACCAGCCGCCAATGAAGCTTTTCGTGCGCCTTGTCGGTAACGCAAGACTGGTCTGCCGTGTAGGAGGAGGCTGGAGTGATCTCGAGGAGTATCTTAAGGAATGGGCTCTCCACCATGGAAGTAAGATGAGGGCTGTTAGTGAAAGCGTTCTTCAGATCGAGGAGATTCCGTCCCATAAAGCCCCTTCAGGTCAGCCAAATCAGCGCAACCTCCGCCACAGCGCCAGCAACTCGAGTATGGGCCAGCGCCGCAGAAGCCCAACTCCGATTGGCTATCTACGCAGTCTTACACCGACATACGGCAGCCGCCCAGGCAGCTCGTGTGGGGAATGCGGAAAGAAGAGTGCCTCGCCTATGTTCTCGATCACTGCGGCACCGCAACGTTCGACATCCGCCAACGTATCACCCATGCTACTCCCGGGCCAACCTGAATCACCGTCCCAGGCATCCAGCAGGAGAGGAGGCTCACTTGGCCCGTCGCCAATGCTAAAGACACCAACCAGCGACGGGTTTTCCGGACTGGGGTTGACACCTTCTCCTCCATCCGGACCCTCTCGCCCTGCGTCCCGTGGTCCCCCATCGGGATCGCGCCCAGGTTCCAGCGGTTCGCCGTTTGCCGGCATACGACGACAAACTAGCCGACTCTCATTCTCCGAGAGTGCTGTCGAAGATCGACCGCCGCTCGGACTCGCTGGGCCTCGAGGCGGTGGAAAGAATGTTACCCCTGAGCACCAAGCTTGGGTCGAGGGCATGATCGGTCAGGTGCGGAGGGTTAGTAGCTCACGCGCGATCCACAGCTCCGCCAGCGACCTCGGTGGCAGCGTTGGCGGTAGTGCCTACGGAGGTAGCGCGTTCGGCGACGAAGAATCGCCACCCGAGCTCCGGCCGCCGTCGCAGACCAGGCCACATTCCTCCTTGGGGCGACAGCAGACTAGGCCACATTCCTCCTTGGGGCGACAGCAGACCAGGCCACATTCCTCCTTGGGGCGACCACAGACATCTCTTGGCCGCCCACAGGCCTCTGCAGTAGCAGCATCAGCAGGAAGAAGGCGCAGCGGATCGGCGAGCAGCGTAACGGCGCCCGGAAGACGTAGGAGCGGCAGCGCAAGTCTCGCGCAGGCGCAACGGGAGCGCGAGTCGCCCCGCGAGCAGAGTGGGAAGGATAGTGATAGTGATATGGCGCGACCATCCCCGGACGGGGCGCGAGCCGTGGGACAAATTCAGGTACCCAAGACGCGGCCGAGCGTTGGAGGCGTGGGTACGGGGGAGACGCGGAGGGTTTATCTCAAGCGGGGGGACGGAGGCACTGTTAGGGGTGGAGCGAGAAGGACTAGCCGGGGGGGTAGTGCTCTGCCGCGGCCGAGTTCCAGGCTGGAGTGAGCGGGAAGAATGGAGGTAGCTTTGTATAATTAGTGATTCAGTGTTTATTCCATCGGCTTCGGTTGTTTTGCGATCAGTTGCATAGCGGGGCGTTTTTACATACATATAATTCTTGTGGTGCAGCGAGCGGGGGAAGGATGAGTTATTTCTGCCACCTAGCAATAGATGAATAAATGAGAAGACGGTATATACGGAAGTAATGAACAAAGTTGACTATCATAGGCCGAATCATGGAGTAAAAAAACATGGCCATACGGTTGGGATGCCAGCAAAAGAAAAAGTGATTCAGCCGGGATTTGAACCCGGGTCGGGCGCATGTTGCTGGATGGCAAGCGCCCATGATACCCCTACACTACTGAATCGCGCTTTTCATTGTTGGCCGCAACGCCATACACCCATCGCGAGCAGAACGTCTGTCCCGAGCCTTGGAGGAACTTGGGGTGAACTCCAGGGTGAGAACCCGGCGCACAGCCACACAGAGGATGCTACACCAATGGCGATGCCCTGGGAGGGGACATCACCAAGACCTACGACCTACAACTACTTTTAGTACGACTGAGCGCGGATGGAGGCGGTGGGGGGCCCCTTTGTCAGGCTTGCGCGTGCGTTTGCTTCCGTGTATAAATATGCACACCGGTTTTGCTGCTCTTATTCCTTTAGCCCATCAGCCCCAGGCCGCGCGAATAATAAATAAAATAAATAAATCCCCCGAGCCGAAGGACAAGACAGCATCTAACCTCGAAATGCGTTTTTGAGATTAAGTTTATTACCGCACCACAGATCCCGATTTCGAGACATGATTCGAATTTTAGCCCCAATCTGCACTGTTTCCGTAGTTCTTTCCTCCCTTTCGCGAGAGAGCAGTTGCGGGAAACCTCTCCTCCTTCTCTTCCTTCCCTTTAAACCCCCTCTGTCGACCGCCCGAAAACACTCATTGTCTCGTCGCCCCGCTTCGACCGCCCCCCCTAATCCCACACAGAATCAACGACGGACATTGGTCACCTCCAGCACCCTGGCAACATCCCACCAGGGATTACACCAATGTCGCGATGCGTGGCTAGGCCCGCTGGTTGCGTGAAGAGGAGTGCTGGGAGTCACGGCGCTGAACGGAGGAGCGAGTGTGATTCGGAGGTCGGTGTCACGAGGTAGGGTTCCGTGACGCGCCGGCTGGCGTATGTAAAATGAGGCCTCGCCTCCCGCTTTGTTCTTTCTCTTCCCTTCCCTCCCCACTTAACCTCTTGTATTTCTTCTGAATCCAAGGAGCGTATTTACTCTCCGTTCCCAGTGTTCCCCGAACCCACGTTCCGCCTATACCACCGGAGGGCAGGCTGGGATAACAGTTGCCGCCGCCATTCTCATACGATAGGCCTCAACTGCAGCACGCCTAGGGCGGTAGCGCCGGAAGTGTCCTTCGTCACCGCAGTAGACGCATTGGCCGCGGGCCAAACGTTCCTCTCTAATACGGCGCCTCTTGGCATCGCGTAGGGCTGCAGACAGGCCCATCGGGGCCGCTCCATAATGGCCGCTGTTGGTGCCGGTCGGATTCACAGGTGTGGCGTGGCGACAACGGTAGAAGTGGGGGCAGCTACGGCCCGTGCGGTCTTCCTATGGATCGTGGAACCTCGTTCAGCGGTACGGGGCACAACTCCGATTGTCCAGTTCTCTACAAGTCTACGCAAGGGCTCATAGGTATCGTCGGCAGGACGAGTGTTGGTCAGGGTATCCTTAATTCCCTCCGAGAGCCTTCGTACAAGTTCTCTTCCCGGGCCGCCTCAGTCCAGTGGAGATCTCCCATAACGCGCGCGAAGTCCACTAGGTAGGCACCGAGGGTCTGGTTCTTTTGTCGCAACCTTCGAATTTCCCGAGCGGTGGTACGCGTTCTATACGGATCGTCGAATGCCTGGCGGAGGAGATCCAAGGGAGTCGAAGGCGATTTCTCCGGTACGTGGGAACGAAACAAGTTGAGTGCGGAGCCGGAAAGGCGGTTGAGAGCGTGACGAAGACGTGGTGGGTAACTAGCGGTTTCGCTGCGCCGCCAACTTGTTGCGTACATAGTTGCAGGATCCAGGTCCGGTTTGGTGCCGTCGAATATGGGAGCATTGGGAATCCACTGGTTTGGCTACTCCCATCAGGGCTGTCACGTACCTGGACTGCAGGAGAGCATGGGCATTGCCCAACTGCGTCGTGAGAGTTTCCAATTGCTGTTGGAAAAGTGCGTTCTGTCCAGACTGGTGATGTGCTCTGCCTGGGTGCCCGGGGTTCTTCCTCTGTGGCTCCTCGGTTCGGGGCCGTGGAGGCCGTGTCTGGAAGGTTGGGTGTTGGACGTAACCTAGTGTAGCGGCGGATCGCGGTAGGGGTTCGGCCGAAGTAGTCGTCCATACACATGAGGGGGGTTTTTTTTTCGTTTATTCATTACTCGCGTGCGACCTATGGAGATCATGGCGAGAATATGTACAGTCCGTTTCCTGTCCGCTGTCCGCGCAGTGGCGGCTCGTTGCAAGCACCCCTTTTGCCCTCCGCCCAGGCCTGTCCCGAGAATGTGCGGTGCGCACCAAGATTACAAAGGGGAAGAAAGCGAGTGTGCAGAACAAAAGAAAAGGACATAGGAAAAGCGTCGCCCAATCCGCCCCCTTAAGCCGCTCCCGCAGGTGCCATGAAGTCGGGCGTGGGTAAGAACAGCGGCGGTTCCTCCCCAGCGTCCGGCTCCTCGGCCCCCGCTCCCTGCTCCTCCAGCCACTCCCGCACCTCCAGCTCAGACACCGCGCTCACGGCGTCATCCTCCTCCACCCCGGCACCCGCCTGCCCACGTCCGTGGTCGAGAGGAAGTCCAGCACCGCTCGGCTGCACCTGCCGTCGGCCAGTAGGTCCCGCACCTTCCACCGGTTCTTCCACTTCCCCGTCTCCTTCTTCACCTCCGCCCACAGGATCTTCTGCTGCGGCTTCCAGTTGGGGCACTCCTTGAAGAGGTGGTCCCGGGTCTGAGTTCGGTACCGGCACCACCAGCATTGCGGGGTGGGGCGGCTCTTTGTCCAGTTGAGGTATTGCCCAGTCAGGCAGTGCCCCGTCTTGAGCTGGTAGAACCGCGAGGCGAGCCTCTTGGTGCTCCCAGCTACTGCGCCATCGGGTCGCTGGCTCTCAGGCAACCGGTACTTCTTCTTGGAGGTTCTGCCCCCCGCCCATTGCCGTGCCTCCGCCCATTTCTTCTCCGAGATTTCCCGCTTGAGGTTGGCGAGAGATTGTGGGAGGGGCGCCGCCCGCGCTTCCGTCCTGCCCAGGGAGCTTAGCCATTCCACCCCGCGGGTGTTCGGCTCCCCTGCTGCAATCTTCGCCCATTCATCGGCCTTCTCATTGCCGGTGACTCCCTTGTGGGCTGGGCACCACCGGATTTCGATGACTATACCTGGTCTAACCCTGCGCAGCATGGCGATGTGCTTCCGCGCCTGGAGGGCGTACCGTTGCCCTGGGCCGGGTTCGTCCGACGCCATCCGCCTGATGGCTGCCTGTGCATCTGAGAAGATGGTGACCCGTTCCGGGGGCACGTTCCTTTGCGTTGCCACTTCCAGCGCGTGGGCCAGGGCTGCACACTCTGCATCATAGGCCTCTTGGTTGCTGCCAATGTGCACTTTGGCGCCCACCCAGGTTAGGCCCCTCTTCCATACCACGGAGTATCCGGTGGCCCCGCCATCCAGTTTTGACCCATCCGTGAACATGGTTAGCCCAGGTCGGGTTTTCTCTGCCTCCGCTTTCGCCTCGGCTTCCTCTTCTTGCAGCAGCTCCGCGTCGAGGGTTCCCGGCTCCTCGAGCAGAACTGTCTTCTCTGTCTGTCCGCCGTATTCCGGGGGGCTCCTACCACCTCCCATGCCTGGTCTCCTTCTGGTAGGCTCAGCAGCCGTAGCCCAAGCGCCGCTGTCTGTTCTCCAGCTGCGCTGACGCTGCTCTGAGGCCGGACTCCATTGAGAGGGCTCCTAGATTTGTTGTCCGAAAGCAGCCCGTTGTCGCCCGTGCCTCCTGGTTGACTAGTAGCTGGAGTTCCTTGGCCCGGCCGATGGTCCCTTTAGCAAGGTCCCCCTTCCACCACAGCTCCGCCCTGAACATGGAGACCGACTGGATGCATGCCGTCATGACCTTCCTGCAATTGGCTGGCGAGAGCCCCATCTGTCCCGTAAGCCTACGTAGCCGTGTCATTGCCTTCCTGCTGTTCTTCATCCGGGTGGCGTGGTGCTCCTTGAGGGTGAGCTGGGAGTCCAGCCAGACCCCGAGCCATCTCCATACACATGAGGGTGAGGATGAGGTGGGCATCACCATGCCTGCCGCGCCGCCAGCAAGATGCTGCATCCACCAGCCGCCTACAATGGCTTCTCCTTTTGTGTTCAATCATCGATTGCATGCGACCGATTTGGATCATGACAATATACACACTTTTCCAGTTCCGGTCCACTGTCCAACCCGGGCTCCGGTCGGTCTGTAGGCGGCTCGTCGTGCGCCCCCCCCCCCTTCCCCTTCCCCCTTGCCCTCCGCTCTGTCCTGTCCCGAAGATGTAAACCGCAGCAAGGAAACAACAAACGAAAAGACCAAAGAAAGCGCCATCTAAATCTCCTTATGCAGAGGCCATGAATGAGGGTGTGGGGAAGAACCGCAGTCGTTCCCCAACCTCAACCCCCAGCTCCTCGGCCTCCAGCATCTTCCCCTCCCCTCTCTCTTCCCGCTCCCCGAGTTCCCACTCCGCCCCAATTCAGTGGAAGTGAGGAAGTCCAGGATCGCCTGGTTCGCCGCTCGTCCACGAAGACGTCACGGGTCTTGCAGTGATCCTTGCCCCTTCCCGTCTCTCTCTCTCTCTCTCTCTCTCCGTACCTCCGCCCACAGAAGCTTCTGCTGGTCTTTCCAATGCGGGCAATTCTTGAAAAGATACTCCCACGTCTGGGTCATGTACCGTCACCACCAGAACCTGGCGGTGGGCCTACTCTTCATCCAATGAAGGTACTGACCGGTGAGACAGTGGCCCGTCTTCAGCTGGTAATACCTCGAGGCGAGTCGTTTGTCGCGTAGCCAGGATGAAGTCTTGCCTCTGTCGCGCCTTCCGGCTGCACCAGGACTTTTTAGCGTCCGCCCACGCATTCGCCTCTTCGCACTGGGCACGGGAGCTGGGGGGAAGCGCCCCCTCCCGTACCGGTCGCCGTACCCAAGAGATTGCACTCCCTGAGTGTCGAGTACGTCCGTCGCCAACTTAGCCCATCCGTCAGCCTTCTCATTCCTGAGCACCTTGTGAGCAGGGCACCATCGGAGGCCGGCCACCATCGCAGGCTCCCTCTGGCGGAATGTGGTGATGTGTTTCCTAGCCTCGAGGGCGTACACCTGGCCGAGGCCGGGGCTCGTCCGTGAAGATGAAGAGCCCTGGTTGCCGTGGCCGTTCCACCGTCGCTCGGCAGTAAGTTCGCTACCAATGATCATGGGTCGCCTCCGGTGGGAGGACCGCCGATTTGGTCCGTCCGGAGTACCCCAGGATGGATACTGCCCGGGTTCCGGTTTCCAAAGGCGGTGTTCGCGCTCATCAGTTCCCTCGCCTGGTCACCCCCAGGGAGGCTGAGGAGCCGGAGGCCAAACCGCCTCTTCCGGTTGTTGAGTTATGCATTTGCAGCCCAGGTCCCAGACTTTAGGGAGAGGGGAGACCACGGGGAGCACACGACCCGCGGTAACCAACTCGGAGAAGCTGTGCTTTGGACGGTGGACTTCTTCGTTCATTGCTGGCTGGATCCCTCCGTCATAAAATCCTAAGCGATAGTAGCACCCGCTCAACCCGCCTCGTTCGTCCCCACTTCTCGATCCACTTCTCGAGTCGCCGCTGCTGCCGAAGGAGACCACTGGGTCTTCTCTTCTGGTCGTGTCCCGGGAAACCCCACTCCAAGAAAAAGGCTACCAATCAAGCGACTGTGAAAGCAGCTAGTAAAAGAGATTGAAGGAACGAGAGCGAAGAAACAGCCAGCGAAAGCCAACGCACCGACTTAACGCAGGAGGGAGGACCTGGAGACCGTTTGTGAGACTGGATTCGCAGAAGCTTGCTACGCGGAAGCTTGATACCCAGCTGCGTCTTCCTGGGCTTCATCGGGGGCTCCGTCTTGACCTCCGGTCCTGCGCTGGGAACAGACTCCCACGTGATGGGATTCGCGCCGAGGTCGACCAGTTCACGGAAGGCGGGGAGCACGGCCCATCTAGTTTAACTGCTGCCGATGTCCAAAAGCCACGCCGACCTGCTCGGACGAGCGCAGCCTGGTGTAGGGTCAGATTCTCATTCGATCGTGGCCACGGATGGGGACCGGCCGTCCCCCCCTGTCCTGCCACCAGCTGATACATATAAGAATGAACGTGTGTATTAGTTCGAAAATCTAAGCATCCGGCACCGCTTTCCCCCCTTTTGCAGTCCTATCGTCTCGGAAAAGTCCGGCCGGCCCGGGAGGCCGGAGTGTCGGTACATGTACCACGGCTCGTGGCCGCTCTTCTTCGTTCTCTCGACGCGCGGGCATACCCGTCAGAAGCCAGAGCGAAACAGGCGGGACCGACGAGTAAATACCGTAAGTGCAAACATCTCCTACCGGAGTTTGAAAAAAAAACATATGTTGAGATGTGTGGCTGCACTCCTGTTGGAGTCATTGAGTCGTGCGACCGACGGTTGGTTGTTGCCAAAACGACGCAGAAGAAGAAGGAGAAAGAGGAAGCTCATAGGTTATTTGTAGCATTTGGTGAAGTGCAACTCTACTCTACCGGACGGCTTAACTACATTCCCGCGCGTCGGCGCATCGCGACGCGTCAGTAGGTAGTGCACTCCGACACCCGCAGAATCGGGGGCCACCGCCGACGTCTGGACAACGCGCATACCACGCACCTGGGGGCGAGGAGGAGCCGCGCCGACAAGACGCCGCATGCGCCCAGTCGCACATTGGCGCGATCCGTCATGCATGTCATCTGTCACCACAGCTGACATCGAGTGACCCACTGTGACCCGCCACGCGCAACCTGTTTGCACTGCCCCCCCTCGTCCGTCCTTCCTCCCGCGGCGCAGTGCTACGTTGCATGATTCCGATCCGGCCCGGCCGGCTCGCCGCGCTGTTCTCCGCCCGTTGCCGTTCCCGTCCGTCCCGCACGCACGCACGCATACGTTATGTACCTACGTGCGTACGCTCGCGGTGCGGACGGCGGGCCTAGACTCGCTCTCCCTCTCTGTCTCGCCCACCGGGGGTCACAGATCCCTTCTTCCTCCTTCTCCGGAGTCCGCCGACACGGTAGCATCCGGTCACCGCTGGATACCATCGCAGCTCCCATGCGGATCGTCCCGAGCGAGTCACGGAAAAAAAGGCGAAACGTAAAAGAAAATAAGCTCCGACGAATGAAAACGCGAGACGCAAAGGGAAGGAGTTGCTGGATCGATCCGGCATGCGGACTTCGGACGGTCTGCTTGCGTAGGTGTGTACCCACGAGGCCATAGCTGGCTGTGGGGGAGGATCAGAAAACACATGATGCTAGAACTAGCCCGTTAACTAACTAATTTACACTTTACGCCTTTACTATGCACGCCCGGAGGAAAGGCGGACGGCCGGCCGTTGGGATCATTGCTCACGTGGTGGCCGCACGGGACCGTGGCCGCTGGATGCACGCGGACGGGTTTCGCTCTCCGCACGCATGTCTGAATAAGTAGAGTACGTACCTTTTTACCCGGGGGCAACCCCACGCCCCGCATCCCACGTCCCTCCATCCACCCCCACTCGACAGCGGACAGGAAAACTCTGCTGGCGGGGGCTTAACGCCGGGGAACGCCGAGCTGGGCCAGCCAGCCAGCGAGTGATGTTCGAACGCGACCACTCGGAGTAGCGGCGGGCCCTGCGTCGATGGATGTAGATACATCATATGTAGATATGTGCCCGTCGCAGATCTGCGCTTCGCTCGCGGCCCTTGCGCCTGCCTGGCCGCCTTTCTCTCTTCTGCTAGTTTTTTTTTGTTTTTTTCCTGCCTGTTTTCGGCGAATTGGATGCCGCCAAGCGTGATGGAGACCACTCTACATACATAGACTGGACTGGACTGTGGCGCCAGTGATTATTATTTTTTTATTTTTTTTCGTTCGTTTTTCTTCCTTCTTTCCCTCCCCCCCCCACGGATCGGGGATCGTCTGATGCTGACTTTTTCTTTTTTCTTTTTCTTTTACATACCCTTTTCCTTTCATCCCGCGCGTCGCCATTGACACGGACCGTCCCCCCCCCCTTCCTGCTCGGAGGAAAGGAAAGAAAAAGGAAAGAAAAGAGGTCCCCTTTCCACGACTCCGTGACGATGACGATGCAGCGCGAATATCTACATCTACATATCCGCACACCCCGCGCCGCACGTTCGGGAGGATATCTAGCCGGAGTCATGACCCGGGTCGGGTCGCCGGGCGGGGAGGGAACGATCTAGATGTGCAGTGGGGGAATCGCAGCACGATGCTGCTGCTCTTCCTGCCGGTCGTCACTCGCTCCCTCGCGCGCCATATGGTAACGGGCGATGTGCTGGCTGGCTGGCCGGGCAGCTGTTAGTTTTAGCGCTGCGGCTCGGATTCGCGCAAACGTCTTTTTTTCTTCGCGGAAGAAAAGAAGAAAGGAAAGAAAAAGGAAAGAAATGCAACAGCAGACCACACGAAATGGGTGTCGTGATGGATGACATCACGACCAGCCTGTTCCCCCCTGGACACAAGTGCAGCGAGTCTCGAAGCCTCGACTCGAGATCTAAGATCTAGAGCTGACCCCCTCCATCTTCACGACGACACGACGTGCACAGAGCTGCTACGCTCCGGGGCACCGGAGACGCAGTTCGCAGACGCTTGCTCGCTGCGCAGGTGACGAACGGCGCGGGGCTGCTCGCCGCACGCACAGAACTGCACCGTTGCGGGGCCTGGCGGTCGTCGAAGCGCTGTCCCGCCAGTCGCCGGCAATCCAGTTGGCTAGCTGTCGATCACGGCTGACAGTTGGAGCAGTCTAGCCCCTGTCGGACGTGTGGACGCATTTACTCTATGAATGTGCGGTATGTACCCCGCTCTTCTTCGCAGCGGTATCGCCATCTACATGACAGATTCCCTACATATCTGCGTCCATCGAGCAACGCGGGCTTCGGCCACCGTGGACCGCCGTCAGGGGGAGAGCAGTCTGGGGTGGGGAGGCTCGGCAGGTACCGACGGGTTAGGGTTCGCGCCGTTCCTCCAGGCTCCACGAACCAGCGCCCCGCTCTTTCCCCTCGGCTTCCCCGTTCCCTCTTCGCCGGCGGTGCAAAGTCGCCCTCGAGTCGGGGCGGTGGGGCTTTTCCTCGCTCGCGGCCTTCTCTCCGCCCCCGCTCGCACCTTTTGGTCACGACGAACAGGACCGTGGGCGCTCAGCAGGCCGTGGGCGGACCGAGAAGGGAAAAAACTCCAACAGCGGCCGATTGCTGTTGCTGCTGATGGTGATGATGAGGATGACGGCGCGTTGGGACCGACGGAAGAGCGAGCACCTCGGATTCCTGTCCACCAGCTGGCTGGCGACTGTGCACGTCGGTCTGTGTTGTTCGTGATGGACCTCCGTCCTCTCTACTATCTACTGTTGCTGCTGTGCAGCGCCGCCGATTGCATGGCGGACTCGCAGAGGACGGGGACGGTGGAGCACGGAAGGCTGGATTGGATTTGACACATCGGAGATGCGACGGATTCCGAAGCAGCCCGTGGTCGTCGTTGGTCACGGAGAGGCCAAGAGGAAAAAAGGAATGCAGAAAACATAAGATGTATGCACACAATCGACGACACAAGCACGCAAAACAGCAACAGGCGCCGCACAGACATCTGCCAACACATCCCCTCACAACGTACAGTTCAAACACTCGCTTCCCCGGCTAATAAGCCAGCCTCCACCTTGTGTACGACCACACTCTTGCCAATTACCGCCCCACCACCGCGCCCTTTCGGAAAATTGCAACAAACGCGTGACGAGGGTGCGCCTCGCCGCTCACAGGTAAGCCGCAGCGGCGGCGACCGCGATGGCAGCACCAGCAAATTGTGGGATTCCGGTGGGCATGGCGGCGTTCTCAGCTGGACACACGCACCAGCAGCGTCAGTCAGTTTTCTCTCGCTCTCGCTCTCTGTCTCTCTCGCTCTCTCTTGCATCCACGCGATGATGGTCGCGGTCGCGGCGGTGGGGGCGGAAGAAAAAAAAAGGAAAAAACCCCCAGAAACTGGTGAGAGGGAGCGAGGGGAAAGACACGTACAAACGGAATCGTCGCCGCCGCTGGAACCGCCGACCTTCGGCTTCCTGCCCGCGCGAGCCTCGAGATCGAAGTGGTCGTTGGCATAGACCACGCTCGCGCCGACGAGGAGGACGAAGATGGATGCGAACTTCATGGTAGCGTTTGGGGAGGGTGGGTTTCTGCTGCTACTGCTGCTGCTGCTGCTGCTGTCGATGTTGCTGCTTCTTCGGCGCTGGAGAATCGATCGTTCGTTCGCTCGCAGATCTCGAAGTTGGAATGTTGGCTATGAGTTTCGATGCGGCGAGACAGATTGGAAGAGCGAGAGGCAAGACTTCTTTATAGCCAAGGACGCTTCGCCACAAGGGCACTATAGAAATGCTGCATGGATGCCCCGCCAAACAGCGTCGCTCGTATTTTGCAGTTGAACCCGACGCCACGGCTCGCTCCTGGTATGTACATACACAGTTCGCGAATTGCTATACACACACCACATGCGTGGAGAATCGGCGTCTCCAGTAACCGGGCAACTGACCGATGTCCCACGGCATTCTCCATCGACAAGTGCCAGGGGAAGGAGATGGGGGGTGCAACGTTGGACTTGGCTTTCCGCAAGGGTGATGAGCGTGACCGGGGGCCGTGGTCGTCGCAGTTCGCCTCGTGATGCCGAATTCCGCCGTCGGACTGGAGGCAAGCATGTGTCTCCTCTCATTTCTCCTCTTCGTGTTGGTCGCAACGCCGACTCCGCCAGTCATTCAGAGTTATGTAGCGAGTCAGGAGACGGAGCACGGCCGCCCCGTCAGACTCAGACACATGGGCCAGATGGAGCGCGTGCGACGCTCAGTGCACTTCTCAGGGGAAACAGCGCCTCGTCGGTCCGTCGAGCAGAGCACGGACTCTTGATTTCTCTTTGCCACATACATACATGTGCAGATAGCGCTTCTGTCGTCTCCAGCACCTTGGTTTTCTCGACTGGATCCAGCCAAGTGGCGTAGAGCCAAGAGCAGTGTGGATGTCCCCATGAGAAAAAAAGCTTGTTATGTACTTCGGTTGAGTCAAACCCCCCAACCCCTACATATGTAGGAAAGATACGCAAGGCAGGGAATCATCAACAAGAAAACGGAAGCAGGGAACCATCAACCAGAAAACGGAAGCGGGGCCGTATCCGCTAAACCTTCCTGGAAACACTTTGAGAAGGATGGCGAGCAGGGTAGGTAAGCCACTGAGCAGCCACAACTGTCCCCCAGGTGCTCGCGAGTGAAACGCAATGACCGCCGACGACGAAGGATAGACGAGAAAGACGGAGAATAGGGGTCCAAGAGCAGGCGGAGGAGGATCACAGTGCTCGGTGTTCCCAGCGCACTCCGCCCCCCCCCCCCCTCCGCCATGGCTATCTGCTCCTTGCCTCGAGAGAGTTGCTTTTGGCTCTTCGTCGAGCGAGCCAGCGGCGGTGGTGTGGTTTGAATGTGCCGACGGTTTCTGCATGTGGTACTCGCGATGCCTTGAACAGCCGGGTGCGCGCCGCTCGGCGGTGCAAATCTTTCCTTGGTGTAGTTAGTTACTTACACAACCTGCTCGATGCTCGTGGGCCGGGTACAGCCCCGTGCCAGTCTTTCTCTCTCTCTCTCTCTCTCTCTCTCTCTCTCTCTCTCTCCGGATACCGGAATCCTGTGTCGAAAAGATCCCCCCTTTCGCTTCCCCCCCATACGTCTATCCATCTCAGGTGGCAAAAGGCTTTCTCGAGTTCTGTGGACAAGTAAGGAGACATCATTTCGGCACAATACGAACGTAGTAACACAAGAGGCTGTTTCCCCGGCGTCTCAACGGGGGGAGATCCGCGGAAACATCCTCCGCTGCATGCACATCTTATATCTATCAGGTGCTGGCTGTATATACTCTACATATTGGCGGCTCTGCCGAGGAACACGTAACGTTACCCAGGTAGAAGCGAGATGTCAGGTAGAACCGAGACGGCCGGGTAACACATCGCTAACCCCACCATGTGAAGCCTTTTTTTCTCCACGGCATGCGCAACAGCCTACCACCCCCACTGCAGTCATGGTGGAGCTCATAAGGTACCGGCCCCCCAGCCGTAGAGCTATTGTAGACCGCACAGAGGGGTCAGAAAGGGCTGGGAAGAATCACGATCAGCACCCTTGGACCCGGAATGCGGCACAGGAATACAACACTCAGTCACCAGGGGTAGCGAGAAAAAAAAAAGCCTCTGGAAGACTGATGTAGATGATAGAGTGTAGATAGTGGTGTTTTATCGCAGCAGGTACAGTAAACTCTGCACTGAAATTAAATGCTTATGGTTGTCCATTCAACTTTCCTACATTTGGGCATGCACCTAAGATCAAGAAAGTTAGACATTATCGACATTTCAACACCTCTAGAACCTTATCAGTCCAAGTCCGGACTGAAATAACTAAATCGGAAACACTATTACGCCACTACAAGCTCGTATTGACGACTGAGATGCCATGTAATAAAGCAAAAACGACGGAGTTCCTTTTTCATGATACTGGCAGTCCTACCCACCGATTTTCTAATAAAAAATATAAAAAGGTCTTCATTGTTGGAAGATAGGCCAAAAAAAAGTCCCTAACGCAATCACTGACCAGCTTTCGGTGTTACATACATAACTCCAGCATGGTCGCCATCTCCGCCCAGGACGCTGTCACCGCAGCCCATGCCCTTCTTTCAACCACCCACAACTCCATCAATTTCTATTCGATTGATATAAAAAGTGGCTATTAATGCGTCGTGGCATCAACAGTAGACAATAAGAAAAAAACTCAAAAAAATAATGGAAAAAAACAAAACACAAAATCGGAAAACTCCAAACCTTCCCCCTCTACAACCTTGCTCGTCAGTATTGGTGTAGAAGAGACTAAATATCGGCCGTATGAAGCACTACTACAGCTGTTCTCATGGCTTGGGTGACCTCCCGACGTCACTGTGTCTCTTCCTTTTCACTGGTGAGCTCATGTGTTATTCCAGCTGTCTGCTCCGTACAGTACCAGACTCACGACAACGCCTAAGTGTCTCCAACCCACTGTATGGTCCTGGATGCAATGTATATGCACCTAGAGGCTCTCGTACTGCTGCTTCTGCCATCCCGGTGTATAGTTCTTCTACCTGATATCTCGCTTCCACCTGGCTAACGTTAACTACCGGTTCACGGGGAAAAAACCGACTTTGTAGATATGCACAGACAGCGGGTAGAGCACGTGATGATACCGCGCTGTGATTGCACATTGCACGTGAAGGGGTCACGTGCCGCAGGACTAGTTGCCGCCTTGGCAAGGATTGAGTTGAGAGCAAGGGCAGCCAGTTGCGCAGACACGTGTGCGTACCGCAGCCAGCCACGCTGCTTCGCCACAGTAGAGCCTACTATCACAGCTGTGTCGCTGCCCCACTTCGGACCAATCAGACGAAGTCCGGATTCCAAGATATCTCCAGCCTTCGCCCCCGCCAAGTCGCTAAACCTTCCTTCCGACTTTCCCCGCACCGGCACCTGCGCCACCTCATGTGCCACCCGCCATGCCACGCCACACTGGCAGAACACAAGGCCCGGTCCAAACGGACCCGGCCATCGAGGAGCACCTGTCCGGCACGTCCCCTCACGGGTCCCACCACCACCGGAACAGGCGCTTGGCGCGATAACACTCCACTGCAATCGCTATCGCTCTGTCGCCCCACCCCTCCTCCGCCGTGGGACCTGCCTGCCTGCTGCCCGTACCCGCGGGGCGACGTGTGGACTCCAGCGCACGGACGAAGTCGCAGCAGCAGCAGCAGCAGCAGCAGCACGCTCCTCCATCCGTCCATCTTTCCGTCCCGTCCGCAGGTGTCGAGCAGCACCACGCAGCGCGGGCCGTATCGAGCGTCAACCGCCGCCGTCGCCGCCGCCAAGTCCAGCTCGCCAATTCCAAACCGGCGTGCATGCATGCATACGAATCAGGACTGGGCCGGAGCGGACACTGTTTGGGGGCCGGTCCCCCACGCCCACACTTGGGCCCTCCCTCGGTCCTTACTCATCCACATCGGTCCCCACGAACGAACTCCACCCGCAGGTCGCATGCGATCAATGATTCATCATCCTCAACCCGACTCCGCCCGACTTCGCTCGACTCCACCGACCCCACCGCCTCCACTCCACTCCACTCCACTCGAATGCCAGTGCCAGCCGCTGTCCATGCTGTTTCCGCCGCACGACGCGCAAGTGGTATCCGACAGTCACCACCACCGCATGTATCCTGGTTGCCGCTGGGTACATTTACGGACTGACTGCAGATCGCCGCCGCCAATTACTCGCTCCATCCTCGCCGCTGTCGTCATCTCCTTTTCCGCAGAGCAGGACGCTCCACCCCAATCCCAATCAATCCAGTCTGGACCGGTGCCCCCCCCCACAACGACTGCGGGGGCGGGCGGCGCGGGCACGGTTTGTCGTGCTATCTCAGGTGGTGATGTCCAGTCCCCAACCTCATGCACGGTATGGGGCCGGGATAGATACATCGACTGGGTTCGTTCCCTCTGCACTGCGCGGTTCGGGGGTTTCACATCATCCAGCTCCGCGACCGAAAGAAGGAGGGAAAGAGAGCGGTGATCTCGCCGTTCCGCATTCGCCAATCCGCGACGGGCCTCGACGAAATGCGGAATCGGTTGATTGGGAATTCCCGAAATCCGTCCCTCCGTGCTCCATCGGCAGAGGAAAGGACATCCCCCGAATGGACATTCGGAGTGTTCGCGCCAGCGGAAAAATACACACACGCATACGGACACCCTCGTGTCGTGGATCGGAATGAACGGGGACAAGGCAGCCATCGTCGTCTATACCCGCCCCCCCCTCAGGTACTTACTCACTCACTATGCATGTGGTCGTACGTATCTCTGTTCGCTCCTGACCGACCGCGCACAGGCGCACCTGCCAGTCGCGGTCGGAATCGCAACTCCCCCCTCGACCCTCGTCCAATTGCTGAGCAAGCGGAGCAAGCTAGATACCTAACGCACACCCGCACACCATTCGTTCCGCTGGCCCAGCCAGCCATTAACGCGATGCCACGACCTCGACTTGTCACTCTCCCACCTCTTCGGTCTCCTTAGCCTCCTCCGTTCTGTTTTTTTGTTCTGTTTTTTTTTCCTATTTTTTTCCCCTCTGTTTTTTTCTTCTTCCTGTTTTTCTTTTCCCTGTTTTTCTTTCCCCTGTTTTTTTTTCTCCTTTGTTTTTTTCCCTTCCATCTCTACGTCACCGCGACCATCGCCGTCATCAGTCCATTCGTGCGTCAAAAGAACGACCGGAGAAACAAAATAAAAATAGCCGGTTCAGATGGAAACCCGGGAGTAGCTGAAGCCAGGGAAGGCGTCGGACAGCCCAATCCGATCGGTTTTCTTTTTAAGGCAGAAACCACTAGGGGGGGCAGATGGGGCAGATCTGCGCTGCTACATATGTATGTATGTGCGCAGACCTCACCCCACCCGCCCCCAATAGGAAGCCGCGACTATGGGTGCATGCACGCCTCGAGAGCGTGTCTGCATGGATGCAGGTGTGTTTTAGGCGTGCATGCTTGCTGTCCACACTCGTATGTATGCGGCGTGCGTAACGTGCGGGGTAAACGTCCGCGGGCGCTTGGAGAGTCGTGATTGGCACTGGGGAATCTGATTGGGTGCTGGGGATTTTGTTCCAGTGCGGGCGGCCGTGGTCTGTCTGTCGTCAACGACCGCGACGAGCGAGAGCCCGCCGATGCAGTGCACTGCTGGGTGCGCATGACGAGGGTCCGAGTGCAGAATTTCGGTAAGATATTTTCTCCTCTCCAGCGAGACCTGCTGCTGGCGGTGATGGTGATGGCGATGGCGGTGGCGATGGTGATGGGCGTCGTTAACGGCCGCTGGACGCAGGCTAGGCCGTCTCGCTTGCTGGCCATCGAGACGATCGCTAGGCTGCGGATCGCGGATCCCCCCGTCCCCTCCCTGCCCCGCTCCTTGCGCCCGTCCCCACTCTCGAGAGGGGTTGCCCCTGGACAGCGTGGAATCGCACGAGAAATCCTGGCCAGCCCGTGTCCAGACCGAAGTCGGCCAATCGTGCTGTCGATCGCCGTCAGCCTGCCTGCCGTGCGGGCTCGAAGCAGAATATCCTCGCACTCGCGCCTCCCAAGTGCGCCAGCCAGCATAGCATATGCAGTCCGGCGTCCTCGCGCCCCGGCGGTGCTGCTGGGCTGGTCTCCTTCCTCGTCCGGGAGAACAAGAGCACGAAAAGAAAAGAAGCAGAAGGGGGGCTCGTCTCGCGCAGCCTTCCCGCGTGCGCGCCTCTCTCTCCGTCCCTCGCGTCCAGTGGGGAGCCCCGACGTCCGCGCACGTGCACCTGCCGCCCGCGGACCGGCGTGTGCGATCGCGCGTTCTGGGAGGCTCCTGCGGCTGCTGCGCTGCCAATAGCCGCCGCGCCGCCTGACGTCGCTCGGAACAGTCACATCTCGCTCGCACCGGCCCCGCATCCGGCTCCCCGTGCTTCCGTCCATCCGTGCATCCGTCTATCCGCTGTTGCGTGCTGTCTCCCTCCCGCTGTCCGTGGGGGTGGGAGCGAGATCTTCGATTCTGTCCGAGAGCAGCGATGCACGGATGGGCGGATGCGGCGCGCGCAGAGGAACCCCAATGCGCAGACGGATCCCAATGCGCGGGCGTGGGCGCAGCACGGGCCCGCGGAAATCGAAGCCGCAGCCGGAAAAGAGGAAAAGAGAAAAAGAAGCGTCGATCCATCGTCCTCACGCCGTGCACGACGGACTCGCGCGCTGGTCTGCAGCACGGCGCCGGCGGGGATGGCTGGACCGACAGGCGAGATATCCAGCTGCGACGGGCGGCGGGGGCCCCTACGCAGCGCATCGAGTCGCAGTTGCATGCAGCAGCGCGTGTGTGCTGCCGGTCCCCGTCCGGTCGGCCCGTCGCGGTCCGGGCGGATGCGCTTTTCCCGTCCGGTCTCCGTGGACGCATGCGGACAGCGCGTCCGCAGCTATGCATGCACGCACAGTGCGGCGGCGATAGCGATAGCGATAGCGAGTCTCCCGCACGAGCGGGGCCGCCGTCGGCGCATCACGGATTTCCGCGGTGCACTGGCGGGCGGCGCAGAGCATCCAGATGTCCATGCAGCCGGACAGACCGTGGGACCAACCCCGCGCACCGCGATGCCGTCAGCAGCCCGCGCAGCCAAGCTCGCTTCTTCCCGGCCAGCCCGCCCGCTTCATCAGCCGAGCAGCCTCGCCGCGGGACACAGCGTCGCCGCCGGCCTCGCCCACGGTTGGGCTGCGGATAGCGACATGGGGTGCACACGGTGATGCCGTAATCGGATCGCCCATCCGCCCCGATCCGATCCGATCCGATCCGATCCGATCCGATCCGATCGGATCTGGCGCGACCTGCGTTTCCGCGCTCTCCCTTCCGCTCCGCTGTCGCACGGCGTGGCGCGGAGGGCACAGCTGTGTATCTATGCTAGATACACATATCCGGAATGCTAGACACACATAGATAGATGTCTACATAATCCACGCCCGAAGCGGCCACCGCCCGCGCTCCGACCGCGCAGTCGCCAAAGTGCAGCCTGCGTGCCCCACCCCCCGCCAGCAGCAGCAGCAGCAGCGCCGTTCCGCGATGTCTAGCTGTGTAGACATCTCCCACTGGCCGCTCGTGCGCGTGGGCGCCGGACCGAGCCCAGCTCTCCCACCCCGCCCGTCCGTATCGCGCCAGAGCGTGCAGCAGCGCGTCCGCATCCAGCCCAGTCCAGCGTGGTCCCGTCCCGCGTCCTTCGTCCAGGGCTCTGCATAGGCTTACGCCCCGTATGTTCGTGTTGCGTATGCATGTATGCATGTTTGTGTGTAGTGGCCGCGATCCGCCCCGCCCTCGCCTCCGTTGCGTTTCTATCTGATCCAATCCGCGCTGTCTACATACATACATGCATACACACATCATACGCAGCCCGCTAACGACCTGCTGGCTATCGACCTCCGCCCACACCATCGTCGTCATCGAGCATCGTCATCGCCGTCGCCAGCAGCAGACCGATGACTGACTGCTGGCTGGCGGGCTGCAACGCGGCGATGGCCCATCCGTCCGATTTCCCCGTTGGCCCTTCCGTCTCCTCTTCTTCTTCCGCAGCTCTCTCCCCCCCCCCCTCTCTCGCGGGGGGGGTTTTTTTTTTGTTTATTCATACTCGCATACAATAACAATTCCACTTGACCCGTATGTATATACATTCTACTTGTTATATGCATGCATGTACAGCTCGTTTCTTCCCGCGAAGAGGGTATGATGTCAGCTATAATGCATGGATTACCCC
>Ga0307516_10001678_pt1 | contig 30501 bp, 38 predicted proteins | sample 19_EM_MG_FD_203310 | JGI IMG/M metagenome (GOLD analysis project Ga0307516, IMG submission 203310) | Populus trichocarpa ectomycorrhiza microbial communities from riparian zone in the Pacific Northwest, United States - 19_EM | ecosystem: Host-associated > Plants > Roots > Unclassified | place... | reverse complement strand
GCAGCGGATTTGTTTATAAATCTCCCTCCTCCTCCCTCCTCCTCCCCTCCCTCCTCCTTTCCCTCATCCACTCCCTCCCATCCCCCTCGTTGTCAACCCCGATCTAAACTCTTCGTCAACCTTCATACTACACACCAATTCTCTTCGTGCAGATACTCTTCTGATTCACTTAATCCCCATACTGTAACCGCAATATTTCCTCTTCATTTCCTTGAAATGTCTCTTCGCGAGAATCCTTTTAGAAACTGGCCGTTCGCTGCCTCGGCCTTTAGGGGTGAACTTCATCCTCTTTGTGCGTGCGTTGATCTCAATGGATTTCCTGTTGGTTCGAACGACCATGAGTGTACTACTCAATTCCTGCACGGATACCCCGTCGGCCTCGCTGCCAATAGCGCCCTCTACCCCTTCGGTGTGCCTTCTGTCCGAGTTTCTGTTCCCGACGACGATGGCCCCAAGCCTGCTGCAAAGCAGACCGCCATCGACTCATTGAGGGCGAACTCTTTGAAACTCAAGAACAGGCCGAAGATCGAACAGGCGGCCGATCGCCTGGCCCCCGCGAGAAGTGTCAACCTCAGTTCAGTGAGCCATGTCACCAGCAACAAAGAGAACGAGCATAGAGGCAGACCGTCCCCCAGAGACACCTTCGACGGTAATAATAATACCAACTATCGTGGATCCAGGGCCCCAATGCAGCCGGTCGGTAACCGTTCTGTTTCGATGGCGACTTTCGCTTCAACCAGCGAGCATACAAACAGTTGGTACTCCAGCATGGCTTCGGATAGCCAGACCACTATGAGCCTCGGAGACCACACTGAGAGGGATACCAAAGGCAAATACCCCTCTACTTGGATGTATAACTCGCCCGAGTCGACTCCCGAGAGGTCCTACGGGGCCAAGGGCCCGGAAAACTCTTACAGACCCAAGGCTCCTGAGATCTCTTATGGACCCAAGTCCCCGGGCGTTGGTGGTATCACCACTCCGTTCGAGGAACATCAACTCCCTGGAGCGGCCCCGGATTTTGGTGGTTTCACCACCCCGTTCAAGGAAGTTCAACACCCAAGGGCGGCCCCGGGACTCGGCAAGATGGTCCTAGGATGCTCTCAATGCCTCTTCGATCCCAGGCTCCAGGTTACCCCATGTGGGTGTCTCATCTGTATCGACTGCGGCCGTAGGTTCTGGGACACGATGACTTCCATGAACAGTGATGTGTTCTGTGGATGTGGCGAGGTATGCATACTTTCATTCTTCATTATGCTTAAGCCCGCTAACCTGAGATCAGCGAGTTTCCTCCATGGTCAGCCTCGACCCAGCCTACGCTAACCAGGCTGTTTTGGCAGCGACGCCGTATACTCCCTCCAATTTCTTCTCCCCAGCCTCTATGAGGGCTTCACCCTCCTCGTCCACCGCCGCCATGGACCTCTCCAGCCCGACGCCAATGGGTCGGTTCCAGCCTTCGTCGTTGAAGATGAACAACATGCTCCCGTTCCTGCCTTCGATGCAGCTCTCGGGTAATCAGCCGGCGGTTCATCCGAAGCCCATGAGCACGAACAAGTTGCTAGCAATGGATGCCGAAATGGCCATGAGACACGCGCCCTTCAGTGATCTTGGAAGGTACTCGCTACCGCAGAACTGGAGTTGCGTCAAGATTGGTAACGTAAGTTTCCTACCAATTTCCGAAACGATCTGTTTAACCAGCTGTTCAATTTAGATCCCTTATAACGTCACCTCGGAGGAGCTACTCGATTTCCTCGGCAGGAACTCGAACATCGTCCCGGAGGCCGCAGGCAGCATCGGTATCCATGTCATTATGGATAGATCTACCGTAAGTTCTCTCGCTATAGGTCATCTTGGATGATGCTGACATGCTGGCATGGGTAGGGAAAAACTATGGATGCATATGTCGAGTTCATCAACTCTAAGGATGCGTGGAAATGCGTCTCTCGGCGCCGTTCTCGGGTCCTGGGAAACAGGCACCTTTCGTTGGACGTCGTGGACCCATCCGACCTTATGAAAGACATTTTCCCGAGGGCCAAGGGAATAGTTTGGGGAGGAGTCATACCCGCTCCTTCAGCAAATAAGCCAGAGTTTGGCTCCAGAACCGAGATTATCTCCCGTGAGGAACTCGTGTTAATTGTTAATCATGCGAGGACTCCGCATAGAGTAGGTTGCCAATTATCGCTAGAGGCTACACCAATAAGCTAACATTCTTTCACAGAGCCCTTTTAGTCGCAAATGTCTGCAGAGGCCCTTCCAGTCCCTCATGTCGATCGTCTCCAAGTTTCCTTGGTTTGCCGTGGAACTCTATACGATTGAGCAGCGTGACTACATCTACCAGGCACTACTCTCGTCTGTAGATATATTGAAACGCCAGATCAAACGCGGAAGGACCCTGCCAAACTTGGATCTTGACTTGCTCAAGGCGATGTTGCGCGTCGGAATTAGGTGCTCGGGTTTCACGGATGCCCAGAAATTCGAGTTGGTCAAGACCGCCGAGTTTGGTGCAGACGGCATCTGCGTGGATTCCGATATTGCTATACTCGGTGGATTTGAGGCCTTGGGCAAGGCTATCGGCGCTGAGAGGAAAGTGTTGGAGGTACGTAATCCCTTCTCCATCGTTAACACTGATAGTGATTGGAATAGTTCTATTCCGTGTTGTTGGAACTCTCGATTGCGCCTTACGTCAATGAGCCCGGCGCTCTAATGCCCGCTGTCGCCGAATTGATTCGGCCCAGGAACATCATGAGGCAACACGCGGAGGAGTCCAAAAAGGCCCACCTTACCATGGCCGAGGCGTCGCTTGTCGAGTGGAATATTATTGAAAAGGCGATCGTGACAGTTCTACCATCCAAGAAAGTTGCACAGGATTTGCACCAGGTGTCTAATCCCCACCTGTGCGTGCAGACCGAGTAAGGATTTACTCTTGTCATCTTGTGGTTTCCCTTGTTTTCATTGGATTCGCAATTGCTTTTTCTTGCTTTCTCTTTTCTCTTCTTCAGATGATGGTTGATTCTTTTATTTAGGAATCTCTTGTTAGTGTACGATATTCGTGAAAAGTGTGGCCTACGGGCTTCTTACAGCGGGGGTTCTTTTTTCTTTACGATTGTGTAAGGACTTGGGAGGGATGAATTGGAAACCGGAATCTGGGTGTTGTGGAGGAATCAGGAGGGCAAGAAATCAGAGGCGTCTGAGACGGATTCTGATAACTAAATGGATGATGTTTCACCTGATGAATGTCCTGGTGATGGCCTCCCTCTGTGACGTACCAAGTAGCGAAGTGCGTATTAGCTAGAAGCCATCGTACAGATCTTGCGCTCGGTCAGCTCTGTATGGGATGAGCTCTGGCTTCTAAGGAGATAGAAAAATTATAGGTGCGCGTGGACACAGGATGGGGCTATTGACATTTACTCATCCCAACCCCCCTATGCGATACACTTGTCTATCGCCCTTCCTCCTCCTTCCTCTCCCAAGACAATTTTACCCATGAAGCCGCAAGTCTATTTCCTGAAGCTCTCCGCGTGCTTCTCCCTCAATGCTTCAAGATGCATTCGAGTAGTCTTCAATTCCGCACCGTAGCTGCGACCAGCCTGCGTGTTCCATGGCGAGCCAGCATTGAGAACCCTGTAGGATATCCCCCCTACCATCAGCACTCAACCCATCCCCTTTCCTTGTTGAGTGTCATTCCACTCACTCAGGGTTCTTGATAGCGACCCTTCTGGCCGCCGGCGAGTCTTGGAAGAGCGTACGGTCCTCGGCAGCCTGCATCAGCACCTTCAGGTGTGCCTCGTTGCGCGCCTCCCACACCTCGTTGCGGCTGTGGTAGCGGTCGATCAGCCGGGTCAGGAACGGCGGATGGTCGGACGACGTGTCCGCTTTGATGATGGCAAGGACTCCGATCACGGATGCGATCGAAAGGAAGAAGCCTTTGCCGAAGCCTGTGTGGGGGCTGTGGGTTAGCTGGGCGGCGGTGCCAGCGCGGGGGGGATGAGGGGTGGGGAAATGATGGGCGTGCCTTCGTGCGTGGGAAGGGCCGGCGGTGCGTGATGGTGGTCGTGCGAATGGGTAGAGGCGAACCGCCGGCCGGCAAGCCGGGCAGTGCGTAGGAAGGCCGGCATGTTTTTGTTGTTCTTGTATGTCTCAAGATTGTCGTCTCGGGAGAGGGGATGCTTCGTTATTCGATGTCGATGTTGTCGGTTGTGTTACATTACATAGAAGATAGTTAGCGGCTTGGCCGGGGACATGGATAACACAAGCAACCTACGAGCTGAAGCTATCTGGCATTTCGAAGGGTAGCTAAGTGTTATATACTCCCCCCACTCGCCAACGATGTTGTTACTCGCAACTTTACTGCTACAGCAACCATGAACCTCAGTCCTCGCACTCTCCTCCTCCTCCTCCTCCCACTCATCGCCCGTGCAAGCGAGCTCCCACCCCTCCACTTCGCAGCCCGGGGCAGTGAGGCGAGCACCAAACAGATCTGCCACGGCGACACCTGCTACCCACGAGTCTTTGTTCCGACGTACGAATTCGTGGCGATAAAACACGACCAAGAGATTCCAGCCGGTCTGCATATCCGTCTGAACGTGGCCACTGGTGAGCGCGAGGGGAAGATCAATGTTCCCAGCGAGAAGGATGCCGAGAACGAAGCTATCGTTATCGTCCCGTCGGAGGAGACGGTGGAGAAGGCGATAGTGCAGGAGCTTCCGAGGGGCGCGCCAAGGGAGCAGCCGCTGGCTAAGCAGAACATCAAGCCGCCGAAAGATTCGACTACGGATGAGAGCGTCTTCGGCCAGTCGATCGCTACTCTGCTCTCTCCTACCACCACGGCCGAGAGACTAAAGGGAGCGCTAGAGGAACTCTCCGAGATCTCCCACGAAGCCTACTGGGGCGCGCAGTTAACCTCGCACACTGGCGTCGTCCCCGCGCTCCTCGGCCTCCTCGCTAATAATTCACCCCACCGTGCGATGGCGGCATTAGTCCTCGGCAGCGCGGTCTCCAACAACCCAAAAGCCCTCTCCAGCGCCGTCCCGCATCCGCTAGCGCACTCCGTCCTTGCCGCACTGAAGATGGAGAACGACGAAAATGCGATGAAAAGGCTGCTTTTCCTCCTTGGCCAGATCCTGCACGGCGCTTCCGTCCGTGCCGATTTCTTGTCCGAAGGAGGCGTCGAGGTATTGGCCGGTGTGTTCACTCGTGCCGGACCGGCGGTGAAGGGTAGGATCGCCACGGTGGTTGAAGATGCATTTCTGAATGCCGATATGCGCGCCGAGGGGGAGGGGGTGAAGGGGGACGGAGCACCGGGAGAGTTGAAGGCGCTGTGTGTGGTGTTCCAGGATGGGTTGACAGGGCTTAAGGAAGGTCAGGCTGATGAGCGCGAGAAGATACAGGGTGCATTGACGGCACTGACAGCAAGGGTGAGGTGTGAGGAGGGGAAGAAGACCGAGCTGTAAGCTGAATGACTGGAGGCTGGCATTTTGTATTTGTTCACGTGGATTGTGCGCAAAGAAGAGAAGAACCCGCAGAACAAAGATCCTCCGCTCACACTTTCCCGCTTGCGCCTTACACAATCGTGTCCTCAACAAACTCTAAGGCACAGGTGCCAAATCTAAACGCGCGAGAAGCATTTCCAACACCTCCTCTTCTCGTGCCCAGTAATTGACCAAATGCATACAATCCCATTAAACCTCGTCGACCTCATTAAAACCTTTGCCGTGAAAACCCTGTGGGAAAAACACTTGCTATGTAGTAGGAAAGAGTGCCGACTTACACTTGCCGACATGACGCAAGAACTTCAATGTTCAAAATCCAAATACTACAAAAGGAGGGCACTTATCTTTCGGATCTCTTTCTATCTCAAGCACCCCCTTTTTCATTTTGATTCGCACCTCCTCTTTCCTGCCAGTCACTCGTGCTGTCCTTCCGGTTGGACACCGAGTCCAATGTGCGATGGGGTGGCTCGTGTTCGGTCGGACGTTGTGTCTTATCAGTTGTAGTAGCTGTTGACGTCGCGGTGCGGTAAGTGGCTTGGTGAATAAATCGGCCGGATTCGAATCTGAGCGAACTTATCGAAATATGACCGATCTTTTCATTTGTTCATCGTGAACATGGATTAGCCGAGTGCGAGACGAATCATATTTCATGAATCGGCAACCCTCTATTGCTACTGGTTTAGGTATCCACTATCTGTTATCGCTTTTTTCCCACTATAATGCTATTGGACGGCTAGCCAGCGACCGGCCAGCAGCTGATACCACCAAAAAATTTGTAGACGTAAGAAAGTCCGGGTCTACAAGCGCTATCTAGTAGTTCTGTGAGTCGGAGCAACTCGTTCTCCCTTTCCAATCAACCACCATGCCGCCACCAACATAACCTCCGACCGCGATGCTGATATGCTCAGCAATACTGAACGGATCCTGTGACTTCATATCTCAGGTTTTTGGGCCTGGCCACCTACTGTGACGCCTACAGTGAAAATATGCGGCCGGTTGACGTCAACACTACGGACTCGTTCAGATATGTGTCTGGCTTCCCTTCTACAAAGGCCTTGGGACTGTCCAGAGGAGGGGCCCATAAGGGAAGCAGGGCGGAAACGACGGGATACCGTACGTAGAACGATTGCTCAAGAAGCTTTACCAAGTTCCAGACAACTCACCGCAGTACTGCCAGTCTCATTTAAAAAAAACATACCCTTTGCTGGTGGTGGGTTATCAGAAGAAATAAGAATAAAATGTGTTTCCGTCTATCGGTTTTCTGGTGCTGATGAATTCCTGGTAGCGCTTCAGCTACTAGTAAGTAGGCGCCCGGCAGCCGCTAGCTAGCCGCCAGATAGTGGGAAAACAAAAATGATAGCACATAGAGAGTTACCGTTTATGATGATTTTCTTCACCCAAAACCCGAATTCAGGGTGGATACCTACCTAGGTAGGAGGCTAGGTACGGAGAAATCACTACTCTAGCTTCCGTGCGCAGACATGCAAAAGACAACGTTTTGTACGGTCTTACCTTCTAACCTTGCGGTGGATATTATTGGGCAAGACGCATGAAACGCGGATACCATGAAGAATGTGCTTGCCTCAACGCATGCCCTATTCTCGACCCACCTCGGTGAAACGCCTACACATCCGCCTTGCCAGTGGCCCCCTTTCTTATTCGATCCTGGTTATCGATACACTGCATGGCTGCTCGGGTGCCCGACAGAATGAAATCCCTGTCTGCCGGGGGCGCGGGGTTCAGGTTGGACGCTAACTAGGACCAATCGTGGCGATTTCTTAGGTGGAAGAGGAAGACTTTGATACAACACCCTGATTTTCCAATACATGCACAAGAGGGGAAGTTCGAGTATGTACGAAGGTATTTATACGTTGCGAGCACAATCTATGAGTGGCCAGATTTATGTGGCCAACTCGTATTGGATACCCCCGACACCGTGTGTATCAGTCCTTTCATGAGCTGTGACTTGGCTGAGGGGGCAGATTCCTGTGTATATAGAGTGTATCCAGCACCCGATTCCCCCATCCCCATCGCCGTGGTTTTGCTCCCGCAGAAGGGAATTTCGAAAAACATCCTGTTCCGCACTCCTTCGTCGGTTTTGCTTGTCGCTCTTTCGTCGTTCAGTAATTGTTTCGTCCTGTTTTCTACTATTACTACTGTTCCCCATTATATCCAGGTGACATAATAGTAAGACGTATTTCAAGATGTGGTGGACCATCCTCTTCAGCCTCCTGGCTGCCACGCCGGCATTCGCATCCAGCCGGATTCTCCGGCCGATCAACGTCCTCGACTTCGAATCCGCCGTCTCCGGCGTGCCCCTCGCTCGCCGCTCCGACTCGGCGCTGTTCGCCGAACTCACGCCTGCGGAGCAAGCGCAGCTGGTCTATGGTACCCCCGGAGCTAACGGCCAGCTCCTACTGGCCAGCATGACTCTGGTCGCACCGTCCGGCATGCCGATCGTCATGATGGAGCGGCTGGAAGGGCTGACCTCGGCCGTGGACTGCTCGGCCGAGACGGACGGAGAGCTGGCTGTCACTTGGGAATCGAGGGAGGTGTATGACCAGGCCCTGAAGGAATGGGCGTGGGTCAACGAAGAGGCCGCACTGCAATTTTTGCTTGTGGTCAATCACGATGGGTGTGGGCCGGATGCGGAGAGGGTTGCTTATCGGTGAGTGGCTTTTCCCTGTGTTGGCAGGCGACGTCTGGCTGATTGCGGTATAGCATTACGGATGTGGATACCGACGAGACGGCGCTGGTGACGAAGCTTACAGCCATTGTAGCGCCGTGGAAAGATATCACTGGCACGTTCAGCATGGACTTTGGCAAGGCCACTCTGCAACCGGTTGCGGAGACGAAGCTAAGGATCCGTGGATGGAATGATTTCTGGAAAGGTGTTAAAGATAAAGTAGGGGGAGTTGTTGAGGATGTTAAGGAGGGGGCGAAAGACCTGATCGAGGATGTCAAAGATGGCGCAAAGGATGTGGTCGAAGATGTTAAAGAGGGGGCGAAAGACCTGGTCGAGGATGTCAAAGATGGCGCAAAGGATCTAGTCGAAGATGTCGGGGAGACCGACTTTTCGAAGGCGATTGACTTTGATGTTACCGGTGGTGAGGAAGGTATCAAGAAGAATATTTTCACCGACCTGTTCACGTACGTATCTCCTCCCATTCCATCTCGCCCATAGCTAAAAGATCCCAGACCGTCCCGTCTGGCAATTGACTGCGCAAACTGCTTCATCAAAGGAAAATTCAAGCTGCAGGGCACACTGAAAGTCAAAGACTTCAAGCTCGTTGATCTTTTGCTCAGCATCGCACCGAGCGGCTTCTCTGCCGCCGCCGAGATCGAAACCATCATGACGGCAGCCTTCTCACCCGATGAGCTCAACAGCATCACCAGCGGTTCGAACTCCCTGGATCTCATCAAGCTCGGCGGCACTGCGGAGATAATCGAGATCGCCATCCCCGGCGCCGGTCTGGTGGTTCCTGGGATCTTCTCGCTTGGCCTGGTTGCCAGTGTCGAGTCCGGGCTCACGATTATGTTCAAGGGCACCGCTGGTTTCACCATGGGTCTCACGGGCTCGATGCCCGACACCGCTCGGTTGGATCTCAACCTCGTCGATATGGAGAAGAGCAGTGCCACGGGTTTCGAGGGCTCGAAGGTCGAACCGGTCTTGACCATTCACAACGCCACCGCGGCCATCGACACAACGCTCTTCTTCCGTCCCAAGCTGGCGCTCAAGGCCGAGGTGTCCTCCGTCGGCGAGCTCGGCGCGGACATAAGGTTCGGCCTTCCGCAAATCAATGCTGTCGCGAAGCTCGAGTTCGACGCGGAGGGCAACGGCGTGTGCGGTGGCGGTGCGCAGGAGAAAACGGGCGCCAGGTTTAGCGTCAAAGGAGTGCTCAACGTGGTTGCCGGAGTCACAGGGAAGATTGCAGATATCGGCGGGGCACTCATCGAGAAGACACTCGCGACCCACGAGCTGTTCAAGGCCGAGAAGTGTGTGCCATTTGAGATCTCCGGTTTAAGCACTCAGCGGTGATGGCTGCTGCTGACGGGAAGAGTATCCCTTCCCTTCGGTGAATGCCACCACTTCGTATGTACATTCTACTGTGGGATCTGCCAGCAAACGCGGCGGATATCTTCTATTCTGTTTTTAAATTGTAAATATAGGTAGGCTACATGCCCTGGTAGTTATTGGGGATTTTGTTTTGTTTTTGTTGAAGAAAAAAAGGGATTTAAAGAATTAAAGATGGTAATAGTGACACCATGTGTGATCGAAAAGAAAAAGAAAAAGAATGCTCTGACTCGGAGTTGAACCGAGGATCTCGTCATTACTAGTGACGCGCCTTACCAGCTTGGCCACCAGAGCTTTCTGATATTTTCCGCAAATATTTACCTATTGTACTAGTCACCGAGACACATCCGAGAACATTAACATACACTCAACCTTTTAAGGGTGAAGGAAAAGATCGTTGCTCATATGCGCCGACCTTTGTAGGTAAGGAGTTGGAGATCAGTGGGCTGGGATACGGAGCAAATTGTAGGATGCGGTCTGACGCGCGGTTATCGCCCCTTGGATTGATTGACACTCAGCTACTGTTTGTAGATCACTTCTCTAAAATGATTATCGCACCCCTCTCATCACCGGTTGTATTTCAGCTACGGTACATGACCTCATGCACGTAGTTCCAATTCAACTACACAACCTCCCACCTCGCTAGCCTCGCCACAGATTCCCCCACACCTCTAACCACACAGAGCCTCTCCTTGCAGCGTTCATCCTCCTCAAACCACGCGCCCCACACGATTCCACCAAGTGCCACCGATTTTCCGTTCGTCAGACTGTAATTCCCGGTAGTAACGAACCCCACTAGGTCCTCTTCACCAGGACACTGTGGGTACCCGTCCTTCCCGGCCTCGACGATCTTATCTCTCTTCTTCGTCTTGATGTTGGCTGCCAGTGACTTCCATGCAGTGTCGGCATGCGGAAGTCGGTAGATTCTGGAACACGCAGTGGGTGCACCACGATGAAGGAGTGTGATTTTTATGGCGAATATACCCTTGTTGAGGACTTTCAGGGTATGCTCGAGGGACGCCGGGAGATTGGGGTAAGATCTGAGGGCTGCTGTGGCGAGCGTGGAGGGGATCTGGCACCAGGGTTTTTGGGACGAGGATGTAGGCTCTGATTGCGGCGTGGTGCTATCGGTTGTCATGGTTTCGGTTGGAGCAAGGAGCGAAGATGTGGTCGGAACGTCGATATTCATCTTGTTAGTCCTGCCACCAGATGTGGCAGGAATGATATATGCCCAGTCGCAGCGGCTCCAGTCACCAACTTCTCCCCTCTTCCCGGCGATTTTGACGGCATCGTAATTTAGTCGTTTTGCTGGTGGCTTTTTATCCCATATCTGCATCCGTTTGGCTGCCTGCTCGTCCTCCCACGTCTTGCCGGCGTCTGTGCCTGGGAAGTCTGCGGGGAACCATGGAACTCCGTGATCGAACGCCATCTGCTGCTGCTCTTGGATACCACCAAAGCGGATCTGCTCGGTGGTGTGCATGAGGGCGTACCAGACAGGCTGTACCCACTTCCAAGGGAGGATCACAGTCCACGCGCCTGGAGACCCTTTGGGCGCCCCACTGCTGTTCCCAGCTAGCTGCGACGACACAATAATGATCGGGATTTTTGGGTCGTTGGCTGCGGCGGTAGGGAACGTCCCCGGCGTTGCATCCGCCTTGCGCTTCTGGATGCGCTTTACCGACGCTTGTAGCCTCACAGCAACTGCACGCTTCTTCGGATCGAGGAGGTTAAATGGGTTCGGGGTGATCGGCCAAGTCGACTGCATAGTGAACAACTCTGCCTGTTGCTGCTTAGCCGAGAGTTTCGATTCCTCTAGTCGAGGTGGAAAGCGGAGACGCGGATCCGCAATCTCGAAGCCGAGGACTACTTGTGGCGGAAGAGCAGCAGGGTTAGTCAGGCCTCTAAGCTTCGCCCACTTCGTCTCGATATCTCCATCCGGATTCGTAGGCGTGAGAACCGAGAGAAGGGCGTCGGTAGCATTGGGCCCCGAGATCTGGATGCTTCCAAATTCGTACCTCATATCGTCGATAAGCACCTTCTGGGGTCCGCTCGCAAGGTTGTGCGCCCGCATCGCGGAAAGTAATTCTTCCCACACTTTGTAAAACGCCGAGGGGTGGACTCTGACCAGCACCCTTCTGTCGTCCCCCTCTGGCTTAGGAGGATTCCAGATTATCGTCACTGGCCCGATGGGCCTGTTGGGATATCCGTCTCGTTCATAAGCCCAACACTCTTTACCCCTCTTCCCCGCGCGTACCTTCGCATCCCCACCACCGCCCGGACACACAGCCTCTAGTACCGTCCGTACCAGCTCCCCCTCGCCCCTCACGAGTATGTGGCTCCAATAACTCGTATCCCACGCGACACCACCCCTCTTCTCCACCGCACGTTGCGTACTCCTAAAGCACTTATCATTCGGGCTCTCCGGCACCGAAAACTTCCATCTGATTTCCATATGTGCCCTCTTCGCATGCCACACATGCGTTGGCAACCAGACCTTTCCCTTTTGCCGTTTCCTCCACCTGGAGTGTGCCCTCGGCGGCTTCATCAATTCACCCCCCTTGCCATCCGCCGCCTGAACCAATGCCTCAATGATCTCCCTCTTCTTCCCCATGGTCCTCAGCTTGTCCGCCGTCTCGGTCCTCAACCGGCCATGGCCGGTCTTCTTCCTCTTGCGGAACGTATGGGTAGGGGTATTGTCCTCCTTCATCTCCTTCTCGGCGCGGTCCCTCAACCTCTTCGGCACGCGCTTCGAATTGTGGCTCGCGGTTCTCCGTCGCATGTTACGGGGCACGCTCTGGAACGCGCGCTGCTTCAGTGCGGTCTTGGCCGTCGCCATCGACCGCTGCAGCGCCGAGATCTCGAACTTGCGGGATTTGATGAAGCTGGGGACATTGAGCTGACCAGTCTTCAGCTCGGGGAGATTGGTCTGCGTGATGATCGTGCGCGAGGAGATGATGCGTGCGCGTTTGCGGTCTGGAGCACCGGTAGGAGTGATACTCGCTGGTGACGGGCGCTTGCGTGGGTTGGGTGGGTCCGGCATTGTTGCTGTTGTCGATCGTGGTGTGATTGTCTGGAGATGGAGTCATGACCTGAGGAATTTGGCGTGACATTTCTAGGTTAGCGGCAATTTCCGTCCGATTATACGTCACTCGGAGTTCGGAAGATGGTGGCACAAAAATGAGCATCAATGAGGACTCTCCTTCGGTGATGGAGGGTACAGTTTATTGACAGTATCCAGATTCCAAACGAATTTTCCTCCAGACCCAGGTGGCACCATTAGGGCCCCCACTGACGTTGATGCAGGCATATCACGATCCGAACAGTAACCGCCAACGATCCGGAGATTTCATTTTTTCATTTTTTATATTTCCTTCCTCACTATCCAGATCTGCTGTAGATTGGCGCCAGCCTTCACCAATACTGCAACTTTTCCCGCCGAGGTGGCATAGGAATTTCCAGCCCTCTCAGCAAAGCTCCTCTACCTGCAACCTGTAGTATCCGACGGAGCGGAGGGTTTTCGGTGTCTTTTAGTCCCGAGCGTTCCCATGCTGCCTTGATTTCGGCCTGCAGCCAACCACAACCCCCACCTGGTTGAAAAATGGCCGAGAATAGGCAGCCAAATACTTGGAAGCTAAGTAACCAGTTGCGATATAAACAAATGCGGATTCCCTGGTTGTTGATGATCTCGGAGAGAGGGAAAGAACGTCGGACCTGCGACTCTGCTGGCGCCTTTCGAGTCTACTATTATACCTGCTACACGCACCCATAACTTCCTGCACCACCGCCACCTCGAAATCCATCCTGCGCGAAGATGTTCACACCCGTGACGGCAACTCTTGGAGCTATCCTCCTTCACCTCAGCACCACTTCCCTGTTGCACTGCAACTCCCAAATCCTAGGTTGCAGCTCCCTCCTCGCCAACAGCCTCCTACACCACTCACTCTCTACCACGCCGACCCTCCTCGGCATCGTCGCCGCCTCCGCGCTCCCACTATACCCGCCTTCCTACCCCACAGACACTCCACTCTCGCTGTTGCTCATTGCGGGGGCGCTGGTGGGCGTGGGAACGAAACTTGCGAGGGGATGTACGAGCGGACATATGCTCCTGGGGGTGGCCAGGGGATCGGTGCGGAGTTTAGTTGCCACGGCGACGTTCTTCAGTTCGGCGGTGATCACGGCGGCAGTATTTGGCAGTCCTCCAGTGTGTGTCGACGGAGCATGCTACACCCCGACCTACCCGCCGGCTGGTCCCGCGATGCCCCTCGTAGCCGCCGCAGCAGCAGGAGCAGTGGTGATCCGTAGACTGCCGAAGACTGAGGCGTCGAGGGTCATCACAAGGGTATATGCCGGGTTCGTGTTCGGGCTGGGATTGCTAGTGAGCGGGATGGCGTCGCCGGCGAAGACACTAGGGCTCATGAGCGTCACCGATCTAGGTAGATTTGATCCGAGCTTGATGGTGGTGGCACTTGTAGGCGTAGGTGGGAACGCATTTGCATGGCTAAAGAGGGAGAAGAGCCCAAAGCTGGTGGAGGAGTGGACTCTGCCGGCTGGAGAGGTTGAATGGAGGCTCGTCGTAGGTAGTACGCTGTTTGGTGTTGGGTGGGGACTAGTGGGAGTTTGTCCTGGCCCTGCGGTCGTTGCTGCGGTGAGGAACGGGACGAGTGGGCTAGTGTGGCTGGGAGCGTTTTTGGCTGGGCAGGTGGTTGCGGGATTCGTGTAGACACGGCTATTGGATGGAGCAAGGCCACCAGGTTGGTGGTGGCACACGTGCATACAATGTAGGGGGGCGAAGGCGGCGATGGGTCTGGTAACTGTGATCAAGTTGTATCAATCAGATTGTAGACTTCGCCGATGCATTGGCATATATATCAGTATCAAACAAAACACTCCAATCCGACCTTTCGGCATGCAATGATACTCGTACACCACTTTTATGCCCAACTATACGTATCCGGAAAAAAAGGAAGCATCCAAGAAGTTCGCAGCGCGGTACTCACCAATCACCAGAGTCACAACATACCACCCGCCCATCTTTATGCCATCCCCTGGCCAGTCCTGCAGTTCCTCCCAACGTCCCTTTTGACATACCACCCGCCCTTCCTCAACCGCCTCTCCACATCTCGCCAGTAGACGGCTCTACCGCCATCGCCGGTCTTCAGGTCAAGATCCCCAACTTTGCACTCGATCCTAGCCTCCATACCCCTCCCACGCTGCTTCCTGACCCACAGCTTCAGGAAGAGACTGCAGTCCCTCAGCGTCATAGCGGTCCATATATCATTCTCGGCGGGATCCTGGCCGCCTGCCTGCAAGGCGGCATTTACCATCTCCTCCTCGCTCGGTAGCGGATCGGTATCACTCATAAGGGCGAGCGTAGCACTGGTAAACACTCCCCTCGTACCGAACTTATGCTGCAGCTCGGCGAGTAACGGGATAATCGTAGTGTTGCGGAAGAATTGAGTGAGTAACGTGATCAGACTCGCCTCGAGCGTCTTTGCCAATTCGTGTGACACCTTCTCCGGCGTCTCCTTGGTCCCTGTCATCTCCTCATCCTCGTTATCGCCCTCGTCACCCACCGGGTCCGCAATCATGACTGAATTCTGTGAGTTGACGATGGCAAAGATAGCCTGTTCGATGCGCTCCTTATCGTTGGAGGCCAGATCAAGCGGGCAGTATTCCGGCACATTCCCCTCCGGCCGTTTTCCGTTCATGAGGCGTACCGCACACGTTCGACACAGCGTCCAGTTCGCGGGAGCATTCGGGGACTGCGTGAGCCATTTCGGCTTGAACTCGACGGTAGCCATATCGCGCCACTCCTCACCGGGATCCTCGGGCTCCTCCCTCTCCTCACCGTCCTCGGCCGTGTAGAGGTAATTCCCGCAACTCATATCCTCGACCAGCATCCCCCACTGCTCCTTGTCATCCAGCAGACGCCGCGCACCCCTGACCACCGGCCTCCCGGCCCAATCGCAGTCGCCTGTGTCCTCCTCCAGCACGCGGTTGAGCGCCGGTACCAACTCGGCGTCGAGCTCGATCAGATCGCAGCGCATAATGTAGTCCCCGAGTAGTGGCGCAAAGTGTCGGTTGATGTGGTCGAAGAGCTGGCGGGTCGTCGGAGCCCCTGGAAGAAGCTTCCGCAGCCGGAGAAGAAACCGTTTAAAGTACGGGTGCTCGCCGACATAGCGGAAGAGGATGTTCGCTGCGCCCTCGGTGAAGTATTCCCAATCGGCCGAATTTGAGAGAGTGAAGCCTGGCGGTGGTGGGGTACCAGGGTCTAGCGTCGAAGTGAAGTCCATCGCGGCGGTGGTTGGAGACGAGGAATCAATCGCCGAGTCGGGGAATGGTGATAGTAGGTAAGAAGGAGGGGGAAGGCGAGCAGAAGGACGAGGAGGAGGATTGCCGGTGTATGACTGTGCGGGATGATGGTGGTCGGGTTCGCATGTTACGGGCTGATGGGAGGGAGTAGTTGTTGGCGGGATGCTACAAACGGTTCCTGGCATGGAGGGGTTGGCCTGCTGTTAGGCTGGTCAGGGAGTTTCTCGGTGCGACAAACGACACCGCAAAGAAGATACACGTGCGACAAAGAACCATGGATTTGAGTACATAAAGTGCTCCATAAACGCCCCATCTCCGGGGTGGCGGATGAGGGAAGATAGATAGAGCAGCACGCCAACTGCAGAACAGTTTAGATATTGCGTGAGCTGTGTAGTAAATACATAACTACGAGCTCACCTTTTTTTTCTTCTCATCACCCACACAGTATGTCGAAGCCAGCCCCGAAGTAACCATAAAAGGCAAAAAATCGAGGCCGTGGTTGGTGACGGGGTAGCGAGAAAGACGACCCAGTATAACTATCAACATACCCCCCCGTCAATGTCTGAGGGTAAGCTGTCTCTACTTGCTCGGATGATGCACCGCGTGGACAAGCGATTTTCGGGACTCGGCTCAGAAGGTATGACGCTGGCGAGACATGGCACTCTTTCCCGTGGCGATCCGTCTCCCACTGCCAAATACAATTGCCGCAATATCTCTGGAGCGTAGGGTATATACATACATATGTGCTGCTCTTTCGTTAGAACAGATCAAAGCCGGAGCATCCACGAACCCCCCTGAAGAGTTCCACGGTGCGTCCTTTACATTGGCGACCAAATGCCTTGATCGCGAACCAGATATGTACCTACTGGGCGTTCTAAATACCACAGCTCATCCGCGCCAACAAGTGTTCCAGCTGGGCGATAGGGAAATGGTTTGAAAGTTTGCATGCAGAATATGAAATTGTAGCCTTATTCTACTTCACTTTACATGTCAGCACAGCAACCCCAGTGGATAACATACGTGGTTTGTACTTGCGGGTAATCTTGTTCCTTCTTCTCAATATTTTATGTAATCGAAGCTAAAAATAAATATGGAGATGAAATTATCTAGCGATAGTATCGTGGCGTCCAGGGGCACGGGAGTGGTATGCGCAAGTACGAACCGTGTGCAAAAAAAATTCCATTTCCTTTAGTGAAAGAGCGACTCTTATGTATGTCTATCATTAGGTACCTGAAATATCGCTCGCTCCCTCCTTCCGCATACCTTAGATATATCTACAGACCATCCGCTTAGTTCTGTAGCCGGAACAAATAAAATGCTCTTGGATCTCCATTTTCAAGACGCATGCGTAGGGTGAATTCGATTCTCTTCGTATAAAGCAAGAGGAGACTCTCAAATAGAACAAAATAGAATAAATAGAATGGCAACTGCGGTGCTGGGCTGGCATGCATAGATATGCTTTGTTACCCCATAGCCACGTCGAAAGCTAAACACCTTTACGGGGGCTACCCCACCCAAGTGGAATATACTTGTGTAATCGTACCCACTGAAACTTTGCAACGCATCATCGCCATCGGGGAGCCCCTTCTCGCGTCTAGGAGTAGTAGAGGCACAATCCACTACATACCGCCATATACCGAGCAAGCAATGGACGACATTCTGCTTCGTACCGCTTCATCCTGACGTATCTGATGGTTAGTGTTCGTCCGAATTCCAACACTCGCCGCGGTGGCTGTCAGAAGCAGCAAAAGAACAACGCATGTACACGTACCATATCCAAGTCTCTGCGTCCGGTTCAGGGGTTAATGCCTCTTCTTGGGCGACCTTTCAGTTTACCGCCTCTACCTACCCCTCCCAGCTTTGCCGTTATGCAGTCCACGGGTCCCCAGGGCTCGGGGCGCAATGGCCGGCTTCATGTCTTCGAAGGACTGTCAAGTATGTCAGCGACGGGAAGTCCAGAGCCCAGAGTCCCCGGCCCATCAGCCAGCGTCCGATACTCGAGATTGACGATGGATGGAAACAACATTCTCGTCTTCGTTCTCTCGGTTACCTACTCAATCCATCGAGTAAATTTGGCATACATACCCCCTTGCAGCCAATCACCAAGAACATCGAACATACCTTGCGTACATACACCCGCTCTTCTCCGCAGAGCCTGACAGTAACGTGTGTGTACGTAACTGCATAGTTACTTTATATAGTAATTCATCGGTAAATATCTCTGGTCGTCGTGCTTCACAGCATCAAAGAAATACCCTGCGATTAAGGGCTGGTATGGAAACAAGTATGCCACCGTGGACTAAAGTGTCATGAAAGTGAAGTGAAGTGAAGTGTGCGGGAGAAACGGAAGGGAAGGAGAACTTGGAACATCATAGAGGGCAGCTTTAGCTTGTACATAACTACCCAAAATCGGATTGCAACGCACACCACGATGGAATTTTGTGACGTGGGGCACAGAGAATGATGTTGGCATGGTGCCTATCGAACAGTCGTAAGGGAAAGAAAGGCTTTTGGGGGGGAAACCCTCAATCATCGGAGGAGTACTTGCCTATCTAAGTTCCTGCATCATTCATACATATGATATATCATACACGCCGAAGAGCGACCACCTTTAAATCTGTCGAGCGGCAGTGGCATCAAGCTTGAAGCGACGTGAGTTTTTACAGTTCGGGTGTGAGAAGACATCAATTTATTCCGCATGTAGCCTATCCAGACCATGGCGAACGCACCACGCACTCGTTTCCTGCCCACTGCCTGGCAAAGAAATACACGACAACAAGCACATGGCAGAGACCGACGATTGGCAAATGAAAGACCACCACCCTTCCAAGCGCTCCAGCTCTTCCTCCAAAACCTCACAACGCCCCCACAACGCCCCCTCCGTTGGTGGCTTCTTCCTGACCCCCATGGTTCGAAAGAACTCCAAGATTGCCGCGCTGAATTTCTCGTGACGTCTGCAAACAGACCCGCCATGCTCCACTTCCGCCTCCTTCCTCCCGTCTCTTGTTTTGCCCTCGCCTACATTGCCTGCTGCTGGAGGCGCCATCTAACACACGCCCTGGAGAGGTGTTCTCTGGTTTGCGGACCGCGATGGCACCCACCAGCGCACACCGTCCTCCAGCCTCTTGACCCACATCATATGAGTGATACCTCTCGGTTCTGTTGCAAGCGTTGTGTCCGGGTTGGTTTTCAGCTGCCGACAGTCCAGGGCGTCTGTTCTTGGTCCAAATTTGTGGCCGTTCCGGTGATTCCTCCCCGCTTCGCCTCGCCGATTCTTCTCTTGAGGTGAGCTAGGGAGACGGGGAGAGCCACCCGCCGCCGTGTCGGTCCAGCTCGTCTTTACCGCAATCTTAGCCCACCCATCAGTCACTTCGTTCCCCTCGATCCCAGAGTGCGCAGGACACCACCAGATCTCTGCCGGGTACCTAGTCGGTCCTGGCAGGGGCCGCGCGGGCGCGTAAGGTCTGGGGGATGCTTGCACTGTGCCGCCATGCGCGGTATGCGGCGTGGAAACGGACTGTACATACTTCTCGTCATGATCTACCTAGGTCGCACACGAGTAATGAATAAACAAAAAAAAAAAAGCGGGCGCGTAAGGCGTGTCGTTGACCCCCAGTCCAATTTCACCTCTCCATACGGCGTACGGCGGCTTCGGCGGCTATGAAGATCATGACCCACTCCAGCCTGGCTCCCCACTGTTGTTAGCGGGCAGCCCACCTCCAAGGTGTGAGCGATCGCCACGCACCCCGCGCCGAACGCCGGATAGTTACCGGAAGCCGCTGGCTAACCTAACAATGGATTTGGATGGAGTGATACTTCTTTTTGTGACTCAATCAAACTACGCACCAGCCATGTAAGTGGACTTGATCCTCCATCTTCGGCCTCTGCGGTCACTGGCTGAATGGCACCACTAGCTCACAAACAGGCAAAACCATGTGGCATCCGGCGGTGACTCCGCTCCACTTTGCAGGCACGGGCTGTATTCATTATCTACTGGCACGCATCGTCGATACCTGGCACTTAGCATGCAACCGAATCATCCCATCTTCGAACTCTCCTCCACCCCGGAGTCTTTGCGCTTTACTAAAGCGCATCGTACCACTCCTTCTGCTTCCCCTTCCCCTTCCTTTTCCCGTTCCCATCCTCCAGTTCCCCCTCGCCGCCTCCCTTGACCTCCCACCTCCACCGTGCGACGCCTTGGAATTTCAGCGGCGGCAGCGTCGGCGGCGGCGTTTGCGACTTCGCCGAGTCCGCCCCGGCCATCGCCTGATCGCTGCTGCTCGTTGTCGTGAGCGAGTTCCAGGTGTTCGTCCTTTGGATAGGGGCTAGAGCTAGCGGGGAATATGGACGGGGGGGTATGGTTTGGACCCCGAGGGCGGGGCGAGGTTGGGGTGGGAAGGGGGAGTAGCCCCGAGGCTGGTGGGGTAAGATCGGCGGCGGCGAGATCTGGATCTCTCCCACCGGTGGGACGGTGTGGGCCGGTGGAGGGCGAGGGCGAGGGCGAGGGTAGCTCCTCTCGGCAAGCAATACGCCATCCTGGGTCGGTGGCGGAGGAGGCCGGCTAGGGCGTGGCACGCCGTTTCCCGCTACAGGCGGCGGCGGTGGCGGCGGCTGCGAATGGGTGGATGCAAATCCAGGGACCGCACGCGGTGGCGGCGCCACTGTGGTATGGTTCAGCGCCACAGGCTCAGAGACCCCCGTCTCCCCTCTGCTCCTGGTTCCCAACCCACCTGCAGCGCCCCGCCCATCCTTCTGCCGCTCCCTATACGATTTCATCCCTTCTCTCCGCTCTTTCTTCCTGATCGCCCGCCTCCTCCAGAACTCCTGGATGGGCGTCTTTCTCCCCCGCCGCACGTACCACAGATACCAAAACGCCATCAGCGAGAGCAGGACGAACAGCGGCACTCCCACGCCAAATCCCGCGGCAAGCGGCGTGATTGTGGATGCGGTCGTGGAGGACGGGGTGGCGGGCGCGGTGCTCGTGCTGGTGCTGGAAAGCTTTGCCTGGGTGGGGGATACAATGGGGGTGGTATGGATGTGGATCGGGGTGGTGGGAATGACGCTGAAGGTCACTACTATCGGGGTGGCGACGGGGGCAGGGATCTGGACGGTGGTTGTGTGGGTGCTGGTCGTACTGGTCGTGCTGGAGAGGGTGACCGTTACTGTGCGGGTTGTTAAGATGCTCCCGAGACGCCTGTTGGTGCTGGTGCGAGTGGTGGTGACGATTATTGGCGGGTCCGTGGTGGTGACGGTGGATTGGGCCCCGCGGAGTACAAGCTTATCTCGCCTGCAGATCGGCCAGCAGCTACTGCTGGCCTGCGGTGCCGGTATCGAAGCCCATCCGGACGGGGCATGCACTTGTCTCACCGGCAGGCCCTGTGATGCTCGTGGTGGCGGCCTGCCCTGTATTGGGGGCAACCCGTCCGATATCTGATGCATATGCGTGTCCGCTAGTCTGAGAGAACGATTTATGGACGAGGATTTCTGTTCTGTTTCCGCGGAGGCAGGAGGGAGGAGGAGAAGGTTGGGGAGCTTGGGAGGTTAGGCCGAGTATGCATCAAGTTTCACTGTGGTCGTTCTTATAACCGCTTATTCATCTCGAATGTGAATAGATATCAGAAGGCTGTCAGTCGGGCAGTCGGATAGAAGGGCCAGGCGGGCAATAAGTGACCCAGATGTGGCGATGGGTGGCCCCATATAGAAAGGACAACGGCAGCACGGGCGAGCTCCCCGGAACATGAAGGGATTCCGTCTGGTTACTGGACTGGTTCCGTGTAGGTACATTCTCTTAATGCATAGCTGCATAGTAAGTATGCGACTCACGGCATGCGAGAGCGGGCAGAGGACTGTGCGATCGCTGAAGTGCACATTCTATGTCAGAACAAAGGAACTGTGCGGCTAGACGATTGATAGCGTATGACATAGTGGCACGAGGAAGGTGACACGAAGTGGATGATCGTAGTAGATAGTGTATTCTATGTACGTCCAAGGACATTAATCCCAGCCAAACTCCAGATCTGATGCAAAGCAGCACGATCAAACGATCAAACGGCGGGCAGAGCCTTAGAGAACAGCAAGGGCAGCCATTGCCGCGATCGCAACAGCCAAGCGGCCCTCCGCCCTAACGAGACCCGCTGCGCCAGACAGCGTGGGTGTCCCGTCGCCGAGGGTACACACATTCACGCAAGTCTCGGCCCTTTTGAATCTCCTCCGCGCAGCATTCTCACCGTCGTCCACAGGGCCCTCAGCGGGCCCAGAAGTATTGAAGGCCATCTCCATCCATTGTATCTCGAGCCTTGCCTCGGCGCCAACCTTCATCTCACCACTCCACACTCCACCGTCTCCCCACATATTCAGGACGACGTATGAAGGCACGGTTGGGACACCGTACGTCTTCTCGAGTTGGAGTTCCCCGTCGATATACCACGAGGATTTCCCCGCGACCCAATCGATGCGGTGAGTATGCCACTCCGTCCATGCGCGGTCGCCATCAGCTCGCGGGGAGAGCAGAGAGCGCTTTCCCTTGTCGCCGATGTCATCTCTCGCCTGCTTCGTGGCCATGTTGAACATGGTCGATGAATCCGGTATCTGGTTGCCGTCTATGGGGAGGCGTCAGTATCGCATGGATGCCGGGGGGAGAGAAGGTGGATAGAGCAACTAACCATCATCGACAGTGGGCTGGTTGCTGTATCGGACGATCGAAGGATCATCTCGAGTCAGGATCTCGATGTCGCTCTCGTTGTTTCCGTTCTGGTAGTAGAACAGCCCCGCCACCGCACCCGCATCACCGACGACTCTGGCCCGGAACCGAGTTGATGCGTGGAGCAAATTCTTTTGTCTTGGGGCCACCTATCAGCTCATATGTACGAAAGCAAAACGATTCGATCCAAGGGACAGGGCATACTGATGCTCGACCTCGGCCGCACTCTGAAACCCGGCAAATCGTTTGGTCCTCAACACGAGCTTCGTCTTCGCGTTGTGGTCGCCCTCCTTGTTCCCATCGATAAAGACGTTACTGAAGCTGTTGCTCATCGGGTACAGTGTATCGTCCGCCTTTGGCCTGCCCCAATCCTGGATCCCCCAACTCCCGTTCCACCCCGCTCCCGAGATGAAGCCCTTCTGCAGGGAGCCGACATCCAGATCCGGCGTGCTGCTGAATGCCGACTCCGGAAGAGTCGACTGCAACTTCGGAACGGCCTTGATGCTGCCCACGCGGCGAAAGTCGTGGAGCGTATAGTCCGTGAAGAGGTCGTCCGCGGACGTGCGGTAGCAATCGCAGTCGCTGCCGGAGAGGGCTGCGGCGGCGCCCGATATCCACGCGGCGACGAAGAAGGCCCGAGTCATCTGTGAGCAGTAGATCCGATACTTTTTTTTCGCTTTTCCGGGAAGTAGCGTCGACGGAACAAAGCGCCTCTATGCACGGAAACGGAGGTGCAGGAGCACAATGAAAGGCCTTCTTCGCTGGGAGTAGGACGAGGACCGCGTGCATGTAGGCCACTAGTAGAGTAGATACATGTAACACGCAGCATGTGTCCGTCGGATGTTTGTGCAATATAGATATTGGTTACAGCACCGCCTTGGGCTGGGGCAGAGAAGCAGGGCAGGTGCATATCTAGGAGCATAGGAGCACACGACATGCGTGCTTGCCTGCGTGCAGCTGCCGCGAGTGTCTCCGCAGGCCGAGAAGCGGGAACGGAATTCCGCTCTGTGGATGGAAAAGAGCATGTCGAAGTATTCCCCATTCAGCTATCTAGACGAACGAGATTGGAGCCTCCCAGGTCCAGGGACAGAATGATGCACTTTCCGAAGTCCCAAGGAATTCTAGGCCAGATCAGGAACCGGATGCACGTCCGAACCAAGTCGCCGTGGAAGCACGCAATCCGGTACGATGGCCCCGCAACATTCTCCTCGTTGACTGTACATATGTAGTTAGTTAGTCCATCAGCCGAGCCGATATCCAGGCGGAGAGCAAAGAGGGCCACTACTGCCCGGAGGTTGTTAAACAGAGATATGTATGCAGAAGAATGTCTGAAGCAACTGCTTGCGTCGGGACGTGTAATCATGTGACACAATGCCTGAGACAGATCTCGCCGCCGAACCGATATGTATCTAGATAGAGTAGATATAGTAAAGGTCCAGTCTAAATTTGGCCCCAGCGGCCGGATCTGCATGCGCCAAGGCGCAGCGTGAAAATCGCTTGTTAGAATCTGCATGGAGCGGCCTACAAATCCGACGAACGGTCGTGTGCGGCCTACATACATACGCTTCTCGCAACTCCGGGAAAAAAAGGACTAAACTGTTGCCATTCACTCGTTCTCCAGCAGACCTACGATATCGCTACTCAATGAGTCGCCATGGGGGCGGATGATGTTCCTTTCGAAACGATCAGTCTCTGGCTGCCACTGCCATACCGTGTCCTGCTGCTCCCTCTCATCGGTAGTTACATCCTCCCTCTGCTTGCGCGCCGAGCACTGACGCGGTCTTCGCAGGAGTGTGGCTTTTCGCCTTCAACCTTCACTACTTCCAGATCGTCAACATAGATGTTTCTCCGTTCCTCCGATACACGCGCAGCTCCTCCGAGCCGTTCCTCCACCGCTCCGTCTACCAGATCGCGCTCGTGCTCAGCGGCATCTTCTGCGCGAATCTCCTCCTTTTCTGGTCCGTGACCGGTGGCCGTCCCGACGATGTGCGGCGATGGGAGATCATACCGATGATGCTGTTCCTGCTCATGCTCGGAGTGTTCCTGTGGCCGGGGGGCAGCTGGCACAAGCGTGGGCGATGGAGATTCCTTCGGTATATGCGACTCGACCTTTCTTCCCCCCGGCTTCCGATCGCGCTGACCTCCCCGAACAGGTCGTTCCGCCGCATTCTCACCGGCGGCCTCGACTCGGACCTTCGGTTCGCCGACATACTACTTGCGGACGTCCTGACGTCGTACGCCAAGGTGATCGGCGACGCGGTGATGGTGGGCTGCATGTTCGTCTCGGGCCACTCGGCGACGCAGCCGATCCCGAACCGATCCTGCGGCGGCGCCTTCCTCGTCCCCTGCGTGATCGCGATTCCGTACTTCTGCCGCCTCCGCCAGTGCGTGACCGAGTACCTGCGGTCCGCCGACAAGGGCCTCCCCGCGGCCGAGCGCCGGCCGCATCTCTTCAACGCGGCGAAATACGCCTCCGCCTTCCCCGTCATCGTCATCGGCGCCCTGCAGCGGAACTACCCCTCCGACACGCCGCCGGCGCTCATCTCGCGCGAGGGTCTGACCCGCAGCTGGTACGCCGCCGTCCTCGCCAACACCCTCTTCGCCTTCTACTGGGACGTCACGCGCGACTGGGAGCTCTCGCTCCTCACTCCGCGCCGCTCCAGCGCGGAGCACCCCTTCGGCCTGCGCAAGAACAGACATTTCGTCGCGGTCGAGTTCTACTACGTCGCCGTGGGCCTCGACTTCCTGCTCCGCTTCGCCTGGAGCGTGAAGCTGTCGCCGCACCTGGACTTCCTGAACGAGATGGAGGGCGGCATCTTCACGCTCGAGCTCCTGGAAGTCTTCCGGCGCTGGGTGTGGCTGTTCCTCCGGGTCGAGAAGGAGTTCGTCGCCGGCAAGGATCTGCCGTACGGAGGACTGGGCCTGGACCTGTTGGACGGGGACAGCAGGCGGGCGGCGGCGGAGGGAATCATGATGGACGAGTTCAAGGACTAAGGGGAGACGCTGTACATACGCAGATTTTCGATACCTTTTTTTGTGGATCTCGGGACGATATTATCTACGGGAATTGTAGCCAGTAGACGTAGTGTGGGGGTGGGATGTTGTCACCGCGCTCGCCCGCATGTGCAGGGTGCCAACCTCCCTCCGAGACCAGAACGGGGGACCGCACCGACTGACTCCCACCCGTCGAGCAAGAAGGACGCAAGTAAAACGCAAGTGCGTCCATCGAGAGCCGGGCCCGAGTCAATCGCTTGGGAGGCAGCTGACCTATCGTTGGACCACGGAAGCGGGTGCTCCACCGCACACGGCGCATGCCCGGCCGGCCGCACCCTGCCCCGAGGCAGACCGACAGCCGGGGCGCGGCAGATTCCGCCCACCCCAAGCGCCGTCGTCAGACTAGACCGCGACAGCAGCGACGGCGGTGGCTGCAGTGCTAAGGGTGGGATCACTCGGTCGGTGCTAGGTACAACCGCGACCAAGCCAGCCCCCTCCCCCTCGGCGGAGCACGTATTCGCAGTGGGCCCGACGGCAAGACTCCACAGGACGCACGAAACAAAAAAAAAAAAAAGGTTCCAAAAAGGAGTGCATCCGTCGGGAGTCGAACCCGAGCCAATTGCTTGGAAGGCAATTATCCTACCGTTGGACCACGGAAGCGCCTTTCCGAACAGCGAGTGTCCTCCGTCCACGTCCATCGAGCGGGGGGGGGGTACACCTTTCCCTCCGAGCACGGAAAATCACTCCGTCGGTGACGTGCGTACGCAGTTTTCGGAGCCTGCTGAGATCTTCTATCTAGGGGGTGCACTGGATCACCTGCCGATCGCCGTCCGAGGGGGGGCACGATAAGGCTCCGTCGCAGCCATACGGGAGTGAAGGGCGGATCGGTGTGCCCAGAGCCAGTGGGCCCCAGCACGGGGTAATCTGTTCGCAACCACTACTGTTTCCCGCAGCTACGAGATCGTCTTCCACAGCTGTCCCATAACCTGCTTCCGAGCGGGGTATGACGCCGACACCCCCTGCCTGCATCGTCGATCCCCCGCGGCGACGAGCGTATATGTATATGTATAGATATATTTACATATGTATGTACACGGTCTATCGCCGATCACCAGCGCTCACTCCTGTTGTACCGCGCATCTCCGTCGTCGTCTCGGCCGGGAAAGACCGAAGCCGAGGACACCCTGCGGGTCTCCCGAAATCCGTATGCGAAGCACAAGGGCTAGGGACATGCATGACTGCATAGGCGCGGGCGATCGGGGCGAAATGCAGCGCCGGATCGTGAGCAAGAACTCTCCATCTCCCGGCGATCTGGGGCAGTTTTGGTTGCTCCTGGCCGGTCGACGGACTGGTGTACGTATGTGCATACATACCCCCGTGGGGTATGCAGGGAGTCTGTGTGCATACATATGTACTTAGTGGGCGGCAGGCAACCTTTGTCGACGGCGGTCGAGATGGATCACACGGGTGGCAGGCGGCGGCGACGCGCGGAACGGTCGAAGCCGGGTGCTGGGCTGTGAAGGATCCCATCCATCCGCCGAGTCGGGTTGGGGGCCGGCATGCCATCCGGATCGCCGCCGCTAAGCACTCCGCCTCCCTCCGGGACACCTTCCTTGCCAGCTAAGGCCCTCCTGGAGACACGACGACCGCTCCCGGCTCCATATCTGGATATCTATGTGCATACATAAATACATACATACATATGTGGATAGATATCTCTCTCGGCGACGCGATGATCCCATCCGGCCATGGCGCCGGGAGTGGCCGTCGCCTCCCCTAATTGCATACAACTAACGTAATGCCCGGGAAATCACCCGTGTTTCCAGGGGAGGGAAGGAAGGGGGGGGGGTGTTCTCCCCGACGGGTTCCTTTTTTCTTTTCTGCCGGAATCGAGCCCACTCGGGACCTTTCCCGTCGCTCTCGCTGAAAGCGCGCAACTCAGCGATGGGGGGGGACATTTCCCACGTGCAAAGTTGTGTGTGTGTGTTTCGGATGCCGGACAAAGGAGGAAAGCCGGACTGGCTTGGCGTGGAGAGAGAGAAGAAGAGGAGCGACGGAAATTTCAATACCCGGGGGGGGGGGGTCTTTCCTATGTATGTAGGTATGGTATGTACATAGCACATGTCTCGCCCAGGCCGAACGCAAGGGAAGAAGAAAAGAGGAGAGGAGAAAAGAAAAGAAAAGAAAAGAAAAGAAAAAGAAAAAGAAAAAGAAAAAAAAGAAAAAGAAAGGGCGAGTGATGATCCAGACGATTCGCCGGAAACGGATGTGGATGTAACTACACACTCTGCATACACACACCGTGTGTGGGTGCATGCATGCGGACCTTGCTCACGTACATACCTCATACATAGATACATAGATATCTATGGTGATCACCGTCATGCGTCGCCCCCCGCCGCCGCCGCCGATGATGGCATCTCCCATCAAGCTTAAGCTGCAGACGAAAGGAAAGCAGCCGCTGCAGCACGGGCAGCTCACCGATCTCCTCTGCAGCACGTGGTCCCGCAGCGCCGGCCACCGCATGTGTCTACTGCATTCATATGTGTGTACAGGATATGTATGTATGTAGATATCGATCCAGCCAGCCAGCCAGCCATCTAATCTATCTATCTAGAGTACGCCGCCCACAGCAAGCATCCGTTGCTGCCGGCGCATCCTCCGGGCGGGCGGGGCGCAGAGAGTGTGCGTGCAGGGCAATAGCCAGCACCCGGCACCCAGCAGCACAGACAACACAGATACGTACATAAGCATAATCAGGCCGGGCTCCAATGATCCGACGGCTCGGACCCCACCCCCATCGTCGAGAGTCCGCGCCTGTGCGACCTCTCGTCTACGGCCCCCGCCCATTGGTCGACCCCGGACGGGTCGGGATGCGCAGGAATGGCTTGCGTCGGCTATTGATTGTCGCTGATCCGGGGTGGGAGGCTTGGGGCTGGGGCTGGGGCTGGGTTGGGGTTGGGGTTGCGAGAAGCGGGGGTTGCAGCGCACCAGATGACGACCGACGACGACGGCGGGCCATCGACGGCGGCCACCTGCCGCGGCAGATGCGTGCGCATGCATCGGCTCAGCTCGATATATCGATCCGCCCCGCCCCGCCCCGCCCGAACTGTGGATAATGCGGTGGTGCGGTTGCATAGTTATGCTGGTGGTGGTGGTGGTGGCGGTGGCGGTGCGGCGACGACGATATACAGATGCTGGCGTCCGGCCGGAAGACGGCGATGCGCAGATATCTATGACATGGACGCAGCCCCGCCTGGCCATGTCGTGCAGTGTGGATGGTGATGACGGCGGCGGTGGTGGGGGGCGAGGTTGCGGATGATCACTTCTGCGGGCTTGGACTTGCACATGCATGGAGCGGATCCGCCTCCCCCACATTGGGGCGACGCCAAGGCTGTCCATGTCCGGGCCCCGAGACACGCGCTTGGCCACGGTGAGGGGAAGGAACGAAGGAAGGAAAAGGCCACATCGCCATTCCAGCCCGGCTCGGTGCGAACCACAGCCTGGGGCCCCCAACAGACCCGTGTGTGTGATGTGGTTGTGTGCGGCGTGCTAGGGATGGATGAATTAGCTGGCGCGGAGCACCCCACCGCCATCTTCCATCGCACACAACGGGTTGGTTCTTCCGACGAACGGACGGACGGACGGACATCCCCGGGGGCTTGCGTGCTGGCCCGGCTGGCGGACGGGCGGGCGTTCGTGGTGTCGCGGAGAAGGAAGGGAGGGAGGGAGGGAGCATTGCAAGCCCGCGCCGTGCCGTACCGCGCTCCCGTCATCCGCTGCGACGGGCGGGGTCTCCTCCCACGGCAACCAGTCGGGCTCGGGCGGGCGTCGTTTGCCAGTGCGCACAGAGGCGGTGGGGCGGATGTGCGCGGGTGTAACCGGAGCAGTCGGCTGCAGAGGACGGATGCAGGGCAGTCGGCTGTGGAGAAACGACGGATGCAGAGCAAGGTATGTACACACATGTGTATGTATCCATGTACCTTCCGTACACACAGACAGACAACCACGTCTCCAGAGATGCGCGGGCGGCGCGGCTGCGCAGATCGCAGAGGCACATGAGCATCCAGGCAGCCGATCAGCAGCTTGCAGAGAGTGCTCTGGCCGTCTGTCTGTCGGTCTGTCTGTCTGTCCGTCTGTCGATCAGCACACGAGCGAGTGACATCGAGTGGCTTGTCGGGCAGCCACGGACCACCGCATCGAATCGCATCGCTCGTTCGTATATCGTGCATGCGAGCCCCCCCTCCCGCCCCCAGTCCGGAGCGCGTGCACCCATCCATCCATCCATCTGCGGCCGTGCAGAATATATACCGCATGGACGGATGGGGCCGGCAGAGGCGAGATTATTCCACACAGCCGCCGCCAGCGCTCGGCCTGGGGAGCGGCGGCCGATACATACATACATATCTAGCACCTGTGTGCGCACGCAGGCGGCCCCCCACCGCCGCTCGATGCCTTCCAACACCGTGCACATACTTTCTTGCTTACATACACAACCCAACAAAAGCGGGTGATCCGGCGTGACGCAGCACCACACCTCAGCCGCGGCACTGCGCCGCACAACAGCTGGCTTCCGAGTCATCTATGTACATATGATGTATGATTGATGTATGTATCTAGATACATGAGTGAGACCCGATCATCGACCCTTTTTTTTTTCTTTTTCTTTTTTTTCTTTTTTTTCTCCCCGGCACAAAACGGGACGAAATGATGATCGCTCCAGAGCAGAGACACCCATGTTCGGGCCTCTCCCCCCCGGCCGGGCGGAGCTTGTGTTCCCAGCTTCCTTACGGATGAAATGGGTGAAACATAACAAGCGAGAGAGAGAGACGACTTGTTTTTATATATATATATAAATAAATAAATAAATAAATAATTTCATATTGCTGTGGACGGTGAGGTGGGGAGGGGGAGGGGGAGGGGGAGGGGGAAGA
>Ga0307516_10001677_pt1 | contig 30521 bp, 32 predicted proteins | sample 19_EM_MG_FD_203310 | JGI IMG/M metagenome (GOLD analysis project Ga0307516, IMG submission 203310) | Populus trichocarpa ectomycorrhiza microbial communities from riparian zone in the Pacific Northwest, United States - 19_EM | ecosystem: Host-associated > Plants > Roots > Unclassified | place... | reverse complement strand
TTCGCTCCTCGTGTGAGCTCATTTCGTCTTTCCGCCCAACTCCTCTTCTTCTTTTCTCGTGGTTCGAGCCGAGTTCTCGATGCGATGTGGATTTCGAATTTTCCGTGCGCGAGGTGGGGTGTCGTTGTGGGTTGCTATGGATTGTGCTGAAAAGAGTAGTGGGTTGTATTGTCTATGGAGTCTTCGCTGCTCGCTCGCCGCGCTACCACTGCCATGCTTGGCGCCCAGACTAGGCTAATCCCTGACTCCCAGTGTAGCTCAACGGGGAGCCGTCGCCCTCGACGGCACGATCCCACTGCCCAAAGATATAAACCCGCCCAACACGCTCCGAAAACCACTAGTACAAACGACGTCAACCTCCACACCGACCAAACTCATTATCGTCCCTCGCTCTCACTGTATATCTCCCCGTCTCACATCACCGGTCTCGTCCCAAATTCCCACACTTTTCTCCGCTGCCATTACACCCCCATCCTCGTCGTCCGCACACCAAACAATCCACTTCCTCTCGCCACAGCCTCTAAACGCGCCTCCGCTTCCTTGTCCTTCCTTCTCCCTCACCGCCGTCTCCTCGCGCTCCATGCTCCGCTTCGTGGAACTTCCCGGCCTGGTGCAGGAGTAATCCTTTCCGATACTGGCGCAGGTTTGTTGGGAACTCGGGTTGTATAGGGGCACCGGAAGGATATCGCAAGTGCTCCGGGCGCACTGTCCACAGATGGATGTCGTCCCGGTGGTGAGCACCATACAGCGCCTTATCCTCGTGCGGGTGCTGCAAGACAAAAGACATCCCCCCTTGAGTGACCGACCGGACAAGATACGGTCCAGTCCGCCGGTAATAAAACTTGAGGCCCTTCTCCTTCGCTGTGGCAGTGTCCCGTAGCATTACCAAGTCTCCTGGTCGTATCGGACCGGGTTTGACCAAGCTCCTGGACGTCTGCGCAACTATCCGCTCAGCATACACCTGTCGGCGTTGCCGGGCCTCCTCCCTCTCCGCCTCTGCCCACAACATCTGCTCCACTGGTCCCTGTTCTATGGTGTGTAAAGTGGCCCGAATGCCGTCTAGCTGTATCAATAGTGTCGCGTTTCCGGGTATTTCGGACTGCAGCGGGTTATCACCCGGCAGGTTCAGGCGTGGCGAGATCCCGAATAGCAGCTGGAATGGCGAATACCCATCACCCATACTTCTCGCGTGTTAAGGGCCCTGGTGGCGCACAATAGCACCTGTTCCCACTCCTTACTAGACTCGTCCGCCAGCAGCCGTCGGATCCGCTCCTCGAGTAGGCCATATTTCGCAATGTCTCGGAGCCAGCCAGACTCGCGATATCTCTCCGAAATGATGGCTTCCGGTTCCTCGGGAGTTTCAAAATCCTGGTGCTCTCCATCCTCAAGTCCTTCATCTGGCCATGGATCTGGCCGGCCGACGGCATATGCTTCAGACCCCGTTGGACCCCTTCCGTAAGCCGTTGCGCGGTCCGTTACCGGCACATCCGAATCCTTTCTGGAGGCGTCATCCAATCCATCACCTCCACCCATACGCACTAACCATTCCGGCCAGACTCCCGTGGGTTCTCCGATTTCCCACACTCTCCGCTTCTCAAACTCTCTCCTCCTGGTTTCCACCATGGCGAACCTCGTATTTTCCGTTGTTCCGTCCATCTCCCAGCCAGCTCGCTGAACAGTCGTATACTGCTTTCCGGCTTCCGATCGCTTGGGAGTCCCCAAATCCCGGTGCTCTCCATCCTCAAGTCCTTCATCCGGCCATGGATCTGGCCTGCCGGGGACATATGCTTCCGATTCCGTTGGATCCCTTCCGTAAGCCAATGCGGGGTCCATTACCGTTACATCCGAATCCTTTCTGGAGGCCTCATCCAATCCATCACCTCCACCCATACGAACTGACCATTCCGGCCAGACTCCCGTGGGTTCTCCGAGTTCCCACTCTCTCCGGTTCTCAAACCCTCTCCTCCTGTTTTCCACCATGGCGAACCTCGTATTTTCCGTTGTTCCGTCCATCTCCCAGCCAGCTCGACAAGTAGTCGTGTACTGCTTTTCGGCTTCCGATACCTTGCGAGTCCCAAAATCCCGGTGCTCTCCATCCTCAAGCCCTGCATCTGGCCATGGATCTGGCAGGCAGGAGGTGTGTGCTTCCAACTCTCTAGAATCCCTTCCGGAAGCCATTACGAGGTCGGTTACCGTAGCACCCGATTCCAGTGGTGGGGCATCAACCGTATCCTCGTCCAGTGGAAAAGCGGGATCGACCCGTCCGATCCGCCTTGGAGCCTGACGTGACTTGCACGCCCCCGTGCCACGTTTCCGTTCGTGCCCAGGTTTTCCGCACTCACGCCCGCCGTACACGTATCTCTCGCACTCATATGACTCGCACTTATATGACTCGCACTCACACGCTCTCCACTCACATCACTCCCACGCGCTCCACTCATGACACTCACACTCCTCTCACTCGCCTCGCTCTCGGTACTCACATTTTTCTCACTCACACGCTCTCCACTCACATCACTCCCATTTTTCTCTCTCACGCCGCTCACGGCACTCACACTCCTCGAACTCTCGCCGCTCACGCAGCTCACGCCACTCACAAGTTCCTCACTCGCCGCCCTCACGGCGCCCGTGGCCGCCGGACTCACGCCACTCACGCCCACGCCACTCACATTTTTCTCACTCACACGCCCTCCACTCACATCACTCCCATTTTTCTCACTCGCGCCGCTCACGGCACTCGCACTCCTTGGACTCACGCCGCTCACGCCCACGTGCGTATATATATGCATCTCTTCCTTCTTTTCCTTTTTTTTATTTTCACTCCAAGTCTCATCGTCTGCACCATATCCTTTTCTCCAAGCTTTTTCTCCTCCCATTCCTTTCTTTGCGGTGTCAGGTTTTCCGTCTAGTTTTTTGGTGGCATTGGCGAACTCGCGTTTCCGGGCCGGTTTAGCTACCTGAGCACCCGATTTTTCGCTCGATGGAACCCGCCCGAGTCGATATGCGTGTCTTCTGATCCGTTCACTCGCCCGGCTCGGGCAGCAGCGACGCCCAGCTCGAATGCCCAGCGCCAGTCTCCCTGCTCCGGACCTTGTCCGTCTGATTCAGAATCATATGTTCCATCTGTTGGTCGAGCCATCCTTGCGCAAGGAGTCTTCCGAGGATAGTCCCGTCCGGGAATGTGGGTGTCAGCATCCACACTCTCTACATCACTCTCTTCTTCCTCCGAGATTGCCGCATGTGCGACTGATGCCCCTGTCCTACCTGTCCGTAGCAACCACTCCTGACGCAGTCTCTGCTGCTCTTGCACCGGAAGCTCCGCTGTACCCGGCAGGCAATTTGGGGCTATATGGTCCGAGGCCGCACACTTGAAGCACTGCCTGTTGGATCTGCTCCAGTATGTCGACACGAACTCACGCGGTTGGAAACCGACATTCCGTCGCTGACAATCGGCTCCCTGAGATAGTGTCTGGACGTTTCCACCGACCTTCGGTGTGGCGGGTCTCCGTTCCGTGATTCCGGATGACGCAGGTCCAGACGCGGAAGGTCCCGACGAGGAGGGTCCTGACGACGAGGGTCCAGACAAAGAGGGTCCCGAACTCTCTCCTGATGAGGTTGAGATAGGAAAAATCCTGGGGGTAGGTGTTGCACAGGTAGATGGGGCGGTATTAGTCACGGGGATGGGTTGTGGGTTCGTACTCACCGTTCCGATTAGACGAGCCATCTGGTAACTCTGGAACTGCATCGCCTGAGCCATCTGCTCCTGAGCTCCAATCGACCGGTTCATAACCTCCGCCACCACCTGTGCCAACGTGTTCTCCGTTGCCTCTTCCGGTCTTGGGACGGCCACCTTCACGGCAGACGGTGCCCGGATCAGGGCATCTGCCTCATCCGGTCCCAGCGTCACAACCTGTCCCCACTCCGTAGCATTACAACGCTGGTAGCGCTCCACCACGTTGTCGAACGTCAATTCGTTCGCGGGAATCGTACTCTTGATGGCGTACACCAGCTGGAGGTCATGTAGGCCGGTCAGGAACAGGTGTGCGAGACGACGATGTAGAGTGTCCGGGAGGTACTGGCGGAACCATCTCGCTCGCTGGACGTACAGCTCGGGGGGATCCCTATCTCCGGTCTCTGGGCCAATAATAGAGAGAGTCTCGTAAAAACGCAACGCCTTAACCTTCCTCTGATCCTCCTTGGAGGTGACCACCGCCTCCGACTGTGGGAACGCCTGTCTCAATGCGTCCTTGAATGCCTGCACTGACTCGTAAGCTGCTTCCGGAAAGGCATCAGACTCCTCCAATGCTTTTCCAATCAGGTTATCTTGAATCATCAAGCCCATATCCATCTCCTTCTGCATCTCTCCTTCTTCACCAGCGGGGTACCGGGGGAATACGGCCCACCGTACCGCTCTGTCAAACCTCCTGAGGAAACTGTTCAGGTTCTCCCCCGGGGTACCCCCAAAGGGTGGGATTCTCAGTGAGGTAGGGGTAGTCATCGCTGTTGCTTCTTCGCCGTCCGTACGATACGTGGTTGATGAAGCGTCGTCACTACTGTCACTGTCAGTAGAGAGGTCAATCTCCTGTTCACTCAACTGCTCCTTCTTCGCTTGTTCTTTCACACGTTCCAGCTCCTCCTGTTGGTTGAGGACACGCTGTACGTCCTGCGGGTAGGCGATCCAGCGTTCTGGGATCTCTTCGTCACTACACTCTTCACTGTCAGTCTCTCCGTTCTGGTACCTCACCTCCGTGGTTGCCACCGTTCCGTACGGGGACTTCGACGTAGATGCAGACACTGTTCGCTTCGTCAATTCAGGAGTGTTCCTATTCCTTAGGACACGACTCCAATTAGCTCAGCTGATGATGATTCGATGGAAAAAGGGAAGTCGGTGGCCTCAATGCCCTCCAGTTTGTGTACACCGCAGCGCTCCCAGCAAACAAGAGACAGACAAATGACGACCACAACCAGTCAAACGAGGTATACAAATCCTGCGATGATGGTCCTCGCAAGGCACCAGTCACCGATCCGTAATGCGTGTTTGAGAGATGAGGTTCCCTGCCGTGGTCACCAATGAAGGTACGAAATCTGATAAAAGAGTAGTGGGTTGTATTGTCTATGGAGTCTTCGCTGCTCGCTCGCCGCTCTACCACCGCCATGCTTGGCGCCCAGACTAGGCTAATCCCTGACTCCCAGTGCGTTCGCTCTCCCGCTTTCCACAACAAATACCAACATCAAAGTAATAACATGATTTATTTTTTTAATGTGTGGCTGTGGCTGGAGTAGTTGCCGAATACAGCAACCCTGCATGCACACAGCAACCGATCCCGCAAAACCTCGATACAGCAAAACAGCAAGACTGAAGCTCAAGACTCCACACAGCTTACAACTGACCCACACTACCACTCTTCCTCCTCCCACCCCACCGCCCCGCCATCCACCAACATAACTCACCAGCACATCCCACCGATTTCTTCCGTCTAGGAGGCACCCACATCCATCCCGTCGCCACAGCCGTCCGCCTCTCGCGGGCGTCTCACGGCGAATGGCAACATTCCTCGTATCGCCTCTTCCTCTTCAGGACAATACCCGTTTGTTGTCAAAGTGCGGACGAGGTTTCCGCATACGACAGTGAGGGAGGGATATTTCGCCAGAAAGGGGAACGTTCTTTCATCGGCGCCGAAAACCTGCATTCCAAACACGAATGGTTCCAGTATTTCAGTGGAATCGCCGGTCGTCCGACTGAGTGTGGGCCACCGCATGTGAGGCGAGGGGTTCTGCCAGCTAGCGCCGAACTCCATTTGGATGCAAAAGCCTAGCTGACCAGGGAGGAAGTAGTCACGATATTCAGTACCGAGAGTCAGCTGTACAGGCTTCTGTCGATTCTTGATCTGAACGAATATTGCGGACAGATGATCTCTCTCGATGGGTCTGTTAATATCTCCGGTATAAACGGGCAAAAGTAGATCCCAATCTGTTTGCGAAGGAGCCAGCTGCAACGCCGCGTTCCTCTTAAGCAACCGGCGGATGACATCCTGAAACATCTCTCGGTTCCGAGGTAGTTTTTCGGTTGTGAATGTGAAATGGTTGAAATTGCACCATCCCTGGCGAAAATCGGACTTCTCATCCCAGACTGGGAGCGTGCCCTCGTTGTTTCCCCTACAAGGTCGACCTTGTAGCTTCGCGTCGATAAGACGGTTAACGGTGCCATTTCCCAGGAGTTCGTTGAGAAACATGTCGACTTTGAATGGACGGGAATACCGGAAATCTTCATCCGCAGAGAGACCGTCTGGCAGCTGGTCTCTTGCCAATATGCAAAGAAGGCGACCGAATAATTCGCCCTTAATACCTTTGTCGACAATGCCACGTGCAAGAAGATATTCGGAGAGCACGCGAATGCAAGTCCCCCATGCCTTCATGTCCGACGTTGCCCCGTTGTTCCTCACCAGCATGGTAGCGGCAACTTCGGCAACCACAGGCTCCGATGGTGTACCGGTCAGCAACATGCCAGACTCTGGGTCCACGCCGATGAGCACTCGGAGGTGGTAGTCGACGGTCTCAGCTATAAACTGAAAGCTCTGAATATTGACGCATGGGTCAAGGCACACTCGAGATGCGACTGCCGTGAATGCGTGATGGATGTTTTCTGCCGAAAACTGGGCGTGCTCACCCATCATCTTCCTATAGACGAAGCGGTGGAGTCCGCGGTATGGCTGCCTGGCGCATTGCCGCCAGAGGGCCCGACCAAACATTGTCATATGGTCAACAGTTGCGAATTCGCAAATCTTCTTGTTGAGCTCCAGTTCGGATGGCTTACTTTCGCGCTCGTTGAACTCGATGTCTAGATCGAAAAAGATGTATAATAGTTCCCTCACAAAGAACCCCCGAGCGATGCGGCCAGAGGCGTCGTTCTGCTGACTTGGCGCGAACACGTCAATGCTGGAAATCCTTGACACGAAGATTGTCCATAAGAGGTGACGACGAAGACCACGTAATATCCGTCTAATGGACGAATGTGCAAGTCGCATCTGTGGCCACCTCCTGGCGTTGATACCGTCCGGGTATAGGTTTGTCGCCTCGTCGAAGGCGATCAACAGAGTAGGCAATCCCTCGTCAGATGCCGGTATAAGCTTGAGCAGCTCCAGCAGAGGGTTCTCGACGATCTGTATGAACTCTTGCGACTGATCGTAGTCCTAAGTCGTAATGACATCAGCAAGGTGAACTGTGTCAGTGTCAGTACTGGCAGGCATACCACTTCCGGATCACTCCAGTCCCATTTGCGCCCTCGCTCTAAGCCGCTGCTCCCCGCCTCCCCAGGTATGGTACCTTCGACCAACCCCTTTAGATTCTCTTCGGCCTTTCGAAGGATAGAGTTGTAGAGGTCCACTCTCCACTCAGAGCGGCGATCATTTCCGTCCGGGAAGAGCGGCGGGTTCAGCGGCGACATTGCATCGTTCCACTTGTCGAGAAGGGTGCCGTCGGAAGTTGATACCGATTTGCACCATTTCACCACTGAGACATCAGCTTGACACCGACATTGGGGGATCGAGGAGTACTGACCTGTGGAGAAAGTCCCACCAAGCAGACAGACGGCCCTCATGTGGGCCTCTTTCTGGCTGTGTGAATTCCTGAGGATGAAGTCCAAAACCCCGCTGTCCCCAGGTGGGAAACCGGTCTCTCCGGGCAAGCGGAGAACGAAGGTTATCGTCATAACTTTTCTAGCCATCTCGCTAACGAGCCTGCTCTTTCCCGTTCCGCTACTCTGGACGATGTTGATAGTTTTCGCGTAGTGCCCGGCGTTTGTGTTCTTATCGTCCTTCACTTTCTGCTCGGCTTCTTGAAAGATCGTCTCCGCCAGAATCAACCTTTGACAAAAGATCTCGAAAGCCCTACCCTTATAACCACCCCCCCAATTCTCCATAATGTTCATGGTGATAGCCGTAGTCTGAAAAGATATAGACCCAAGCATTTCGACGGCTTCCAACCACTGTCCCGCTTTCAACATAGGCAACAGCTTCTCGATGGTGTCCGTGTCGACTGCTTCCATCCGCATTCGGACCGTATCGTTCTGATTTGGTAAAAGCCTCGACGAAGGATGTTCAAGAGCCCACAAAAGACGTTGCTTCAGGCAGGGCCACACTACCTCCTTCATTGAGGTATTGCCCAACACACCAACCTCCCAATCTGTGAATCTCTTACGCAGCACCATCTCCCAACCCTCGTTTGCCGTCTCCCAGTTCTCTTCTGTCACGAACGGCGGGGTGGCATCCCTCGTGGCATTCTCCTCGAATCGTACAGGCAAAAGTTGTTGGTACACATCATACCAGCTCCCCGCCTGCAGCATACCGTACCACTGGTTGATGTCCATGTCCGTAGCGTAGACGACTGCCTTGTAGATTTCAGTCTTCAGGTCCTCTGACGTGGGCGGTGCCAGAGAATGGTCTAGTGCCTCTTCAACGCGACAGCGTACCACAAGCCGCTTCTTCGCGTTTCGCTGATCATTCCAGTCCATGAATTCCGCTCGGAGGGCGCGCTCCCAATCTCTGATAGCGTCTGACGATGACGATACGGGGGAGGAGATTGCTGCCTTGTTCGTGAGTGCTAACTGTTGCTGGAGTTTTTGCACCACGTCGTTCCAATTTCCCGCCTGCAGCATACCGTACCATTGATTGATCTCCATGTCTGTAGCGTTGAATACTGCCTCGCCGATATCACTCTTCAGGTCATCTGATGTGGGCGGTGCCAGAGAATTGCATAGTGCCACTACGACGCGAATGCACAGCTCGATCCGCTTCCGTTCCACTCGCTGATGGTTCCAGTCTGTGAACCTCGCTCGGAGGGCGCTCTCCCAATCCCTGATAGCGTCTGACGATGTCGATACGGGGGAGGAGATTGTCGTCATTACGGTGAGGACTAGCGGTATTCGAGTTACCGGGCGGTGGGATACGGGGTTCCCAGGGATGAGAGGGAGACGAAGGCAGTAGGGAGGAGTTTGGCGGAGATGGTGGTTGCGATGAGTGGATGTATGTGTGCGCGATGTAGAAAACGTACTGCCTCGATTGTCTGAGTATATAGAAGGAAAGAAAGAGAGAAAGAGAAAGAACTAGCTAAGTACAGAATCCTCTGTTACACAGCGCCTCCTAATCTGTCTCCTCTTCCTATGCAGCATTGCCATGGCATTGTGTTGCCGTCGCCACCAGGGGTCTCAACAGTCCGGCCGGGCCAGTCCTAGCCTCGGCCCGGTCTGGTCTGCGAGAGGCAGTCCACGCTAGTCCACGGGGGCTCGGGGCCCTATGGTCGTCGGGGACGTCCGCGAATTCTCTGAGGGCGAGTGGATCCTCAGTGTTCTCATCCGGGGACTCCACTGTGTCCTTTGTTGCTACGTCGGGTGTCGATGGGGGAGACGCAATCAGCCCCCCACTGTCCACTCGGCCCGATCTCCCTTGCCGCCTCGCTGCAGGTTGCCGTGGCATCGCGAGCGCATCCTCTTTTCGGTGAGTGACTGTACATGAGCGGTGGGTGGCTTCGGATATGACTGGGAGCTTGCGAGCCTCGGCCATCCTCCTCGCTCCGTTGAATAATTTAACACAAGCGGCGGCCTCGGATATGAATGATAGCTTGCGAGCCACGGCCATCCTCCTCCCGTCGCCGAGAAAACGCACATACAGAAGAGCAGACGGAAGCCATCGAGTTTTCCGACACTACCAATGAAGCGCAGATTGAAGAAGCGCAGACCGACAGAGCACCGCAGGACGAGATCCATGAAATAAATGATACACAGGGGCCCGCGGGCTCACCGGCTTTTTTGGGGCCGACCTGGTCTGGACCGGGTCGGCCCGCGGGCCGGAAAACGGATGAGATTTCATGATCCTCTAGCGTTTTACCACATCTTGGCCGGCGAGTGGGTTTCCAGGTCTCGGCAACCACCGCAACAGATATAAAATCGTACATATTCTGAAGAGCACCGGGAAGATAAGGCGAACAAGATTATTCAAAATTCTGTTAATTAGTGGAGAAATCGTGGAACTGTAAGCGAAATCCGGGCGGCATTTCTTGTGTTGTGGTTGAGTTTCCTATTACTGGGAGCTTTCGGCCACCACCACAACAGACAGAAAATCGTACATACCTGGAAGAGCACCGGAAAGTTAAAGCGATCAATATTTCTCAAAAATTATGCTAATCGGAGAAGAGATGGTGGAGTTGTAAGGGAAATCCTGTCCGCACTTCTTGGGTTGTGTGCGGGTTTACAGGTTTTGGGCTACATCTAACCTGTTACTAGGAGCTTTCGGCCACCATCACAACAGACAGAAAATCGTACATACCCGGAAGAGCGCCGGAAAGACAAGGCGAATGGGCTCATCTAAAAAAATTGTTAATTGGAGAAGAGATGGTGGAACTGTAAGCAAAATCCGGTGGGCATTTCTTGTGTTGTGGATGGTTTTCCAGTTACTGAGAGCTTTCGGCCACCACCACAACAGCAGATACAAAAGCGTACATACCCGGACGAGCACCGGAAAGATAAGGCGAATAGGATTATCTAAAAAAATTGTTAATTGGAGAAGAGATGGTGGAGCTGTCATGTGTGACGATATTTTTTTTTTAATCACGAGTACTAGCGTTGGCCCGCGGGCGCCCGCCGGCCGACCTGGGTCAAGGCAGTCCGGCCGCTGGAGCTATCCAGCCGGACTGGGTCATCAGAAATCCCGGCCTGGACTGGACCGTCCCAAAAGCCCGCGGGCAGCCCGCGGGCCGGTCGGACTATTGAGACCCCTGGTCGCCACTGACTCGTCCGATGCCGGCCTCGTCCAACTCACCCCAGTGTCCTATCCCCTACACGGTCGCGCGGGTGTATATTTGTTACTGTGCATGAACTATACCACTTTCGGAAATAGCCGCGGCAAAGGGCGGCATAGGGGCAGTGGCGGCACTGGGGGCAGCGGCGGCGGGGTGAGCCAGAGCTGCATTGCACCGGACAAGTAAGAGAAAAGGGATTATTATTGCGCCTGAGAGGACGGATCTTGACCAACATACATGAAAAGTACGCTTAATCGTCGCGAAATTCACCATTTCCCCTCTCCTGAAACTTTTCCAAGCATTTAATACAAAAAAAAAGCTTACACTGTTCGCATGACCAGATACTGAGAGGCGCCCTCTTGTCACTCTTGATTCCATTCTCACGCATTTCCATCCTGTGAACTACACACTCTCGGCACTTTCCAGTTCTAACCACCCACCGATGGGGACAAGTAGCAGGTACTTCTTGAATCCCGAAATGCTTACTGTAGCAGAGATTATCGGTTTTCCTCGAATGAGCCGTCGTTCGATTACGGACTAGCTTTCTGCCGAGATTGACCTTCAGTGGCATGTCAATTAATCCCGCAGCGATTTCGAGCCAGAACTGCTTGTGTGAGATACAGAATTTCTGGCGAGTACCCTCAACATAAGGTGAAAAGTGATTCTTTACGAGGAGAAAGAAATTGACTGAAGTGATATCGACGAGCCAGTAGAACAGGGGTAACCAGTTGCACCTGGCTGTCTGCTGGGTGAAATATGACTCTCGGTATTGATCGGCGATATCCACTCCTCCTTTATGGCTGTTGTAGTCATTGATAACGGTTGGGATATTGACAGTCATTCGTGGCGTGGTGATTGTACGTCGAATCTGGACTCCATTCGTACTCGTATTTCGGAGTTGACGGCGGTTTTTGCTGACCTTTTCGGTTACTGAATGCAGGGTGGTGAGCATTTGAACGGTCTTCTGGTCACGCCACTCGATCGCGAGTACACTTCCTCCACCAACTACCGTGCTGTCCACAGTGTTCCAGGGTACCGAGTCCGATAACTTCTTAGCTGAGGATGGGAAGGCATTGGACCTAGCAGTACCAGTCCCAGCGATACCAGCATCTCGAAGGGCAGAAAGGAGTGGAACAGTTGTGAAGAGGTTGTCCATGTAGACATTGAAGTGATATCCCTGATCGTGGGGGAGTGAGAGAGCAAGCTGATATACGACAGATTGTGTGGCTGCGAATTGAGTGGTAAAATCGAGCTCGGCTGTTCCATTGATACGAGAATGGAACAGCCAGTTGTAGGTGTATCCACGCTGACAAATGGCAAAGATCTTGAAACCCTGTTTGATCGGCTTCTTGGGCATACGGACTGAGTGTTTGCTTCGACCGTGAAACCGGATCATCATCTCATCAACCGTCACATCAGAAGCTGGCACAACCACTTCCTGAAATCTCCTTCTGATTGTGGAATTTAATGGCTCTACCTTCTTAAACCACTCCGCATCTGTGTAGGTATTGTCTGGGTCTGAGATGTGAAGGTATCGCTTGATCGCTGTGTACCGGTTCTTCGGGAGAGCGGAGGAGTAGAAAAGAGGAATCCTCCACCTCAAGGATCCGAAGCCTGATACTCCAAATGCCTTCCCCTTCTTCATCCCAAGTTTAATCTTCATCTCTTTCCGCCAGACATCAGAATAGTCTCGTACCCGGTGAACTCCCATTACGATCGTGATCGCTACAAAGGCTTTCATTTCGGGTTTGCTTACGGGCTTCCATCTTCTACCCATTGGCCGTGGCTGCTGATCATCATCGTCCTTCTTGCGTATCTTTTTGGCGTAGGCATTGGTCTGCTTGACAAGGTTTTCCCAATCTGAGTCCTGCCAGAGCAACTGAAACCAATCTGAGGCCCCTAGGACAGTTGGGTCTATCCCCGCTGGGATGTTGATCTTCATTTGATGTTCCCTCCTTTTCATTGGCTTAAACTCTCCGAGCCCCACAGGAACAGTACTCTCATCGTTCTTCTTCTTTCTTCCTGTACTGGCCCTCTTTGGCGGCATAACTGGGGAGCAGCAGGCGATCGAGTTCCCGCTGATGAAGCTGACTGCGAACGGGGAGTGGTGACGACAGTTCCAGTGACGACGATAGGATAGAGTGACAGGTCACGACTGTACTCAAGGAATGCCAGGATGCTGACATACTCTGTGTCTCCCCGGGGCGGGCATTCCCTGGAGCGGCATACAGGAGGTACAAGCGCGCTGCCGCTTCTACCAGGCTTAATGAAACCGAATTTGGACTAGTACATGCACAGCAACAAATATACACCCGCGCGACCGTGTAGGGGATACCTGAGCTACGAGAAGTAATTCGAACAAGCGGTTTTTTTGTTTAGTCGTTATTCGCATGCCACCTTGCTAAATGATGGTGAAGATATGTACAGTTCGTTTCCGGTCTGCAGTTCACACATGGCCGCTCGTTTCAAGCTCCCCTTTGCCCTCCGCCCAGACCTGTCCCGAGAAAGAATAGATGTGTACCAATGAAGATTTCAAACGAAAAACAAAAGAAAATCGTTCCCATACTCCTCGTCTGCAGATACCAGGGAAGAGGGCGTGGGTGGGGACAGCGGGATCCTCATTACCCAGCGCCTCCGTCCCCGCCCTCCTCTCCTCTTGCCGCCCCCGGAGCTTCCGGAGCTCCCATTCCCACACTTCGCTCCCCACGTCCCACTCAGCCGGAGCCAGCCTTCCTATATATAGTGGAGAGGAAGTCTAGTACCGCTTGGCTGTACCTCATTCGTAAGGAGGTCGAACCGGTCCTTCCCGCTCCCGCTTTCTTTCCGCACTTCCGCCCGCAGGATCTTCTGCTGGGCCTTCCACTCCGGGCGCGCCTTGAAGAGGTGACCCCGTGTCTGTGTCCGGTACCGTCACCACTATTTCCAACTAGTGGTGGCGGTGATAGTGCGATACAGCGAAAAAACGAGCAAAGATAGCACTTCGCGGTCGTACACTCAAGTAGCAGTCCTCAGGAATTAAAGAAATTGTAATAGAGAAATACACATAATCGAGAAATTCCTTCTAAATGGGATCGTGTAGTAATCTAGTTGCTTATTCAGTTGTAACTTGTACGCCCCATTCTACCGCCGGTTTCCCTGCCCACGCCCCGCTCCCCGCTTGTCACTCTTGCTGCCTGCCCACTCTTCCACTGCTCGCTGCAATCGACATACTCACCAGTGACGTCGTTGTACGGCCTGTACATACTCAAATACCAGGTAACTAGAGGGATTCGTTTAGGACGCTGTGAGGGCAGATTAGCAGAGCGGCCAGCAGTAGATCGGGCGACTTAGCTGAGCGAGATAGTGGGCGAGTTGAGTGAGCGGAAGAGGTAACTGAGCGGACGAGCGGACGAATTTGTAGAGCAGGCAATTGGGCGAATGGGCAGCTGTGTGGGGCTGTGATCTGAGCAGCAAATTAGCAGAGCGGGCAGGGTAATAGAGGGTGTGGCTTAGCTGAGCGCGACAGTGATTTGAGCGGGCGAGTGACTTGAGCGGACGAGTGACTTGAGGGGGCGAGTGACTTGACTCTTGAGCGGGCGAGTGATTTGAGCGGGCGAGTGATTCGAGCGGGCGATCGGACGACTTAGCGGAGCGGGCAAGCGGGCGAGCGGGCGAGCGGGCGAGCGGGCAACATGGCTGAGCGGGAGCTTGGGCGAGTTAGCGGAGCGGAGAGTGAACTGAACGGGAGTAGTAGACTGGGATAGATCCGAACGGGTAATTTGGCCGTCGGTGCAGCAGTGGGGCAGCAACATGGCTGAGTTGGACAGTGGGCGAGTTGGCTGCGCAGAAGCGTGAGCTGAGTGAATGACTTTGCTAGGTGGGAGCATTAGCAGAGCTGCGTGCGGGTACGCGCGGGCAAGATGCAGATGCTAGGGATGTTGTTGTGCGCAGTGTTCTGCATTGTCCGGCCGGGACGGCCGTGAGAGAAATCGCCGGATCACCGCCGAGACAGGGAGTTCCCAATGTGGTGAGAAAGTGCCATCGTGGAGAGGAGAGTGGTAGTGACACAAACAGAGATTGTGGTGAAGAGATGATGGTGGGGATAAAACAGTCCGAGTTGAAAGCGGCACTCGTATTCCATCTCAATGTCTAAGTTGAGAAAAAGGAAGATAGAAAGAAAGCAGAAGAAGAAACCAAGTAAAGAATCGCTAAGCCGTTACACAACGGATATCCCAATCTGGCTCCCTTGCAGCCCAGCGTTGCTCCCGTCGTCACCCCATGCCGGATTTTTTTTAGGCTAATTCATTACTCGCATGCGACCTACTTAGATCATGGCGAGATTATGTACGGTCAGTTTCCTGTCCGCTCTCCGTACGATGGCGGCACGTTGCAAGCTCCCCTTTTGCCCTCCGCCCTGGCCTGCCCCCAAGAGGCTGTGGTGCGCACCAAGGAAATCACATAGGAAAAGAATCGAACAAGAGAAGGAACAAAAGAAGGCGCGGCCCGTCCCCTACTCCTCGTCTCCTGCAGATGCCCTGAAGGAGGGCGTGGGTAGGAATAGCGGTAGCTCCTCCCCGGCACCCAACTCCCCTGCGGCAGCCAGCTCCTCCGCCTCTGCCTCCCTCTCCTCTCCCCGCTCCCGGCGTTCCCTGACCTCTTATTCTGACGCCTCACTCCCTGCATCCTCCGCAGCCGGCACTCTCCTTCCCACATCCGTCGTGGAAAGGAAGTCTAGAATCGCCTGGCTGCACGTCCCACCGGCCAAGAGGTCCCGGATCTTCCACCGGCTCTTCCACCTCCCCGTCTCCTTCGACACCTCCGCCCGATCATGATCTGGTAGGGCTCGGCCTACGGCGAGTCCAACCACTGCGTTGCATGAGAGAAGTGCACGGCTCGACATTCGGCTACGACGTTCTGTGTGAGTTTCATGTGAGTTGCGCGGGCGTACGAGTATGAGTACGAGTACGCATGTATATAAGGAGGGCTTTCTTCAGCGTGTTGTCTGCTCTTCTTCCTTTCTCTCTCATGCAACCTCTTGTGTAATTATCCTGTCAATCAACATTCCCGCTTCTTCCATTTTCTCCAATTTTCTTCTGTCTCAATGACACTCATCCCACGTCACTCGTTTTTGTCCAACATTCGTCACGACGACATTTGCTCGTTCCGTTCCGTTCCTGTCTGCTCGATACACCGAATTCGCTCGTTCTGCAGTCTCGTCACGGTATTGGCTCCGTCGCTCGATTCACCGTCTTCGCTCGCTAGTGATGATGATGATGATTCATTGATTGTATGCGACCCTATTGGATCATGACGATATTATGTACAGTCCTTTTCCTGTTCACCGTCTACCTCGACCTCTCACAGCCTGCCGGTAGCCCGTGGTAACTCCCCCTGCCCCCGCCTGGCATATCCCGAAAGAAAGAGAGAAAAAGAGAAAAGGAAAAAGACCCATAGTGACAGTGTGTAGGAACTACATAACGATACGCTCACCAAGGAAATACTCACACCCCCCCCCCCCCCTAACCCACTATTCCGTCTCGGCCGCCCTCTCCCTCAGCTCTTCCGCCTCCTCTGACCCCGGTGGCAGCCCTTTCGGCCCCACCCTGGCTCCCACTCTCGTAGTCCGCAAAAAGTCCAAAATCGATCGGGTGAATCGCTCGTCCGCAAACAGGTCTCGGACCGTGAATCGACTCTTCCCTTTCCCAGTCTCCTTTCGTACCTCGGCCCACAGGATCTTCTGTTGCGTCTTCCACCTTGGGCAGTGCTTCAGCAAGTGTTCCCTGGTCTGGTTCTTGTACTGGCACCACCCGCATGTCGCCGTGTCCGCATTCTTCGTCCACTTCAGGTACTGTCCGGTACGACAGTGCCCGGAACGCAACTGGTGGAAACGTCGAGCTATCCTCTTCGAACCCCGGTCCACCAGCCTATTTGGTCGCTGGCTCCTCGGCATTCCATACTTCTTCCGATTGACCCTTCTTTCACACCACGTCCGCGCCTCCACCCACTTCTTCTCGGCTTCCTCTCGCCTGATGTTGGCAATTGGCCTGGGGAGAAGCATCCCACGCCTCCCATACCGGTCTGAGTATCCCAACCATTCAGTCCCTTGCCTGTCTGGCTCTGCTGCCGCCTGTTTCGCCCACTCGTCCGCTTTCTCGTTGCCTGCTACCTCGCTATGGGCCGGACACCATCGGATCTCGATATGTATGTCCGGTGCCCTCTCCCTCAGCTTAGCTATCCACTTTCTCGCGTGCAGGGCATGCAATTGTCCGGGGCCCGGCGTGCCTGATCCCATTCTTCTGATTGCCGCCTGGGCGTCCGAAAATATTGTTTCGCTCGCTAGTGGTGTATGCTTGCCCGATGAATGGGTTGTATAGACGAGTGCTCAGCCCGGTGAACGGGTATTAGGGGCGAGTCGGCGTAGATACGCTGTTCTGACACAATTCGTCATCGCTCGAAAGAGCACTTCACAGAGAGACGTAGATCAATGGGCCCCGATATCGCCGGCCCCCTTGTTTCTCTCTCTCCCTCTAGCGATCTCGCGGGATTGGCTCGCTCACTCGCTGTCTCGCGGCACGTGATGCTTCCTTTCAAACCCTCCTTCGTTCGTATCGCGGAAATATCTAGGTGGTTTTGTCGCAGGTTTCGCGGGATTGTGGAAGTGGTCCTACCAGTTGAGGGGGATCAAGAAGCATGTCCCTTCGTAAGAGAGCTGCAGCATCCATAGCAGGGATCCGCCAAGCCGCTACTCTAGACTACGCTACTCTCCGCTAGCGTACCCAACCTAGCGTCCGTACCCGAGTCCACTCCTAAATCACGGCGCATGCCGGCTTGGTGTGGAATGGTAGTCTCGGCGCTGATCGGGATGCGGGAGGACGAAACGGGGATTGCGGGAGGCTGGAATGGGACATCATTGCGGAGCGGCGGATATCCTTATAAGGAGCAGTCGCCCACCTTTCTTTCTCTTTAATTCTTTCCATTGAGGACGGGTCCGTCGTTAGCGCTAGTCTGTGACTACTATAGGAGGATTTAGGTTCTAGTGCTTCATTCTGCGGATTATTCATCGAATTCTGTGTACTTTGCGATTTGCGGAGCGGGGTTTGTTCCGTATCCTGTACATCCTTCACGCCGGACAGAATTCGGCAATTCTTTGGGTACCGCCGACACCCACATTCTCTCTAGTTTCCACCTTCCTTTCGGTGTCGTTCTTTACATCGGGCCTGGCATAGTTCCTTCACTGCCTAACCGAAGCCAAGGGCATGCAAGTGCCAAGCCCACACACAGTCGCTAGACACCACGCTAAGTGTAATGTGTGGCGCCACCACTCTCGACGGCGCGCCACGTGTGGTGCCTGGCACCCGGAATCCGCGCGCGGCAAGCTGACAGAGGACAAGAGACAGAGAACTCGATTCTTCCATGTCAGAATATGGTGGCGTCCGGAGATGAGGAGGCGTCCGGACATGACCGAGTCTCCGAGCGCCGGCTCGGGAGGCAGTCTTCCGTCCTTTACCCCTGGCGAGTCCCTCAGGCGTGTTGTATATAGAGAGAATGTTCCTCCTTCGACTTTGTATCAATGAACCAACACTATCTTCAGCTCTATCGATCCATATATTCCAACATTCCAGCAAGACAATAGGACAAGGCAAGATAAGGACCAACGAAGACCAACAAGAGAAACAAGAGAATAAGTGTAGGAGCAGCCGCCACCTCGTCGGCTCTTGAGGACCCGGAGACCCTCTATGCGGAACTCATCCAGGAGGAACGGGGGCAGGCGAAGAGGAAGGCGGAGATGGCGAGGCCGGGGCTCGTCATGTTCACGGATGGGTCACGGTTGGAGGACGGTGCTGCCGGATACGCGGTGGCTTGGAAGAACGTCCTGACCTGGAAGGGCATTAAGACCCACATGGGCTACAACCGGGAGGCCTTTGACGCGGAATGTGCGGCTCTAGCGCGGGCGCTGGAATCCGCATCGAGGAGAAACACGATTCCGGACCGAATCACCATTTTCACCGACGCACAGGCGGCGATCCGACGGATGGCATCTGACGAGCCGGGACCGGGGCAGAAGTACGCCCTGCAGGCGAGAAAATACATCGCGAAGCTCCGGAGGGCGGTACCGGGAATCACCATTGAGATCAGGTGGTGCCCGGCGCACGACGGAGTGCAAGGAAACGAGAAGGCCGACGAGTGGGCCAAGCTCGCAGCGGAGGAGCCAGACGCTCGTGTAGAAGGGTTGGAGTGGCTGTCATACTCGGACCGGCCGGAGGCGCGCTCGATGCCGCTTCCCAGATCACTCGCAAACATCAAGGGGGAGATTGCTGAGAAGAAGTAGGTGGGGGCCCGACAGTGGGCTGGAGGCCGGACCTCCAAGAAGAAATACAGAATGCCAAACAGCCAGAGGCCGGACGGCACGGTTGCTGGGAGCACCAAGAGGCTTGCCTCAAAGTTCCATCAGCTGAAGACGGTGCACTGCCGCATCGGACAGTACCTGCACTGGGCGAAGTTCCGCCCAACCGCCCAGTGCTGGTGGTGCCAATGCCCCTCGCAGACGACAGAGCACCTTTTCCAGGTGTGGCGGGAATGGCGGATGCAGCAGAAGATTCTGTGGGAGGAGGTGAAGAGAGAGACGGGGAAGTGGAAAAGCCGGTGGAAGATCCAGGATCTTCTTGCCGATCGGAGATGCAGTCAGGTGGTGCTGGATTTCCTTACCTCTACGGACGTGGGGAGGATAGTGCCGACTGTGGAAGTGGACGCCAACGCGGGGAGTGACGTGTCGGAATGGGAGCTCCGGGAGCGCCGAGAGCGGGAGGAGGAGAGGGAGAAGGCGACGGAAGCGCTAGGTGCCGAGGACGAGGTGGACGACGGGGAGGAACCCCCGCTGTTCCTTCCCACGCCCTCGTTCATGGCATCGGCAGAATTTTTTTTTTTTTTTTTTTGTTTATTGATTAATGGCATCGGCAGAAGAGGAGTAGTGGGCGGGTGGGGGGGTTTTTTTTTCCTTTGTCATATCTTTTGTCACTTTCCTTAGTGCGCATTTATTTCTTTAAGGACAGGGCCGGGCGGAGGGCACAAGGGGAGCTTGCAACGAGCCGCCTTGTGCGGACTGCGGACAGGAGAACGGGCAAAATGTACGCCGCCATGATCTATATAGGTCGCATGCGAGTATAAATAAACAACAAAAAAAAAAGCCATCTCGTCGGCTGTCCTCAGTCCCGCTACTGGGAGCCCAGCCTGACCATGCCCTATTGCTCCGCCGTGCTATCCAAACGATCACCGAAATGAGATCCCGATATAGCACGCCTTTGGTTAGTTGTGGGGATTGGAAACCGGAAGTCACAACACACTACAAAAGTTCGGCTAACCCCGTGTTGTGAGTGGGGTTGCCGCAGGCTTAGCGCCAAGAGTGACTAGAGCAAAACAGCAAGACCGTAGCTCAAGACTCCACAAAGCTTACAACTGACCATCGAAATCTGAAACATCGGAACCGTACGTACCACTCTTCCTCCTCCTACCCCACCGCCCCGCCATCCACCGACATAACTCACCAGCACATCTGACCGATTTCTTCCGTCTAAGAGACACCCACATCCATCCCCACCGCTGCACTCCACCTCGCTCCTGTTGCAACTACGATGTCCTCATCTCCTTCGGCTGGCGCTCTTAGGACACCGACGCCACCTCTAGCCCTCAGCATCATGACAACAATCTCGTCCCCCGAACCGGCACCATCAGACACTACCAGTGATTGGGAGAGTGCCCTCCAAGCGACGTTCACGGGCTGGAACCATCAGCAAATTGGACAGAAGAGGTCCGCGGTGCGGAAGTACGTCGACGCCGCACTAGACCATTCCTTGGCGCCGCTCCTGTATGTCGACCTGAAGAGTAAAATCATGGAGGCTATCTACGGAGCTACGGACATGGAGATCGATCGATGGCACGGTATGCTGCAGGCGGGGAATTGGCACGATGTGGTGGACAAACTTTGGCAACCGCTAGCCCTCACTCATATGATGCCTATCTCCTCCCCCGAATCGGCATCGTCAGACACTATCAGGGAATGGGAGAGCGCCCTCCGAGCGGAATTCACGGACTGGAATCATCAGGAGAACTTAAAGAAGCTGCTTGTGGTACGCTGTCGCGTTGAAGAGGCACTATACCATTCTCTAGCACCGCCCACATCAGAGGACCAGAAGACTGAAATCGATAAGGTAGTCGTCGACGGTACGGACATGGACATCAACCAATGGTACGGTATGCTACAGGCGGGGAGCTGGTATGATGTGTTGCAACAACTCTTGCAACAGTCAGCCCTCACGAACATGACGACAATCTCCTCCCCCGAATCGGCATCGTCAGACGCTATCAGGCATTGGGAGAGCGCCCTCCGAGCGGAATTCACGGACTGGAATCATCAGCGAAACTTAAAGAAGCAGTCTGTGGTAAGCAATCGCGTTGCAAAGGCACTACGCCATTCTCTGGCACCGTCCACGTCAGAGGACATGAAGAGTGAAATCGGCAAGGCAGTCTTCGACGCTACGGCCATGGACATCAACCAATGGTACGGTATGCTACAGGCGGGGAATTGGTACGATGTGTTGCAACAGCTTGTGCCAGTACGATTCGAGGAGAATGCCACGAGGGATGGCACCCAGCCGTTCGTCGTATACAAGGATTGGGAGACGGCAAACGAGGGTTGGGAGACGGTGCTACGCAAGAGGTTCACAGATTGGGAGGTTGGAGTGTCGGACAACACCGTGGTGAGGGAGGTGTGGCACTGCCTACAGAAACGCATTGCGTGGGCTCTTGAACATCCTTCCTCGAGACTTTTGCCCAACCATAAGGATACGATCCGACTGGAGATGGAAAAAGTCGATACGAACACCATCGAGAAGCTGTTGGACATGCTGAAAGCGGGACAGTGGCGAAAGGGCGTCAAAATGCTTGGGTCTAGGCGCTTTGCGACTGGCGCTAGCATCACCGACATGATGGAGCGTTGGGCCGATGATTTCAAGGGTTGTGCACTCAAGGTCTTTAGCAACAGGTTGATTCTGGCGGAGAAGGTCTTTCAGCGAGCAGAGCAGCAAGTGAAGGACGATAAGAACACAAACGCCGGGCACTACGCGAAAACCATCGACATCGTCCAGAGTAGTGGAACGGGAAAGAGCAGGCTCGCTAGCGAGATGGCCAAGAAAGTCATGACGATAACCTTCGTTCTCCACTTGCCCGAAGAGAAAGGTTTCCCAGCTACGGACAAGGGGGTTTTGGACTTCATCCTCGCCTGGAATTCATACCGCCTGGTGGGGGACACACGCATGAGGGCCATGTGTCTGCTTGGTGGGGCTTTCTTCGAAGGTCAGTACTCCTCGATCCCACGAAGCCGGTGTCAAGCTGATGTAGCAGTGGCGAAATGGTGCAAATCGGTATCAACTTCCGACGGCACTCTTCTCGAGAAGTGGAACGATGCAATGTCGCCGCTGAACCCGCCGCTCTTCCCGGACGCATACGATCGCCGCTCTGACTGGAGAGTGAACCTCTACGACTCTATCGTCAGAAAGGCCGAAGAGAATCTAAAGGGGTTGGTCGAAGGTACCATACCTGGGGGGGCGGGGAGCAGCGGCTTAGAGCGAGGGCGCAAATGGGACTGGAGTGATCCGGAAGTGGTATGCCTGCCGGTACTGACGCTGACACAATTCACCTTGCTGATGTCATTACCATTTAGGACTACGACCAGTCGCAAGAGTTCATGCAGATCGTCGAGAATCCTCTGCTTGAGCTGTTGAAGCTTATACCGGCCTCTGACGAGGGATTACCGACTCTTTTGATCGCCTTCGATGAGGCGGCTACGCTGTATACGAACGGTATCGACTCCGGGACGGGTCCAGGGAATGAAACACCGTATGCATCCATCCGACGGATGTTGCGCGGTCTGCGCCGGCACCCCGTGTGGAGCGTATTTATATCAACAAATGCCAGAATTGACATGTTTCTGCCGCGGAAGGAGCACGGCTCTGCTCGCGCCGTTGACGGGAGTGATACGGAACCGTTTTCCAGCTTTGAGCTAGACATCGAATGCAAGGAGCGTATTCACCAGTGGGCCGAATTGGAGCTCTGCAAGGAGATTTGCAAATTCGCAACTGTTGACCATATGACCATGTTTGGTCGGCCCCTCTGGCGGCGTTACGCCTTGCAGCCGTACCGCGAACTCCACAGCTGCGTCTATATGGAGATGATGGGTGGGCACGCCCTGTTTTCGGCAGACAACACCCACCACGCATTCATGGCAGTCGCATCTCGAGTGTGCCTTGATCTTCGATTCAATATTCACAGCCTCCAGTTTGCACGGGAGACCGTCGACTACCACCTCCGGCTGCTCATCGGCGTGGACCCAGAGTCTGGCATGTTGAAGACCGCTACACCTTCGGAGCCTGTGGTTGCGGATGTCGCCGCTACCATGCTCGTTCACAATGACGGGTCAAAGTCGGATATGGAGGGTTGGGCAACTTGCATTAATGTGCTCTCCGGATATCTTCTTGGACGTGGCATCGTCAACTCGGGTAACAATGGCGAATTATTCGGTCGCCTTCTGTGCGTATTGGCAAGGGACCAGCTACCAGACGGCCTCTCTGCGGATGAAGATTTCCGGTATTCCCGTCCATTCAAGGTCGACATGTTTCTCAGCGAACTCCTTGGAAGTGGCACCGTTAACGGTCTTATCAACACGGAGCTACAACGTCGACCTCACGGGAAATTCGCGGAGGGCACGCTCCCAGTCTGGGATGAGAAGTTTGACTTTCGGCAGGGTTGGTGCAATTTCAACCATTTTGTTTTCGCAACCCAAAAACTACCTAGGGACCGGGAGAGGCTTCAGAATGTCATCCGCCGGATGCTCAGGAGGAACGCGGCGTTGCAACTGGCTCGTTTCGAAACTGATTGGGATCTACTTTTGCCCGTTTATACCGGAGACATCAACAAACCCATCGAGAGAGATCATCTATCCGCGATTTTCATTCAGTTCAAGGATCGACAGAACTCTGCAAAGCCGACTCTCGCTACTGAATATCGCGACTGCTTCCGCCCTGGTCAGCTTGTCTTTTGCATCCAAATGGAGTTTGGTGCTAGCTGGCAGAACCCCTCGGCTCACATGCAGTGGCCCTCGTGCAAACGGATGAGGGACGAGTCTGCCCAGGTATCGGGACCATTCGTGTTTGGGATGCAGGTTTTCGGCGCCGATGAAAGAACGTTCCCCTTTCTAGCGAAATATCCCCATCTCGGTAAACAGTGCAGAAAACTCGTGCACACTCGGACAACCAAAAGCGATTATCCCGATGAACAACCTGTGCTCCAAATGCTTACTGGAGTAGATAGGGAGGATAAGGGCGAAGCCGGAGGCAGTAACAAAGTTGGATATGAAGGTGCATGTGGACGTGGCATGGGCGGCAATGGTCGTGACGACACCGTGGGGATGGGAATGGAGGTCGATGTTGGGGAGGATATTGATGGCAGCATTGGCGATGATTTGCCGATGAGTGGCATGGAGTAGGTGATTGGCATGCCTGTTTTGTAGTCAATTTGAAAATCGGGTCTTTTTTTTGTGTTTGTTGATCACGTACGGTGATTTGTGAACAACTTTACGAGCGGGAATTGCTGTGGATCTAGCTATAGCTACGCACCGCATATACACCCTTCCCTCGGCCCTACAACAACGACCGTGAATTCTCTTCACCCAGTGAGCCGGGCGTGGATGAAGGGTGGGCGATAGCGTCTTCGTTGTCGCCGACGGCGGGGTTGGCTGTACGGAGGGCGGTGTCGGTGATGTGCTGGCGTTTCTTAGGTTCGCTCTGCGTGTCTGGGTGGGGTCATTGCTGCTTGTGAAGTGGCATTTCGCCTAACGTTCGGCCTGTGGGATGAACTCAGCGGAGACAGACTTCTTCTTTCCTTTCTCCTTCCGTTGACGACCTCCCATTCTTCTGTGGGTGGGACAGCTATGCCTACAGTGGTATCACGGGGTCGGGTGGTGTTGTTGCTGACGGTGGCATCGACTTTGGTGGTGCGGTTATCCTGCCAGCTTTGTGGTGCGGCCACTGTGTCAGCGGCGTGGGTTAAGGTTTCGGTCATGGTGGAAGTTTGTCCCTAGAGCCTTGGCGAGGGCGGACGGAAGCTTTAGGCTCTGTCGTTTGCCTTTAGACTTAGAATCAGACATCGCTGCGTGCAGTGTCAGGTGGCGACCATAATTCTTCGAAGCCACACCCCGAAAATCATCCCCTCCTTTCCTTGAATACGCAAATCCATCAATCTTTACCACGCTTGGTTCTAGAGCGGCAACAGCGGAATCGAGCAAACGGTCGTCCGGCGAGGAACTCTGCCTGCGACTCTGTTTACGCTTGGACGCGCGGTTTCAGTGGGTCGAGCTAAAGGAGGATTTGAAGCCTATTGCTGGGACGCTCAGGGCCGTTGACAAAGAGGTTGTCAGTTGAGTCCTTCGCCAGCAATAATCGGAGAGTTGACAGTGACAGATACATGACATCACAGCCTTCGTGGAAACCGATTCCACCGGTCGTGGGCGGAAACACCCGAAAACGTTCTTCATACACTAAATACGTTTCGTATCGAGGCACGTTGGATCTACGAACACCTATACGCAGGTCGGAAGAAGTTAGGGGTACATCGAAATGGAACGTGCAAGCAGGGCACTATCGAGGAGTGCTACAAACATCTTGAAGAGTACCATTACGGCAAGGACGAGCTAGAGGAAATCTCGCGAGGAGGAAGAGGGTGGCACTGCGCCAACCTCGGCTCCAGCTCAACCCAAGGAGAAGATGTCAAGCAATCCAGGATGGCTACCTAGCACTGCCGGAGGTGCAGGTCAGACCAGCGAGTCAAGCCGCGGAGGAATATCGGATCGTGGCCGTGTGGGTTCTTCGGTGAAGTTTCCTTCAAAGATTGAACTGCGTTCGTTGATCAAGTACAGTGAAGAGCCACAGGAACTAGTATCGTTCGATGTCTCAATTCGAAATATCTGTACGGCGGGCAACTATCCTGCCTTTATGGGCGGAACGGTCACCGGCTTGATCGACGAGGAATGGGAATACGTTCCATTCCACGACCCAGCCGGCAAATGAAACTACATATTTGGGAAGAGGTCCTGTGCAGCAGTTGCCAGTAAATTGGAAGGGAATGCCAAAATCTGGTGGGATGACTACTGCAACCAGGGGAAGCCGGAACCCAACTGCTGGAGACAAGCTAGGTTCGGAAGCAAGGGAGACGGTTCGCGCCCACTATCAGTTGAGGAAGTTTCCATGTTTGACCTTCTCAATGTCGAGTTTTCAACCGAGGATGACCAGCAAGCTGCAATCCTTGAGCTGAAGCACCTACGATGGGACCCTAAGAAGCCAGATGCACTTCCCCAGCGACGTGCAGGTCGGTACCGGGTCCGCAGTAATGGCTGGTACTGCACTGGATTGCGCCACAGTATGACTACTGGTGGGTACTTCGTTGTAATGACGAGTACACAATCGAACTGACCTGGCAGCTAATGCTGCGTGCCGGCATTGCTCGCCCAGCATGGCTTGCTCATGGCATTGCGCGCTCAGCAAGTCCTGTTCACAGTATTTCTCGCGCAGCGTGGCTCGTTCACGGCACTACTCGATCGGCACGGCTTCTATTAGGCCTGGCTCATTCCCGGCATTACTCGCCCAGCGTGGCTTGCTCACGGCATTGCCCACCGCAAGTCCCGTTCACAATATTTCTCGTGCAGCATCGCTCGTTCACGGCAGCTTGTTCGCGGCGCCTCGTTCTCGGCGGCTCATTTCCGGCGACTCGCTCCCGGCGGCTCGCTCTCACCGCCTTGCTCGGTGGCTCGCTCCCGGTGGCTCGCTTCCTGCTCCCCCATCCACTACCGCAGCTCCCCCTCGGACACCTCACTCCTGGTGTCTTCCTCCTCAGCCGGCACCCGCCTCCCCACATCCGTAGAGGAGAGGAAGTCTAGCACCGCCTGGCTGCACCTCTCATCCGCCAGGAGTTCCCGGATCTTCCACCTATCCTTCCACCTCCCGGGTCTGGGTCGGGTACCGGCACCACCAACATTGCGGGGTATGCCGGTTCTTCGACCAGTTGAGGTACTGTCCGGATAGGCAGTGCCCTGTCTTGGCCTGGTAGAACCGCGAAGCGAGCCTCTTCGTACTGCCGGCATAAGCCGACGGAATGATGCAGGGTTGGAAATCGGTTGGAGAGAGAAGTCAAGAAACCCGGCCTTGGCAAACTTGCCGCCACCTATCCCAAGGCCGACCAACATGCCGCTGCGTAACATGCATTGCTGCCGCTCTGGTGTTCTCCTCCTACTTCGCCCGGCCGTCCAGACCTTGCATCGTTTCCAAGGGTCGTCATCGCCACCTCTGCCTTTTTGTAGTCACCTAATTATTTGTCAGCAGGGTTCATGTACAACACGAAGTAAAGATTATAGAATCAGGCCGTCGCGAACGGCCCTGAGAGGTGTTCGCAGCAACGCAGCACGGTACGCCCAAACTTGTGGGAGGGCGGCAGGACCAGGAGGACAGCTGTGGAAAGGGGGGGGGGGGGGGGGGGGGGGTGGGGGTACGGCTGGAATTGAAAATTGTGTTGTCAGTATCTTGGCCACTTCTTCTGCACCTGCTGTACGCCGTCAATAATGCACCGAGGCATTTGCTCCGCAGCGGTTGGTTTTGGGGAGGGTTACCTGTGCTCTGATTGCAATGAGCCCGCCCCCATGAAATCAACGAGCGGGGTTGCATCCGCTACACTCGAACTGGGCTTGTTCCCCCACCCACTGGAGGTTCTCATTTACCGCACCCCTACCGATCACCACGGCACTCAGCGATGCCAGTCAGCAGAGTTATAATCGGATCCGGATGAACAGGGGTAGCGATCCCGCCAATCAGAGCTACCAGCTCCTCATTCTTCAATGGGTGTGCGAATGCAAGAGGAAGCCAAAAAGGCGGAGCCTCGGGGCCGGGCTAGAATATGTGATACCGAAACGATGTCTGGTTGGTGTCTTGGCATTCGCCTCCCCATGACGTGCCTCCTGTGTGGGAGGGCTGCATGCGGAAAAATTATTTTGCGAAATAACCCCTTTGAAGGAATTTAGTTTCACGCTAATTCTGACATTCTGCTAGTTTTCGTCGCGGGTGTGGTAATTGTATACCACTAAACTACACCCCCAACGTGAAAGCTAGTGAAATGTGAGAATTAGCGCGAAACTAAATTCCCTCAAAGGGGTTATTTTACAAAATAGTACGTGCCTCCGACACATGGCGCTTAACATGTTTGGGAAGAACCTTGCCCATGAAGAGCAGGGGGGCCACGGACGCTGCCCCACTTCGACCGCCACCCCGTCCCCCCAGAAAGCACATGTTGGTGCTGCGGAGAGCCAGGCCGGACATCACCACCGAAATCCCACTCACAAGGGGGTCCCAGAAAACGAGGAATGAGTCAAGCTCAACGTCAAGTGAGGGATCTCCGATGCCCAGCAGGTGAAGCCGGATTTTTTTTTGTTTAATCATACTCGCATACAGCCTGCCGCCACCCAACACCTTAGCAAAGCTTACCGAAGCACCCAACATCTTTGCGAAGCTTACCGAAGCAACGGCCATGTTAGCAAAGCTAGCAAAGCTACCAAAGCTACCAAAGCTAGGGAGGGAAGCTACAGGAGCAATGTGTGCGGCGGGAGCAGTTTCTACCCGCATTACTACTGTTTCAGTGCGTCTACGCGCAGTTGATCAAGCTCTTCCACGAGTTATCTACGTCACTCTGAAGATCGCATAGAAATAACTATTATTGTATTTAAAATCTATATACCCATTATGACACGAAGTTCAACGTCCCAAATATCGGCGCGAAGTAAAGATCAGCTACGGGGGCGGAAAAGGGCAGAAGGCAGAAGGTGCAGTGCAGATAAAAGTGGAGCAGCAATGCGTAACAGCGCAGTTCTACAACACGTACGAACGTTGTGTAGCGGAAATGAGGGTAGGCAAGAGGCACATACGAGCAGTAGGCCAGCGAGCTGAATGAGGGCAGATCAGCAACACGTACGAGCAGTAGACCCGTGATACTTAACGGCGCGGTTCTGCAACACGTACGAACGTATGTCAGCGGTACGGTCGAGTAGTAGGCTGGCAAGGAGGATGAGGGCAGACGAGCAACTCGTACGTGCAGTAGGCCAGTGATGAGGATGAGGGCAGACAAGCAACGCGTATGAGCAGTGGACCGGCGAGGAGGATGAGGGCAGACGAGCAACATGTGCGAGCCATAAGCCGGCGACGGCAGAAATGGCGGTTATGGAACGCGTACGTGTTGTAGGCCAGCGATGGCAAACAGCGCGGTTCTGCAACAGGTACGAACATAGGTCAGCGGTGCAGTCAAGTAGTCGGCTAGCAAGGAGGATGAGGGCAGAGGAGCAACGCGTATGAGCAGTGGGCCGGCGAGGAGAATGGGGGCAGACGAGCAACGGGTGCGAGCCATAGGCCGGCGATGGCGGAAACAGCGGTTATGGAACGCGTACGTGTTGTAGGCCAGCGATGGCAAACAGCGCGGTTCTGCAACTCGTACGAACGTAGGTCAGCGATGCGGTCGAGTAGCAGGCTATCAAGCAGGATGAGGGCAGACGCGCAGCGAGTACGCCCAGGAGGCGAGCCTGCAGTATGAGGGCAGCCGAGCAATGCGTATGAGCAATAGTCCAGCAACGCGTAATAGGGCATTTAGCCAACGCAGACGAGCGTTGGCCATCGCAAATGAGGGCAGCCGAGTAGCACGTACGCGTGGTAGGTTAGCGATACGTTCGAGCTGTAAGCCAGCGAGGAGAATGAGGGCCGACGAGTAGTGGGGACGAGCAGTCGGCCGGTGATGCGTAAAAGTACGGTTCTGCAACCCATAATAGTGTCGATCAGCGATACGCAAGAGCGGGCGTTGCAAAATGGCGGTTGTGTTGGCGTGGACTTAGGAGATGAATGACTGCTAGTTACTAGTGCGCTGAAACGCTGATCACGTGACCTTTTTTTTTGTTGGTGTTGGCTTTTGGTGGCGATCGGGAGTGTGGTGGGATGTAGATCTCTGAACCAGCGATGGAACCAGAGTTTGACTGGGAGGCTGCTTGAGGATTATAGACGCTCGCTGTATGATACATAACGAGCTCCGGAATTCGGACCCCATTGCGGTTGGCGCTGTGAAGGCTACTGACGATGATTCGTCATCAGGCACGTGAGACGACTGAGAGTGGCTTGGCGAGCAGGGAGCGGGCCTGTTTGCTTTCTTTCGTTCGGGACTTTCACTCCTTCCGTTCATCATCGAGACGACCACACCCGAGAATCCATCAGCGTTTTTCATCCTGCATCCGACATTCACCCGTCCTGTCTCCTGCGTTCGCGCGTCTCGTTTCCGCCCAGTCCTTGTCCTTGTCCTGTCCTGTCTGGCGCTCGTCAGGTTACGGTTCCCCCGGCGACTCACCTGCGCACGGCGTTCACCCGTCCTGTTCGGCCTGCCCACGACTCGCGTTCGCTTCCAGTCCAGTGTTCCTCAGGCTACGGTTCCCGGCTCACATCCGACGATTTACCTGCACCTGACGTTCGCGCGTCTCGTGTCCGCCCGGTCCTTGTCCTCATCCTTTCCTGTCCGGCGCTCGTCAGGCTTCGGTTCCTCTCCGCACCACCGAGTTCTCCACTTTTTTCTCCCCATTGCGACTCTTACAATGTCTGGCAGCTCACCTGCCCTGGATCCGCCGGCGATGC
>Ga0307516_10001676_pt1 | contig 30536 bp, 28 predicted proteins | sample 19_EM_MG_FD_203310 | JGI IMG/M metagenome (GOLD analysis project Ga0307516, IMG submission 203310) | Populus trichocarpa ectomycorrhiza microbial communities from riparian zone in the Pacific Northwest, United States - 19_EM | ecosystem: Host-associated > Plants > Roots > Unclassified | place... | reverse complement strand
GTGCCGGGCGCGTTCTGCATGTGCAGCGCCGCCCGGCCGGCGGTGGCGCTGCGGCGTGGATCGATGACGATGAGGTCGGCCCGGTCGAGGTGCTGCATCAGCGGCGGCATGGTCTCCGCGACGTTCGCGCCGGCGAGCAGGACGGCTGAGGCCTCCGCGAGGTCGGTCACCGGGAACGGCAGGCCGCGGTCGACACCGAACGCGGCGTTGCCGGCCGCCGCGGCCGCCGACATGCAGAACCGGCCGTTGTAGTCGATGCGGCTGGTGCCGAGCGCGAGCCGGGCGAACTTCCCGAGCAGATACGCCTTCTCGTTGGTCAGCCCGCCACCGCCGAAGACGGCGACCGAGTCCGGGCCGTCCGCCGCGCGCAACCACCGCAGCCGGTCGGTGATCAGGCCGAGGGCGTCGTCCCAGGAAGCCGGCACGAGCCGTCCTGCCCGGTTGCGGAGCAGGGGCCGGGTCAGCCGGTCGGGTGCGCCGAGCACTTTCGGGGCGGTCCAGCCCTTCTGGCACAGCCGGCCGCGGTTGACCGGGAAATCGGCCGGCGCGACGGTGACGCCGGCCGCGGTCGTGCCGCTGATCCGGGTCGCGCACTGCAGGGCGCAGTAGGGGCAATGGGTAGCCACGTCAGACACGGCTGGTCTCCCGGGTCAGGCCGGCGGATCCGCCGGGAAGTTCGCTGCGGCGCAGGTAGGCGACGTGCAGCACGGTCACGCAGAGCGCGTAGTAGGCGAGAAACGCCACGAAGGCCGGGATGCCCGACCCGCTCGCGTCGGTGTAGGAGATCTTGAAGCACAGGTTGATCGCCGCACCGCCCAGCGCGCCGACGGCACCGGCGACGGCGATGACCGCACCGGACATGCGCCGGGCCCGGGCGAGTGCCTCGGCGCTGCCGGCACCGGCCAGGACGGCGTGCTCGGCACGCCGGGCGAAAACAGCCGGGATCATCTTGTACGTCGAACCGTTGCCGATCCCGCTGAGCACGAACAGGGCGGTGAACCCGGCGACGAACAGGCCGAAGGAGTCGACGGCCGCCGCGACGATCAGCACGACCGTGCCGGACGCGAGGCCCAGGAACGTCCACAGGGTGACGCGGGCGCCGCCCCATCGGTCCGCCGCCCATCCGCCGAGCGGCCGGCACAGGGAGCCGAGCAGCGGCCCGGCGAAGGTGTGCGCGACGGCCTGCTCGGGGGTGGCGCCGAACTCGTTCTGCAGCACGAGGCCGAACGCGAAGCCGTATCCGATGAACGAGCCGAACGTGCCGATGTAGAGCAGGGAGATCCGCCACGTCTCGGGGTCGCGGGCCGCGTCGCGCAGTGCGCCGGGCGCGGAGTGCACGGCGGCCACGTTGTCCATCCGGCGTGCTGCCAGGAACGTGGCGACGACGATGAGCGGCAGGTAGACGTACGCCAGGATCTCGGGGTGGCCCGCGCCTGCGGTGCTGATCACGGCGAGCCCCGTGAGCTGTACCCCGGCGACCCCGAGGTTGCCGCCGCCGGCGTTGACGCCGAGTGCCCAGCCCTGCCGCCGGCCGGGGTAGAAGACGGTGATGTTGGTCATGGACGACGCGAAGTTGGCGCCGCCGATACCCGCGAGCGCGGCGACCGCCAGCAGGACCGCCATCGGGGTGTCCGGGCGCCGCACGACGATCGCCGCCAGCACGGCCGGTGCGACCAGCGCCAGGGTCGACACGACCGTCCAGGTCCGGCCGCCGAGCCGGACCACCGCCCGGCTGTACGGCAGCCGCAGGAGGGCGCCGACCACCGTGGGCGTCATCACGAGGAGGAACTTCGCCGCGGGCGGATGGTGGTACCCGAACTCGGGAGTCATGAACAGAACGAGGACCGACCAGAGGGTCCACACCGAGAAGCCGAGGTGTTCGGTGAGGACGGAGTAGATGAGGTTGCGGCGGGCGACGGACCGGCCGTAGCGGTGCCAGGCCCGCTCGTCCTCGGGATCCCAGCCGGTCAGCCAGCCGGTCGTGCGTGCGGACGGTTCAGGCATCGTTCCTCCGTGCGGTTGAGGCGTGCGCCGCCGGTACGCGGGGATCACCCGCGTACCGGCGGCGCACGGGCCCGGATCAGAAACTGAGATCCAGGGCCTTGACCCGGTCCCTCTTGCGGTCCGGGTGACTGTCGGAGAACACGAAGCAGCGAGTGTTCTGCAGCTTGTCGTCGACGACCTTGGCGGTCGAGAAGATGACCACCGGTACGCGGGCGCCCTTGTTGAGGAAGTCGGCGCGGAAGTCGATGATCGGCGCGTCCTCGCCCCACCGGCCGAGGAAGTCCTCGACCACGTCCTGGTCGGCGTAGATGTGGCGGATATGGTGGCCGACGTACGAGTCCGGCCGCTCGGTCGCCCCGACGAGCGCGATGTCCTTCCAGTTCGCGTACGCGACGGTGCCGTCCTGCTCGATGAGGTGGATGGCCACCGGGCAGCGGTCGTAGTAGGCCTGGATGAGCGGCACCGCGTCCGCACCGGCCGGCTGGTAGTCGTCGCGCGGGCGGTCCACCCGGTCGATCCACGACTGGGCGGTGGAGGCGCCCTCGCCCGTGGTCGGCGCCGGCGTCGGATGGGTGGTCTCGGGCCGCAGCGCCCAGAAGCCGTACGAGCGGCCGCCGACGTCGCCGAAGCCGATGTTGGCGTATCCGTCGGGGAAATCGGCGTTGGCGAACGTCGCCGGCTTGTTCTCCACCGGGGCGCCGGCGGCCAGCAGCGACGGGTAGTCGCCGACGCCGAGGGCGGCAGGCAGCGCGCTGCCGGTGACCGCCCCGGCGCCCAGCAGTTCACCGGCGGCCTTGTTGGCGAGTACGACTGCCCCGTCGGCGTCGGTGACCAGCATGCCGGGGGAGGCGTTGTTGAACAGGTCGAGGAGCTGTCCGGGAGAGGGGTGGTGGGTCATGACTGCCTGCCTTTCGTTGACGTGGATGCGGCGGCCGCCGGATGCGGCGCCGCGGCCTAGAGCACCTTGCGGCTGTAGTTGAAGACCTGCCCGGTTGGGCCGTTGGCGGGGAACTCGGCGATGGTGGTGATCCACTCGGCGACGGTGCCGGCGGGCTTGAGCCAGTCGATGCCGAAGCCCGCGTTGAGCGCGGCGAGGACCTGCGCGTTGGCGGCCTCGTCGAGACCGGCCATGGTCATGGGCGTGGCGACGGGGCCGGGCCGCACCTCGTTGGCGATGATGCCGTCGCCGGCGAACCGCGCCGAGCAGGCTCGCATCAGGGTCGTCAGCGCGGCCTTCGCGGCGGCGTACGCGAAGCGGTCGGGCTCATAGCCGTTGGCCAGGCTGGCGCCGACGAACGTGTACGAGCCCCCGCCCGCCCGGCGCAGCAGCGGCGCCGTGCACTGGATGAGGGTCAGCGCCGTGCCGACGTTGTCCTCGTACGTGCTGGCGGCAACGGGCCACGCCAGCTCGGTGAGGGGGTGAGGCGCGGGCGAGACCCCCGCGTTGACCACGACCACGTCGACCCCGCGGGCTGTGACCTCGTGCGCGCCCTCCAGCGCTGCCCGGACGACGCCTGGGTCGCGCAGGTCGGCGCGGCAGTCGGTGTAGGCCCGGTCCGCGGCGAGAGACGCGTTGCCGCGCCGGGACAGGCCGATGACGTCGTATCCGCGCTTGAGAAGCTCGGCCGCCGTGGCCGCACCGATGCCCGAGGAACTGCCGGACACCACCGCGACCCGGGCGGACTCGGCGGGCATCAGGCGGCCTGGAACACGGTCTTGTCGATGGCGTTCAGCGAGCGCATCGACTCGATGGTGATGACCGCCGGATCGAGCTTGCGGCCGTGCAGCCGTTCGATCTCGATGACCATCTGGACGAACTGCAGGCTCGTCAGCAGGCCGGAGCGGATCAGGTCCGTGTCGGCACCGATGTCGACCGGCTGCTCGTGCAGTCCGGCGACCCAGTGCCGCAGCGCCGTTGCCTTGTCGGTCATGTCAGTCTTCCTCTCGGCGGGCTTGGAACTCGGCGCGGGCTTGGAACTCGACGGTGAAATCGGTGGGATGGGCGAAGGACTGGCTGGTCGTGCGCTGCCCGTCGCGCAGCAGGACGAGCCTTGAGCAGCGGCGGGCCAGGGCCTCGAGGAGCAGGGAGAATTCCGCCTTGGCGAGAGCCGCGCCCGGGCAGGCGTGCGCTCCCGCGGCGAATGGGACGGCGCCGCGCTCGGCCCGGCCGAACTGGAGCCGGTCCGGGTGTGCGAAGACCCTCGGATCGCGATTGGCGGCGGCGAGGCAGATCAGCACGGCGGTGTGCCGGGGAATCCGGACGCCTTGGACGGTGACGTCTTCGGTGGCGAAGCGGATCACCGTCTGCACGGGCGGGTGCAGGCGCAGGACTTCGTCGATGAACCCCTCGCGGACCGTCGGGTCGAGCAGCTCACCGAGGTCGATAGTGCCGTGGGCCAGGCGGTAGACGAGGGACGTGATGAACGCGCTGCTCGTCTCGGTGCCGGCCAGGAAGAACAGCAGAGCGGTGGCGCGTACCTCGTCGTCGGTCAGGGAGATGCCCTTGCGGTCGCGGGTGCGCTCGATGGTCGCGAGCAGTGAGGTGTCCCCGGCGCCTGCCGCGGTGCGGTGTTTCTCGATGAGCCGCAGGAGCTCGGCGGTCTGGGTGTGGGTGGCGGGCGTCTCCTGGGTCGGCAGGTCCAGCAGATTCGCCAGGGGACGGGTCAGCCGATGGAACGTGCCGGCCGAGCCGGTGCCGACGCCGAGCAGCCGGCAGACGATGCCGTACGGGACGAGGTGGGCGTACTCGCGGTAGAAATCGTCCGTGGTGGTACCGGCCAGCCGTCGGGCCAGCGATTCGACCAGTGGTGGCATGAGCGTGGCGCGGTATTCGGCGACCCGTCCGGCGGCCAGCATCGGTGCCAGCAGGGTCCGGAACGCCCGGTGCCGGGGGCCGTCCGCGTCGAGCACGTTGGGCCCGAGCACGCGGGCGCTGGCCTTGAGCGGGTGCTCGGCCAGGATGGCGGGATGCGTCAGGGCTTCCCTGACGGCGGCGTGACCGGTGACGGCGACCAGTCCGGTGCTTAGGACGTGCACGTCGGTTCCGGTCGGGAGCCGGCGATGCCAGAAGGGTTCCGCGAGCAGGGCCGGTGCGGTGTCCTCGGCGGTCACGGACATGAGAGCCGGCCTCCCGCGCCCAGTGCCGCGACGCCGGCGAGCAGGGTCAGCGCGGCGCGCCACTCCTCGGCGGTGCGGCCCGAGCTGTCCGGCCTGCAGTAGGCCGCCGACAGCGTCGCCCTCGGCGCGGCTTCCCCGGTGATCTCGGCCAGGAACCTCGTGCCGGCCGGTTCGTGGCGCTCGGCGTCCGGCGCGGCCGAGCCGAGATCGAGGCGGATGTCGGGGGCGAAGTTGCGGCGGATCAGCTCGTGGGCCAGCCGCAGCCGGGCGACCGGATCGTGCTCCTCGGCGAAACGCGCCACCAGGGCGTTGGCGGCGTCGACGGTCAGCTCGGCCCGGCGCTTTCCCTGAATGGATTCCAGGGCGAGCGAGAATTGTTCTTCCTTGCGATCGTGAGCGGGCACGGTCGATCTCCTCACCGTTGGGTGAATCGAGGGTGTGCGAGATGGGTGGAACGAATCAGCGTGAATAGCCGAACCGGGCGGCGAGCGCGCGCCTGTCCACCTTGGTATTGTCCAGCAGCGGAAGGGCCTCGACGAAATGAATGCTCGCGGGCATCATGTAGGCCGGAAGTGTGCCGGAGAGCCGTTCCCGGAATTGGCGGTCGGTCAGTTCCCCGGCGGGGCGTTCGGCGAACATCACGATGCGGGGCGTGCCGGATCGGTCGGGGATCGGGGAGATCACGCAGCGGCGTACGCCCGCCCGGCGGGCCGCGGCCTCGATCTCGGCCGGCTCGATGCGATGTCCGGCGATCTTGAGCTGAGCGTCGGCGCGTCCGGCGAAGTGCAGCGTGCCCTGCTCGTCGAGTCGTCCCCGGTCGCCCGTGAGGTAGACCGGCACGGCGGCCTGCCCGACGGTGACCTCGGTGAACACCGCGTCGGTCGCCGCGGGATCGTCGAGGTAGCCCAGTGCCACGCCGTTACCCCCGATGGCGACCTCGCCGGTATCACCGGGTGCGGCGAGGACCCCGTCGCGGACGATGTGGATCTCGGTGCCGGGGACGGGTTCTCCCGCCGGCACTCCCGCGGGATTGTCGGTGTCCTCGAGCGTGATGCGCCGGGTCGTGACGAAGACGCAGGACTCCACCGGCCCGTAGCCGTTGTACAGCTCGATGTCCGGGTGGGACCGCAGGAGCCGGCGGCAGTTCGCCGGTGGTGGCCGGTCGCCACCGAGGAGCAGGGCGCGCAGCCCGGCCAGGCAGTCGAGGTCGCCCCCGGCGACGACGTCGAACAGCGCCGGGGTCATGAACAGGTGGGTGGCGCCGGAGTCCTTGATGTAGCCGCGCAGCGCCGGTGGCGTCAGGAGGTCGTCCTCGTGGACCAGGACGGTCCCGCCCACCAGGAGCATGCCCCACAGCTCCAGGGTGAAGGCGTCCCAGGCGACCGCGGCCGCGTTGATCATCACCGGAGCGGGCCCGAAGTCGAGGAACGGCTCCGGAGTGAAAAGCCTGGTGGTGGCGCGGTGCGGGGAGAGCACCGCCTTGGCCCGGCCGGTGCTGCCGGAAGTCCAGAACAGCGTCGCGCAGGACTCCGGTGTGACGTGCGGAAGTAGGGAGGGCGGCCGGGCCGGTGGGCCGGCGTGCCGTAGTTCGGTGAAAGTGAGGTGCTCGCACCGGGCCTCGGCCAGGGCCGTGGAGCCCGGGTCGTCGGCCAGCACGACCGGTGCCCGCATCGCGGTGACCAGCTCGTGCAGGCGGTTGGCGGGCCAGCGGACGTCGAGGACGGCGTAGGCCGCCCCGGCGCGTAGCACGCCCAGCAGGACGACGGCCAGCTCGGCGGAGCGGCGGGCGGCGACCGGGACGATGTCGCCCGGCCGCACGCCCCGGTCCCGCAGGTGGTGGGCCACGAGGCGGGACTGCTCGATGAGTTCCGCGTACGAGATCCGCTGCTGGCCGCAGAGCAGAGCCGTGCGGTCCGGGTGCCGCCGCGCGACCCGCGCGACGGCGTCGTGGATGGTGTCGGGGGGAGCGTCCTTGCCGAAGGAGCTGTGCACGGCCGTGGCTCCTCAGTCGAAGATCATCGACGACGGGAGGATCGATCCCGGCGCGAGGTCGAGCCGGGCGGGCGCGGAGAACTCCATGAGCACCGCGCCCTCCGGGCCGACGTAGGTGGCGGTGTGCCGTTGGCGTGCCGGGATGAAGGCCACGTCCCCCGCCTCGAGCTCGTACTCCGTGCCCTCGCAGACGAAGCGGATCGAGCCCTCGGTGACCACCACCCACTGCTCGTTCTCGTGCCAGTGCGGCGGCATGTTCAGCTCCCCCGCCTGGTCCGCCACCACCTTGAGGCAGGACATCTGCTGTCCGTACACGAATCGCCGGGAGAGGGCAATTCCCTCCGCCTTGAGTTCCTCGTGCTCGGCCCAATTGATCTTCACGGCAGCCTCATTTCCTGGGAATGGGAAAGGAATGAAGTCTGCGGGTACGGATTCCACCGCCAGGGGCCGATATTTTCCGGGCCGACTTGAACATTACCTATTCGAGCGGTGTCGATCAATGTTTTTCTCAAATCATGGGCGGCCGTGCATTTATGCGGGTGCGGGCTGTGGAACCCGGTCCCGCAAACGCGTGGCAAGGACCACGCAGGCCGCGAAAACCGCGACGAGAACCCAGAACGTCGTCCCGAGCCCGGCGGCGTCCGCGAGCCAGCCGAACGCCGGGGAACACAGGCCGCCCGCGGCCATGGCCAGCCCGAGGGTCAGGCCGCTGGCGGTACCGGGCCGGTTCGGCAGGTAGTCCTGGGCGAGGGTGACCTGGGCGGCGAACGGCAGGAACATGGCGGTGCCGAACAGGATCACGCACGCCGTCAGAATCGCGAACGACGGTGCCCAGGCGATGCCCGCGAGGGCGGGCAACGCGATCAGGTAGCCGGCCCGTACCGCGGTCATCCGGCCGTACCGGTCGCCGATCCAGCCGCCGAGCAGGGTTCCCGCCGCCCCCGATGCGGTGTAGCACGTGAGCGCCGCGGCGCCGGCGGCGGCCGACCCACCCAGGTCGCGCTGCACGTGCAGCGCGATGAGCGAGGTGACCGTGACGAACGGGATCGACCAGCCGACGATCACCGCCACGAGCCGGGCGAACGCCGGCCAGTCATCGGCGCGGCCGACCGGCGGGGCGGCCCCGGCGGCCGGAGCCGGTGGGGCCGGCGGGGCCGTCGTGATGAGCGCGGCTGGGGCCGCCGGGCTCGTCGGGATTGCCGGGCCGGGCTCGCGCTGTGACGCACGTCTGCTCCGCAGCAGCCACAGGATCGCCATGACGGCGGCGGGCACCGCCAGCAGGGCGCTGCCGCCGAAGCCGACCCGGCCGATCACCAGCGTCACCAGCGCGGGTGCCAGCGCGCCGCCGAGCGTGCCGCCGACCGAGAAGACGCTCATCGCCCGCTGGGACGAACCGCCGGCCGCCCGAGCCTGGCTGGTGGCCGGCGGGTGATAGGCGGCGATGCCGGTCCCGGCCAGCGCGAACCAGAGCCACGTGAGGGCGTACCCGGAGGACAGCCCGGCCGCCACGACGCCCAGCGCCGCGGTGCAGAAGCCGGCGGGCACCAGCCAGGACCGGCCGCCGCGGTCGGCGATGACGCCGAACACGGGTTGGAACAGGCTGGACACGCCGCTCGCGGCGAACGCGAGTCCGGACACCGCGGCGTACCCGTAGTGGCGCTCGGCCATGAGGAACGGCAGCATCGCCGGGATGACGCCCTGGTAGAGATCGTTGACCGTGTGGGTGCTGGTGAGAAATGCGATGCGAGTGCGGTTCACTTGTCTGCTCCTCTGACGAGTTGGCTCACGCGTCGGCGGCGCGGTTGACCGCGGCCATGACGCCCCGCACGGACGCGGCCAGCAGGGAGGTGTCCCAGCCGGCGCCCCAGCGCGCGACGCCGTTGACCCGGCACTCCAGGTACGCGACAGCGGGGCTGTCCGGCCCGGTGCCGATCGCGTGCTCGGTGTAGCCGACGACGTCCACGACGAACCCGGCCTCGCGCAGGGCGTCGGCCATGGCGGCCAGCGGCCCGTTGCCGTCGCCGGCGCAGACGACCTCGCGGCCGCCGGTGTGCAGCGTGGCGGTGAAGGTGTGGGTGCCCGGGGCCGGCTCCCCGGTGCTCCAGGAGGTCAGGGTGACCGGGCCGTCGCGTCCCGGGTCGAGGTACGTGCGCTCGAAGAGCTCGCGCAGGTCCTTGGCCGTGAGTTCCTGGCCGGTCGCGTCGGTCACCCGCTGTACGACCGCGGAGAAATCCGGGCGCATGCGCTGCGGGAGGTCGAGGCCGTAGTGGGTGTTCAGCAGGTGGGCGACGCCGCCCTTACCGGACTGCGAGTTGATCCGGATGACCTCTTCGTAGGCGCGCCCGAGGTCGGCCGGATCGATCGGCAGGTACGGCACGGCCCAGGGCGCGTCTTCCGGCGGTACGCCGTCGTCGGCGGCCCGCTTGGCATGGTGGGCGAAGCCCTTGGCGATGGCGTCCTGGTGGGTGCCGGAGAAGGCGGTGTGGACCAGACCGCCGCCGTAGGGGTGCCGCGGGTGCACCGGCAGCCGGTTGCAGTGCTCGACGACCTCACGGACCGCGTCGATGTCGGAGAAGTCCACCATCGGGTCGACGCCCTGGGCGTGCAGGTTCAGGGCGAGGGTCACCAGGTCGACGTTGCCGGTGCGTTCGCCGTTGCCGAACAGGCAGCCCTCGACGCGCTGGGCGCCGGCGAGCATCGCGAGTTCCGCGCAGGCCACCCCGGTGCCGCGATCGTTGTGCGGGTGTACGGACAGGATCACGCTCTCCCGCCGGGCCAGGTTGCGATGCATGTATTCGATCTGGTCGGCGTACACGTTGGGGGTGGCGACCTCGACCGTCGCGGGCAGATTGTGGATGACCGGCCGATCCGGGCAGGCCTCCCACAGCTCGGTCATGCTGTCGCAGATCTCCAGCACGTAGTCGGGCTCGGTCAGGTTGAACACCTCGGGGGAGAACTCGAACCGGACCGCGGGACCCGGCCGCCGCTCGGTGCGGCGCAGCAGGTGGGTGCCGGCGTCCAGGATGAGCCGGTGGACCTCGGCGCGGGAGCGGCCGAGCACGACATCGCGCCACACGGGGGCGGTCGCGGTGTAGAGGTGCACGATCACGCGGGGGAGCCCGGCGACGGAATCGATCGTCCGGTCGATGAGATCCGCGCGGGCCGCGGTGAACACCGAGATGGTCACGTCGTCCGGCACGGCGCCGGTGGTGGCCAGGTGCCGGACGAAGCCGAAGTCCGTCTCGCTCGCGGAAGGGTAGCCGACCTCGATCTCCTTGTAGCCCATCGCGACCAGCAGGTCGAACATGCGGCGCTTGCGGGCGGTGTCCATCGGCTCGGCGAGGGCCTGGTTGCCGTCGCGCAGATCGACCGGGACCCACAGTGGTGCCTGGCGCAGGCGAGCGGTGGGCCAATCGCGGTCGGTCAGCGGCACCGCGACGCGCTCCTCGACCGGGCGGTATCGGTGCGAGGGCATCCGGCTGGCCCGCTGCCGATTCCACTCCGGAGCGTGCGAGGGGATCTCGCCGTCGGGCGTGCGCAGGGTAGGGAAGGCGGAGGTGCGGATGGTTGCCATGGTGGAAGCTTCTTTCCTCGGGTCGGCAGGCGACCGGCATGACCTGGCACCCGCTGCGGGGCGCCGGTCGTGTCAGACCCCGTAGCGGCATGCGAGGAGAAGGCAAAGCTCTGGCATGCCCGGTACGCTAGCCGACGACAACTCCTCAGACAACCTGATAAGTGACGGTGATGCCCGATGGCGCTCGACACCCTCCGCTCCTCCCCCCTCGTCGAGCAGGCCACGGAACGTCTGCGGGAAGAAATTTCCAACGGCCAGTGGGAGATCGGCACCAAGCTGCCGAGCGAGACCGCGCTCGCCAAGATGCTCGGCGTGGGCCGGTCGACGGTCCGCGAGGCCCTGCGGGCGCTGTCGGGCGCGGGCCTGGTGCAGGCGCGGCAGGGCGCGGGCGTCTTCGTCATCGCCACCCTGCCCCGGGAGGACTGGGTCGCGGGCATGCGCCGGGCCGCGATCACCGACGTGTACGAGGTCCGGATGCTGGTCGAGGTGGAGGCCGTCCGGCTCGCCGCCGCCCGTCGTACCGACGAGGACCAGGACGGCATCCGGGCGGCCCTGCAACGGCGCCGGGAGGCCGCGGGGGAGGGCGACGCCCCGTTCGTGGACGCCGACATCGCGCTGCACGCGGCCGTCGTCGCGGCAGCGCACAACCCCGTCCTCACCGCCCTGTTCACGGAGTTCCTGCCCGTGCTGCGCCAGGGGCTGATCGACATGGTTCAGCTGCTCGGCCTGCGTGGTGAGCGGCCCAACCACGGCGAGGACGCCCACGCGGTGCTGGTCGAGGCGGTCTGCGCCGGTGACGCGGCGGCGGCCGGCCGCGCCCTGCGCGAGGAACTCGAGCAGACGCTCGCCCGGCTGCAATCGGGGTGACCGACGGTCGTCCCATGATGCGGGAACTGTGATCGATGTATTTTGAAGCTTTGTTGCGCGGTGTTTCTCCTCGGTAACCCAGCGCAAGCCTCGGTGGGGCGGGCCGGTTCGGGCGCCCGCCCGCCGCGGACGCCTTGTCGTTCCCCGGCATTCGCTCATAAGCTCCCCCAATCGACGGTGGATCAACGGAATCCCGGTCCGCCGGATAAGGGGGAGCGGGGCCGTTGCCGCGCATTCCTTCGGTGTCTTCTTCCCAGCTCAGGGCCGTTCTGAGTGCTCAATGACGAGCTCGGGCGGTAATTCCTGACGCCTTTGTCGGCCGTACGTAAATTCTGCGTGGAACGTGAGGTGACGCATGCCGGAGAAGCAAGAATCCATTTTCGAAACGGGAGCGGAACTATTCGTGTCGGTCGCCCCCGGTGAGATCTACGAACTCGTCGCGGACCTGCGGAACAGTCCGCTCTGGAGCGCCGAGTGCACCGGCGGCGAGTGGGTCGGCGGCGAACCGGGCACGGTGGGTGCCGTCTTCCGCGGCGACAATCTGCGCTCCGGCGACGTCGTGGCGTGGGCCCCGGTCGTCCGCGGACGATGGTCCACCTACGCCGAGGTGGTGCACGCGAACCCGGGCAAGGAGTTCGCGTGGGCCATGCGGGACAGCGCCGGCCGGGCCCAGGACAGCGTCTGGTCGTTCACGATCACGCCGGTCCAGGGCGGCTGCCTGCTGGCGCACCGCTTCCGGATGGGCCGGCCCACCGAGGGCATCCGCGAGATCACCGCCGGGATGACCGAAGCCACCCGGGAACGCTTCCGGCACGAATGGGCCGGCAAGCTCGCCCGCGACCTGTCCGAGACCGTACGCCGGCTCAAGACGGTGCTCGAGAACGAGCCCGCCGCCCTCCGAGCAGAGAAGGCGTAAACCGTGCTCTTGCAACGGATCGGGAACCACGGCATCAACCTGGGCACGCTACTCGACCGGGCCGCCGCGCGTCATCCCGCCAACATCGTGGTGCTCGACCACGACCTCGACGTCGCCCCACACCTCGGCCGCCGGCTCACCGTCCCCGAACTCGCCGACCTCGTCGACACCCTCGCCTCCCGCCTCTGGGCCGCGGGGGTACGTCCCACCGAGCGGGTCGTCGTCCACAAGTCCGACGGCTTCGACATCCTGCTCCTGGCGTTCGCGCTGGCGCGCATCGGTGCCGTACCGGTGCTGCTGTCAGCCAAACTCGACGGTGACACCGCGCTCGAGTTGCTGCGCCGATCGGCACCCGCCCGGCTGATCACCGACCGAGCCAAACTCGACCACGACCTACCCGCTGAGGTCTTCGCCGTGGCCGCGCAGGTGCTGATCACCGCCGGCGAACACCCGGGCTCCACCAGTCTCGCCGAACTGGCCGGGTCCCCCCGCGTGCCCCCGGTGCCGATGCCGCCCGAGCATCCCACGCTCGTCACGCACACCTCCGGCACCACCGGCATCCCGAAACTGGCTGTCCATACCGGACATACGCTGCTGGCCCGCTACCGGCCGCAGGCCACCGTGGCCGCGCTGGTGCGCCGGCGGGAGACCGTGGTGATGCACGTGTCCTTCGTGCACTCCCGCGCCGTGAGCGCCACGGCCATCACCCTGCTGCGCGGCGTACCGCTGGTGGTTCTCGCCGACGACGACCCGGCCCGGGTCGGCCCGCTGCTGGCCCGGATGCGGCCCGGCGTGATCGAGGCGCACCCGAACACGTTCATGCGCTGGGAGGAACTCGCCGACGACCCCCGGCGCCCGCTCGCCACGGTCAAGTACTTCAGCAGTACGTTCGACGCCATCCATCCCCGGACCATGCGCCGCATGCTGGCCGCTTCGCGTCGGCCGAACCCGCTGTTCCTGCAGCTCTACGGGCAGAGCGAGACGGGACCCGTGGTCGGCCGCTCGTACTCGCGGCGGCGCCTGGCCGACGACGGTGCGGGCCGGTGCGTCGGCATGCCCTTCCCCGGCATGACCGGCGTCCGGGTGGTCAGCCGCGACGGGCGACCGGTGAGCGCGCAGTCGCCCGGGCACATCGAGGTCCGCAGCGGCGGCCGGGCGGTGACGTATCTCGGCGACGAGGACCTGTACCGCCGGCAGTGCGACGACCAGTGGTGGCGGATGGGCGATCTCGGGTACCTGACCCGCTGGGGCTGCCTGCACCTGCTCGACCGCGAGATCGACCGCATCCCCGGCTTCGGCAGCACCCTCGTCGTCGAGGACGCCCTGCTGTCGCGGCTGCCCGACCTCACCGAGGTCGTCATTCTCCCGGACGCCCACGGCCGCGCGGTACCCGTCGTGTGCACCCGCGAGGACCGGCCGCTCGACGACGATCGCTGGCGAACGGCCGTGGCCGATCTGCCGACGATGCGCGCGCCGCTGCACCGGCGCCTCGCCGACCTCCCGCACACCGCCACCACCAAGATCAAGCGCAGCGAGCTCGCCCGGCTGCTCGCCGCGCGCGATGCCGGCAGCGGGGAGGAGTCGTGAGCGACGTCTTCACCGCCAAGGTCGCGATCGTGACCGGTGCGGCCGGTGGCATCGGGGCCACCGTCGCTGGTGCTCTCGCCGATCGGGGCGCCACGGTCGTCGCCGTCGACCGGGACGCCCAGCGACTGCGCCGCAGCGCCGGGCGGCCCGACGGGCGGCTGGTCGCGATGCCGGCGGACGTCACGGACGCCGATCAGGTGCGCGCCCTGGCCGAGGCGGCCGAGCAGCGGGTCGGCCCGATCGACTTGCTCGTCAACGCGGCCGGTGTGCTCCATCTGGGCCGGGCCGTCGCCCTGGCCGACTCCGCCTGGCTGGACACGTTCGCCGTCAACGCCACCGGCGTCTTCCTGATGTCGCGGACAGTCGCCGCCCGGATGGTGCCGCGCGGCAGGGGAGCCATCGTGACCGTCGGCTCCAACGCCGGCGCCACACCGAGGGTGGGCATGGGCGCCTACGCGGCTTCCAAGGCGGCCGCCGCGATGTTCACCCGCTGCCTCGGCCTCGAGCTCGCGGCCAGCGGCATCCGCTGCAACGTCGTGGCCCCGGGCTCCACCGACACTGCCATGCTGCGCTCGTTGTGGGAGGGCGGCGGCGACCTGCAGGCCACCATCGACGGCTCACCGGAGGACTACCGCATCGGCATCCCGTTGCGCCGGCTGGCGCAACCCGCCGACGTCGCGGAGGCCGTGCTCTTCCTCCTCTCCGAGCGAGCCCGGCACATCACCATGCACGAACTAACCGTGGACGGAGGCGCTTCCCTCGGTGTCTGAACAACTGACCCGCACGACGGGAATACCTGTCATCGACCCGTACCCGATGCCGGCCACGCAGGCGCTGCCGCCCAACACCGCGACCTGGACGCTCGACCCGCGCCGCGCGGTCCTGCTGCTGCACGATATGCAGGAGTACTTCCTGAGCCCGTTCCCGCCGGGCGTCTCGCCGGTGACCGAGCTCGTCCGCAACGCCGCTGCGATCCGGCAGCGCTGCGCCGATCTAGGCATCCCGGTCGCGTACACGGCCCAGCCGGGCGCGATGACTCCGCACCAGCGCGGCCTGCTTCGCGACTTCTGGGGACCCGGCATGACCGCCGGTACCGCCCATCGCGACATCGTCGAGCCGCTGGCACCCCGCCCCGGTGACTGGCGGTTCACCAAGTGGCGCTACAGCGCCTTCCACAACTCGGAGCTGCTGCTCCGCATCCGCGGAAGCGGGCGAGACCAGATCATCGTCTGCGGGGTGTACGCCCACATCGGAATCCTGATGACCGTCAGCGAGGCGTTCGCCCACGACATCCAGCCCTTCCTGCCCGCCGACGCGATCGCGGACTTCACCGCCGAGGACCACCACATGGCTTTGCGCTACGCCGCGAGACGCTGCGCGGTGGTCCGCACCACGGCGGATCTGCTCGACGCGCTCGCCATGCCGGGAGCGCCGGCATGAGGAACACCGCACAGATCCGCGAGGTGCTGGCCCGGCTGCGGTCCCCGGAGCCACCCCCGTTCGCCGTCCTGCACCGGCCGGAGGCGACCGCCGACGAGGTGACGGTGCTCCTGGGCGACATCGCCGCGGTCGACCGGCTGGCGGACCTCCCGGTGCCGGACGACACCGGTGGACCTGCCCGCCACGACGTCCTGGCGGTCATCCCCTACCGGCAGATCGCCGAGCGGGGGTTCCCGGCACCCGACGACGGCGCTCCGTTGCTCGCCATGACGGTGCGCCGTCAGGTGAGCGTTCCGCTCACCGCGTTCCTGCGCGCGGTCGGCGACAGCGCCATCGACGTCCGCGACGGGGAATACGACCTCGACGACGACGCGTACGCCGCACTCGTCGAGCGGATCCGGGAACGGGAGATCCGGGCGGGGGCCGGCGCGAACTTCGTGCTGCGGCGCACCTACCGGGCGACCCTCGGCGGCCACCCCGCGGCAACCGGGCTGACCCTGTTCCGCCGGCTGCTGCGCCGCGAGAACGGTGCCTACTGGACGTTCTGCGTGTACACCGGTGAGCGCACCTTCGTCGGCGCGAGCCCGGAACGCCATCTGAGCCTGTCCGGTGGCGTCGCCGTGATGAACCCGGTCAGCGGAACCTACCGGTACCCGCCTGGCGGGCCCGTCCGCTCCGGACTGCTCGGCTTCCTCGCGGAGACCAAAGAGTCCGAGGAACTGTGGATGGTGCTGGACGAGGAGCTGAAGATGATGGCCCGGATCTGCTCGGACGGCTGCCAGGTCCGTGGCCCGTTCCTCAAGGAGATGGCGCGGCTGGCGCACACCGAGTACCTGATCGAGGGACGTACCGGCCGGGACGTGCGGGACCTGCTGAGCGAGACCATGTTCGCGCCCACGGTGACCGGCAGCCCGGTGGAGAGCGCCGCCGAGGTGATCAGCCGGTACGAGCCCGAAGGGCGGGGCTACTACAGCGGAGTGCTCGCACTCGTCGGCCGCGACGGCCGCGGCGGCCGACGTCTCGACTCGAGCATCATGATCCGCACGGCGGACATCGACGCCCGGGGACAGGCACGGATCGCGGTGGGCGCGACCCTGGTACGCCACTCGGATCCGCGTGCCGAGGCAGCGGAGACCCGGGCCAAGGCCGAGGCGTTGCTGGCCGCACTCACCGATGCCCCGGTCGTACCGCTCGGATCGGATCCCGACGTGCGTCGGGCGTTGCACGAGCGCAACCGTACGCTCGCCCCGTTCTGGTTCGGCGCGGACACCGGCGGCCACAAGCCGGTGCCCGCGGCGGCCGGCCGCCGTGTGCTCGTGGTGGACGCCGAGGACACGTTCACCTGGATGATCGCCCGCCAGGTGCGCTCCCTGGGACCTGAGGTCACCGTCGTGCGCCACGACGAGGTCGGGAACCTGCGCGACAACGACCTCGTCATCCTCGGGCCGGGACCGGGCGATCCGCAGCGACGCGACGATCCGCGGATCGCCCGGCTGGAGGAGATGGTGCGCTCGTTGCTGGACGCGCGGCATCCCGTCCTCGCGGTGTGCCTGAGCCATCAGGTGCTCTGCCGGGTGCTCGGGCTGCAGGTGCGGCCGCTTCCCGCGCCGAACCAGGGCGTCCAGCGGGAGATCGACCTGTTCGGGCAGGACCGGCGCGTGGGGTTCTACAACTCGTTCGCCGCCCGGTGCGGCGCGGACACGCTGACCTCGCCCGCGTTCGGCGAGCCGGTCGAGGTCGCCCGGACCCGCTCCACAGGCGTGGTGCACGCCCTGCGAGCCCGGGGCCTGCGTTCGCTGCAGTTCCACGCCGAGTCGGTCCTCACCCAGGACGGGATCGGCATCCTGCGCGAAATGATCGTGGGGTTGTTCTCCACGGCCGAGACACCTGTGGTTGCCCGCCCAATTCTGGATATTTGAAGGATTCACCATGTCCGATGTCTCTGCCCCGGCCGGACCCAGGGCGGCCACCCTCCCCGCAACCAGTGCCCCACGAGGCCTGCGCTCGACCGCGGTCCTCGCCCTCGGCACCTTCGCCGTCGGCACCGACGCCTTCGTCGTCGCGGGCTTCCTCCCCGCCATGTCCGCGTCGCTCGGCGTCTCCACCGCGACCGCCGGCCAGTCGGTAACAGTCTTCGCTCTCTCGTACGCCGTCCTCGCGCCCATCGTCTCGACCGTCGCCGCCCGCGCGCCGCGCCGCTTGCTCCTGGTCACCGCATTGCTCGTACTGACCGCCGCCAACCTGGGCTCCGCGCTGGCGTCCAGCCTGCCGGTGCTGCTGGCCACCCGGGTGCTCGCTGCCGCCGGGGCCGCCGGCTACACCCCCAACGCCGGCGCGGTGAGCGCGGCGCTGGTCCGGCCGGAGCAGCGCGGGCGCGCGTTGGCCGTCGTCATCGGCGGGCTCACCGTCGCCACCGCGCTCGGTGTCCCGCTCGGCACCCTGCTCAACCAGATCACCGACTGGCGTACCGTCCTGATCGCGGTCGCCCTGCTGTGCCTGGTGGTCGCCGCGGGGATCCGGCTCGTCATGCCGGCGCTGCCCGGCAGCCCGCGCACGCCACTGCGGCAACGGCTGGCCGTGCTGCGCCGGCCCGCCGTGCTGACGGTCCTGCCGCTGACGGTGCTGGGTATGGCGTCCTGCTACACCATCTACGCGTACAGCATTCCCGCCCTGCACGCCGCGGGAGCGCCGGTGAGCTGGGCCGGGCTCATGCTTTTCCTCTACGGGGCGGGAGCTGTGGCCGGCAACCTCTCCGCCGGCTATGCGGTCGACCGGTGGGGACCGGTTCCGCTGCTGGCCGGCGCCTACACCCTGATGACCGTCGTGCTGGCGGCAGGCGGCTGGCTCGCGGCATCCGATGCGCGGCTGCCGGTACTCGTGGCGGCGATCGCACTCGGCTGGGGTGCCAGCAGCTGGTCGCAGACCCCCGCCCAGCAGCACCGGCTGATCGCCGCCGCCCCGGCGGAGGCACCGCTGGTCATCTCGCTCAACTCGTCCGGCATCTACCTGGGCATCGCGCTCGGCACCGCCGCGGGCGGGGCGACGTTCGGCGCCGGGTTCCCCGCCATGTATCTCGCCGGGGCCGCCGGCGCCGTGCTCGCCTTGGTCGTCCTGCTCATGACGGCGCGCGGAACCACCGGCGTCGGGAGCTGAACCGTGTTACAGACCATGCCCGCGGCGTACATCGAGGAGCTGGGCGCGCCCGGCGTCATCCGCTACGGCGACCTGCCGGTGCCGCGGCCCGGCCCCACGGACGTCCTCGTCCAGGTCGACGTGACCGTCGTCAACCGGGTCGACACGTTCGTGCGCTCCGGCGTCTACCGCACCCCGCTCACGTTCCCGTTCGTGGTGGGGCGCGACTGCGCCGGAACGGTGGCCGAGGCCGGCCCGGGCGCCTTCGGGTTCGCCCCCGGCGACCGGGTGTGGTGCAACAGCCTCGGCCACGGTGGACGTCAGGGACCATCCGCGTCGTACGCCGTGGTCCCGGCGGACCGGCTGTACCACCTGCCCGCATCGGTGGCGGCCACCGACGCGGTCGCGGTCGCGCACCCGGCGGTGACCGCGTACCTCGCCTTGCACGTACACGGACAGGTCCGTCCCGGCGAAACTGTGGTCGTGGCCGGTGCGGCCGGCAATGTCGGCAGTGCCCTGACCGTGATGGCGGCAAGGGCGGGCGCCCGAGTGATCGCGCTGGCACGCCCCCGGGACGAAAACTACTGCCGCACGTTGGGCGCGGCCGAGGTTCTGGACTTCACCGACGACCGGCTCCGCGCTCACTGCGGGCGCGGTGCCGACGTGTGGCTGGACACGTGGGGGTCCGGCGACCTCGAACGGGCGGTCGACCTGCTGGCCGTCCGCGGCCGGGTGGTCCTGCTGGCCGGGGCCGCCGACCGCCCCGTCCTGCCCGCGGGGCCGCTCTACATGAAGGACGGCTCCGTGCGGGGCTTCATCATCTCGCGCGCCGGGACAGCCGAGCTCGCCGATGCTGCGACAGCGGTGAACAATCTGCTGGCCGGGGGCCGCCTGCGCCCGCGCCGGGTGGAGAGCCTGCCACTGAGTGCCACCGCCGAGGCCCACCGCCGGGTCGAGAGCGCACCTTCGCACGGCACCCGGATCGTCCTGCACACCAGGAATCTCTAGCCCGGCCTTGAATCAACCCCATTGCGGGAGGTGGCCGGCGTTGAGGTCGAAGCCGCCGTCACCGCCGGATCCCTGCGCGCCCTTCCGGAAATGCTCCTCCATTGTCGAGGCGTGGCCGAGGCGGAGTTGGATGGCGTGGAGATCCCAACCGGCGTCGATCGAGGCGCCACATTCGCGGCGCGTCGCGGCTACGCGAGCGAACCAACTTCTACTTCCACACGCTGCACGCCCCGGAAAGCCGCCGTGATGCACGGCAGGCACACGGTGTGCGTGATTGGCACGTCGATCACTGCCCGAGGTTCGTAGGGAGTCTGCTGGAGCCGGGCACGATCCCGTGCGTTGCCGGCCACGTGACACCACGCGGCCCTGGCAGGTCTTACGCTGCCCTGGCCAGGGGTGCAGATCGTCAGGGTGCGGCGAGCGCCTCGGTCGGTGCGAGCCGCGCGGCGCGGATCGCCGGGTAGAGGCCGGCGAGGGCACCGATGGCCAGGGTGGCGCCGACGCCGCCGAGCATCGCCCATGCCGGCACCACCGTCGGCCAATGCTGGATCGTCGCATACGCGGCGGTGACGCCAAGGCCGAGGAGCACGCCGCCGACACCGCCGAGTGCGGAGAGCAGCAGCGATTCGGCGAGGAACTGAACGCGGATCTGTCCGCGAGTGGCGCCCAACGATCGGCGGAGACCGATCTCGGCGCGGCGCTCCAGGACCGAGATGACCATGGTGTTCGCGACGCCGACGCCGCCGACGAGCAGGGCCACCGCGCCGAGGCCGAGCAACAGCCCGGTGAACGCCTGGTCGGTGGCCTGTTTCGCGACGAGGACGTCGGAGGGCCGGGAAACCTTGACCTCGTTGGGCGACTTCGGGTTGGCGGTTGCCGCGAGGACCGCCTGGACATCGGTGACGGCGGCTTCGTCGGACCGGCTGTACACGGTGGTGGGGTGCCCGTCGAAGTCGAGCACGCTGGCGGCGGCGTCCCAGCCGATCAACGCGGCCAGGTCGAGCTCGGGGGCGAGGGGCACCGGTTCCAGAATGCCGATCACGGTGAACCAGCGACCGCCGATGTACACCTGGACGTCGGTGCCGTCGGCGCCGATGCCGAGTCGTTCGGCCGTCCTCGAGCCGAGGACGACCGCGGGGTAACGCGCGGTTGCCGCGTTGAGCCATCGGCCGTGCGCCAGTGTGGCACCGACGGCCGAGAGGAGGTCGGTGCGGGCCGCGTAGGTGGTGATACCACCCGACTCGACGGAGGGGATGCGGTCGGAGCGGTACACCTTGGCGCCGTTGACTTTGCCGATCGCCGAAACCGCGGTGACCGGGCCGATGCGGGAGATCATCGACACCGACTCATCGGGCAGATAGGAGTCCTCGCCGAACAGGTTCTGTCCGGGCGCGACGGTGAGCAGGTTGGTGCCCAGCGCGGCGAGAGCGCGATCAAGCTCTGCCCGGCTCGACGAGGAGATCCCGACCACGGCAAGCATCGCGGCGATCCCGATCGCGATGCCCAACGCCGACAGGAACGCCCGCATCGGCCTGGTACGCAGCCCCACCCCGCCGACCCGGAACACGTCCGCCGGTCGCAGCCGGGCGGGGGTGAGCCGGTCCCGACGGCGCGGCACCGGCGGGAAGGCGACGTCTACCATCGCGCCACCGCCAGCGCCGTGTCGCTTTCGACCAGGCCGTCGCGGACGTGGACCTGCCTGGGCACGCCGTCGGCGATCTCCCGGTCGTGAGTGATGATCACCACGGTGGTGCCGTCGGCGTGCAGTTCGCCGAGCAGCGCCATCACTCCGGCACCGGCTGCCGTGTCCAGATTGCCGGTGGGTTCGTCGGCGAGCAGCACCGGCGGCCCGCCGACGATGGCCCGAGCGATGGCGACCCGCTGCTTCTCACCGCCGGACAGTTCATGCGGCCGGTGCTCAAGGCGGTGTTCGAGGCCTACAGAGCTCAGTGTCCGCGCCGCCCGGCGGCGCCGCTCGGACCGGCGTATCCCGGCGTAGAGCAACCCGTCGGCGACATTGTCGAGGGCGGACGCGCCGACCGCGAGATGGAACTGCTGGAACACGAACCCGATGGTCCGTCCGCGCAGGGCGGACAGCTCCCGGTCCGACAGCGTGGCAACGTCGTGGCCGGCGACCCGCACGATGCCCGCGGACGGGCGGTCGAGGGTGCCGATCAGGTGCAGCATGGTGGATTTGCCGGAGCCGGACGGACCGACGATCGCGACCATCTCGCCGCGCTTGATGCTCAGGGAGACGCCACGCAGTGCGGATACCCCGCCCGGATAGGTCTTCGCCGCCTCGACCAGCTCGACCATGCCGTCTCCTGTGCTGAGCGAATTCAGGTCGCCCGCCGAGGGCGTCGACCGGTCCGGGCCGGATTCTTTGTCGGTCACGTCGCCATCCCCACGGTTGCACCCTCGGTGAGGCCGCCGCCGGAGACCTCGACCCGACCACCGGAGAACAGGCCGGCCTGCACCGCGACGATCCGGGTGCTCTCGCCTTCGACGATCTGGACGCCGTAGCCGCCCTCAGCCAGCGCCAGCAGCGCGGCGATCGGCACGGTGAGCACGTCCTTGCGTTCGGCCACGGTGAAGTTGACGTCGACCGACGCGTCGGTGAACCCGCCGGCCGGGCTGGCCAGCGCGATGGTGACCTCGATCTTCGTGGTTGGGTCCGTCCCGGAGGTGTCGATGATCGTGGCGATCTTCGTGATGGTGCCGCCCGCCTGTTTTCCATCGGGCGTGGTGACTGCCACGGTGGCGTCCTTTGTGGCCAGACGCTGGTCGCTCACGTCGAGGTTGACGGTCACCACCCGGGCGGTCCGGGTCATGGTCAACACCGCCGTGCCGGCCGGTGCGGAGTCCCCGGCACCGACCTTCTGCGTCGCGACACGCACCTTGCCTGGCGCGTACACGACTCGGCCGAGCTCCACCGTGCCGGTCTGGGTCAACCCCAGCTTCTTCTGCCACTTCTTGACCGCCGTCGCGGTGTAGCTGCTGTACTTCGTGTCGACTGTGAAACCGGTGTACCCGAGGTTGCGCAGCTCCCGTTCGAACTGTTTGACGTCGTCGCCCTCGGTGCCCGACGCGAGCGCGCGATAGACCGGCAGCGTCCCGTACAGCAGCACCACCGGGGTGTTGTCGACCCGGAACAGCGTCGCACCGCGTTTGACCGTCACACCGATGTCGGCGAGCGCGGTGACCGTCCCGCCGAGGCGGTTGGCCACCGACGTCTCCCGGCCGTAGCCCAGCGTCCCGTTCTCCTTCTGCGCGTCGATGAGCGTCTGCTTGGTGACCTGCGCCGTGGCCGGCGGCAGCGTGCTGCTCGGCGCGGTGCCGGGGTCGGAACCGCCGAACCCGGCAATGGCCGCGGTGACCACCCCGGCTGTCACGAGGACGCTGACCGTCACGCCGCCACGCCGCCAGGCCCGGCCCCGCCGGAGCGCCGTCGGGCCGCTCATCCGGTGGCCTTGGCGCTCGAGCCTGGGGTAGGCATGAACTGCTGGCACTTCTGCTGGGCGGCCTTGAACCCGTCGCTTTCGGGGTCGATGCCGCTGTCTTTCTGCACCGCGATGCTGCCGCTGCCGTCGGGGTCGGGGAAGTTCGCCACCCCGTTCTCCCGCATGCACTTCGAGAAGTTGCGCTGCGCCTCGAGCTGCGCCGGATCGGCCTTGGGCGGCTCACCGCCGTTGGGCGCGTACTGCTTGCACTTCTCCATCGCAGCTTCGACCTTCTTCGGGTCCTGGGCTCCCCCCGCACCGGGATCAACCTGGACCGGCTCGCCCGCGCCCTTTTCCGAGCTGCCCATCTGTACGTCCACACCCTGATCCTTCATACAGGCGACGAACTTCCTCGTCATCTCGGCCCGGTCGACGGACGGCTGAACAGTCGCGCTGGCCGTGCCATCGGCCGTCGCGACCCCGTTATCGCCGTTGTCCGCCTTACCGCAGCCGGCCAAAGCCAGCGCCAGCAGCAGGCCGAGCACCAGCCCTATCTTGATTCGCATGATCGTCTCCATCTGACGCGGCCGGTCCATCACCCGCCGTCACCAACCAGTAGATCTGCCGCGGCATTGCCCCGCCGTTTCCCAAACGGTGACGCCGAAGCAACGTGACCGTGGGTCACTATGGGCGGCATGCGTATCTTGGTAGTCGAGGATGAACAGACGCTCGCTGACGCGGTGGCCGAAGGGCTGCGTCGCGACACGCACGCCGTCGACGTGGTGCACGACGGCGCCGCCGCACTGGAGCGGATCGACGTCAACGACTACGACGTGGTAGTGCTCGACCGCGACCTGCCGGTCGTGCACGGCGACGCGGTGTGCCGAACCCTTGCGGCCAACGGCTCCCCCGTGCGGGTGCTGATGCTGACCGCCGCCGCGGAGATCGACGACCGGGTCACCGGCCTGGCGTTGGGCGCCGACGACTATCTACCCAAGCCCTTCGCGTTGCGGGAACTTTCCGCCCGCGTCCTGGCTCTGGGCCGGCGATCCCGGCTGGCCACACCGCCGATCCTGCAACGCGCCGGGGTCCGCCTCGACCCGCATCGCCGCGAGGTGTACCGCGACGGCCGCTACATCCTGCTGGCCCGCAAAGAGTTCGCGGTCCTCACCGAGCTCTTGCGCGCCGACGGCGCCGCCGTCTCCGCAGAACAACTGCTGGAGAAGGTGTGGGACGAACACACCGACCCGTTCACCCAGGCAGTGCGGATGACCATCCTCAAACTGCGGCGCAAGCTCGGCGACCCGCCCGTCGTGCTGACCGAACCAGGAGTGGGGTACCGGATCCCGTGAGACCCACGCATCTCTTGAAGCGCTTCCGACCGATCCGGCTGACGATCCGTGCCCGGCTGACGCTTGTCTATGGCGGACTATTCCTGGCCGCCGGCGTGCTGCTCATCGGGGTGACGTATGCGCTCGTCTCCAATCAACTCCCGGGTCGTCCGAATCAGCTAGGTAGCGCCGAGAAGTGCTCCTCCCAGCCCCCGGACCCACAGGAGTCACCCGACCTGGACGCCGGCACTGCGCTGCCCTGCAACGAGCAGCGACATGCATCGCTGCTGCTGACAGAAACCCGCCAGAGCACCCTCAACACGCTCCTTACCCAGGGCGGCATCGCACTCGGCGTCGTCGGCGTCGCCGCGACAGCCCTCGGGTGGGTAATCGCCGGCCGGATGCTCAGGCCGCTGCAGCGGATCACGGAGACCGCCCGGCGGATCGCCGACGCCCCGGCCGCCGACCGCAGCCTCCACGAACGCATCGCCCTGACCGGCCCGGAGGACGAGATCAGACAACTGGCCGGCACGTTCAACATCATGCTGGAACGCCTCGACCGCTCGTTCGACGGCCAGCGGCGCTTCATCGCCAACGCCTCGCACGAACTGCGCACCCCGCTGACCCTCAACCGGACGCTGCTCGAGGTGGCAGTAGCTCCCGACACGGCGTCGGCGGAGGTACGTCAGCTCGGCAACACACTGCTGGCGATCAACGACCGGCACGGGCGGCTGATCGACGGGCTGCTGGTGCTCGCCCGCTCGGAACGCGAGGTCGTCGAACACTCCTTCATCGACCTCGCCGACATCGTCGAGCACGTCGTCGCACAGACACCGCACGACACGATCACCGTGATCGCGGAGCCCGAAGAAGCGGAAACCACCGGCAACCTGGTCCTCCTCGAGCGACTCGTGCAGAACCTGGTCGAGAACGCGGTTCGATACAACCTCCCGACCGACGGCTGGGTGCGGGTCACCAGTGGCACCACGCCGGACGGCACGGTCGTGCTGCAAGTGAGCAACACTGGCCCGGTCGTGCCCCGCTACGAGGTCCGTCGCCTGTTCGAGCCCTTCTACCGCGTCAGCGAAAACCGCCTCGCCACCACGCCCGGCGCCGGACTCGGCCTGTCGATCGTGCGAGCGGTGGCCAACGCTCACGACGGTGACGTGCACGTCGAACCACGCGACGGCGGCGGCCTACTGGTCACCGTGACACTCCCAGGCTGCGCAGACACAGCATGGCCGGAAACGACAGCCACGACCACCGTCCATCGAGCCCGCACTCGCCCGCATGAGACGACACGTTGAGTCTCGGGGTGCACTGGAGGCATCGGCGACACCACGGCCGGCACCGCCTCGTGCACCGACAAGACACCGCTCGACTCCGGGTGGTACCCGCAGATCGCCGACACGGCCACGGCCACAGCGACCACGCGGGGCGAAGCTGACCAGACCCGCTGGCCCACCGCCGAGAGCGAAGGGGTCCATCCCTTGACACCGCACTGATTGCCGGCTCCGCTCGTTCCGCCGTAGGCAAGAAGTCAGACGGAGGGCTCGCGGAACGCATGGCCCATCAGTCCCAGGCCGACAACGGTGACCGGCGAGTGGGCGTTGGCCAACTCCGAAGGCTTCCGGCTGATCTACGGCGACCCCGTGCCCGGCTATCGTCCGCCCGACGACGGCCCCGGCAAACAAGCTGAGCTTCGCGCCTGTAGTGGACCGATCGGCCTCGTCGCCGCCCGCGAAGCAGCCCCGCACCTTGGCGGACGTCGTCGTCGCGCCACATGTTGGAGTCGGCCGTCACAGCGCCAGCAGCGCCGCGGGCGGCCGGGTGGTCTTTCACGAGTCGGCCCACGGGCAAGAGTAGGCCGAGGGCGACCACAGGTGTCCGTACCAATATCTCGTGCGACACGGAAGCCACCCCGGCTATCGAAGATCGCCGGGGTGGCTGGTCAAAGCACGTTCGCTACGGCGTGGGAACGCCGTCGCAGCCGTGTTCGACTCGACCTGTGTTGAAGTACGATACGAGCTTCGCAGCACAGTCAGGGCTCTTCAGGACCTACCCGTGTTCGTCGTCCTCCACGGTGAAACGGTGCCGCCGATGCTGGTGCGCATCCGAGTCGCCCATTCGTACGGAGTGATGCTTTCGTAGCGGTGGCCGGACAGCACCAGCGACCCGGCGGTCGGTCGCATCGGGGCCACCTGCGCTGGAAACGGCCAGCCGACGCACTCGGGTGGGAACAGTTGCCTCAGGCCGGCCACCGGGTGGTCCGCCACACGCTTCTGATATGCGGCCCAGGCCGCGGAGAAGTCGAGCCGGCTGGGGTCCTCGTTGCAGGCGGCAGCGTGCCTCATAGTCGGGTTCATCTCCTCTGGCGCGTCCGGCACCGGACCACCACCCGAATGTCCACCCAAGATCGCCTGGACAGCGGGTGGAGCCGTCGGGCCAGTAGCGTCTCGCAGTGCCGCGAAGGCCTCGCTTACCCGCGCCCACTCCGATACGGGCTGGCCGGCCGGAACTACTGAGCGGCGATGGGACCAATAATCCCTAATACTCCAGCTAGATCCGCTCTGGCCTGCCGCCACGGTGTGGATCTTGATATTGCTCTGGGCCTTGATCACCGCCGATGGGACGCGCAGGCCGACCACGCCGTTGGCGCTGTCGCGGCCCCGGGTGACCTTGCGGTCGTTGTGGTCCACGGTGATCTCGTAGCCGAGGAACTTCGCCGCCTGAGTACGGGCATGCGTGATCAAGGTCTTCTCCTGCGGCAGTTCCAGCTTGAGATCGTCACGCAGGAACGCCGCGATGCGGGACTTGATCTGTTCGGCTTCGTCCTTGGGCCCGACGAACCCGAGCAGGGTGTCGTCGGCGTACCGGGCGTCACGTTCGAGGGCGACCACATTCAAGCCGTACCGCAGCCGTTGCATCACCTGACGACGTAGCTGCTCAGCGTCATCCATGGGTTGCATGATGCCGACCTGCGATGGTCTACGAAACGGACTTTCGTGTGTCGAACCCGCCGGTGAGTAAGCACCCAACCGCCGTGGTGCTGATCCTCCAGCCGGGTCGTGGTCATAACCCGGTCACAGCGACGCGGACCGTGCTGTGACCGGCCGGCGACTACAACTTCCGTCGTGACCATCAGACGGGAGAGGCCCATGACCGCCGTCGTCGAGACGCAACATCTGAGCAAAGGACTGCACATGGGGCAACGCCCAGGAAAACGCCTTGCCATCGTCGTCGCGGCCGGACTCCTGCTGCTCACGGCGGCGACGGCGACGGCGACGTACGCGAGCACCACTCTGGAGCTGCCGAAGCCGACCGGGCGCTACCCGGTCGGCGCCACGAACCTGTGGCTGAAGGACACCTCACGGCCGGACACCTGGGTACCGCAGCAGCCGTACCGTGAGCTGATGGTGACGATGTGGTACCCGAGCCACGTCAAGGGCGGCACCACGATGCAGTACATGACGCCGCAGGACTCGACCGCCCTGCTCGCGGGCCGGCACATCGAGGTCGACGATCCGACGATCTTCAGCACGGTGAAGACGAACGCGATCGAGAACGCGGCCCCGGCGGGCAAGCGGCACAGCCTGCCGCTCGTCGTGCTATCGCCGGGCTACTTGACCCCGCGGATGACGCTCACGAGCCTCGGCGAGGATCTCGCGAGCCGCGGGTACGTGGTCGCCGCGATCGACCACACCGGCGAGTCGTACTCGACGACGTTCCCGGACGGGCACGTGGTCGGTTGCACGACGTGCGTGGTGGACAACGAGCCCGGCCGGGCGTTTTTCGGCCGGATATACCAGAGCCGGGCGCTGGACGTCTCGTTCGTCCTCGACCAGCTCACCGGCGCGCATCCCGCCGGGCGCGCAGCGGACCTGATCGACGCGTCGAAGATCGGCATATCGGGTCACTCGGCGGGCGGCGCCACCTCGTTCGCGGCGATGGTCCACGATCCGCGCATCGACGCCGGCATCGACATGGACGGCACGACGGAAACCGGCGGCGACCCGCTGGTCCCGCCGGGCTCCGGGTTCGACCGGCCATTCATGGTGTACACCCTGGCCGAGCATGGCCCGGACGTCGACCCGTTCGTGGCCGCGGACTATGCGAACCTGGCCGGCTGGAAGCGATGGATGCTGTTAGCCGGCGGGGCGCACGAGTCGTTCGCGGACGTGGCCCTGCTGGCCGGGTGGGCCGGCCTGCCGTCCAACGCCACCATCGACCGGCAACGCGGCCTCGAACTGGCCCGCCGCATGAACGCGGCCATGTTCGACAAGTGGCTGCGCGGGCAGCCGCAGCCGGTTCTCGACGATCCGACGGACTGCTACCCCGAGATCACCCGGGCGTAGGGCATCGCCGGAGCCGGACGGTGATGGCGAGGCTCTCCGGGTTAGCCGGCGAACCCGAGGCGTCCCGCACGGCTCCGGCGTTTACGACCGATCGGGCCGCACTGCCAGCGCAGTCCTCTAGGTTGGAACTCGTGAACAACAGGTAAACCTGAGCGACAACGTAGCTTGGCACCGCAGATGTGGGCCGTGAGCAGGGTCTGACCATGTTGGCGCGGACGGGTGGTCGCGTTGGTATCGGATCCAGTTGGCCAATTCCTGGGATGTCGTCCTCATCGACGAACATCGGACCGATCTCGGAGTGGGGCCGATCCGATCGGTCCGGCCGTGCCGGGCTGGTTCTGTTCCGGCGGTGACCACCGTGGTGACCTCGCGGACGCCGCAGTCAGCAGGGGCGGGCGAGGGCGGACGGGCCTCATTCGGTGGCGAGAATCGCCTGTGCCGCTTCGCCGACGAGGCGACGCAGCCGTTCGTTGGCGTTCTCCATGGCCTCGACCACGAGCCTGCGATCCGCCGTCGGCAGGTGGCCGAGGGCCTCATCGGCGAGTTCGGCCCAGACCCGCTCGATCGGGAAGATAAGACCATGGCCCCGTTCGGTCACGACGATACGAACCTGTCGCCGGTCGCCAGCGACAGATTCGCGGCGGAACAGCCCGGTCCCTTCCATGCGGGACAGGCTGCGGGTCGCGGTGGGGGACTCGACCCCGAGCCGGGCGGCGAGCTCGGAGATCGTCATCCCGTCGTCGGCCTGCGCGAGGACCCACAACAGGACGTCCTGACCGGGGTGCAGCCCGAGCACGGCAAGCTTGTGCGCCTTCGCGGCGCGGTAGAGCTTGGCCATCTTGTTCAGGGCCCGGTTGATCTGGGTCACCTCGGCGAGATCCATACGGTCAGACTATCAGGTGTATAGTCGGCTATTAAATAGCCGACTACCTTTCTTGGGAGAGCCGATGGACTTCCACCTGCAAAACCGTGTCGTCCTGGTCACCGGCGGGTCCGGTGACATCGGCGCCGCGACCGCCACAACCTTCGCCCGCGAAGGAGCGAAGGTCGCGGTCAGCTGGCACACCCGACCGGACCGGGCCGAGGCGGTCGTAGCCGCGATCCGCAAGTCCGGCGGCGCCGCGCTCGGTGTGCAGCTCGACCAGGGCGATCCCGAGTCGATCAACCGCGCCGTGGCCACGGTCACGGACGCACTCGGCGACGTCGATGTCCTGGTGGGCAACGCAGTTTCCTGGCCGGACCGTGAGCAGAGCTGGGACTCCCTGATCCACGGACTGACGGTCAACATCGCCGGCACGGTGACGCTCGCCGAGGCGGTGCTGACCGGGATGCGCACCCGTCACTGGGGACGCGTCGTCCTGGTCTCCTCCGATGTCGTCGACCAGCCAATGCCCGCCGCCGCCGGGTACCCGGCGGGCAAGGCCGCGATCGAGGCCGCCGCCCGCGTGTTCGCGTTGCGGGAGGCACCGCACGGCGTCCTCACCAACGTCGTCCGTCCCGGCTTTACGCTCACCGACCGAGCCCTGACCTTCCCTGGCTTCGGCCAGGAGGTCGTCGACGCCGAAGCCGAGAAGACCCCAACGCGCCGCATCTGCACGCCCGAGGACGTCGCGAGCGTCATCGCGTACCTCGGCTCGAGCGCGAACGATCACGTCAACGGCGAGATCGTCTCGGTCGCGGGCGGCCGACACCTCACCCGCTGATGCCGGTGCTCGACCTGGCCACGACGAGCCGGACTTGGCCACTCCGGAGCATGCGTACGCGTCCGGCTCG
>Ga0307516_10001675_pt1 | contig 30538 bp, 21 predicted proteins | sample 19_EM_MG_FD_203310 | JGI IMG/M metagenome (GOLD analysis project Ga0307516, IMG submission 203310) | Populus trichocarpa ectomycorrhiza microbial communities from riparian zone in the Pacific Northwest, United States - 19_EM | ecosystem: Host-associated > Plants > Roots > Unclassified | place... | reverse complement strand
CTTGGCTCGTGGCTGGCGTGGAAGCTCTGGCAACGCCGACGCTTCAGGCGCCTGGGCGCACTGCCCCATGTCACGGCCGCCAAATTGCGGGCAGCGCTGGCTACTGCGCAGCCGCCGCTGCTGCTGGATCTTCGCGGTGCCAGCATGATCGCCCAGACCGGCCCTATTGTCGGCGCGGTGGTGGCCGAACACGACCGCCTGGAGCACGCGGTGCGCGACTGGCCGAAGCACCGCGCCGTGGTGACGATGTGTGCGTGCCCGCAAGACGCCGGCGCCATCGAGGCGGCGCGGCGCCTGATCGCCCAAGGCTATCTCGATGCGCGACCGCTGAAGGGGGGATACGAAGCGTGGATGCATGAGGCTGCATTGGCTGACAGCGCGACCGGATCGACACCGGCGATCAATGCGAAGCAGCGGGCTGGCCAGGGTTCTGCCTGACGTTTGGTCTGACCCCTTCCTTGCCATTGCTCGCACGCGGCGAGTTCGAAGTCGGGACAAGCTGGCGGCTGACCGCTCAGGGGTCCGTTCACGACGCGAAAGACCTGCTCGGCCACGCGTCACGCAACACCGCGCCGTCATGGGTTGGCGAGCAACCATGAGAAGTACGGCTCGGACTGGTAGGCATTGCCACCGATCGCCGTGTGAGGCTCGCCTCCCACATCGTCGATCTCCACCTGGTTGTTCAGGAAACCATCGATGGTGTAGCCGTCGTCGCTTGTCAGCCCTTTGACTCCTTGGCGATAGGCTCCCCACGTCACAGCCATGTCGGTCGCCGTTGTGGTGGAGGCGCCGTTCTTCTTGCGGTAGTCGGTCAGCGCCGCCAGAAAGATGGCAGCCTCTTCTGCCGAGTTCTTGAAGTCGGCGCTGTTGTCGCGGTCAGGGTCGCTGCCGACAAAATCCAAAGCCGCCTGGGCGCCGGTGACCTCGGGGTTGTCCTTCATGTACTTCACGGCCCAATCCAGCCCGTCTTTGTGAACGCTGGCCGCGCCGGGGCCTTTCCCCAAGTCCAAAGGCGTATTGCGCCAAAGTCCATCGAGCACGCCATCGATCTGTTTGTCGAAGTCGAAGTCGAGCTCCGCTGCCATCGTGCCTTTGAGCAGGGCGGGGTCGATGCCGTACCGCTCGGCCAGATTGTTCAGCTCAGTCGAGTTGGGCTCGCTGGTCACCGTCAAAAGCGCCTCATAGGCATCATTCGTCGTGGTGTCCGCGGGCGGGTTCTTCATGTCTTCCAGGACGTCGCAGCGCCCTTCGATCTGCCGCTGGACGCCATCGGCATCCATCAGATCCTTCAAGGTGAAGTGGGGGGATGCCAGCGGGTCGGTCTTGATCTGCACCGCCTGCAAATCGGCATGGCTGAGCAAGCCGGCCTCGAAAAGGCTGTCGAGTGCCTCGCGCGTCGCATCGCGTGATTTGCCGCCCGCACACAGCGAGTCGAAGAGCAACGCGCCGCCGTCCTCTGCACCCAAGGCCCCGAAGAAGCGCTGCAGCCAGGCGTTGTCGCCCTTGTGCTTTTGCAGAGCGTCGGTGAAGGCTTGCTGAGGGTCGGCCACATTGCTGTCGTGCTGCCGGATGGCGATCAAGGCCATCTGCTGGGCATCGTCCGTCGCACCTTGCTCGATCGCAGGCTGTTCGCCGTGGAAGGTCTTGGCACCATCGAAGGCCTGTGCGTCCCTAACGGCGACGTTGACGTCATTCCGGCAGATGCGGCCATCGGCTTCGAAGAAATCGATCGGGTCGTTGGCGCTGGCGACGTCCAGGTGCGCCAGGTCTTGGGGGTGGTCCAACAGATAGCGGGCGGCAGCCTGCTCGGCATCGGTGAACTTGTGGTCCTTGTTCTGCGACACGAGTGTCAGGTCTTCCCGACTGACGTTGTTGTCGGCGCCACCGCCGAACATCGGTTTCCCCTTGACCGTTTCCTTCGCGTTATCGAAGTGCTCGAAATTGTCCTGCAGCGTCTTCAAGTGCTCCAGCAAATCATTGTTGGGAAGCGGCGCGTAGGTGGGGCTTTCAACGGGAGAAAACATCATGCGCTCCTGAAAAGTGAAGGGGTGCGCCGATGCTGCGAGCCGGCCAAGGCGTAATCAACTACGAGCATTCGCTTCTCCACCGCCATTGCCCGGCGCGCCGCTGATTGGGCCCTTCTCCACGCTTTTTTTTCGCCGCCCAATCGCTGGTGCAGTCGAGCAACCCCACTGAAATCAGGGGCCGACGTTGTCGGCCCTGGCTCAACGACCGTCCGCGATGTAGAGGAGTAGAGATTTCGAGCCAGGGTGCGCGCGATTCGGTTTTGCGCAGACACCTTCGCTCATCGAGAACTCACGCGGGTGGCCAATCACAACAATCGAGAGTGCGAAGACGCTGCCGCCCACCCGGCACCTTCGCTCGCCCAAAGACTGGAGCCCGAATGCCACCCATCACTCCGATCTCGACAGGAAGCGGCAACGTTCATCAGACGACGAGCCCGAACCAGGCCCAGCCCACCGACAACCAGCCTCGCACTTCTGCAGAGGTTGGCAGGACCCTTTCCGATGCGAGCGGCCTGCCGACGCGGGTCTCGCGGTCGACGAGCCCGTCGGCGGGTCGTGTCAGCTTGCCACCGTCCGTTTCAAGGGCACCTGGGTCCACCGTCACCGCACAGACGGACCTTCGGCACTCGGAGAATTTCCTTCTCGGCATCAAGGTGGAACCGAGCAAGACCGGGGCATTCCAGGAGGCAGCTCAAGGCGGGCACAAAGCGTCGCTGCAGTTCATCGCCGAGAACGTCAACCCGAACCTCGCGTATGGCAGCGCATTGAATTTCGGCAAGGCGCTGATCGGCGCGGGGCCCATGGCCCTGAAGCAGAACTGCGTCTACTGCAGCAAGGCGGCCGACCAGAACCTGGAGGCTCTGGCGTCAGGCAACCCGAGTGGCTTCTGGACTGCGGACAAGACATCCGCCGGTACGTTGCCGCAGCAAGGCAGCGTCGATAAAGGTCTCAGGAAGGACGACAAGCTCTCCGACATGCTTGCGACTGAGATCGCCCAGGGAAGGCGCGGGATCATCAGCGTGCCGCAGAGAGACACGCCGTCCTATAGCCATGCGATGAACGTCGTCCATGCCGACGACGGTTCTATCCACATCATCGATGGTCAGAACAGCAAGGTCTACGATCTGTCGCAAGAGGCAGACCGGAAGGCCTTCGACGACAAGTTTGGCCACAACGGCGGGCCTTGTGTCGCACGGTTCTTCGAGACTGGCGCGGCGCCACGCCCGGCCGCCATCGCTGAAGACTGGGTTCACGTGGGGTGAGCCGTCGGCTCAGGCCGCCACGGGTGCGACCTGACTCAACTCTCCTGATCGACCGAGCCGGTACCGCGCAAAGTCCTCAGCCAGGAACAGTTGGCCTCGATAGACACGCGCGGCCTCAGCGCGGATGTCCTCGATCGACGGCCCTTGTTCCGCGTTGGCTTGGTAGCGCGCGCTGAAGTGGGTCAGCACAAGGTTCGGCAAACCGGTTGATTGCGCGAAAGCCGCCACCAGCTCGGCGTAGCTGTGACCCACGCCCGGGCCCACCTTGGCGGCCACGTCGGCGGTGTAAGTCGCCTCGTGCACCAGCACCTGGCAGCCCTTGCTCGCTTCGGCGAGCAGTGCAGGGCGGTCGTTGTCGCCGCCGACGATGATCTTGCGCGGGGTGTAAGGGTGGGTCAGGTAGTCGGCGTGGCTCAGCAGCCGGCCCTCGTGTTCCACTTCCTGGCCCTTCTTCAGGCGGCCCCACAGCGGGCCTTGGGGCACACCGTCGCGCTGCAGCTTCTCTGTGTCGAGCGCGGGCTCGACATGCGCCTCGGTGAAGCTGTAGGCAAACGAAGGCACGCGGTGCGATAGCTCGATTGCATCAACCACCCAGGGGCCTGCCGGCAGCCCACGCAGCGATTCGGTTTGCACGAACTCGATCTCGAACGGCAGGTGCAGCTGGGTGAGCGCCTGGGTGGATTGAAACCAGTCTTCAATGCCCTCGGGGGCCACGATCTTCAGCGGTGCTTGACGGCCGCTCATGCCCGCGCTGGCCAGCAAGCCAGGCAGGCCGTAGCAATGGTCGCCATGCACGTGGGTGATGAAGATGGCCTGCAGGTCGCGCACCGACAGGTGGGTTCGCAGCAATTGGTGCTGCGTGCCTTCGCCGCAATCGACCAGGCTCCACCCACTGCCTTGGTCTTCGATCAAGGCCAGCGCAGTGACGTTGCGGGTCTTGGTGGGCGTGCCGGACGACGTGCCCAGGAATAGCAGTTCCATGTTGTCGTTCTCCTCTTTTCTCCCTCGTGCACGGGATTCTAGGTAGTGCTGCGTCACGCAGTGCCATCATCGAACCTGGCCGGCGCGTGTGACCGTTCGGTGTCTTTGTCGGCGGCGCGCTCGCGGCGTTCGGCGTCGATCTGTTCTGGTGAGGCACCTCATGCGTTTGGCGAACGAGATCTCGGTACGACCGGTCGCGGTAAATGGCGATCAGCCGCCGCTCAGCGAAATATGCGTGAACTCGGTGGCGACCGGCCAGCAAGTGGACGGTGTTGTGCTGGAAGGCGCGGTCGAGTGTGGCGGCCGCTACTTGCTTTTCTTGACCGATGACGTGCCGGCGGAAGACCAGCTGTCGATCCACTTGGTCGATGGCGAAGGACGACTGCTGGACTCTGCGCGGATCGGCGCGATGTACTCGACCGGGTCGTTTTCCGGGCTGACGCTTCGGGCGCCCAACGCGGTCGCGTTTCGATTCATCGGCGATGCCGATTGGTCGGTGGAAGTGTTCGACAAGGCGCGGCTGCAGCTGCCTTTCGTTACCGAGCCCCGGGGCGTCTCGCGGCCGTTGGGATTGCGTCGATGGTTCCGGGTGGAAGGGCGGCCGGTGGCGGGAGCGTGAGAGCGGCAGGGCGCCGCTCCTTCACCCAGTCTGCTCAGCGCGCCGAAGCGATGCGCTCGATCGCCGTGCGCACGTCCTGCGTGCTGATGTTGCCGTCCGCGGTTCCGAAACGCTTCTCAACATCCTCCAGCACTTCGAAACCTTGTTCATAGCGGCGCTTCGCTGCCGGCTTGTCACCCTGGGCTTCCAGCGCTTGGCCGAGGTGGTACAGGTTGGCTGCGTGGGTGTAACGGGGGTAGGCGTCTTGCTTGGCGCCGTCGGGCAGGCCGTCGAAGAGGTCCACCGCGATTTGCAGGCGCTGCTTCGCGTCCGCCGTGTCGCCGGTGGCGATGAGCGCCGCGCCCAATTGGCCCAGGCAGTGGGCGCGTTCGAAGCGGTAGCGTGCATTGGCGGGGTCGGCGCCGCTGAGCTTGTCCCAGATGGCGAGGGCCTTCAGATGCCGGTCGCGGGCCTCGGCAGGCTTGTGCAGGCGCACGAGCGCGCGGCCGACGTCGTCGCTCATCGCGGCGACGCGGGAGGCGAGCAGCAAGTCGTCCGGCTTGGCCGCGAGCGCGCGCTCCAGCAGCGTGACGCCTGCGTTGAAAGCGTCGTAGGCGAGCTTGCTGGTCTCGGGGGTGGTGTCGCGTTCGAGGTAACGATCGCCGACCTGCGAATAGTGGCTACTGAGGAAGAGCTGTGCCTCGCGCTGATCGGGATTGCGCGCGAGGACGCGCCGCAGCAGCTCAGCCGCTTTCTCGGACTCGACCATGAAGCCGTCCATCGTGTCGGGGCCTTGCATGGCTTGCGCATACTGACCGCGGGTGGTCGCAAGCAGCATCAGGTCGGCTTCGTCATCCGGGTGTGCATCCGAGAGCTTCTGGGCAATGGCCACGGCCTTGCTGGCGGCGGCAAATGCAGCGGCTGATTCGACACGCATCGCCAGCAGGCTGGCCTGGCGCTTGTACAGGTTGACCAGCCGGCGTTGCGCTGCCTCGCCCGGCAGGCCTTCGAGCAGCGCGACGCCGCGCGCATAGCTCTTGAGGGCACCATCGGGGTCGCCCAGGTTGGAGGCGAAGGCCTGGCCCTGGATGTCGCCGATCTTGAGGTAGGCGGTGCCGAGTTCCAGCTGCAGCGTGGGGTCGCCGCTCGACTCGGCGCTCAACTCCTCCAGATACTGCAGCGCGTTCTGCACCAGCAGCTTGCGCGCCGGCGTGGCGCCGGCCAGCCCGGAGATGGCGTCGTGCACCTCGAACATGAAGCTGTTGGCCAGCCGTCGCACGCTTTGCGCATGGTGCTCGGCGCGCTCGCGTTGCCGCTGGGCCTGCACTGCCTGGTAGCTCGCCACGCCGATGCCCACGACGAGGGCGACGTTCGCGAAAAGCACCGCGCCCGTCACCGCCTTGTGGCGCAGCAGCAGCCGACCGATGCGGTAGCTGAGGGCGCCGCGCCGCGCCTGGACGGGCAGGCCATCGAGGTGCCGGAAGATGTCGTCGCCCAGCGCCTCGGCGGAGGGGTAGCGGCGATCGGCCTGCTTGCGCAGCGCCATCATCACGACCGCATCGAGATCGCCCTGCAGCTGGCGCCGCAGGGGGCGCGGCAGCGTCTGACCGGCGGCATCGTGCGCGTGGCTGGGGGGCACGGGCTCGGTGTCGCAGATGGCGCGGGCGAGGGCGTAGTTGTCGCCGGTGGTGTCGCCGTAGGGGCTGGCCTGGGTGAGCAGCCGGTAGAGCACCACGCCCAGTGCGTAGATGTCGCTGGCTGGCGTGGCCGCGTCGCCGCGCACCTGCTCGGGGCTGGCGTATTCGGGCGTCAACGCCCGCTGCGCGGTGGCCGTGACAGTCGGATCAGCGGCCGGCCCGATGCGCTTGGCGATGCCGAAATCGACCAGCTTCACCACACCCTGGGCGGTGACGAGGATGTTGCTGGGCTTCAGGTCGCGGTGCACCACGCCTTGGCGGTGTGCGTACTCCACCACTTGGCACACGGTGCGGAAAAGCCGCAGCCGGTCGTCGATGCCGAGCTCGCGCGATTTGCAGTACGCATCGATGGGCTGGCCATCGACGAACTCCATCACGAAGTAGGGCGTCCCGTCGTCCGCCACGCCGGCGTCCAGCATCTTGGCGAGGTTGGGGTGGTCCAGCGTCGCGAGGATGCGGCGCTCGGCGTCGAAACGCTGTCGCAGGAACTCGCGGTCCAGGCTCTCGCGCACAAGCTTGACGGCCACCTGCTGCTCGTACTGGCCGTCAGCCCGCTCGCCGCGGTAGACCTCGCCCATGCCGCCGCGTGCGATCAGGGCCACCAGGCGGTAGGCGCCCACCCTGCGTCCGACCCAGGCGGGCGAAGAAGTGTTGCCGAGTGCGTCCAGCAACTGTTCGCTCGGATGCGAGTCGAGCGGGGTGTCGCTGAGGTCGCTGGCGGCGAGCAGCGATTCGAGTTCGCGGCGCAAGACGTCATCGCCGTCGCACACGCGGTCCATGAACCCGGGCCGTTCCTCGACCGCGAGCGACAGCCCTTCCGCCAGGAGGCTTTTCAGGCGCTGCCAGGCTTGCGGATCCAACTGCTGGGTCATGCGAGATCTCCGAGTTGCCCTGAGGCCGCTTTCTGGCGGCGCAAAGTTTGGGTCGAGGCGGTACAGCAGAAAATGGATGTTAGCCGGCCCAGGGCACGCGACCCGCATAGCCAGCGGCCAGTCGCCCTGGCGAATGGCAGCGCGGCCTGTGCAATACGCCTCCAATGTCCAGTGATGGAAGCGTGCTTTGCGTGCTTGCCCGGTTCGCAGGGCCGATCAGTGCGTGTAGCGTGCGCGGATCGCCGACCATGGAGGAAGACTGAATGACGACTTCGAACAATCCGTACGCCGCGCCGAACGCCGCGGTGGCCGACGCGTTCCCGGGCAGCGCGGTGGGCGCGCTGAACCCATGGAGCGCGCGCGGCCGCATCGGCCGGCTGCGTTATGTCGCCTGGGGCACCGGCGCCTACCTCGTGCTCGCGGTGCTGATGGCCTTGCTGCCCGTGCTGATGGGGTCGAGCGCCCGCGACGTCGGCCCGGCGATGGTGGCCCTGCTGTGCATCCCGATGGCCGTGCTGTGGATCTTCTGGGCCATCCAGCGCGCGCACGACCTCGACCGCTCGGGCTGGTATGTGCTGCTGATGTTCATCCCGGTGCTGGGCATGATCTGGGGCTTCATCTGGCTGTTCCGCCGCGGCACGCCGGAAGCCAACCGCTACGGCCCGCCGCCGCCCCCCAACTCGCTGGGCGTGAAGATCCTCGGCACGGTGATGCCGGTGATCTTCGTGGTTGGCATCGTGGCCGCGATCGCGTTGCCGGCGTACAGCGACTACGTCAAGCGCGCCAAGGCGGCGCAGACGTCGCACTAGCCAGCCAGCTGGGTCGAAGGTCGCGGACCTTCAGCGAGAGTTCACGAACTCGATGAGGTCCGCGCGCTGCTTGGCGGTCATGGCCTTGAAGCGGTCGCGGCTGGCCGAGCCTTGACCCGCGTGCCAGAGGATCGCCTCTTCGACAGAGCGAGCGCGCCCGTCATGCAGATAGCGCGTGCCGGGGTTGATGCTGGCGAGCAGGCCCAGGCCCCACAGCGGTGGCGTTCGCCATTCCTTGCCGCTCGCCGCAGCCTGCGGGAAGTCGTCCGCCAGGTCCGGGCCCATGTCGTGCAGCAGCAGGTCGGTGTAGGGGTGGATGGTCTGTCGGCGCAGTTCGGCAAAGCCGTGCGCGCCGCCTGTCGTCAGCGTGGAGACATGGCAGGCGCTGCAACGCGCCTTGTCGAATTGGCGCTCGCCATTGGCAACGCGCGCCTGAAGGGCCTGCTCGGCGGCGACTTGCGCGGCGGTCTCGTCGGGCGACTGGCTGATGATCGTCGGCGCCGAGATGCCCACCGGCTGCTCGCCCGTGAAGTGCCGTTGCGGCGGCGCTCCCAGCAGGCTCAGGTACTTGGTGATGCGGGCGAGGTCGGCCTCTGACAATTCGGGGCCGTGCGCGTCTGCCGCGCGGCAGTCGGCGTTGTCGGTCGCTTGACCGCACAGGTGCTTGGGCAGGATCGTCGTCGTCACGCCCATGTCGGCGTTCAGCGCCTCGGCGGCCTGCTGCTGGAGGGTGGCCGAGGTGGCCTTCCAGCCGAAACGGCCCACCCGCTTGATCTTCGGGTCGATCTTGTCGGCCACCACCTGCAGGCGGCCGATCGCGCCGTCCGGGTCGGACGCACTGGCGTCCGCGAGCGCCTGCAGGGTTGATTCGGGCACGGCCTCGAGCAGGCCCATGCCGACGAGATGCGGCGCAGCGCGCACCGACATCCGCTCGGGCAGCGGCAACGCGCGGCCGGCGAGGTCGGTCAACGCGTACAGCGGTTTTTTCAGCGTGTACTTGGTCTTGTCGGGGTAGGTGCCCTGCGTCGTCTTGTAGCCGCTGATCGTCAGCAGCGCCTGGCGTCCGTCGACAGTCTTGCCGTCCGAGACGACGATGCCTTGGGCCAGGTGTCCGCCAAAGCGGGCATCGGGGACGAGCTTGCCCTTGTCGTTGAGCTCGGCGGTCAGCACGGCCATGTTCGACAGCGGCGTGTCGGCCACCGGCGTGCTCTTGCCGTTCGCCGCATGGCAGGCGATGCACGAGACCTGCTGGAACTTCGGTCCCGCCTTGCCGGCCTGGGCCGTGTTCGGTTCGTTGCGAGGCTCGGAGTGGCTGCCGTCGACGAACGAGGTGTGGAAGAGCCGGCGTCCTTCGACGAACGGCTGGATGTTGGTGCCGGCGATGTTGGTCGCCGCCTGCATCAGGTTGAGTTCGGGCTGGTACGAGGTGTCTTCGTGCAGGGTCGTGTCGCCCCCGGCACGCGCGTGCTCGGGCAGCAGCGTCACGTTCCAGGGGATGGCGCCGGTGTCGCAACAGGCGCCGCGATACCAGGCGTGCGTGCCCGGCGTGCCGACGCGGTAGGCGATGGCTTCGGCGTAGTAGTTGAACCGGCCCAGTGCATCGCCCTGGTTGCCGGCGAGGAACAGGCCGAGTTCGAACTCCAGCGTGTCGCCCACGCGGTAGTTGCGTCCCAGCGGAGCGTTGTAGGTCAACTGGCGCACGAGCACGAACTCGCCCGGCGCCGGCGGCACGTTGAGATCGGTGTCGTAGTTGCTGCGCGGGTCCTGGGGCAGGGCGTCGTAGTTCGGCACCGGTGTCTTCAACTCCTGGCCCGGCATCAGGCTGTAGGGCGGCAGCCGCTTCATGCCGGCGTTGTCGCCGTACATCGCCGGTGACACAGGTAGGTAGGGGTCGTTCGCGCTGCGCCCGATGTAGCCCGCGCGGAAGTTGGTGTCGAAGAGCCACCACTGCGGGCGCACCACCACGGTGATGATCCGCTCGCCGGCGTTCGTCGGCGACACGTTGTCGTAGATGGTCATGTCGTGCGTCCGTCGCACGAAGTAGTTAGGCGTGAACAGGTCGTAGCCATCGCCGGTGGGCCCCCAGATCTCGCGCGCATGCCGGTCGCGCGCGCGACCCCCGACATGGGTCACCAGCGTGCCGTCAGGCAGCTTGTAGGTGGTGTTCGGCTCGGGGTCGCTCCAGCGCAGCGGCGTGTAGTCCGTGGCTTGTTCGGACGTGGCCTGGGTCGCGTCCACGCTTGGTACGTCGTTCGCAACCGCCAGCGGCGCGGCCCTGTCCGCCGGCTCTGGAGACGACGAGCCCGCGCCGCCGCCACATCCCACCAGGAGCATGGCCGTCAGCGGTGCCGTGCGGCACAACGCCCGAAGGCGATCCCAGTGGTGCGAGCGGAACGGGAACATGGCGAGATTCCTTCGAAGGGGCACTGAAATGAGCACAGCGCTGAAAGCGCTTGCAAACCAGGACGCTACCTCAATGGCCGCCGTTGGATTGACCGAAGAATCCCGTAGGTGTCCCGGGCCGCTGCCGATGTCGCAGTGGCCTTGCGGACCACCGGCGAGGTCGGGCTGGAGCTCCCCGTTCAAGCCCTGTCGCCATCGCACCCAGCAGCGGCGATCACCGATGACGAAAACCGTCATTCCCGATGAGTCGAACGCGTGAAGTGACGCCCGCCGGTAATCGCAGGCACCGAACGTTCATTTTCCAAAGTTAACGCTCGGTAAAGACAGCAGTCCGCGCTGCCGCCACAGGCAGTTCGGCACATCCGCGCCGTCAACCACCAGGGCGGTGCGCCGATAGGTCTCGACAACACGATGCAACTCTTTTCGCCTATTCATGCCTGTGCTTTTGACGTCGAATCCGCTTCCACGTACCCCCATCGCCGCTCTGCTGGCCAGCCTGTGCCTCGTCGCCTGTGGCGGCGGTGGGGGTGATGGTGGCGATGAACCTTCTGCTGCCGAATCGGCGCAAGACAGGCAGACCGCGCAGGCCGTCAATGCGCCTGCCGGCACGAGCAGTGGCGACGCTTTTCGCCTGTTGACGCAGGCCACCTTCGGCCCGACGGAAGCGAGCGTGTACCGCACGATGACGCTGGGCGCCGCCGGTTGGGTGGACGAGCAGCTGGCCAAGCCGGCCAAGCCCGTGCACCTGGCTCGCTGGAACAACGACGACGCCGCCGCCAAGCTGAAGGACCCGAAGGCCACGGCCGGCTCACCCAGCGTGGTCTCGTCGTTCTACCAGCAGGCCCTGCAGGCGGACGATCAACTGCGCCAGCGTGCGGCGTTCTCGCTGTCGGAAATCTTCGTCGTTTCGACTGTCGACCTGGGCAACGAGCGGGCCCAGGCGGTCGCCTCATGGCTGGACATGCTCGACCGCGACGCGTTCGGCAACTTCCGTACGCTGCTGCAGGACGTGGCCATGCATCCGGCGATGGGTCTGTACCTGTCGCACCTGAGGAACAAGAAGGAAGACCTCGCACAGGGGCGCGTGCCGGACCAGAACTTCGCCCGTGAGGTGATGCAGTTGTTCACCATCGGCCTGGTGCAGCTGAATTCCGATGGCACGCCGAAGCACGATATCCACGGCGCGACGCTCGACACCTATGGCGCAGCCGACATCGAGGGCCTGTCTTCGGTGTTCACCGGTTTTTCGTGGGCTGGTCCGGACACGTTGAACAGCCGGTTCTCCGGGACGACGCAGGATCCGAAGCGGCTGACGCTGCCGATGCAGGGCTATCCGCAGTACCACTCGATGTTGCCCAAGAGCTTTCTCGGCACCACCGTGGCGGCGCAGAGCCCGGCCAATCCATCGGCCAGCCTGAAGGCGGCGCTGGACAAGCTGTTCGCGCACCCGAACGTGGGCCCCTTCATCAGCCGCCAGCTGATCCAGCGCCTGGTCACCAGCGCGCCGAGCCCAGCCTACGTGGCCCGCGTGGCGGCGGTGTTCAACAACAACGGCTCCGGCGTGCGTGGCGACATGAAGGCGGTGTTTCGCGCCATCCTGCTCGACAACGAAGCCCGCTCGGCCACCATCGCGGCCGGTGCGCGATACGGCAAGGTCAAGGAGCCGGTGTTGCGCCTGACCGCCGCGCTGCGTGCGTTCGGCGTTACCAGCGCGAGCGGCAAGGTGCTGATGAGCTTCACCGACGACCCCGGCCTGCAACTGGGCCAGACACCGTTGCGCTCGCCGAGCGTCTTCAATTTCTACCGGCCCGGCTACATCCCGGCAGGTGGCGAAGCTGGGTCGTACGGCATGACGCTGCCGGAAATGCAGATCACCGACGAATCCAGCGTGGCCGGCTACGCCAACTACATGATCACCGCGGTCAAGTCCGGCGTCGGGCTGAAGGGCATCGACGGCAAGGCCGCGAAGCGCGACCTGCAGATGAACTACGCAGTGCTGACGCCGCTGGCCACCAACCCTGCCGCGCTGGTCGACAAGGTCAACAGCCGCCTGCTCGGGACGCCGGTGAACAGCACGCTGCGAACCGAACTGATCAACGCGGTGACATCGATCAACGTGCCGGTGTTGAAGCCGGACGGCAGCAACAAGGCGCTGGTCGACAAAGCCAAGGCCAATCGCGTCTGGGCGGCGGTGGCCATGCCGCTGGTGACCCCTGAATTCATCGTCCAGAAGTGACGAGCCCTTTGACAAGCAAGACAGCCATGACCCGTCCGCTCTCTAACTCCACCCGCCGTGAGCTCCTGCGCCGCGGCTTCGCCCTGGGCCTCGGCCAGCCTGCCATGGCGGGTCTCGGGGGCCTGGGCCTCAGCCTGGCCGCCATGGGCCCGGCAGCCGCCGCCAACACCTCCGGCTACAAGGCCCTGGTCTGCGTCTTCCTGCCCGGTGGCAACGATGCCTACAACACGCTGCTCGCCACCGACAGTGCCTCATGGTCCGCCTACCACGCTGCACGCGGGACGACGGCCGAAGGCATTGCGCTGGCTGCGCCCGGCACACCGGGCAAGGCAGGCTCGCTGCACGACCGGCTGGGCGGCGTGTTGCCGATCAGCCCGCTCAATGCGCAAGGGCGCACCTTCGCCGTGCATCCGGTGCTGGGCGGCGTGCACGATCTGTTTGCCGCGCGGCGCCTGGCCTTCGTCAGCAACGTGGGCCCATTGCGCGGCCCGACGACCAAGGCGGCCTATCTCGCCGGCACCGCGCCGAAGCCGCCGAAGCTGTTTTCCCATAACGACCAGATGTCGGTGTGGCAGTCGTTCTCGACCGAAGGCACGACGCGAGGCTGGGGCGGCCTGATGGCCGATCGCCTGCTGTCGGCCAACGGCCAGTCGATGTTCACCTCGATCAGCGTCAGCGGCAATGCGGTGTGGCTGGCCGGGCAGGGCGCGCGCGCCTATCAGCTCGCGCCGAGCGGTGCCGTGCACATCGGCGGCGTCGATGGCGCCGTCTACGGCTCGGCGGCGGTGCGCCAGCGCATCGTCTCGCTGATGCGCACGACGCGTGCCGACAGCGTCATCCAGCGCGAGCATGCGGCCGTCGTCAGCCGCTCGGTCGAGGCCGACCAACTGCTGTCTGGCGCGTTGCCCGGCGCGGGCGCCGGCCCCTGGGGCACCGGCGGCCTGGCGCAAGGCCAGCAGGATCCGCTGCTGATGTTCCGCGACCCCGAAACCAACACGCTGATGCCCAACCCGCTGGCGGCGCAGCTGCAGGCCGTGGCCCGCATGGTGGCCGCACGCGGTACCTTGGGCATGTCGCGCCAGGTCTTCTTCGTGACGCTGCCGGGCTTCGACACACACGACGAGCAACCCTCGCGTCACGTGCGCCTGATGGCCCAGCTGGCGCACGGCCTGAAGTACTTCGACGGCGTGACCAGCGCCATGGGCGTCGATGACATGGTCACGACCTTCACCGCCAGCGATTTCGGCCGCACCTTCGCCAGCAACGGCGACGGCACCGACCATGGATGGGGCGGCCACCACATCGTGATGGGCGGCGCGGTGAAGGGCGGCGACGTCTACGGCAAGGCGCCGGTGTATGGCCTGTCCGACGGCAAGGGCGGCTTCGACAGTGCCGACCAGCTGCAAGGCGGCGCGCTGCTGCCGACCACCAGCATCGAAGCCTACGCGGCGACGATGGGCAGGTGGCTCGGGCTGTCGGACAGCGAGCTGCTGGGCGTGCTGCCCGGCTTGTCGGCCTGGAACGTCAGCCAGCGCAACCTCGGGTTCATGTCGGCCTGAGCGCGGCCGCGGTGCTCTTGCGATCGGCGCGCTGCTGAAGCGGCCGGATGGGTCTGACGAAGGCTGGATCGAAGCAACGCTGCTGCCCATCCGCAAACTCGATGGTGACCGATTCGGCGCTGGCCTCGATCACCGTGCCTTGCCCGTAGCGGCGAATCCGGACGAGCTGGCCGGCCGCGAATCGGGCCGGCTCCGGCGAACGGGCTTGGGTATCGTCTTCTTCGGCGGCCTCGACCAGCCGCCGCTGCTGCAGCGCGATGCGGCGGCAGTTGTCGCAATGGCCGCAGCGGTCGAAGCGCGCCGTTTCGCCCAGGCCTTGCAGCAACACGCGCCAGCGGCATCCGCCGGTCTGGCCGTAGAACGCCATGCACTCGAGCCGCTCCTGGTCTCGCTGGCTCCGGTCCATGAAGCGTTGCAGCAGCCGGTCGAGTTCGTCGGCGTCGTGCGGCTCTCGCAGGCTGATGGTGCCTTCGGCGTCGACCTCGACCCAGCCGTTGCGGCGCAGCCAGTTGACCAGCACGCGCAGCTTGCCGAGCGGCCGCTGCAGTCTGCTCTTGAGCTCTTCCAGCGTCCAGCCGTTCGGCGGCGCTTGCGCCTCGGTGAACAGGCGCCACATCTCGCGGCCGTCCGCAGCGCTCGGGTAGCGGCCGTTGATGAAGAACTGCTGCACCGCGCGGTCGGCCGAACGGAACAGCAGCAGGCAAAGTGCCGGGGCACCATCGCGGCCGGCACGGCCTGCCTCCTGGTAGTAGCTGTCGAGGCCCGGTGGCATTTGCACATGCAGCACCAGGCGGATGTTGGGTTTGTCGATGCCCAGGCCGAAGGCGTTGGTGGCCACCATCACCGCCGGTTCGCGTGCCTCGAAGAACTGGCGCTGGGCTTCGCGCCGCTCGCTGGCGGGCAGCCTGCCGTGGTACAGCAGTGGGCGCAAGCCGGCCTGCTGCAGCGCCTGGTGCAGCGACTCGGCTGATTTGATCGTCGCGGCATAGGCAATCGCGGGCCCGTCGGCCGATGCCAGTGCGGCCACCGCACGCGCCTGCTTGGCGGCTTCGTCTGCAAAAACTTCAACGGCCAACTGCAGATTCGGCCGGTAGCTGCCAGCCAGCAGCAAGCCATCAGGCGGGATGTTCAACTGCTCCGCTATGTCGGTCGCCACGTCGTCGGTGGCGGTGGCCGTCAGCGCCAGCACCGGCGCCGCGCCGATCGCTTCGAGCGCCGCGCCGATCTCGCTGTAGGCCGGCCGGAAGTCCTCGCCCCAGCGCGAGATGCAGTGCGCTTCGTCGACCACCAGCAGCGAAACGGGTTGGCCGCCGAGCAGGTCGATGAAGCCCGGCTCACCCAGCCGCTCGGGGGTCACGAACGCGATCTTTGCGCGGCCCGCCGCGAGCGCCTGCGCATCCACTTTCAGGGCCTCGGCGCTGCGACCGCTGTGCAATTGAACGGCGGTCACGCCCAGGCGTTCGAGCTTGGCCTGCTGGTCGGTGATCAAGGCGATCAACGGCGAAACGACGATCGTCAGGCCGGGCAGCAGGCAGGCGGGCAGCTGGTAGCAGAGCGATTTGCCGGCGCCGGTCGGCATCACCGCCAGGGTATTGGCACCGTGCAGGACGCGGTCGATGACGGCCTGCTGCCCCGGGCGCAACCGCACGTGGCCGAAGCGCCGGCGCAACTCGCGAACGACGCGAAGGCTCTGCGATGGCGCTGCTGCCGAAGTCATCAGGGCCGTTCCTCCTCAGGAGTCAGGTTGTCGTGGTCCATGCCGGTTCGTTGGTTGCAGAGGGCCATGGCAAGTCGGATGCCGCTGCCGTGCGCAGAGCGCGGCACGACCATTGCCGAAAGGTCTTCGAAAGGAATCCACCATGACCAAGAACCTGAAGCCCATCGACCAGCAGGTCGTCGCGATCACCGGTGCCTCCAGCGGCATCGGCCTGGCCACTGCCTTGCTCGCTGCCAAGCGTGGCGCGACGGTGGCCTTGATCGCCCGAAGCGAGAAGACGCTGCAGAAGATTGCCGCGCACATCGCGGTGGATGGCGGCCACGCCCTCGCCATCAAGGCCGATGTCGGCAACCGGACTGAAATCTCGAACGCAGTGCACGCGATCCTGCAAGCCCATGGGCGCATCGACACCTGGGTCAACAACGCAGGCGTATCGATCTACGGCAGGCTGGACGAGGTCGACGATCCGGACAGCAAGCGGATGTTCGAGACCAACTTCTGGGGCGTCGTCAACGGTTCGCTGGCCGCTTTGCCTTTCCTGCGGCGCCAGGGCGGTGCGCTGATCAACGTCGGCAGCGAAGCCTCCGATGCGGCCATTCCGCTGCAGGGCATGTACTCGGCCAGCAAGCACGCCGTCAAAGGCTTCACCGACGCATTGCGGATCGAACTGGACGCCGATGACGCGGGCGTCTCGGTGACACTGATCCAGCCGACGGCTGTCGACACGCCGTTCCCCGAACATGCGGGCAGCTACCTGAGCCTCGAACCGAAGCTGCCGACGCCGATGATCGATCCGACGAAAGTCGCCGAGGCCATCCTCGATGCCGCCGTCCGGCCAACGCGGCACGCGCGCGTCGGCGCCATGGCGGTGGTCAACACGACGGTGGCGAGGTTGGCACCGCACCTGGCGGACAGCCTGGCCAAGCTGCAGATCGGCCGTCAGCAGCGGCAAGAGGCTCCGCACGATTTGCGCGGCACGCTGTACGAGCCCAGCGAAAGCGGGCGCGTGCATGGCCGCGGCAATGAGCGGGCAGCCGACTTCGCGGTTGCGCGCGAGTCGAATGTCCGGCCGGACTAGGAAGCGGCGGCCGCACCGCCTCTGGGAACGCCTCTTGCTGAAAAGGGGCGAGACGAACCGACTGGAAAAAAGACATGGCAACCGGCCCTCGACGCACACCCAAGGACGCGATTGCGCTGCTGCGTGCAGACCACCGGCAGGTGACCGACTTGTTCATCCAGTTCGAACGTGGCCGCTCGCCCGAACGCAAGCGCACCGTGGCGCAGCAGATCTGCCGTGAACTCACCGTCCATGCGCAGCTGGAAGAAGAGCTCTTCTACCCAGCGGTCAAGCAGGCGCTGGGTGACCAGGAGTTGGTACCCGAGGCGCGCGTCGAGCATGAATCGATCAAGCGCCTGATCGACCAGATCCTGCAGGCGGATGGCGACATGGAAGCGTTCGAGGCGCAGGTGAAGGTGCTCTCGGAATACGTCAGGCACCACGTCAAGGAAGAGCAGGGCGAGCTGTTCCCGAAGGTCATGGCATCGACGCTGGACCTGCAGGCCATGTGCCAGGCGATGCTGGTGCGACGCCAGGAACTGATCGACGAACTGGTCAGCGCGAGTTGAGGCCCGCCCGGGCCCCGGGCGACAGCGGCCCGAGGCCTGGGCGCTGCGCCGCCACTACGGCGTCGCGCCAACAAAGTCGATGCGATAGATGGAGCCGTTGAGGTCGTCCGAAACCAGCATCGCACCGTCCGGCAGGAAGGCCACACCGACCGGCCGCCCATAGACCACCGAGTCGTTCGCACTGACGAAGCCGGTGATGAAGTCGTCGAAGCGTTGCGGCTGGCCATCGGGCGAGAAATGCAGGCGCACGACCCGGTAGCCGGCGGGGTCGCGCCGGTTCCACGAGCCATGCAGGGCGACGAATGCGTCTGTGCGGTAGTCGGCGGGAAACTGGTTGCCGGCGTAGAAGCGCATCGCCATCGGCGCCGAGTGGGCGCGCATGGTGAGCGTCGACGCTCGCGTCAAGGCGCAGTAGGCCTCCCGCGTCATCGGCTCGCCCGAAGGCTTCGGCACACCGGGCTTGAGGGCAAGGCGCTCGGGCGGGGCGTTGGTCATCGGGTCCACGCGGCGATCGGCATAGCAGATCGGCCAGCCGTAGTTCGCACCCTCCTCGATCAGGTTGAGCTCTTCGGGCGGCAGCGAGTCGCCACGAAAGTCGGAGCCGTGGTCCATGCCCCACAGGGTGCCGGTGGTGGGCTGCCAGTCGAAGCCGATGGTGTTGCGCAGGCCCTTGGCCACGAACTCGCGGCTGCTGCCGTCGGCGGCGTAGCGCACGATGGTGCCGCGCTCGAGCTGGTTCTCTTCGGCGCAGTCATTGCAGCTGCTGCCGATCGAGACGTACATCTTGCCGTCGGGGCCGAAGCGCACCATGCGGTTCGGGTGCTGGCCCCCATCGGGCAGGCCGGTGACGATGGCTTCGGCCACAGGCAGCGTCAGGCGCGATCGCCAGACCGTGGTCGACGAGGCGAGGTACAGCTGATGGGCGTGCAAGGCCACCCCATGCACGCCGTCGAGGTGATTGAGGAAGGTGCGCCGATGGTCGGCACGGCCGTCGCCATCGGTGTCCCTCAAGGCCAGCACATCGCCTTCGTCGCGCCGGGTGATGTAGACGGTACCGTCCGGCCCGGCCTCGATCATGCGCGGATGGCCCAGGCCGCTGGCGAAGATCGACAAACGAAAGCCCGGCGGCACGCTCAGGTGCCGCAGCAACGCATCGCCGTTCGTCGCGGCGGGCGGCGTGAGCGAGTGACGGTGGACAAGGGCCTGTGCGGCGTCGGGCGGCTCTGCGACGAGCGGGGCGCTCACCAGCAGAGGCACGATGCCGAACAGCGCGAAACGAAGCGATGACTTCATGAGGAACCTTTCGACATGAACGCGGGTTTCGTGGCAAGCCCTGTTCCCAAGGCATGGGCGGATCAGCGTGGGGCCGGCGGACCGCCACGGTTGCTCGCATGGCGCTTGCCACCGCATGGCGATGACCGAGAGCAATGAACCGACGTGGAAGGGGCGCCTGCACAGCGCGTTGTGGCTGGGTGTGCTCACCAGCACTTTCTCCACCGTCGTCGCATCGCTGGGCGCCGAAAGGCTGGGACGCAGCGCCGCGGTCGACTGGATGGTGGTCTCGTCGCTGGTGCTGCGCGATGCGGCATGGCAGGCCGACCCGGGTTGGGGCGCCATCCTGACCGGCGTGGCCGTGCACCAGTCCGCCGACATCTGGTGGGCGATCGTGTTCTTCGGGCTGCTCGGCCGGTGGACGACGCAGCGATCGCCGGCCGCGATCCTGTTGCTGTCCTTGCCGTGGGCCGCGCTGACCTCAGCACTCGAATGGCTGGTCCTGGTGCCGTTGCTGCCGTTCGAGCAGCCGGCGTTCTCGCTGGAACAGCCGTATTGGCTGGGCCTGGTCGTGCATGGCCTGTCGGCGTTGCTGTACCCGCTCTATCCGACTGTCGACGACGCGGTGCATCACCGCAGGCCGCTGCGCAACAGGCGCTTCGCTGGCGTCTGGGGCGGCACGGCAGTGGCCATGGTCGTCCTGCTTGCCGTCGCGGCCGGCTTTGCCGCACAAGACCGCGAGCTGCCGCATGGCGGCCGCGATGAGCGCTCGGACCAGGCCTTCCTGCGCCGCATGGCTGCGCACCATGCCCAGGGCGTGCGCATCGCTTCGCTGGTCGAGGCGCGCGCTGGGGACGCCCATGTCAAAGGCCTGGCGCGGTTGATGACGGCCTCGCAGACACAGGAGCTGCTGGTCTTCACCCGCTGGTGGCGCAGCTGGTTCGGCGAGCCTGCCGGGTTCGTCTGCTCGGAGCAGGAGAAAGCCGCGATGCCGGGCATGCTGAACGAGGCGGACCTGGCGAAGTTGGCCAGCTTGCAAGGCGGCGCTTTCGATGCGGCGTTCGTCGAGGCGATGTCGTTCCACCACCGCGGCGCGATCCGCATGGCCGACGAGGCGCTGCAAGCGCCCGGCGATCTGCGGGTGCGCTTCATGGCCCAGGCGATCCGGCATCAGCAGCGCGGCGAGATTGCGCTGATGCACGGCGCCAAGGGGCCCCACGCGGTGGCACTGGCCGTTCATTCGATGGTGGCGCCGGCGGGCGCGCACGAGATGGACCGCGCGCGCCCGCAGTGACCTCACCGAGCCGCGCGGCAAGACCAGCCCGACCTTCTACAGCGCTGGCACGATCCTGCGCAATTGCTCGGCGAACTCGGCCACCAGCGCGGGGGGCCGTGGCAGATCGAACTTCACCGTCAGACCGACCGTAGGCAGTCGCGGTAGCCGATCGCTCGTCGGCAGGATCTGCAGATCGGCCGGCACCGCCGCCTGCGTCAGCACGGCAATGGCCTGCCCCGAGCGCACCACCGCCAGCAGGCCCGACATCGCGCCGCTCGCATAGGCCACGCGGTACGGGCGTCCGGCTGCGTCGAGCCGTTCGCATGCGGCTCGGTGATCGAGCGTGTCGGGGTCCGAGAGCGCGAGCTGCAGCGGCTCGCGCGACAGCGCGTCGTCATGCCTGTTGCCCACCCACACCAGCGGCTCGCGGCGGATGATCGGCGCCGTGGTGTCGGCGTCGGTGGTGGAGACGAGGGCGAGATCGAGCGCGTGCTTGGCCAACTGCTCCAGCAGCCGCTGCGTCGGCGCGCAATACACCTCGACGAAGACCTGCGGGTGCAGGCCGGCGAAGCTGCGCAGGATGTGCGGCAGGAAGGCGGCGGCGTAGTCATCCGGGCAGCCGAAACGCAAGGTGCCGCTGAGGCCGGCGCCGGAGACATCGGCCACCGCGGCATCGTGGTGGCGCAGGATCGTCCGCGCATGGCCGAGCAGCCGCTCGCCGTGCAGGGTGAGCGCCACGCCGCGGCCGGTGCGGTTGAGCAGCGGCTGGCTCAGCATCTCTTCGAGCTTCTTGACCTGCATGCTCACGGCGGCCTGCGTTCGGCCGACCTTGCTGGCGGCGCGGCCCAGGGTGCGCGTCTCGGCGATCGCAACAAAGGTGCGCAGCAGGTCGATGTCGAGGTGGCGGGTCATGCGGTGGCGGGCGTGGGCCCAAGCCGGTCTGATAGCTGGGTTCAGAAATATTAGCTTTGCTTGGGCGCTGCGGGTCCGTACGCTGCGGCCATCGATCAAAGAATTGGAGCGACCGATGACCCGCAACACCGACCCCGGCTTCTGGAACAACGCCCGCCGGCACCTGATCCGCTACGGCGGCACGTTCGAGCCGATGATCATCGAGCGGGCGCAGGGCAGCTTCGTGTACGACGCCGATGGCCGCGCGATCCTCGACTTCACCTCGGGCCAGATGAGCTCGCTGCTGGGGCACGGGCACCCCGAGGTCGCCGCCGTCGTGGCCGAGCATGCGCACCGCCTGGACCATCTGTTCAGCGGCATGCTCAGCCGCCCGGTGGTCGATCTCGCCACGCAGCTGGCCGAGATCACGCCCGCCGGCCTGGACAGGGCCATGTTGCTGAGCACCGGCGCCGAGGCCAACGAGGCCGCCATCAAGATGGCCAAGCTGTTCACCGGCAAGTTCGAAATCGTCAGCTTTGCGCAGTCGTGGCACGGCATGACGGGTGGCGCGGCTTCGGCCACCTACAGCGCGGGCCGCAAGGGCTATGGGCCCGCCGCGGTGGGCTCGTTCGCGATCCCCGCGCCTTATCCATACCGGCCGCGCTTCGAGCGCAACGGCCAGTTCGATTGGCAGGCCGAGCTCGACTATGCCTTCGACCTGATCGACAGGCAGTCGAGCGGCAACCTCGCTGCCTTCATCGCCGAGCCGATCCTCAGTTCAGGTGGCCTGATCGACCTGCCGCTGGGTTACCTGGCCGCGCTGAAGGCCAAGTGCAGCGAACGCGGCATGCTGCTGATCCTGGACGAAGCGCAGACCGGCGTCGGCCGCACCGGCACGATGCTGGCCTGCGATCGCGACGGCGTGGTGCCGGACATCCTCACGCTCTCGAAGACGCTTGGTGCCGGCTTGCCGCTGGCGGCGGTGCTGACCTCGGAGGCGATCGAAGAAGCCTGCCATGCGCGTGGCTTCCTGTTCTACACGACGCATGTCTCCGACCCGCTGCCGGCCGCTGTGGGCCTGAAGGTGCTGGAGGTGGTGCAGCGCGACCGGCTGGTCGAGCGCGCCCGGATCGCCGGGCAGCGGCTGGAGGCGGGGCTGCGCGCCTTGCAGGAAACGGTCGACTGCATCGGCGACGTGCGCGGCCGCGGGCTGCTGCTGGGCATCGAGATCGTCAAGAGCAGGGCCGGCAAGCAGGCCGCGCCTGAGCTGGGCGCGGCCATCACCCGCGAGTGCATGAAGCTCGGCCTGAGCATGAACATCGTCAATCTGCCCGGCATGGGCGGGGTGTTCCGAATCGCGCCGCCGTTGACGGTGAGCGATGCGGAAATCGACCTGGGGCTGGACTTGCTGAAACAGGCGATCGAGAACGTGGTGTGACGTTCAGGCGGCAGGCGTCACGGGCAGGGCCCCAGCGCCACGTCGCCGTCGACGGTGCCTGCGACATCGACATGCTTGAAGCCCAGTGGCGTGCCCAACCCGCACATCGAAACGCTCCGGTCCCTGATGCGCTGCACGACGGCGCTGGCAGACCAGGCGTTCGGGCTCGGCCCCAGGCCCTTCACCAGGGCTGCGAGCCCCGAGACCATTGGTGCGGCCATCGACGTGCCGCTGATCGTGGCATGCGAGTCGTCGAAGAACTGGCTGAGGATGCCGAAGCCCGGTGCCGCCACGTCGACGAACCCACCCGAGTTGGTGAAGTCCGCCATGGCGCGGACCTTGTCCGGGCTGTTGTCGCTGGCGGCCACCGCCATCAAGCCCGGGATGCTGTAGGCGGCCGGGTAACGCTTGACCTTGTCGCTCGCGTCGTTGCCCACGGCAGCCAGCACCACGGCCTGCAGGTGCTCGGGGCCGGTGCAGCGGGTCTGATCCGAGACCCACGCCGGCCGCGTGGGCACGGCGGCGCAGGTCACCACGTCTGCTGCCAGGTGCAGCACCTTGGTGTCGAATTTCGTGTCCAGGCTGAGGTTGATCACGTGGGCGCCTGATTCCATCTGGCCGGTGCCGGAGGGGTCGATGGCCCAGAAGATGCCCTTGGCCGTGAGCCACGTCGTTCCGGTGCCCGTCGGGTCCAGGATGCGGCCGATCATCAGCTGCGCATCGGGAGCGACGCGGTGAACGATGCCCGCCACGTGCGTGCCATGGCCGACGCTGGACTTGCCGAAGTCTGCGATGTCGGTGATCTCCGTGCCGCCTTCCATCGCATCCATGTCGTTGTCGAGGAAGTCGTACTGCGCCCGGAAATCCACCGTCGCGAACGCGGGGTGATTCCAGTCGGTGCCGGTGTCCAGCACGGCCACGCGGACGCCGAGGCCCGTGCTCTGGGTGTGCGCCTTGTCCAGCCGCAGCAGGTCCTTCACCGCCTTGGGCTCGCAGTTGGGGCCGTCGATGCAGGTGGCACCATCACCGATCGCCAGCACCGAATTGAGCTTGGCATGGCTGTCGTCATGCAGCCACGGGTCTGAGCTCACGAGCTGGTTCACCTCGGCGAATTCCAACCGAGGGTCGTGCCACTCGTTGAGATCGTCGACGGCAGCCTGCGCGGTCCTCTTCTTGCCGATGGTGAGCAGGTAGACCGGCCGGCTGGTGATCTGGTCGGTCAGCTTCACCGCGAAGCCGTCAACCCGCAGCTTGGTCAGCACAGCGTTCAGCGTCGCGGGACTCGTGTCGATGAGCTGCACGACGACCTGGTGCACGACCGTGGATTTCAGGCTCGATGTACCGGCGCCCGTGGCCGCGAGGCAAAGCGACAGGGGCAGGGCGCTCATCAGCGCCGCAGCGATGCGAGAAGCCGGATGGCCGGGTGGCCGCGAGGTCTTTCGTTTCATCATGGTTGATCCTTCCTTTGTCCATCCGTTGGACAACGCACGGAGTGGGCAATTGGCGTGAAAGTACAGACCCCCCTTGATTCAACCCAAGGCGTGGACGACGAACGAGCCCCAGCCGTAGGGGTGCTCGCCGCGCCCTGCCGCCGCCGACTGCGCTGCATGCAGCGCCGAAGCCGACGAGTGGCCTTCGCGCAGCCCGGCGTAGAAAGCGGCCATCAACGCCGCGGTCGCGGCATCGTCGACCGCCCACAGCGAAGCAACGATCTCGCGCGCACCGGCCAGCGCAAAGGCGCGCACCAGCCCGACGGCCTCGTCACCCGGTGCGACGCGGCTGACGCCGGTTTCGCAGGCAGACAGCACGACCAGCGGCGCCGCCGCCAGCCGCACCCGCGCCAGCTCGTGCATCGGCAGCGGGCCGTCTGCCAGCCGAAGGTAAGAGAAGGTCGGGTTGTCGGCACGAAAGCGCGCGTGGCATGCCAGGTGCAGCAGCTCCGCATGGCGCGCGGCTTCGCAGAATGCGGGGCCGGTCGCATCGGCTTCGCGCAGCAGCACCGTCTCAGGGCCGAGTGCGTCGGCCACCGTGCGCTGCTCCAGCGTCACATGGCCGAGATCGTCGCCCGCCACACCGACGACGAGTGCGCGGCGCAACCGCAGCTCGCGCGGCGGCGGGCGGCTCTGCGCCGCCGCCCAGATGCCCGCGCTGGGCGCGACGCTGAGCACATGGCGTTCGACCAGCCACCGCTGGCCATCGTGCAAGGTGGCGAACGGCAGCTCGTGCAAGGCGCCGTGCGGCACGACCACGATCTGCGCGCAGTCGCGCACCAGGTCTTCGAGCGGTGCCCACAGCTGCGTGAACAGCGCCTGGGCATGGGTGAGCAGGCGCTGGCGCAGACGCTCGGCATGCCGGCTCAGCGCCGGCGGCGCGCCGCGCACCGCGTCGATCTGGAAGCGCAGCGCGCGGATGCGCTCGGCGAGGTCACCCACCGGTGCGACCAGATGGTCGATGCGCCGCGCCGTGACGACGACGCTCAGCAGCCGATCCGCATGCAGGTGGAACAGCACCATCGCGCGACCTGGCTCGAGCGCAGCTTGCAGTGCCGCAGTGTCAAAGCGGTCTGCCGCTGCAGGCCCGGGGGTCCTTGCGCCAAGGTCGAGCCGGCGCCAGCCGCGGGTCAGCGCCTGTTCCAGCGCGAGCGCCTCCTGGGTCAGGCCCGGCAGGCGATTCGTCTCACCGGCCATGAGCGCGTTGCGCCAGGCTTCGCGCGTCACGGCCAGACGCTGGGTCGCACCGTCGCTGGCCTCGGTGGGGTCGCTGCGTGGCCCATCGGCCAGGCCCAGCGCCAGCGCCCGCGCCCGGCCGCGTTCGATGTCCGCCAGCAGCTGCCGTGCATCACCGGCAGCGAGGGCCAGATCGACCAGCTGGTGGTGCACGCTGGCCACCTCGACGCCGAGCGCGCTGCGCAGTTCGTCGCCGGGCAAGGTCGCACGATCGGCTTCCAGGCTCGCGAGCGCCTGCTCGAAGGCCGCGCGCGCATGACCCACTCGGCCGAGCGCACGCCGCGCAGCGCCCAGGCCCGCGAGGCACTCGAAAGTCACCGGCGCCAAGCCATGCATCGCCGCCTCGGCCAGGATGCCTTCGAACAGGGATTCGGCCTGCGCCGGCTCACCAGCATCGCTACGTGCTGCTGCCGACAGCGCGCGGGCTTCGAGCTGCCAATTGACGATGCCACTGCCTTCGAGCGCGGCGCTGGCTTGGCTGGCGCTCGCCAGCGCGGCCGCAGCATCACCCAGCCGGCGCTCGACCCGCGCGCGACACAGGTCGATCGAGGCGACGAAGGCCATGTTGCCGAGCGATTCGCCCAGGGCCCGCGCCTCGATGAGGCCGGCGAGCGCATCCGCCGGTCGCTGGCCAAGAGCCAGCAGGCGCGACTGCTGAAGCAAGGCCCAGGCGAGCTCCTTCGGCGCCTCGATGTCGCGTGCCCAGGCGGCCACCTGCTCGTAGCGCTCGAGCGATTCTTCGACCAGGTTGGCCGACTGGCAGGCCTCGGCCAGCGCAGTTTCGGATTCCAGACGCCGCTGCGGCGAGGCGCCGGCCTGGGCGAGGATCTCGGTGGCCTGCGTCAACGCCCGCAGCGCTGCCACGCGGCCGCCACGGTTGATCTCGATGCGGCCACGCGCCTCCAGGGCTTGCGCGCGCAGGACGGTGAACCCGTGCGTGCGGGCCAGGCCCTCTGCGCGTTCGCAGGCGGCGAGCGCCTCATCGGCGTTGAACTGCCACGTCAGCGCATTGGCCAGGCCGATCTCGGCCATGACGCGCAGTTCGGCGTCGCCTTCGCCCACGCAGCGTGATGCGGCGCCGCGGAACATCTGGCCGGCTTCCACGTGCCGGTCCATCCGCGACAGCGTCGTGCCCAGATTGATCTGCACCTTGCCCGCGGAGCGCTGGTCGCCGATGGCTTCGAAGCGTGACAAGGCGAGCTGGCCGACGCGCACCACCTCGTCCTGGTGGCCGAGCAGCAGGTGCGCCACCATTTGCGGGAGCAGCGTTTCGGCTTCATGCCGCGCGTCAGCCAGCGCGGCGAACGCATGGCACGCGGCCTCGAGCCGGGCCAGGGCAGCCGGCAGGCGCGATTCCGCGAGCAGTGCGATGCCCTCGACCCAGTCGCGAATCGGCACCAGCGCCGCCCGCACATCGGCCGGCGCATCCGCGCTCGCTTCGACCAGGGCCGAGAGTTCGTCGGCCAGCACTCGGGCCTGGGCGGGCTCGGTGTGCCAGGCTTGGTAGCAGGCCTCCTTGAGCCGCCACGCCTGGTCGAGCAAGGCGGGCTGCATCGTGGCTCAGCCGGGCGGCGGCAATTCGAACGGGGGCAGGTTGATCTCCCAGCGGGCGGTGCGCAGCACGAGCCGGCAGTCGCCCGGCGGCACCGGCTCGAGGCTGAATTCCGCCTGGGCGCTCCACGGCGCCTCGAGGCGCTGATCGCCGCACATCATTTGCACGTCGCCAGGCCCGTCATCGCCGAGACATTGGCCGTCGATGCGCCAGGTACCGCGCATGGCGCCAAGCGTCACGCTCAGCGCCACGTCGATGTCGCCAGCGCTGAACACCAGGCGGCGGGTCGGCGGGCCGCTGGCGCGAACCGGGCTCAGGGCCGAGCCGATCTCGTCGAACGTGAGCACCGCGAGCAGCCGCTGCAAAGGCGATGGGGTGCCCGCAGTCGAAGCCGTCGGGCGGCGCGAAACATCGAAGGCATTCATGGCCTTCTGGATCAGGTGCTCGGGGGCGTGCTCGAGCGCGCGGCTGCGGGCCAGCACCTCTTTGAGCGCCTGCAGATGGGCGTCGTCGGCTTCATGCATGGTCGTACCTCTTCATGCTCGGCTCACGCGCTTTCGAGAAGGACACGCAGCTTGCCCAGGCAGCGTTGGCGCGTCGGGCTGAGACTGCCGGCAGGCATGCCCAGGCGCTGCGCGATCTCGTCGTAGGACAGGGGCGTCTCGGCCAGGTACAGCCATTCGATGATCTGGCGGCAGCGGGGCTCGATTCGGTCGAGCCCGCGCTGCACCGCGTGCCAGGTCTGCACTTCGGCAAGGAACTCGTCGGGCAGCGGCTGGGTGTCGGCCACCAACTCGAGCGCATCGTCGCCGGGGCCGTCACGCCGGGCGGCATCTCGCCACACGCGCCAGGTTTCGAACTTGGCCGTGGTGACGAGCCACTCGCGCAGGCGGTCGGGTTGCTGCAGGCGATCGAGGTGCTCGAGCAGGCGCAGGAACGTGGTCTGGAAGACGTCTTCGACCGCGGCATCGGGCAGCCGGGCGCGCCTGGGGATGGTGTAGACAAGCGCCTCGAAGCGCCGGACCAGAACGCTCCAGGCAGCGCGTTCCCCCGCAGCGCAGCGCCGGACCAATTCGCCATCGGAGAGCTCGTTCCAATCCACGCGGAGCCCCCGGCCGGATTGTGTTCGGGCGATCATGCCACCAAGCATGGCGAGAGTCGACCGACCTTGTCTGGTGGCTGGGATGGTGCATTGCTCGCTGGCCATTGGCTCCTCTCATGGCGATCCGACATCCCGGTCTCGCGGGCGTTCAGTCCACACGGAGCGCCGCGGGGCCGCAAAAGTACATTGGCGGGCAGCCCCAGGTCGAACGGTGCACCACGAGCCCGGCGCGGCCGATCAGTCGGCGGCGGACATCCGTTTTTCGCGTGGCACGTACTAATCCGTTATCGGTGTGCTCTGTGCGGCAGGTGATGTCCGACACGGCACCACCGGCTTGGCGGAAGACGGGCCCGCAGCTGCGGACGCGTCGCCGACGAGATCCACAGTCCTCAATCGTCAACGAAGGAGTTCACCATGAATCGCATCATCCGCCCCGTCGCCCGGGCCATCGCGCTGCTGCTGGCTGGCAGCCTCGGATCACAGGCGTTCGCCGTCTGCAACGACATCACCTTCAGTTTCGACAACACCACCGGGACCATGATCCGCGTGATCAAGGTCAGGTACTTCGATGCCACGACGGGCGTCTCGTCCAACCGGGTCGTCTCCAAGGACTGCTTCGACACCTACACCTGCGTCACCCCGGCGACGAACCTGGGGCCAGTGGCGCCCGGCGACAACATCGCGAGCGTCAGGTTTCAGTACCGTCCGTGGGTTGGCGGCGGTTGGGGCGCAGCGATCTGGACGGGCGTGAATGCCACAGTGGTCCCGCAATGCGTCGACCACCGCAATTACGGCACCTGGGCCATCTGATGGCCCTGCGAGCGGGCGCCCAACGCTCGCTCGTTGCCGCAGGGCAAGCCGATCTGCTGCGGCTGCGCGTGGCGGCAGTAGCCGGGCCGAGCTTCCTGGCCCGCTCAATACGCCGGCGGGTCGCTGGCCGGGAAGGATTGTTCCGACCCTTTGTCGACGTGCCCGTCGGTCGAGACGTGGTCGGGCGCTGCCTGTGGCGAAGAGGCCCCGGCGGCAGAGATGGCCGCGGGCCGGTCGCGGCCGCCCAGCAGTTGCCGCAGCACGTACTGCAGGATGCCGCCGTGCCGGCAGTAGAGCAGCTCCTGCGGCGTGTCCAGCCGGATCAGCGCGGGGAATTGCGTGACGGTGCCGTCCGCCCGCCGCGCCATCACCTGCACCGTGCGCCCATCGCGAAAGCCCGAGCCGATGAGCTCCGGCAGTCCGACCACGTCGAAGATTTCCTCGCCGGTCAGGCCCAGCGATTCGACCGAGTCGCCCGACTGGAATTGCAGCGGCACGATGCCCATCCCGATCAGGTTGGAGCGGTGGATCCGCTCGTAGCTCTCGGCAATGACCGCCTTGATGCCCTGCAGGTACGGGCCCTTGGCGGCCCAGTCCCGGCTCGAACCCGAGCCGTACTCCTTGCCGGCCAGCACGATGAGCGGCGTGCCTGCCGCCTGGTAGCGCGCCGCTGCGTCGTAGATCGAAAGAACGTCGCCTGACGGCAGGTGGCGCGTCACGCCGCCTTCCAGCGCCGGCGTCAGCCGGTTGCGGATACGGCCGTTCGCGAAGGTGCCTCGCACCATCACCTCATGGTTGCCGCGCCGCGAGCCATAGGAGTTGAAGTCACGCGCCGCGACGCCGAGCTGCGTCATGTAGCGGCCGGCGGGCGAGTCGATCCGGATGCTTCCCGCCGGGGAAATGTGGTCGGTCGTGACGCTGTCGCCGAGCACGGCGATCACCCGGGCACCCGTCAGCGGCGCGATCTCGCTCGCCGGCGTCTTGCTCATCCCCTCGAAGTAGGGCGGCCGGCGCACGTAGCTCGATGCATCGTCCCATGCGAAGCGCTTGCCATCGGGTGCGCTCAGGGCGCGCCAGTGAGCGTCGCCGTCATAGGCCTTGCCGTAGGCATGCCGGTACATCTCGGGTTGGATGGACTGGCGCAGGGCTTGCTCGATCTCGGCGGGGCTCGGCCAGATGTCCTTCAGGAAGACCGGCTGTCCCTGCGGGTCGATCGCCAGCGGGTCACGGTAGACGTCGATGTCGATGCGCCCGGCGATCGCGAACGCGACCACCAGCGGGGGCGACATCAGGAAGTTGGCCCGGACCTCCGAGTGGATGCGGCCTTCGAAATTGCGGTTGCCCGACAGCACCGACGAGACGACCAGGCCGCGGCGCTGGATGGCTTGCGAAATGTCTTCCGGCAGCGGGCCTGAATTGCCGATGCAGGTGGTGCAGCCATAGCCCACGGTCTGGAAACCGAGCTGGTCGAGGAAGGTGGCGAGCCCAGCGCGCTCGTAGTACTCGGTGACGACGCGGGATCCCGGCGCCAGCGAGGTCTTGACCCACGGCTTGCGTTGAAGGCCGCGCTCGATGGCCTTCTTGGCCAGCAGCCCGGCGGCCAGCATCACCGACGGGTTGCTGGTGTTGGTGCAGCTGGTGATCGCGGCGATCACCACCGAGCCGTCGCGCAGCATGTGGGCCG
>Ga0307516_10001674_pt1 | contig 30538 bp, 35 predicted proteins | sample 19_EM_MG_FD_203310 | JGI IMG/M metagenome (GOLD analysis project Ga0307516, IMG submission 203310) | Populus trichocarpa ectomycorrhiza microbial communities from riparian zone in the Pacific Northwest, United States - 19_EM | ecosystem: Host-associated > Plants > Roots > Unclassified | place... | reverse complement strand
CGCGCGCTGGGGCCCGCGGCGATCACGCTCGGCCGGGCCGAGGGTCTGGAAGCCCATTCGCGCTCGGTGGGGATGCGCCTCAATCTGCCATGAGCAAGCCGCCCGAACAGGATCAGTCGAACAACCGGATCGTCGCGGTGACGCTCGATGAGGAATCGATCGGGCGTTCCGGGCCTGATATCGAGCATGAACGCGCGATCGCGATCTACGACCTGATCGAACAGAACCTGTTCGCGCCGGAGGGCGCAAGCGGACAAGGCCCGTTCGCCGTGCATATCGGCATCACCGGCAACCGCCTGATGTTCGACATCCGCCGCGAGGACGGCACGCCCGTGGTGGCGCACCTGTTGTCGCTGTCGCCGTTCCGCGGGATCGTGAAGGACTATTTCATGATCTGCGACAGCTATTATCAGGCGATCCGCACCGCGACGCCGGACAAGATCGAGGCGATCGACATGGGCCGCCGCGGCATCCATGACGAGGGCTCGCGCACGCTGCAGGAGCGCCTGAAAGGCAAGGTGCGGGTCGATTTCGAAACCGCGCGCCGGCTGTTCACCCTGATCACCGTGCTGCACTGGAAGGGGTAGGCATGGTTCGGAAAAGTGGGGATCGGTTTTCGGATCAGATCATGCGCGCCAAAAAGAAAGCGTGATGGCGGCGGCTCCGCGCACGCGCAACCCGCAGTCGGTGCTGTTTGCCTGCGGCCTCAACAGCGTGCGCTCGCCGATGGCCGCAAGCCTGCTGCAGCAGATGTTTCCGAAAGCGCTTTACGTGAGGTCCGCCGGCGTCAGGAAAGGCGAGCTCGATCCATTCGCGGTGTCCGTCATGGCCGAACTCGGTCAGGACATTTCCAGGCACAAGCCGATCACCTTCGATGAGCTCGAGGATTGGGAGGGACTCAATTTCGACCTCATCATCACGCTGGCGCCGGAGGCTCATCACAAGGCGCTGGAGCTGACGCGGACACTGGCCGCCGAGGTCGAGTACTGGCCAACCCACGATCCGACCGGCGCCGAGGGCAACCGCGAGCAGAAGCTGTCGGCTTATCGCGAGGTCTGCGACACGCTGCTCGCGCGCATCCGCAAGCGCTTTGCTAATGTCGGCGCCGCAAGCGGGTGAAGCCCTGCTCTGGCACCCCGATCACCCCGTGTCCCGGGATCTGGATCATCGCTTTGGATCATCTATTCGGACCACCTCCTGGCCGCCACATTGCAGTTCGGTGACAAGGGCCGCTGCTTCACGCATCATCGCGCTGTCCCGGCGCCCACAAAGCGCCGCTGCCGGGTTGTGAAACCCAAGCCCTTCCGATAGTTTCCGCGCGCATTCCCGCAGGCTTACGAAATCTTCCACGAAAACAACCTCATGCTAGGCCGCCCCAAACTCGTCCTTGCTTCCGGCTCGCCGCGCCGGCTGGCGCTGCTCAATCAGGCCGGCATCGAGCCCGATGCGCTGCGGCCCGCCGACGTCGACGAGACCCCGCGTCGGGGCGAACTGCCGCGCGCCTGCGCCAACAGGCTGGCGCGCGCGAAAGCGGATGCGGCGCTCAAATCGGTGCAACTCGACGACGAACTGCGCGGCGCCTTCATCCTGGCCGCCGACACCGTGGTCGCGGTCGGCCGCCGCATCCTGCCCAAGGCCAATCTGGTCGATGAAGCCTCGCAGTGCCTGCGCCTGCTCTCGGGCCGCAACCACCGGGTCTACACCGCGATCTGTCTGGTGACGGCGCGGGAGACCTTTCGCCAGCGCCTGGTGGAGACCCGCGTGCGCTTCAAACGCCTCAGCGAGGACGACATCCAAGCCTATATCGGCTCCGGCGAATGGCGCGGCAAGGCCGGCGGCTACGCGGTGCAGGGGATTGCCGGCTCCTTCGTGGTCAAGATGGTCGGCTCCTACAGCAATGTGGTGGGCCTGCCGCTTTATGAATCCGTCACCCTGCTCGGGGGCGAGGGCTTCCCGATCCGCTTCGGCTGGTTGAATGCCACCGCCATCTGACCCGAAGCCGGCCGCCGACCGGCCAGCCAAGGGCAAACGCTGCCCAATCTGCGGCCGGCCGGCCGCCGAGGACATGATGCCGTTCTGCTCGCCGCGCTGCCGGGACGTCGACCTGAACCGCTGGCTGTCGGGGTCCTATGTGATTCCGGCCCGCGACGACGGGCCTGATGACGCAGATTGAGCATGATTCGCGTGAATTGATTGCGGCGATACAAGGCGTCATCTGCCGCGCGGCCCGCCGCGCATGATCGCCGGTTTGGCCTGGCCGGAAAACGCCTTTACCCTGAAGGGGCTAAGCCGGACCGGGCCCGAACCCGAAGCGCGGCCATGTTATGCGCCGAAGTCCGGCGAAGCAGGTGGACAGGGCCGCCCGCGCCCACTATAAACCGCCCGCTCGACAGGCCTTTTGGGCCTTCGCGAGACGCCCAGGTAGCTCAGTTGGTAGAGCATGCGACTGAAAATCGCAGTGTCGGTGGTTCGATTCCGCCCCTGGGCACCAAACTACGATATTCTGCGACTTTCTACGACATTCCGCGATGCAGCTCGGAACAGAGCTCTATTTTCGTCGCGAGCGGATTGCTGCTTGCTGATAACCGCCACGCACTGGTTCCAGCTCGCTCGATATTTCCCATAGACGCTCAAGGTTGAGACGGTAAAAAACCGCGGCGTTGCCAGCGGCAGTTACCTCGCTTGCTATTTCTTTAGGCGGCCTGCTCGGCAGCGCTGTACTTGGCCAGTTGTTCGACCATTTCGGATGGTTTGCCTGCCGGCGCGCTTGATCCGTATGCAGTTTGTGACTGCGAACTTGCAGCGACTCCTGGCCGAAAACGAGCGAAGGGAGCGGCTCCGCCGTCAGCGCCTCCGCATTACGGCTGGCTTAGCCGGTACTTGTCTGATCCCCGGCGACTTGATTTGGGCGGTTCGAGCATGACCTCCTTCAAGCCGTCGTCGCTCGCGACGACAATAACGAAATTCAATCTGCCGTCCTGCTGCAGCAGACCCCCGCCCAGAGCTTTCCCGGCTGTGGCCTTCTCGGCAACGCGCACCGCGTCCGACAACTTCTGTCTTATCGACCTCAAGGCAACGAGGTTGTTCCGGTCCTCGTCGTCAAGCTCGCTCAGGGACAAGGTCGTCTCCGGGGCGGCAGCGTTCCCGGTGTTGGCGTCAATGACGTCTTCCCAGGTCTCGTTGTTCTTCACCGTCAGCACCCGGTAGCTGGGCGGCGCTGAAAGCTCGAAGCTGACGGATGCGGTTCTCGCACCGGGATGCAATTGCTCGACGATTGCGATCGCTTCAGCGAGCGGGAGCTTTGCCGCGCGGAATTGTTCAAGCAGACGCCGCTTCGTCTCCTCCTCGTCCTGCGACGATCCACGCTGCTCCTCAGTGGTAGTCGTGCTTGCTTTTAAGTCGGCCTGGGCGTTTGCAGCGAGAAACGTGGCTGAGAAGGCTAGGATGACTGCACACAACTGATTCTTTGACATGCGCTACTTTCCGTAAGGTTCGGGGTTGGTGATTGCAGAGTTCAAAAGACTTGGCGGGCGTTGGATGGCCCGCACCAGTCGCAAGCGAGGTAGCGAATGCGCTCGGCATGCTGTCGCGGAGCCCCGATGCGGGCCTGAGCATGTCTGCGTGCCGCTGGCGCAGGACGGGCGGTCTTCGGCTTCCGGGACACCGCTCGATCCGGCTGCACAAGCTCCGCGAAGGCTTCAGGGGCAGCTGGGGCAGGAGCAGGAGAGCTGCTATCTGCCGCAGCTTGCTGCAGCGTGGATGGGAAAGCTGACTGGTCCAATGAGCCGCCTGATTCAGGGCTCGGAGAAGCACTGTCCTCCGCCGCAGCTACTTCGGTACCCGAAGCGGGGGGTAGCCTAGCCAGAGTGGTAACGATTGCGACTGCTTCGGGACCCTTCACGTCGGAGTGAATTCGGATCGGCGGAAAAGCGACCCTGGCCGTCAAGGCCCCGCTGGAGGCCGTCCGAGGCATCCAGCCGTCGGCAACCAAGAGCAGCAGCAACAGCGCGCCCCCGATCCACAGGAAGCAGCCACGCCATGGCATCACGGACTCCTGTTGCGCATACCCGCGCCATCGAAGAGCACCGTGTGTCACCGTCGTCCCCTTGCGAGATCTGGCGACGGAAATCCGGATGCCTTGTCGCGTCTGCTTCCGCGCCTGTTCATGGATAGCCCCCTCTGCGCTGAAGGCCTGCCTCGATCCTGTCGAAGGCGAACTCGATGGGAGCGAACGAGATGTTGACCCAATGAATGAAGGAGTCCCCGCTGGGCGAGGAAGGCGTACGTCATTCAGGCACGTTGCGATGGAGTCGCGCACCGATCGCGCGCTGCGGACCGGTGACCAGCGCGGGCAAGCCGATCAGCAAGGAAATCGCGACACCCAAGGCGAGACTTACCGCAATCAGTCCGATCGCACCGATCAGATTGAAACCAGCTGCCGCCAGTCCTCCGACCGGGTCTTGAAGGAATGAGACGAGATTTGACATCGATATCTCCTGCATATAAACTAAACCGTATAGTTTTAATAGAGCTCGATCGTGCCGTTGTCAATGGACGAGACCTGCGAATCCCAATTGCAACGCATTCCAGTTCAGGAAATGGACTCACAAGATGCAAGAACAACCCGCCGATCACGCCGGATCGTCACGTACCCGGTCCCGGATCTTGCAAGCGACGATCGAACTGTACCGCGAGATTGGCTACGGGAAGACGACCGTCGCCGACATTGCCCACCGGGCCGCGATGTCGCCGGCCAACGTCTACCGCTTCTTTCGTTCGAAGCGGCAAATCCAGGAGGTCGTCGTGGCAGAGTTGCTTGACGAGATGTTCCAGGCGGCGGCGAATGCCGCACGTGGTAGCGGCTCGCTTGTTCACCGGTTGGCGGCGATCCTACGCACGATATCGCAGCAGCATGAACGCCGGCTGGCGAATGACGAGAGACTCCATGAGCTTGTTGCAATTGCGACCGACGCCAACTGGCCGATTATGCTGGCTTACGTCGACCGCATCGTCGGATTGTTGGCGCCGATGATCGCGACTGGACAGGCCCGCGGTGAAATTCGAGAGGGGAGCGCAGCGATGCTGGCCCGCTGCCTGCTTGCAGCGATGAATGCGCATATGACGGCAGGGGAGACCTGCGCCGGAGCGGTCCGGCTGGGGTTCGATGAGATGATGGACTTCTGCGTCAACGCACTGTGCCTTCCCCCGTCCAGTATCGCAACCTACCGACGTTCGGTTGGCCAGAACTGACCACGCGGAGGTGCTGCCAATCCATCAAGGCGTCCAATCTGCCTCGCAAGCCGCGAGAAAAAAGCTGATCCGCTCGTGCAGGAAGGACGGCAACGCTTTCCTGAGGTCCTTCATTTCCTCACCCATCAGGGATCTCATAAGCATCGGAAGCAGAATGAGATCCATGAACATCTGCGCGGTGGCTAACCTTCGCTTGCCGCTGAACGGTCCCTTTGGCGAGCGCGCAAGTCTCTGTGTCGCGCCATCCAGGATCTGTGAAACGGCGCCAGCCGCGCGGTCTCGCGCAGCCTCATGAACATTTCGGCTCAATTCGGGAAAACGCCGCGCCTCAGCGATCGTGGCTCGCGTCAGGTCGAGCGTGTCCTCGATAAATCTCTCGACGATCTCCATGCCGAGATTGCTGAGCTTGTCCTGGATCGTGCGGCCTTCGGGCGTGAACCCTTCGAAATCGGTTAATTCGTTGATCGTGCGGCCCACGACCGCCGTGAAAAGCGCCTCCTTTCCCGGAAAATGGGCATAGATCGTGGGCTTGCTCGCAGGAGCCATCTGCGCAATCTCGTCTATGCTCGTGCTGCGGAATCCTTTCTCAAGAAAGAGTTGCTGAGCAGCATCGAGAATCCGCGCCTGAACGTCGCCGGCAAGGTCCTTCGGTGGCCTGCCGAGCTTCGGAGTTTTGTTCTTCGCCATCGTCCATCCACCATCACGAGTTTGTGCGCGCCGAAATCGCTCTTGACACGGCGATAGCAAAAATGCAAGTAAAAGAAAATATACGGTGTAGTATAGTTTCGTTGCCGACTTGAGCGGTGGTCCTGGAGAATCCTTCCAGGGCGATCGGTGGGCCGCGGCATGCGAGCAGGCCCCCAAGGTGAGGAGATCGTTGTGACTACATTTAGCCCCGAAACGCCGGTTGCCGAACCCGGGATGCTCTTGCGCGAGCTGAATCATCGGATCAACAACCAGTTCACCTCCGCAATCAACTCGATATCGGTCGAGGCCGTGCGTGCGGAAGGCGCGGAGGCGAAGGCGGTGTTGAGCGATGCCGTCGAGCTGTTGCATGGATATGCCGACGTCCACCGCGCACTGCTGATGCCGCGACACGGGACGTTGATCGACGCCGTCAGATACCTTCGCAAGCTATGCCGTGCGTTGCACGCCGCGCTACTGGATCGGTTGAACATTGAGCTCACGTTGAATGGTGATGGTCTGCCGCTTCAACGGGAGCGTTGCTGGCGGCTTGGATTGATCGTCCACGAGCTCGTGACCAATGCCACGAAACATGCGTGCTTCGACGGGCGGCCGGGAGAGATAAGAATCAAGCTGGTGCGCAGGGACGGGCTGGTCAATTGCGTCGTGTCGGATAACGGCGCTGCTGCAACCCGCGCCCGGCGCGAGCAGCGGCAGGGACTGCGGCTCATAGGTGATCTTGCCAGGAGCCTCGGCGGGCGGATCGAGCAAGGTGTCGGCGCCGACTTCAGGTCCTTCGTCCTCTCCTTTCCGCTAACCGAGCGCGAGCGGCAAGCGAGCTGCGCGATCGATTCGCGTCGGGTGAGCCCGTCCCGCCAGGTGAAAACCATGCCGTCCGGTACCTCGGGTGAACGCGGGACCAGGTCGTTAGATCAGGCCAGCCGACCCATCGTAGTTGCAAGTGCACAGAATCCGATTGTGTCGCCCACGTGCGGAGGCGAATTGGCTTCGTGCGGCTCCGCCGATCCGTTGGGTGAACTGTTGTCATCCTCCCACCGCATGGACGTCCTATGAAACCTTACCCTCCGAACCACACCGACCTCGCTCAAGCGCGCGGCAAACTCAAGCTGAGGCATCTGAGCGGTCCAGCCTTTGCGCTTGTCGCAATCACTCTTGCTGGCTGCAACGATCACGGCGCGGCTCCGACCGCACATGCGGCGTTCGTCCGCACCGAGATTGTGCAGCCGCGTGGCCAACAAGCCTCTGTAACCTTGACCGGCGAAGTCCAGGCCCGCGTCCGGGCCGATCTCGCGTTTCGTGTCAGCGGGCGCGTGGTCACGCGGTTTGTCGATGTCGGCAGTCATGTCGAAGCCGGGGAGGTTCTGGCGTTGCTTGATCCTGCCGAACAGCAGGCCGATGTCGACGCCGCGACCGCAGCGGTGGCGGCAGCAGAATCCCAGTTGCGGGTCGCGAAAGCCACTTTCGAGCGGCAGAAGTCCTTGATGTCGAGTGGTTTTACCACCCGGCCGGCCTACGACAAGGCACAGGAAGGATTGCGAACGGCGGAAGGTGTGCTCGAGGCCGCGAAGGCCCAGCTCGGATCGGCGAACGACGCTCTCGGCTATGCCGCCTTGCGTGCCGAGGCGGCGGGCGTGATTACGGCGCGCAGTCTGGAGGTCGGTCAGGTCGTACAGGCTGCTCAACCTGTATTTGCGCTGGCGCAGGACGGGGAGCGGGATGCGGTTTTCGAGATCTATGAGTCGGCTTTTTTTGCTGATCTCGACGGCAGCCGGGTGTCGCTGACGCTCGTCTCCGATCCGAGCGTGGCGGCGAGCGGGTACGTCAGGGAAGTCTCGCCCGCCATTGATCCGAAGAGCTCGACCATCCGCGTCAAAGTGGCGATCCAGGATCCGCCGGCGGCGATGACGCTCGGCAGCGCCGTCGCAGGGACGGCCAATGCGAAAGCCCAACGGCAGATCGTGTTGCCCTGGACTGCATTGACGGCCGCGGGCTCGAAGCCTGCCGTCTGGACCGTCGATCCAAGGTCAAGGACCGCCTCTCTCAAGCCGGTGACGGTCGGTGGCTATGAAGCGGGCGACGTGCTCATCAACGCGGGTCTGGAGCCTGGCGAGCGCGTCGTGATCGAGGGCGGCAAGCTGCTCAGTGTCGGCCAGCCCGTGGCGTACCAGGGGGATCGGTCATGAGAAGGGGGGCGATGACTTCATCCGGCATCGTGGCCTCAGCGCTGGCAGCGCTGGCTCTCGCTGGATGTCAGCAGGAGACCAAAGCGCCTGAGGCCGTGAGGCCGGTGCTGTCGACTGTGCTGCAGTCGAGCCGGTCGGATGGAGCGGCAGCCGTGGGCGTTGTTGAGCCGCGATTCAAGACCAGTCTGGCCTTCCGCGTGTTGGGACGCCTTACTGCGCGCCCCGTCGATGTCGGGGACCTCGTCGCGGAAGGACAAACCGTCGGCACGATCGATTCGACCGCGCTTGAGTTCGCAGTGCGGGCAGTCAAGGCGGACCTGGCCAAGGCGGAGGCGCAACTTGCCAACGCACGAGCAACCGAGGAACGGCAGCGGACTCTGATTACGAGTGACGCGACCACAAAGCAGGTGCTGGACAATGCCGAGCAAGCGCGGGCCGGTGCGGAAGCATCGGTCGCCCGCGCGCAGGCCAATCTGACCAAGGCCATCGAGCAGCTCGGCTATGCGCAGCTCAAGGCAGATTTCTCGGGTGTCGTCACCGCTATTGGCGCAGACGTCGGGCAGGTAGTCTCGCCTGGCCAAAGCGTGGTGACGGTCGCGAGGACCGATGTCACGGAGGCCGTCGTCGATATCGGCGAGGATTTCCCGCTTCCCCCGGAAATCGGCCTGCCATTCACGGTTGCCCTGCAGCTCCTTCCGGCCGTTCAGGTCGAAGGCCAGGTTCGCGAGATCGGCCCGCAAGCTGATCCGGTGACGCGAACGAGGCGGGTCCGGATCGGCTTGAACAATCCGCCTCCAAGCTTTCGCCTCGGCGCGACAGTCACGGCGAAGCTTGGCAAAGAACAAAGCCCGATCTTGCGTCTGCCCGCGTCCGCCGTGCTCGCCAAGGACGGTGAAACTTTCGTCTGGCTGGTCGATGCCCCCGCCAGCAGCGTCTCCCTGCACAAGATCGATCTCTCGACGGACGAAGGCGGCATCCGCGTGACCGGTGGGCTTGCCGCCGGCGCGCGCATCGTGACCGCGGGGATTCACAGCCTCAAACCAGGACAGCAAGTCCGTATCGAACAGGATGCAAACCCATGAAGTCGTTCAACCTCTCCGACTGGGCCCTCGGACATCGTTCGCTCGTCTGGTATTTCATGATCGCCTTCATGGCGGCAGGGCTCTTTGCCTATCTTCAACTTGGGCGGCAGGAAGATCCCGAGTTCACCATCAAGACCATGGTGATCCAGGCGCAGTGGCCGGGCGCATCTCCTGAGGAAATGACGCGCCAGGTGACCGACAGGATAGAGAAGAAGCTCGAAGAGCTGGAATCGCTGGACTACACCAAGAGTGTGACGGTCGCGGGCCAGACCACCGTTTTCGTCTATCTGCGCGACAGCACGAAAGCGGCCGATGTCCCCCCGACCTGGGCTCGGGTCCGCAATATGATCGCGGATATCAAGCGCGACTTTCCGCAAGGCGTGATCGGGCCCGGATTCAATGATCGGTTCGGCGACGTGTTTGGCAACATCTACGCCTTCACCAGCGATGGCCTGAGCCAGCGTCAGCTGCGCGACCAGGTCGAGGATATCAGGGCCAAGATATTGACAGTGCCGGATATCGGCAAGGTGGACATCTTGGGTGCGCAGGACGAGGTGATCTTCCTCGAATTCTCCACCCGCAAGATCGCGGCCCTCGGCCTCGATGTCCACTCGATAATGACCTCGCTGCAGGGCCAGAACGCGGTCGCGCCATCGGGCGTATTCCAGGAGGGGCCCGAGCGGATCAGCGTCCGGGTGAACGGGCAGTTTATGTCAGAGGCAAGCCTGAAGGCCGTCAATCTGCGCGTCAACGATCGCTTCTTTCCGTTAACGGACGTCGCTGCCGTCACGCGCGGATATGCCGATCCGCCCACCACATTATTCAGGTATAACGGCCAGCCCGCGATCGCGCTTGCGATCGGAATGAAATCCGGCGCAAACCTCCTGAAGTTCGGCGAGGCGTTGAAGGAGGAAATGTCGAAGATCCTAGCCGACCTGCCGATCGGCGTCGGGGTTCATCTGGTCGCGAATCAGCCCGTCGTGGTCGAGCACGCGGTTTCGGGCTTCACGGAAGCGCTGTTTGAGGCCGTGATCATCGTTCTCGGCATTAGTTTTCTCAGTTTGGGATTGCGGGCGGGCCTCGTCGTCGCGATCGCGATCCCGCTGGTGCTCGCCATCACATTCGTGGTGATGGCGTATACCGGGATTTCGCTGCAAAGAATTTCGCTTGGCGCATTGATCATTGCGCTGGGGCTTCTGGTCGATGACGCCATGATCGCGGTCGAAATGATGGTGGCGCGGCTGGAGCTCGGTGATCCCCTGCAGAAGGCGGCGACATACGTCTACACGTCGACCGCGTTCCCGATGCTGACTGGTACGCTGGTCACCGTTGCCGGATTCATTCCGATCGGTCTCAACAGCAGCAATGCGGGCGAGTTCACATTCACCTTGTTCGTGGTGATTGCGGTCTCCCTGATCGTGTCGTGGATTGTCGCCGTGGTGTTCACCCCGCTCTTGGGCGTCACGATCCTGCCCGCCAGGATCAAGGGCCATCATGAGGAGAAGGGGCGGTTGGCACGGACGTTCTCGCGTCTGCTTCTGGTCTGCATGCATCACCGCCGGATCACGATTTCGGTGACGGTTGCCGCCTTTCTGCTGGCCTTGTTCGGAATGCAATTCGTGCAACAGCAGTTCTTTCCCTCGTCGGATCGCAGTGAGCTGGTGATCGACTGGAATTTGCCCCAGAACGCCTCGATTGCCGATACCAACGCACAGGTGGCCCGCTTCGAACGCGAGCAGCTGCAGGGCAATGATTCGGTCGACCATTGGTCCACTTATGTTGGCATCGGCTCACCGCGGTTCGTGCTGTCGTTCGATGTGCAGACGGCGAACTCGTGGTTTGGCCAGCAGGTGGTCGTGACCAGGGGCGGCATCAAGGCCCGCGATCGCGTCAAGCTGCAGTTCGAGGAGTACCTGAGGAAGACGTTCCCCGGGACTGACACTTACGTCAAGTTGCTCGAGGTCGGACCGCCGGTCGGGCGTCCTGTGCAATATCGCGTGAGCGGTCCCGACATCGCGAAGGTCAGGGATCTGTCGCAGAAGCTCGCCGGCATCGTGCGGAGCAACCCCGCTCTCGGCAACGTGGTGTTTGACTGGATGGAGCCTGCGCGCGTGGTCAAGGTCGATGTTCTCCAGGACAAGGCACGGCAACTCGGAGTCACGTCGGAGGACATCGCCACAACCTTGAACGGCGTGCTCGATGGCAGCTCGATCACGCAGGTCCGCGACAGCATCTATCTCGTCAATGTCATGGGACGTGCCACCGCCGCGGAACGCGCGTCGATCGACACGCTGCGGGACCTGCAATTGACCGGCCTTGCCGGCCAATCGGTGCCGCTCGGCGCCGTCGCCAATCTGCGTTACGAGATCGAGCAGCCGACGATCTGGCGGCGGGCGCGAATTCCCACGATCACGCTGAAGGCGGGCATCGCCGACAACGTGCAGCCGAAAACGGTTGTCGACCAACTCGCTCCCAAGGTGGCCGAGTTCACCAAACAGCTGCCAGCCGGATATTCCGTGGCGATCGGAGGCGCGGTCGAGGAGAGCGCCAAGAGCCAGGCGCCGATCATGGCGGTCGTTCCGCTGATGCTCTTCGTCATGGCCACGGTGCTGATGGTTCAGCTGCAGAGTTTTCACCGTCTGTTCCTGGTGTTCGCGGTCGCACCGCTCGCCTTGATCGGCGTGGTCATGGCCTTGCTTCCCAGCGGCGCGCCGCTCGGCTTTGTCGCCATTCTCGGTGTGCTGGCCCTCATCGGCATCCTGATCCGCAACTCGGTCATCCTCATCGTGCAGATCGAGGACCTGAAGGAGGAGGGGCGTCCGGCCTGGGAGGCCGTGGTGGAGGCGACCGAACATCGCATGCGGCCGATCCTGCTGACCGCAGCCGCCGCAAGCCTCGCGCTCATTCCGATCGCGCGCGAGATTTTCTGGGGGCCGATGGCTTACGCAATGATGGGCGGCATCATCGTTGGCACGCTGCTGACCCTGCTGTTCTTGCCGGCACTATATGTGGCGTGGTTTCGCATAACAGAGGAGCCGAATGAATCCCCGTCGGCGACGGCCTGCGAGAGCCCGCCCCTGGTCAGCGCGCCAGAACTCACGCCAGCCTGATCTCACTTTTGGGTTCGGCGATGAACATCGTGGAAGCTCTGGCTTCATTGGTACGGGTGACCGAGACCGGCTCGTTTTCCGCCGTGGCACGGGAGCGCGATGTCAGCAAGGCTGCCGTCGCACGCCAGATTTCCCACCTCGAACAGCATTTCGGGGTGCGGCTGCTTCACCGCACCACGCGAAAGCTGAGCCTGACCGATGATGGGCAGATGCTGCTGGGTCTCGCCAGGCCCGTATTGGAGGGCATTGAGAACATCGAGGCGGTGCTCGGACAGCAAAGCGCCTCGGCGGTCGGTCTGGTGCGGGTAGGCATCATGGTCGCGGCGAGTCATTTTCTTGCGCCGCGCCTGCCGGCTCTGCTCGCGGGCTGGCCGGGGCTCAGGGTAGAACTGGTGGTGAGCGACAAGTTCGGCGACATGATCGAGGACCGACTCGACCTGGCTATGCGGTTGGGCGAGATCACGGATGCATCGGTCATCGCGCGACGTATCGGGATTGCCGCGCGCGTCGTCGTCGCGGCGCCGACCTACATTGAACGGCATGGCAGCCCCTCGGACCCAGCCGAGCTCGCACGGCACAATTGCATCGTCCACAACGTCGAGCCGGATTCGGACGTGTGGACCTTTGAGAGGCCGGACGGCGCGCGCAACATCAAGGTATCCGGCGGGATTCTCGCGAGCGATGGCAGCACGGTGCATTTGGCGGCGCGCGCCGGCTGTGGCATCGCCTTTCTTCCGCTGGTTCAGGTGGTCGATGATCTCCGCCGAGGCGAGCTGGTTCGCCTCTTGAGCGGTCATCCCTCGCCAGGGGTGCCATTCAGCCTCGTCTACTCGACGCGGCGGCACCTGGCGCCACGCACGCGCGTGGTTATGGAGTTCATCCTCGAGCAGGTGCGCCAGATGCGCGCGACACTTGCCACGACTTCCAATGAGACGATCCTGTAACGTCGCGATCTCTCTCAAGCCCAAGCCTAAGCGGCTTGCGCACGGCTGGTGCCGCCGGACGACACGTTTGCGTGCAACGCTGTTTGTGCATTGGCGCGAACTGCGCGACAGTCTTTTGCGCGCAGAGCGGTTTTTCAGCATCTGCTGTCGGGATAACTCTTCGCCCGGCTTATCGCCGAATCCAAAACACGGAGAGCAAGATGAGTAAGACTATCGCCTTCAGCACGATTGCCGTTGTGGCACTGGCCGGCGCGGCCTTTTTCGGATCCGCAGATCCGTCCGCGGCAAAGAATTATGAGTACTGCCGATACGACTATGTATCGCGCATGCAGTCGTGCAGCTTCGATACCATGGAGCAGTGCCTTGCATCCGCCTCGGGTCGCGGCGGGACCTGCAGCCGCGATCCCTTCCTGACCGAGGCGAGTGGTTCGTACGCGTACGCAAAGGGCCACGGTCGTCGGCCGGCGCCGCGGCCGGAGTGAGCGGCGGCAGCATCAAAAGTTCTGGCGCGGTTTCGCGCCAGAACTTCGAGACGCAAGGGTTGCGAGGTTTGAAACGGAGTTCCTTTACTGATTGCCAATGCTTCATCTCCGCTGCGCAGACGGACGAGGCGTTCCTGCTTTGACGGTGACTTTCGACCGCTCATCGATGCTGTTCACCGATGCTGCGGCGTTCGCATGACCGTGGTCTCGTCCATTGCCTGTCAGCCGGCCATGATCGCGGACGAACTGCGGCCGGCAGCCAGCTGAGTCCGTCGAGCGGCGCCAGTTGGAACCGAGGATTCGGCGCGATCGTGAGCGCGTCCGAGAAGAATGAAGCTCATTGGTCAGGCCTGGCACAGCGCGCTTCCGTCGCTAACCAGAGCGCCTTGTCGCCTTCAGGTGACAGCCGTCATCGGCATGGGCGGGACTGCCACTGCCATGGACATGCACGCCGTGAGCTCTTGCGTGACCGCAATTCATCATTGCCGTCGCCATGGGGCCGGCCGGCCATAGACCAAGGCTGCCGGGCAAGCTTGGCGATCCTGACGACTGAGTTGAACACTTCTGTTGCCGGAACGGATGCCGACGGGGCCGCAGGGACGGCAAGACGGACGACAGCGTCGCGCGGTCGCGCAGACGCGAGGATGGTGAATGGCATGAGCCGGGCCACCGGGACCGAATGCGGGAGGAGGGCGCCGGCGCCGGGGGCGGGCGACCCCCGGGTGGCGCGCAAGGTGCCTCGTAAGAGCGTGGCTTCCGCAGCGTATGTCAGTGTGTCAGCTGCAGTTCGCGCCTGCAGGCCTCGCTGAACTCGCGTAACGGATCCATCTCCTTTATGAACTGAGGTATGTCGACAAAGGTCCGGGTCGGCGCGACATAGGTCTCGATGATCAGCAGGGCTGCTTTCTCGGCCGCGTCAATCACCTCATCACCCGAGAGAATCTTCATTCGTCCGATCAGCGCATACATGTCGACCAGTTTCGAGATCTCGGACTTGTCGCTGACGATTGCATCCGCATAGAGGCGCGATGTCTCTTCGATGAAGCTCTTGTAGAGCTCTTCGCGCTTGGCGATGGATCGCGAGTGACGACGGGCGCGGTCCTTGCGGCGCTGGGCCGCCCAGTTGGTCATTATCGTCGACACGGCGCCAAAGGCCGATCCTCCGAACCCGGCCAGCGCGGGAATATACATCATATTCATGCTATCATCCTCTCATCTATTTGTTTCCGATCGAAGCAGTCGTCGCACGGTGCTCGAAGACGGATCTGCAAGCGTCGCTCAGATCCAGCTTTCTCTGCCGCAGGCAGCTTTCTACCCTGGCAGGGTCCGGGATGTAGCTGCTGCAAAGCCGGAATGCGTCGGGTGTACATGCGGCCTGCTGCTCCGGAGTTCCACGGTCTTCTTGAGCAAGAGCGGCCGTGTGGCTGATGCAAGCTGCGAGCAAGACAGTCGCAACAAGACTAGGGCTCTTCATATCCATCTCTTCCTTTTCATTTCCCGCTGAATCAGCGGGGGACCGCCGACCTGGCAAGGGTTCACCGAAGCCGCTCCCAGGATCGCGGAGCACGAGCTTGTGAACATGTTTGCTTGACAGGCCGGTCAATCTGTGGTTTTTCAAACTATACGGTATAGTTTAATAAATCAAAAGTTCCGCGATGTCAACTCACTGGATACGGCTCGGACCATACTGGCTCAGACCAGCGCCACGGATGGCGTGTGCGAACCTGCTGCTGCTGTCTGCGCTGACGTGCGGAAGCCTGCTTCTTGGCACGACGGCCGGGCGGCCCATCTCCAGCACGGCTCCCGGAGGTTTGCTTCAATCGAGGTCGGCGTGCAGGTTCGCTCCTCAGCATTCACTGCATGTGCGGGGCGGCTCACCAGAACCGATGATCAGCAGCCCGAGGCAGTCGTGTCCCCATCAGCGAAGCGTGCAAAGCGGCGGGCCGGCTCCCGCTCCACGTAGCTGCTGAGCATCTAGAACTTCAACCTTCCCAGCCCGGGCCGGACAGAAGATCGGTTCGGGACAACTGCAAACGATGAGTACGCAAACATGAACTTCCAGCTTCGACCACACCATATCGCCGCGGCTGATCGGCGGCTGCCGTTCGACTGCATTGCCTTGCTGTTGCAGGGCGGTGGCGCTCTGGGGGCATACCAGTGCGGCGTCTACGAGGCGTTGGCCGAAGCCAACATCCATCCGGATTGGGTCGCCGGCATCTCGATCGGAGCGATCAACGCTGCGATCATCGCTGGCAACCCGCCCGAGTCCCGCGTCGATCGACTCCGTGACTTCTGGACGCAGGTGACATCGACCGGGTCTTGGCCTTGGCCAGACAATCCGTTCCTTGATCTCGCCCGTAGCGACCAGACACGCAATCTGCTCAATCAAATGAGTGCCAATCTGGCTGCCGCGTTCGGCGCGACCGGGTTCTTCTCCGCGCGGCCGCTGATGCCGTGGCTGCAACCGGGCGGCACGCTAGAGGCGACCAGCTTCTACGATACCAAGCACCTCAAGCAGACGCTCGAGCGCCTGGTCGACTTCGATCGCCTCAATTCCGGAATGACACGCTTCAGCGCGGGCGCGGTCAACGTCAGGACCGGCAACTTCGTATATTTCGACACCACCACTCACAAGATCGCCCCGGAGCATGTCATGGCGAGCGGGGCGCTGCCGCCCGGCTTTCCGGCCGTCGAGATTGACGGCGAGCACTACTGGGACGGCGGGCTCGTGTCCAACACGCCGCTGCAATGGGTGATCGAGAGCAACCCCCGTCGCCAGGATACGCTCGCATTCCAGGTCGATCTCTGGAGCTCGCAAGGGGAGCTCCCGGGCAACCTGGCCGAAGTCGCAACACGTCACAAGGAGATTCAGTTCTCGAGCCGCACGCGCGCGAGCACCGGCCAATTCAAGAACGTGCATCGGGTCCAGCGTGCCCTTGCCGCCCTGCTGCGCAGGCTTCCTGCCGACCTTGAGGAGAACGATGATCTTAACATCCTGAAGTCGGTCGCCAGTGACAAGGTCTACAACATCGTCCACCTGATTTACCGTGCTCGGAACTACGAAGGTCATTCGAAAGACTACGAGTTTTCCAGGCTGTCGATGCAGGATCACTGGCGCGCGGGATATCACGACGCCGTCCGCACACTGCGCCATCCCGAGGTTCTCGCTCGGCCCGCAAGCTTGGACGGCGTCTACACGTTCGATCTCGAACGCGACGGTCGCGAATAGGATCAATGCCGAAAACAGAGAAGGATCAAGAAATGCGCGAAAAAGAAATCCTGGAGCGAGCATTCGCGATGCCGCTGACCAGCCCTGCCTATGCCCCTGGACCATACCTTTTCATCAACCGCGAATATCTGATCATCACATACCGCACCGATCCGGCGAAGCTGCGCGCTGTCGTGCCCGAGCCGCTCGAACTCGACGCCCGCGACGCACTGGTCAAGTACGAATTCATCCGCATGCCGGATTCGAACGGTTTTGGTGACTACACCGAGAGCGGACAGGTGATCCCGGTGTCCTTTCGCGGACGCAGGGGTGGCTATACCCATTGCATGTTTCTCAACGACGAAGGGCCGATTGCCGGTGGACGGGAGCTCTGGGGTTTTCCGAAAAAGCTCGCGCAGCCGACGTTGCGAACGGAAGTCGATACGCTTGTCGGGACGCTGGACTATGGCCCGCTGCGGGTTGCGACCGGCACGATGGGCTACAAGCACCGCGAAGCCGACCTGGCGCAAGTCAAGGCCGCTCTCGAAGAGCCGAATTTCCTGCTCAAGATCATTCCACACGTCGATGGCAGCCCGCGCATCTGCGAGCTCGTTGAATACCGCCTTCAGGAAATAACCTTGAAGGGAGCCTGGACCGGACCCGCGGCGCTGGCCTTGACACCTCACGCATTGGCTCCCGTCGCCGAATTGCCGGTGCTCGAGATCGTCTCCGCAATCCATATCCGCGCCGACCTTACGCTCGGCCTCGGGAGGGTTGTCCATGATTATCTGCAGCAGCCGATACGACGTCCGCTCCGGGCCAGCGAGAGAAGTCTGGTCACCTGATCGTAAATGGAAGGCAGAAGACGGTGAACGAAACGAGTATCCTGAGAGACAAGACAGCAGTCATGACCGGTTCGACATGCGGCATAGGTTTGGCGTGTGCGCGGGCCTTTGCCGGCGCCGGGGCCAACATCGTGCTCAACGGCATGGGGGCGGCCGCCGATATCGAGAAGGCGCGATCCGCAATCGAGGCCGACTTCGGGGTGAAGGTCATCCATTCGTCCGCGGACATGGCCAAGCCCAGGGACATCGCCGAGATGATCGCGCTCGGGGAAAAGACCTTCGGCAGCGTGGACGTCCTCGTCAACAATGCAGGCGTCCAGCACGTGTCGCCGATCGAGGAGTTTCCAATCGAAAAACTAGGATGCGATCATCGCGATCAATCTGTCCTCCGCCTTTCATGCTATCCGCGCAGCTGTTCCCGGCATGAAAAGGCGCGGCTGGGGCCGTATCATCACGACGGCCTCGGCCCACTCGCTCGTCGCGTCCCCTTTCAAGTCGGCCTACGTGGCCGCCAAGCACGGTATCGCGGGTCTCACCAAGACCGTTGCGCTGGAGCTCGCGAGGTCGAAGATCACCTGCAACTGCATTAGCCCTGGTTATGTCTGGACGCCGCTGGTGGAGAAGCAGATTCCGGACACGATGAAGGCGCGCAGCATGACCAAAGAACAGGTGATCAATGACGTCCTGCTCTCCGCCCAGCCCACAAAGGAATTCGTCACGGTCGAGCAGGTTGGTTCGCTCGCGCTCTTCCTGTGTAGCGACGACGCTGCGCAGATCACCGGTGCCAATCTCTGCATCGACGGTGGCTGGACGGCCACGTAGGGCCCGCCGAAACGCGCACTGGCTCTTGAAACGCACGGTGAAAGATGGCCGACGAACGACTGCGCTAGACCAACCCCAACCCTACGACTGCCTTACTGAACATCAACCAAAATTCTCTGGAGAGAAGATCATGAACAAGCGACTGATCGCGAATGTCATTTGCTGTGCCTGCCTTACCCTGGCGACGGCTGCCGAAGCCCGAACCTCTTACGATGGTCCCTGGAATCTCGTCTTCGTTACACAACGCGGAAGCTGCGATCCTGCCTACAATTTCTCGGTGAACATAAACGACGGCTTTGTAACGCATCCCAATCTGGTGAAGTTTAGAGGGTATGTCGGAAGATCGGGCGCGGTTCGCGCGTCGGTGACGGTCCATGACAAATACGCATCAGGGTCGGGGAGGCTGACGCGAGACGCCGGCCGCGGGATCTGGAACGGCCACGCAGGAGGTGGGCGCTGCTCGGGATATTGGACCGCACAACGAAGCAACTAGGACGCGATCACCAGGATTGCCGGCGATGGGCATAAGCCCATCCTGGCCTACCAAGTCGCGTTTGGTCTCAACCGTAGTACTGCAGATCGCAGCATTGGTGGTGGTTCGCGCTACCTTGGTTCCGTTACTCACCCGGTGGATTGGGCGATTTCTCTTCTTTATGGCAGTGAATGTTTCCGGTGCAATCGAATCGGTCCATTTGTACGAGCAAACGGTCGGACAAATGCCCGCGGATGACGATGCGGAGTGGTGAGGAGCGACTCGTCAACGAATAGCCAGCCTCGCACCTTGCGTTGCGATCATTGTGTCGTGAGGGCCGGCGGTCGTTGCGGCGGCTGAGACCCCGCTGGGTCACACGGTGCGGCCAGGGATCAATCGCTCTCCGTGAGTCGCTTGAGGCGCTCCAGCCAATTTCAATCCGGGGCAGCCGGACGCAAGGCTGCCTCCGGGCCGCGATGCGGCCGCACGCCTCAGACCTCGGCAACAACCTTGTTCTCGATGGCGCCGAGCTTGTCGATCTCGCAGCGGACGACATCGCCCACCGCGAGCAGTCGCGGTGGCTTGAAAGCAAGGCCGACGCCGCCCGGCGTGCCGGTGAAAATCAGGTCGCCGGGCTGCAACGTCATGGCCTGCGAGACATACGCGATCTGATCCCACAGATTGAATACCAGGTAGCTGGTATTGGACGACTGGCGCGTCTCGCCATTGACGAGGCACCGGATGCCGAGGGCATGCGGGTCGCCCACCCCGTCAGCCGTCACGATCGCGGGGCCAATCGGGCAATGGGTATCGAATGACTTGCCGAGCGTCCATTGCGCCGTGCGCAGCTGCCAGTCGCGAACGCTGACGTCGTTGCCGACAGTGTAGCCGAATACGTGCGACGGGGCGTCGGCGCGGCTGATATGGCGTCCCCCCTTGCCGATCACGGCAACCAGTTCGACCTCGTAGTCGAGCTTATCCGACGCCTTCGGCATCTCAACGGGCGCGAAGGGACCGTTGATGCCGTTGACATGCTTGCTGAACCAAACCTGCTCCTTGGGCGTTTCCATGCCCGATTCCTTGATGTGGTCGGCATAATTGAGGCCAATCGCCAGGATCTTTCCGGGCCGCGCCACCGGCGCCTGTAGTGTCACTCCGGCCAGCGGCACCCCCGCGCGCGTAGCGGCCTGGGATGCGACCGCGGTGTTCAATCGATCCCAGTCCGCTATGATGTCGCACATGTCGGAGGGCACCCCTGGTACAAGGTCATCGAGCGCAATGACGCGCTCACCCATGATCACCCCGGCCCGAGCGGGTCCGGCGCCTTGAGAAAATCGCACAAGCTTCATCTGTTCCTCATGTGTTGTCTTCAGCCGCGACGAGCAGTCCACGGCGTTTCGAAATTGATATCGCGCGCGCGGGCCTACCCCTGCGCCAGGTTGTATTCGAAGCCGGTGTTCCACGCCGCCAGCTCGGTGATCTGCCAGCTCCGCGGCAGCATCGGGGCGTGCTCGTGCCAGGGCCGGGGTTCGCAGATCCCGAGTTCGGGAATGAACACATCCATGTCGGTGTAGAGCTCGATCATCAGCTTGTCCGGGTCGTGGTGGTAGGCCGCGATGTTGTGCCCCGCGGTGTGACGGCTCGGCCCCCACAGCGTGCTGACGCCGCTTTCCCGCAGGGTGTCGCCGGCTACCGCGTGGTGGGCATTGCCCTTCAGCTGGAAGGCAATGTGATGAAGCTTCGACAGCGGCGCATTGACGATGTTGACGACGTGGTGCTCGCGGTTGCAGGTGTAGAAATTCGCGATCTTGGCGATATCGTCGGTGAGCCAGAAGCCCAGGAAATCCTCGTAGAACTTCATCAGCTTCTCGGCGTCCTGGGAGATGACCGCGACGTGGCCGAGCCGCAGCGGCAACACCCCCGACTTGGCGAAGCCGGGCGCGGGCGCCGTCATCTGCGAATAGAACTGGAAGACATTGCCGCCTGGTCCTTCCACCTCGACGAGCCTCGCGATGCCGGGCTGGCTGTCGGATTTGATCTTCGCGGCAAGCCCGAGCTTCTCCACGTCGCCGGCGAATTCCTTCAACTCGATCTCCGGCTTGAGATGATAGCCGAGATGCAGGAGCGCCTTGCCGTCGGCGGGCTTCAGCACGATGTCGTGACTGTTGTAGCCGAGGGATAGATACGCCGCCCCGTCGTCGCCCGTCGCGGTTTGCGTCATTCCGATGGTCCCGACATAGTGGTCCTTCGTCCTGGCGAATTCGGCGGTCTGCAGCGCGACGAATCCAAGCTGAAACACCTTCGGATCGAACTTCCTGTGCATGGCTCTCTTTCCTTCCCAGATGGTGTTGATGTCGACAGTCGGGTGCCTCGATCGGGTGCCTCGATCGGGCGCCCGATCAGCGCGGGCTCACGCTGCGCATCCTTCAGCGCAGCCGGTTGCATCGAGGTGGACGCGCATGACGTCGACCAGGCGGTTCAGTTCGTCCGCGGCGCGGGCGCCGCCCACTAGGTAGAAGTCGGGCCGCACCAGCACGGCCTCACAGCCCAACCCGTTGAGAAAGCGACCGTAGATCCCCTCGGCATCGGTGACACCGCCCGCGCTGTCGTCGAAGTGGACGACCACGGCGTCGAGCGACCGCAGCGCCGCGCGGCTTGCGTCCGAAAGTCCATCGAGGATGGCGCGGGTGCGCGCGATCAGCGCGAAACGCGCTCCCAGGACGTCATCGAACAGGCCGCGCCGTCCGTCCACTTCGATCTCGCCCTGGGGACTGAGCAGCCCGCCGCCGGGGGCCTCGTCGAGATGAAGGCCAGGCCCGAGCCGCGGATCCGGCCGCGCTGGCGGAGGGGCGTTCAGGTCTGCGCGCGCGGTGAGCATCTGACGATCGCGCTCCGCCGCGGCCTCGGGATCGGGGACGCAGATCACCTGGCCCAGTTCGACCGCGAAACGGATCCAGCCCTGCACGTTACCGCTGCGTTCGGTGCCGTAGCTTTCCAGAACGTCCTGTTTCAGGCTGCCGCGCAGCACCCCGTCGAGCCGCCAGGCCAGCGCTGCCGAGTCGCGCAGGCCGCTGCACATGCCCTGCCCCGCGAACGGTGGCGTCAGATGAGCGGCGTCGCCCGCGAGAAAGGCGCGACCTATCTGCCACGTCGTCGCCCATTGGCCGCGGAACGTATAGACGGCGTGCCGCTCCAGCGTCGCGTTCTGTGGCGTTATGTCCCACGGCGCCAGCAGACGCCAGGCCACCTCCGCACGATTCAACTCCTCGGCCTTCTCTCCGGGCAGGGCCATGAATTCCCAGCGCCGTCGGCCGGGGCCGCCCGGGACGATGGTGGTTGGACGACGCGGATCGCAGAGCTGCCAGGTCTTCGGCTGCCACACCCGCGCGGTATGGGGGACGACGTCGACGACCAGCCAGTCGAACGCGAAGCCGAGGTCGTGCATGGTGATGCCGAGCGCGCGGCGGACGAAGGAATTGGCTCCGTCGGCGCCGACGACATAGCGGGCATGAAGAGTATCGCGTTGACCGTCGGCGACCCATTCGCCGTCCCGCACGGTGCCGTGCTCGATCCCGATATGCACGCCCGAGGCGTCCTGGGACAGCGACGACGCCGACCAGCCCTGACGGACGGTCACGGTGGGCTCGGCCTTGACCTTGGCGTCCAGGATCCGTTCCAGTTCCGGCTGCGCGAACATGTTTGCGGCCGGCCATCCGCTTCGTCCCCGAGCACTCGATCTGAATTCGATCAGGATGTCGCCGGCGGCATTGCGCCATTCATAGGAATCGACCACTTCCGTGATCGCCTGCACCTGCGCCATCGCCCCCGCGGCCTGGAGAATCCGCGCGATTTCGTCGTCGAAATGCACGGCACGCGGCAGGGGATAAAGATCGGGCCAACGGTCCACAACGACGACGCTATGACCTTTGCACCCCAGCAGAAGCGCCAGAAGTTGTCCCGTAGGTCCATATCCGACGATCGCGACGTCGACCGGTTTTGATGCGCGCACCTCTGCTCTCCCTGTTATCGACCCTTGCGGGGCCTTGCGTTGGAGGCGACGGAGGGAGCCTTCCCCGCGCCTCGCGATCGACCGACTCATCGGCGGTCGGGTTCGCGTATGCCGAAACCGACGACCAGGATCGAGACGCCGATTGCAACCGCTGCAATCTTGAAAATGACGGCAATGCCCAGCGAGTCGGCCATCCCTCCAGCGACAGCCGGAGCAATGGCGCCGCCCACCATCTCGCCGATGCCGACGACCAAGCCCGTTGCGGTGGCAGCGATGGCAGGAGGAACTGATGCGCTGGTCAACGGACCGACATTGATTGCGATCGTGCCCGTGATCATGAAGGCGGTGAGGAACAGCAATCCAAAAAGAGTGGCCGGCTCGGGACCGGAGTTGATGAGCGCCAGGAGACCGCCGAACGCGATCACAAGAGCAACCAGCATCACCGGCTTGAGCCCGAACTTGTCGGAAATGGCCGGAATGACGACCATGCCCACGAAGCTGCCCGTGCCCTGGCCGGCGAGCACGCCGCCCATCTGGTCAAGCGTCAGCTGGAGATGATCGGTGAGGTAGTTGGGCGTGAATGCCGCCATGGTGATTCCCGCCGTCAGGAAGCAGGACATTCCGATCACGCTGAAGACAACGTTGCGGTTGCCGAGCGCATGCAGGAAGCCGATGCTCCTTTCAGGTGTATGATCGGCGGCGGAATGGGGGGGATCGTGGCGGATACCGACTGCGATCAGGACCGCGATGATGAAGCCTGGAATCGACGCTATGGCGAAGACCCAATGCCAGCTCGGCACCAGCTTCAGCAGCGCGACCGCCAAGATTGGCCCAAACCCGAGACCGAACAACGGCATCGCCATCTGCTGGATGCCGACGTTCAAGCCCACGCGGCTCGGCTTGGACGCTTCGACGGTCGTTACGATGCTCGCCGGCAGGAACGCCCCTTCTGCTAGTCCCATGACGGCGCGGATCGCGACGAGGCTGAGCAGCCCGATCGCCAACCCCGTCGTCGCCACAAGCACGGAAAAGATCAGCGTCGCCGCCACCATCACCGGCTTGTGCCCGAGCCGGTCGGCGATCTGACCTGAAAAGACCGAAGCAATGCCCCAGGTCAACGCCAGAACGGCCGAGATCATGCCAAGGTCCTGGTAGTTCAGACCGAGGTCCTTCTGAATGATCGGAAACAAGGGATTGATGATGAAGCGGTCGAAGCCCACGATGCCGAGACCCAGCGCCATGAGCGCAACGGCTTTGAATTCGTAGCCTTTGTTCGATGTGCCAGTTACATCATTCAATGCTATTGCTGCTGGGGTCATCCTCTTCCTCCTCTTTCAGGTTGCGTTCGTTGACGTCCGGAGGGGATGCATGGCCCCCTCGTCTTGACGTCGGCGCTCTGCGGATTCGGCCATACGCGGCTGACGCGCTGCGATGACCCTTGCGCGGGGAAGAAGTGCTAGAACCTGTTTTGGCGGGCCATGTCCGGCGGTCGCGACGTCGACCGGTGTTGGTGTGCGCACCTGAGCTCTCCCCGTGATCGTCCCCTTTGCGGGCCTTTTTTGGTTGCCAATATCGAGCACAATCTGTACTTAAATGTCAAGTTGACAAAGAAGTCTAATATGAAAAAAACTGCTGCGGTAAATCCGGCGCCGAAACAGCGCCGCGCGGTCGCGCCTTCAGCCGCCGACGAGGATCATCGTGTGCGCACCGGCGCCGCGCGAAGCGAGCAGACGCGCCGGAAGCTCCTCGTGGCGGCGCTCGCGGTGTTTGCCGAGAAAGGCACCGACGCGCCGGTGATCGACGACTTCATCGCCGCAGCCGCCGTCGCGCGCGGCACCTTCTACAATTACTTCGACACGACGCAGGCGCTGCTGTCGGCCGTGACGGCCGAGTTGATCGACGAAATCCTGTTCAGGGTCGACATCGAGGTGCGCAAGATCGACGATCCGGTCGAACGGGTCGTCTGCGGATCGCTGCTCTACATGCATATTGCGGTCGACAATCCGACCTGGGGCGGATTCATGATCCGCGCCGGACTTCGGGGCGACGCGATGGGCAAGCTCGTCGACGTGTACCTGCCGCGCGACCTGCAGATGGCGTCCGACGCCGGGAAAGCGCGGTTTCCCTCCGTCCGCGCGGCGCGCGACCTCGTCGTGGGGTGCGTGATGCAAAGCATCGCGTCGGTGTTGTCCGGCGCGGCGCCCCGCAATCATCTGCGCGACGCATTTGCCCTCGTGCTACAGGGAATCGGCGTCGCGCCCGCGCCGGCCAGGCAATTGTGCGCGATGGATCTGCCACTGGTCGAGCTTCCGAGCGGCTTCGGTCTTTCGGGGCTTCACGCCGCGCGTCAGATCGAGCCCGGCAAGCGCACCAAATCCCTGCGCTGAGCGGATGGTCCGAACCGCCCAGTCGCTGGTCAATTAGGTCTCTGCGCGGTATCGAAGTCTGTTTTGCCGCTCACGTCGGCAGTGAGGCGGGCTTCGCGGGCATCGGCCACCGTGTCGTCCATGGCGGTATCGCCCGTTCCGAGCCGGTGCTGATCAATGATCACGTGATGAGCGACGTCGCGGGGCTTGTTCCGCTTGCGCCCTTGCATCAACCGCGACGCCTGCTCAGCGGCCATCGTGGCGTGCTGTGGCGCAAGTTGTAATAGCATCGAGCCGAGCTTCGCTGCACGACCGATGCAGCTGACAGCCGCGACCGTCGGGTATAAAGCCGGGTACCGAGACTTTTGACGTTGATAGTTGGATCAATAAAATCAATGTTATAGCTCAAGCAGTATGGCGGTCTCCCTCTCCGCCAGCCGCCGATTCTTCGCTGCGACACGCCGCCCTATCCGAACGCCGCCGATATTATGCGCGATGGTCGTTTTCGGCGCCCTTGAACAGGTTGAACATTGCCGCGCCCAGACCGGCGACGTCGCGGTCATTGCGCGTCACCAGTCAGGCGCGGGCCTGACGGCGCTCATGCGACCCCATTGATCGGACACCGCGCTATCGATGTCGAGCAAGCGCCCGGACGATTCGGGCGGTGAATTAGACTGTGAGTTAACTGCACTGTCCCCAAAACCTCCAGGAGCCCGCTACCGTGAAATTCGCGATCCTTCGAGCAGAGTTTGATCGCTCTTTGAACTTTGTCGGTAAGGAACGCTCTTGTTCTCTGCTCGCGTTCCTCGAAGTCATCAGCGTCAGTCATTGAGGCCTTCCCTTTCAAAAAGGAGGTCGAGGAGTTCCTCGATGTCGGTTGGAGCATTAAAGCGAACTTGATCACCATACGAGGCGGGCACTTCCCACAGTCCGTGCGAGTGAAGCTCGCTTGGTCCCCACTTCGACTCTAGAACAAGCTGCGGGGTTGCTTCTCGGGCAAGGGCCGCGTGCGTTGGTCCGCCATCAAAATAAAGAACAACGGTACCCGGGGCTATTTTGGATGGGTCGATTTCGGTAAGGCGCCCTCTTGCGAGTTGTTCGGTAAGCGGAGCTCCGTCCCCACCTTGTCGAGCGCGAACTGACCGGCAAGATGCGAGCCGTCACATACAATTCGGTTCGCATATATGGTTGACCATATCGTTGACGCTTCGGAGCCGCGGGGTCGGGTGGAGATCCAGGTAGGTGCGGGACGTCGGCGGCGGTGGAGCGACGATGTCAAGGGACGGATCGTTGCGGAGTCGTATGCGCCGGACGCGGTCGTGTCCGAGGTGGCGCGCCGCCACGGTATCTCACCGCAACACCTGTTCGTTTGGCGCAAGGCGGCACGTGCCGGCTCGCTGAGCCTGCCGGTCGACGAGGCGCCCCTCTTCGTTCCGGTGCTGACGGAGCCGTGTCCCGCTGGGACCGCCGCGGAAGCGGCAACCCGTAGCTCGACAACGATCACCATCGAGATTGGCGGTGCGGTGGTTCGCGCGGCGGCGGGGGTCGACCCGGCATGGCTGCGCGATGTGCTGCGAGCCGTGAGGGCGGCAACATGATCGCGGCTTCGGCAGGCGTAAAGATCATGGTGGCGACGAAGCCGGTGGACTTCCGCAAAGGCGCCGACGGTTTCGCCGCGCTGGTGCGCGAACAACTCCGCCATGATCCCTTCGCGGGAACGATCTTTGTGTTCCGTTCGAAGCGAGCGGACCGTTTGAAGATTTTGGCCTGGGACGGAAGTGGGCTGGTGCTGTTGTGGAAGCGACTGGAGCATGGCGCGTTCCGCTGGCCGCCGATCAGCGATGGTGTGATGCGGCTGTCCGCCTCGCAGCTCGCCGCGCTGATGGACGGCCTGGACTGGTCGCGTCTGCACGCCCGCGACGTTGCGCAACCGACCGCAACGTCGTGAGGCCTGCGACGGATTGAATCAGGGCCGCTGCGGTATTCCACAACGGCTCGCGAATCAGGTTGACTGGGAGCGTGAGCGAGACCGCAGATCAGCTTCCAACCGATATCGATGCGCTGCAGGCGCTGGTCACGGCGGCGCGCGCGGAGCGCGATGCGGCGATCGTCAAATGCGACGCTGCGGTTGCCGAGCGCGACCAGGCACTGTCGCAGATGGATCGGCTGCGGCACCTCAGCCCATCAGCAACAAGGTGGGGCAAAATGACCGCTTACGTTGTTCGGCCACAAATGCAGAGTCCACAACGGCCGTCTTTTGCGTCCGATATACTAGCGACACGAAGTCCGGGTGTTTCGAAAGCCCGAAGGCATATGCATAGCAGCTGAAGCTGCCGTGGCGATCAACCACCTTTATTCAGTGTCCGAACTGCTCCTGGAGCTCCGCGAGCCGGCTAGCGTAAGCCGCGGGCTCCAGGATCTTCATAGCCGCGTCGAGCTCGCGGCGGAGGACCTCGTTGCCGGCCATCAGGTGGACGGCAGGACGAGGGGGCACTGATCGAGCGACAGTAGGTTGTTGTTCCAGTCGCCGTCAGCATACGTCCGGAGGTATGGGACGGACCACGCCCACGTTGGACCGCTTTCCGTTATAGGGATCGAGCACGTAGAAAGTGTTCGATTTGTCGTCGATGCTCTTGATGACCCTTTCGCGGGGCCACTTCCATCCCGCCAGCGGATTGCCGATGTGCGTGATGTGCTCATGCGGGCTGTCGGGGTGTGGCTTGTCGATATATGGCTTGGGCCAATGATAGGCCATTGAAATCGGTGCATTCGAACGTAAACGAACGGCTTCTGACGCTGCCATATAGTCCTAAACGCCGGGTACATTAATGGGTACACTGGAAAATCATCATTCGAAAGATGACGTAATTTCAATCAGATAGGAGACAATTCGATTCCGCCCCTGGCACCATTCTACGCTTTTGTGCGCTAGACTACGATTTTGTCCGGTGGCGTTGCGTGAGCGCCGTCCTGCGTGTCCATCAGTCGCGCGTCGCCGTCGGCGCCACACGGGCAGGCCTGGTTGCCAGCCCACGGCAGATCCGGATGCTCCTCATATCCGTGCGTAACCATCGCCACGCGAGCAACTCACGCGCTTTAAGTCGGCGGCTTCAGGCGGGGCGATGTTAGCCTCTCATGTCATCAATATGGCGTCTCGACAGGCGAGCAGGACCTCCGAGCCCGCCACGATTCGCCAGATGAGCATCGCCAAGTTTGCGCGCGCGAACCCTCTGCGCGGGTGCGTCGGTCAGCGGCCGTTCTGCGGCCCGAGCCCACTATCGCCGGGCGGCTCTAAGTCTCGTCGTTTCAAGAACCTGATGCGCCAACTGCTTCTTAAGCCAGCGGTTCTCAGTCTCAAGTCGTAGCAACTGGCTTACCTCGCATGGCAGCAGCCCGCTGTACCGGTGCTTCCATCGGTCGAATGTCATTCTTGAAATACCAACCATCGTACAGACGTCCGCAGGCGGGGTTCCCGCGTCCACGCGATTTAGCGCAAACGCGATTCGGAAAGCCGCTTGCCATGACTCCTTCATGATAGGTTTCTCCTCGTGCCCACATCTACCCACCCGCTACAAGACCCAACGCGACATGCGCTTCCCCCTGGCGCCAGCGTCACAGGATGCGCGCGGCGTGAGATTGGCTGCCGTTAAGAATCGGAACCGCCGCGCCTGGCCCGCCGTACGGTCGCGCGGTTCCGACGTGATCGATTTGCCCGCTTGGCGTGGCGCCCGCCTGCGCAACGGCTTTCTCCGTGCGATGATCACCGCGGATCAGAATCAGAAGCGTCATGGCAACGATCCGCATGTCGAGCCACAGGCCGGCGTTGCGGATGTACCATTCATCCAGCTCCCCCTTTTCCTCCGGCGAAACGAGCCTGCCACCATTGACCTGGGCCCAGCCTGTGATGCCGGGTCGCACCGACAGCCGCACTGTCGGAGCCCGTGGTTGGTCGCGCGGAAGGAGGGGGCGCGGCCCGATCAAGGACATGTCGCCGACGAGTACGTTCAACAATTGCGGCAGCTCGTCGAGGCGCGTCCGGCGCAGGAACTGCCCGATCAAAGACAGCCGCCGTTCCTCCAGCACCCTTTCGCCGCGCCAATCGAACGGCGGTCGAAGCGTTCGAATCTTGTACGTCAAGAAAGTGCAGCCGTTTAGCCCCACGCGCTGCTGCCAGAAAAGCAGCGGAAATCCGACATCAAGAAAGGCAAGCGAGGCAACCAGAGCCCACAGCGGCAAGAGCGCCGTGATCAGCACCAATGCGATGATAAAATCAGCGAAACGTCTAAAGCGAAAATAACGTGCAACCGTGGAGCTCGATGCGCTATCTCCGTGCGACACCGCTGGGGCGACGCATGGGGCTGACTCAACGGCAGCGGTTCCTTCGTCAAGACCAAGCAGGCGGGGTACGAACTCGAGATCGACGCCGCGCCGTGTGCAGACGTGCTGGACCTCCTTCAGGGCGTCGTCGGTCAGAATGTCCACGCCACCCCCAACCACGACCCGATCAGTACGGACGCCGTGTACGGCGAACTCCTCGATCAGCGGTTCAAGCTGCGCCGACGAGCCCATCACCCGTACCCCGTTGATGGTTCGACCGATCGATGCTGGCCGTTCATCGAGCACGGCGATGACCCGGTGGTGATGCGGGGCCAACGCCTCGAGACACTTCATGTATAGCGAGGACAAGTCGCTCAAACCAATCATGATAATATGCTGGCCGCTCGGGTGCGATCGGGGATCCGCCGATTTACGGTTTTTTGCGGCAATCCGCCCCAGCGCTCGTACGGTTACCAGGCCTGCGCACAATGTCAGGGCGTGGATCGCCGGCGTCGAGCGTGGGATACCATCGAGATGGGTCAACGTGAAAAGCACGACGCAAGTCATCAACTCGCCGACCAGGACGGCCTTGACCACGACAATCGCATCATGAACCGAAAAATAGCGCGGCAGCCCGTCGTGAACGCCGAATGCCGAAAATGCAACCAGCGAAAAAATCAAGGAGGTGGCGCAATATATGCCGGCCGTCATTCCCCCCTCGAACGATAAGATATACGCATCAC